>Ga0308169_10001918_pt1 | contig 22737 bp, 8 predicted proteins | sample PhyBR1_2_FD_202139 | JGI IMG/M metagenome (GOLD analysis project Ga0308169, IMG submission 202139) | Phyllosphere microbial communities from UC Gill Tract Community Farm, Albany, California, United States - DLSLSB.R1 | ecosystem: Host-associated > Plants > Phyllosphere > Unclassified | place...
AAACTGGAAAGCGCCGTACCGGTGGTGAACAAGCTGTTGGAAGACATGACCAATGAGCTGGCGCCAAAAGCCGCCGCACCGGCCAAGAAGAAGTAAGCAGCAATGACCATGCAACAGCGTATCGAAACGGCGCTCGCCGCCCTGGGCCCGGAACACTTGAGTGTGCTGGATGAAAGCCACATGCACAGCCGTGGGTTGCAGACCCACTTCAAGGCCGTGCTGGTCAGCTCGCAGTTCGAAGGGCTCAACCGCGTCAAGCGCCACCAGAAGGTCTACGCCACCCTGGGTGACCTGATGAGCGAATTTCATGCGTTGGCGCTGCATACCTACACGCCTGAGGAATGGGCGAAAATCGACGCAGCCCCGGCCTCGCCGACCTGCGCCGGCGGGCACTGAAAACCTTTGAGGCCAGCAGGTGTCAAGCCTGCTGGCCGCAATAGGTGGTGCCAGGATCTGGTTACACAAGGCTACTTTTTATACCCCTTTATCGAGGCCTGGACCTCTAGGATTTATTGACCTTAGTGCAAAACAGGTCATGAATTCATGTCTAACGCCCTTCATCGAAATACGCCTACCTTGACGGCCATTGACCCTCGCGGGTTAGCCGTGCGCACTGTGCAGTATCATCGTGAAACGCTGGCGGATGCCCCTCAGCCGCGAGTCAATCGCCAGGTGTTGAGTGCCAGTGGTTTTTTACTTGAACAGTGGGACCCACGTCAGTTCGCCCTTGGCTCGACCGGGGTGGCGGCGCAATCGAACCTTTACAGCCTGTCCGGTGAAACCGTGCGAACCCGGAGTATGGATGCCGGCTGGCGCGTGGTCTTGTACGGTACAGCGCGGCAGCGGTTGCACAGTTGGGACTCGCGCGGCGCCCTCCAGGCGTTTCACTATGACCGTTTGCTGCGCCCTGTGGCGGTGTTCGAACAATCTGCAGAGGACCCGTCACCCCGTTGTGTCGAGCGTATGACGTACGCACCCGCAATCCCGGCCGAGGTCGTCGGCAATCGCTGTGGACGGCTGATTCGCCATGCGGACCCGGCGGGCGTGCTGCGGGTGGAGGCGTACGCGATCGATCAACGCGTCATCAAGCAAACCAGAAGGTTTCGCGCCGATATCGCCCTGGTCGACTGGCCACACAGCGATGAGGCACAGGATCTGCTGACGGAGCGCCAGGCCTATACCACCACCTGGCGTTACGATGCGCTGGGTGCAATCCTGGAGCAGGTCGATGCCAAGCACAACCGCCTGCAGTGGCGCTATGGGCAACAGGGCTGGCTGCTGGAAATGCTGCTGATCTTCAAGACCGGCGAGCGCCAAGTATTGATGAATCAGCGGGTGTACAACGCCAGCGGCCAGGTGGTGTCCGAGCGGGCGGGCAATAACGTTACCAAAGTCGCCCGTTACGCCGAGCACGACGGTCGTTTGCAGAAACTTGAGGTGTACCGCCAGGGGCAGGCCGGCACGCCGCTGCAACAGCTGGTATATGAGTACGACCCGGCCGGCAACATCCTCAGCCTCAGCGACCTGGCGCAACCGACTCAATGGCACAGCAACACCCGAATTGATGCGGTTAATCGCTACCAGTACGACACGCTTTATCAGTTGATCCAGGCCAGCGGTCGGGAAAACAGCGCCTATGCCGGGGGCCGGGCTTTGCCGACGCAGGTGCAGTTCGGGGCGACGGATCAGGGGCTCTGGCGCAATTACACCCAGCATTATGCCTATGATGAGGCGGGCAATCTGACGCGCCTTCGACACGTGCCCTCCAGCGGCACAGGCTATACCCGCGAAATGCAAGTGGCGGCGCTCGCGAACCGCGCCGTGCCCGTAGTGCAAGGGCGGCAGGTTCAGTGGAATGGGGCGTTCGATGCCAATGGCAATCAGCTGTCGCTCGACGGCACACAGCAGGCGGCCTGGAATGTGCGCAATCAATTGACCTGCACCACCCAGGTACAGCGTGAGAACGGTGACCCTGATGTGGAGAGTTACCTGTATGACAGTCAAGGCTTGCGCGCACTCAAGGTTCGCAGCCGTGAGGCTCGTGCAAAATCTTACACCCAGGAAACCTATTACCTGCCAGGCCTGCAAGTACACAAGCAAGGAGCACAGCGTTTCAATGTGCTGGACATTGATACGGGCGGTGGGCGAGTCACCGTGGTGCAATGGGAGTCGGGCAAGCCCAGCGAGATGAGTGACCACCCGTTGCGATTCAGCATTCAGGATCACCTCAAGAGCTGTGCGCTGGAACTGGACGAACAGGCCCGTTTGTTGAGCCAGGAGCATTACTATCCTTATGGCGCAACGGCGTGGTGGGCAACCAGCAATATCGTTCGGGGGCACCCCAAGGTTCGCCGTTACTCCGACAAGGAGCGCGACGCTACGGGCCTGTACTACTACGGTGCGCGATATTACGCGCCGTGGTTGCAGCGCTGGATAAGCCCGGACCCGATGGGCGATGTGGACGGCTTGAACCTGTATGCGATGGCCCGGGGCAATCCCGTAGGGTTCAGGGATGCCGATGGCACGCAAACGACGTTTGGCGAGCAATTCCAACCCGGTCGAGGCGATATTCTCTTTGGCTTGGCCGCGACGATTACTGCCTACAGGAGTTTCTGGTCGAAGCTGAGTGCGCGCGGGGATGCGGTGGTGGCCTATTTCTCAGGCGCGGAGCTGCAGCGCTGGACTGCCGGGCTGGCGCCTCCCGTTCGCGCCTTCTCTGCATTTCGCAACGCGGATGCGGAGCTATTCAGCGACTTGACGCAAGATCCACATGATCCAGCGAAAGCTAACGAACTCAAGGCCGAGCTCATTGAGCAGCTTTCGGTCGGCGTCCGGCCGTTTTACGAGGGCATTGTTTCGAAGTATTCAGGTTGTACGTCAACTATCTGCAACCAGCGATTCGCGAGGAAATTTGTCAGTGATCTTGCCGCAGGCAAGTATTCACTTGAGGCGACGGCTCGCCAACACATTGGCACAGACCTATTGACCATCCAGCAAAAAATCGTCACTCGAAGCAGCAAGTCCGCTTTGGAAACCTTGATTAGCTCGCAAAGTGCGGCGGTGGTCCATTTCGCTCTCGACAATTTGGACATAGGAGCCGTCGTCAGCAAGCAGCGGGCATCTGCCACGGCCTCCGAGCTGCGCTGGCTCTATCGGAACAGGACGCAACTGGCAGGTCGCGTGACGTTCTATCAAAACCAACAACGGGTCGACGCGCCCTGGGAGTCAAACGCGCGAGCTTGGCGTCGCTACAAACCCAGCCGTCCGAGGGTATCAGGGCGGGCGGCACGCTGACACGTGAGCGGGGCGATGCCAGTAACTGGATACACAAAATATCCTCCAGCACCACCTTTCTCATCCCCTCATCCCTAGGCTTTCAGGACTACTTATTCAGCAATAAGGTCCTGAGGTCATGTCTGATTCCATCCATCGAAACACGCCGTCCCTGGTCGCAGTCGACCCGCGTGGGTTCATTGTTCGTAACATCGATTACCACCGTTCAAGCACAGAGGTTGAACCGCAGGTGCGCATTCATCGTCAGGTATATGGCAGTACGGGGTTGATGATTGAACAGTGGGACCCACGCTTGTTGCAGTTGTCACGCTCACAGCCCGACACCGCGCCCAATCAACGCACGGTCTATAGCCTTGGCGGACACGCGTTGCGCACCGACAGCGTGGATGCCGGCTGGCGGCTGACGATGATGGGGGAAGCCGGGCAGTTACTGGAAGAATGGGATGGGCGGGGCGCTCACCAGGCTCATCGCTACGACCAGTATCTGCGCCCGATCGCGGTCTTCGAGCAGGCGGCCAGTGACGGGCAAGCGTTGTGCGTCGAGCGTCTTGCCTATGCTGTACCTTCGGAGGAGGAGGCGGCGCGCAACCGCTGTGGCCGGGTGGTTCGCCACGATGACGGCGGCGGCTCGTTGTTCCACGAGCTGTATGGGGTGCACGCAGAAGTTGCGCGGCAGACCCGACGTTTCCGGCAGGCGGATGCCGCGCTGGATTGGCCGCAGCTGTATGCACAACGCGAGGAACTCCTGGAGCCCGAGGGATTCCAGACCTCCATTGGGTTCAACGCGCTGGGTGAGCGCCTGCATCACACGGACGCCAAGGGCAATCACTTCGACTACGCCTACGGCATTGACGGCCAACCGGCGAGTATCGCTGTGACGCCCAAAGGCGGCGTGCGTACGCAGGTGCTGGGCCAGCGGCACTACAACGCAGCGGGGCAGGTGCTCAGCGAACGCGCCGGCAACGGCGTTACGCGTGCCATGCACTACCGTGAGTTCGATGGTCGCTTGCGGCAAATGACTGCCCATCTGCCCGCACAGCCGGGCGCAGCACTGCAAGACCTGCGCTACGAGTATGACGGCGTTGGCAACGTCGTGCGGATCGATGACCTTGCCCAGCCGACGCAATGGTCCAGCAATACCCGAATCAGTTCGACCAGCCTTTATGAGTACGACACGTTATCGCAACTGACCAAGGCCACCGGCCGCGAAACCGCCGGCAATACTGGAGGCTCGGCGTTACCGGCGAGTGTGACGTTCGGCTCGACTGACGACAGCGTATGGCGTCGCTACACCCAGCGGTTCAGCTATGACGCCGCCGGAAATATGCTTGAGTTGCAACATCTGCCCAGCAGCGGCACGGGCTTCACGCGGCAGATGAGCGTGGCCGCGGGCAGCAATCATTTTTTGCCGCAGGCCGATGGCAAGACTGCGCCGGGGTTGGGCCAGGGCTTTGACCGCAATGGCAATCTGCAAGCGTTGGCAGGCGATTACAAGATGGACTGGGATGTGCGCAATCAACTGGTGCGCCTCACGCAGGTACGCCGCGAGGGCGGCAACGACGATGAAGAACGTTACGCCTACGATGCCACGGGCCAGCGCATCCTCAAGCGTCGGGTCTCCCAGGCCCGGGGGGTGCTGCATAGGGCCGAGGTGCGCTACTTGCCGGGGCTGGAAATTCGGCATGACAGCGCAACGGGTGAGCAACTGAATGTACTCAACCTTGATGCTGGTACAACCACCGTCCGCGTCCTGCTTTGGGATCGCCACCCTTCAGGGAGGCGCCAGGACGCGCAGATCCGTTACGGCTTGTCGGACCACTTGGGCAGCAGCAGCCTGGAACTGGGCGAGCAGGCGCAACTGCTCAGCCAGGAAAGTTATTACCCCTACGGAGGGACTGCCTGGTGGGCGGCGAAGAATGCCAGCGAGGCGAGTTACAGGTTCATCCGTTACTCGGGCAAGGAGCGCGATGCCAGCGGGTTGTCTTACTACGGCTTCAGGTATTACGCGCCGTGGTTATGCCGATGGATCAGCCCGGACCCGATCGGCGATGCCGATGGTTTGAATCTGTACGCGATGGTTGGCGGTAACCCGATCACCAAGGTCGATGGGCAGGGGCTGACGTCGACACCAGCTCTGGAGCAGCCACGGCAGACACAACTGCGCAGGCTTTCCATCAGCCGCAGGCTCGCGCACATGGAGCGCATTTTTCGACCCAGGATACAGGCGGGTGCATCGGCCGCGATTCGTGATGGTTTATCCACCTATATTGCCAATGCTATTTCGACGGGCGTCGATCTGGCGATCTTCAGCAACATACAGCCCACGGCGCAACGCAACCAAATCCTGCGCATTACCGTCGCGGCACTGGATGCAGTGTCCACGGCACATATGAGCACCGGTATCGCCGGTAACTGGACGCAATTTGCGCCACAGATCGGTGCTGTTTTTGCAGGGGCTGCGGGTATGGGGTATGCCATGTATGGCGACTCAATAGGTGATCAAGCCGAGCACAGTTGGGACCCGGTGGCGGTCCGGCGGTTGGGCGGGCATGTACGCGCGCTCTCCAGGGAACTCGTGCAACAGGTCATCCGTGGGCATGGTACCGGCGTCTCCTGGGGCAGCACACCCCTGCAGGGCAGGGTCACGCGCACCGCTGGAGCGACGGCGGCCTATGGTCTTGCAACTGTGGCCAACGCTGTTTACGGCGGGGAAGTGCCCGCGCTGATGCAACCCAATGTCTCTCCTGTAATAGAAGCCTTCGATGGCGCGATGGGAACGATGATCCGTGGTGGTCACCCGACGGCCGCCCACGATCCCCACGGCCAAAGCCTGCAACTGCCGGACCCTGTTGCGACCGCGAACGGTGGGCTGAGCAGAATGTTCAATCAGGTGTGGACGCACTGGGCTGCGTCCGGTGTCGAAGCATTGGCCGTGTCGTTGACGGGCTTGCCCATGGCTGCTCAAGGACGGGTCACTCGCAACCTGGTGATGGCGGCCCGCGGCGTGATTTCCGCGCTGACCGAATGGCGTGGCTTTTTCGTACAGATTGCCAGGGGCGGGTATTCGACCTTGGCCACGAGCTGGCGCCGAGGCCCGAGGTCCAGGTAGGAGGATGGGGCGCCGTCCTGCCGCATTGCCACGTACTCAAGCCTGCATTGATCGTCCCCGCGCTGTGTGGGAACGATCAAAAACCGGAACGCGCACTCTGACGATCCGATCCGCCGGGCCCTTATCGCTCGTCAGTCAGTGCTTGGGTGGGGGCAGCGTGCAGCTCTTCGTAGGTATCGTTTTCATCCTCATTGACGGTGTACCAGGCCCAATAGGTGGTGCGCCGCATAAATCCTCCTGCGGTCAGTGTCTTTGTCGGGCGCCCCAGAGGGTCATAGAACTGTCGGTCGCTGTGGCCCAGTTCGCGCATGGATTGATCATTGACGTAGGCGTGCTTGTCGGCGAAGTAGGGGCGGTAGACACGAATGGCCAAGCCCTTGTTGTTGTATTCGACACGCTCGCTGATGCGCCAGCGGGGGTCGGCTTGCACTTGGCGCAGCTGTTTCTTCAAGGTGGCGTTTGCGTCCGGTCGTTCATCGACCAACAGGTTGCCCTTGTCGTCGACCGCATGGGCCGGCCCGGGTTCGGTCTTCTGCTTGGTCTGCAATGCGCGGCCGAAGCCATCCCAGCAGGTCAGGGTCATGCGAATCTGTTGTTCGGCATCGCCGGGGTAGCGGTCGGCTTGCAATATGAGCCCATGTGCCGGCGTACGGCTGGCCTCATCGATCAACGCCTTGAGTTGTTTTGCACTGTCACTGAGGGGCTGGCGAACACCACGCAGTCGCGATCGCGCGCTCATGCGGATATGCCCGCTGGGGAGCAGATACCCCTTGGTAATCCACTCGGGCTTGACCAGAGCCAAGTCGATGCTGCCCATCCAACTGAACGGGGCGTAGCAGTGCGCGCTGGCCATGTCTTGCAGCACGCTTTGCGCCTGTTCGATGGCCAATGCGGGCGTTACATTTTTGCGCGGGCGGTAGCTTTCCAGGGCGGCGAAGCCCACTCTGAGGTTTTGTTCGTGGCCGTAAAAGGTGTTGGCGAGCAACTGCCCAAAACCGTCATAAAGCGCTTCTTGAATAGTGCCATTGGGGTCGACGATTTTTATCGGCAGCAGTAATCGATAGTCGTATTCGGCCTTGGTCACACAACCGTCGGGCATTTTTACGCGCACGGTTTGCAACGTGTAGGGGTCGTAGGTGAGCGTTGTTTCGCCATGGGCCTCGGTGGCCCGCAGCGCCCTTATCCGATAAAACTGGGAGGCCTTGCCATAGCGGGGAAAGTGCCGGCGAATCGACCACAGGCGGTTTTCCCTGGGCGGCACCTCGCCGTCGAATAGAAAAAACAGCTCCATGGTGTGATAGCCGCTGTCGGTGAGCTTTTGCACCAGGTCCACCTTGGGTTGGTTGGGCATGGCCGGAATGTCGTTGTAGGCACTCATGGCCTGGTCATCCAGCTCGGCAGTTTCCAGGTAGTCAGTCAATGCCTGGGCAGTGGCGACCCCGGGTTCCAGGGTTTTACCCAAAGCGCCGGCCTGCCGGTAGTGCTGCAGCGACAAGCCGCTCAGTGTGCGGCTGGCCCCTGCGGCCAACGGCCCGACGCTGGTATCGATGAACACCTCATAGGCGATACGCGCAGGGTCCAGCCCGCCGGGCGCCGGCGCCTTGCCGAGCACCAGGGCGTTGTCTCGTTGGCGGCAGGGCAAGGCCAGGCACCACTGCTGTGCGTCGTCCAGGTGAATGGGCTGCGCCAGCGTTTCGCTCAGGTAATAGAATTGTTGCGCGTTGTCATGGGTATCGTGCCACCAGCGCTGCTGGTGCTCATCCACCAGCACGGCGGGGGGCGGGCTGTCGGTGGTGGTACGGCGGGCATAATGCAGGGTCACGCCATGTACCAGGTAACCATAGGCATCCCAGCGCAGATTGATCTGGTGCTGGCAGACGGGATCGTTTTCCACGCCTTCATATTGATAGCTGATCGACTCCAGCGCTAATGGCAGCAACCGGGGATAGAGCGTATGAGCACTGGCCGGCGCCAGTTCACGGACCAGATACCGATGGTGTTTGACCGAGTAGGGCACGACGTCTTGCGCCGGGTCTGCAGCCATCACTTCGACCCGCAGCACCACGCCACTGAGTGCACGCGCCACATCGCGTGCCAGCGTCGGCGCGGGGTCGCTGATCAAGTCGTCATGATGATCCAGCGGCTGTGCCCCGGCTGTTCCCCTGTAGCGGCTGACCAGCGTGCGGCCGGGAGCCTTGGCGTTCGGGTCGTGAGTGCTCTGGCCGAGGCAGGGCATGTCAAGGGATCGCCCGGTATGAAACCAGGTTTTGCTGAGCACGGGTGCGCTGGAACCCGGCGCGTGAGGGGCGTCGTTGCGGCTGTCGGTGTCGGTTTGCAGCAACAGCCCAAAGCCATGAAACTTGCGGTCCACGCGGTCGTAATAAGCCTGACGATAGCTCACGCGCTGGGTCAGCTGGTTGCCGGTAATTTCGTCTCGTTGGATTTGTTGGCTGGCCAGCAGCAGTGCAAAGGGTAACTGGCTGATAGCGGGCTGGCCCTTGGCATGCAGCTCGCGTTTTTCGTCCAGCCACTCCTGGGCACTGCTGCGATATTTGATCGAGGCCTGGGCGCCCATGTTGTTGTCGGTGCGTACGAGCAGCCAGGGTTTGTGGCTGAAAAAATCGTAGCGCCAATGGATGGGGGTCTGATGGGCGGCGGTCAGGATCAGGCTAGGGCAGCCCCGACCGCTTACGTCGACGATGTTGACCTGGCACTGGTCGTCATACTGCACACCTTCTGGCCACGGGACCTTGATCGCCTGTGCCTCGAAGCCGTTGCCGCCTTTATTGAGGAAAATCCACAGGTGGGCGGCGCTCAAATACAGCAAGTCCGCAGCACCGCCTCCATTGAGGTCGACGAGCAGTACATTGGCCGGCTTGAACGTGTCATAACGCAACGGCAACGTAGCCAACACAAACCCTCGGGCAAAGCGTCCTCGACCCAGGTTCGGCCAACATTTCACTTCGTCATGCCGGATACGCACCAGATGCTGTTGACCCGTGGCAAGTACATCACTGAACGCCACCAGCTCGTTGGGCGAGGCGGAAACGATCGGCAAGACGTCATCGAGCGTATGAGGCACCTCAACGGCGGGTTCGAAGCCTTTTCTTCGGCGATTGGCATACAGGCGCACGCTACGGGGGCCGATCATGGCAACGTCGGGACGTCCCGTCCCCATCAAGTCGGCGAGTATTCCTGCGGGATGGAAAAATTCCGACGGGAACGCATCGAACGGCGTGAAGGTTGCCCAGTTGCGCTGTTCGTCCAGGCTGAAAAAGCCACTCATTCCTGGGTGGGCAACCAGCCAGTCCAAACGGCCATCGCCGTCCACATCGGCCAGCGCCTGGTGGATGGGCCGGGTGCTGTCGGCGACCGGCACCCGCGCCAACTCCTGGGCCGCGCCGTAAATCACCTCGTCGCTGGTTTTCGTGTGCTGCGGCCTGAGCGGTTCACGGTAGTACCAACTTTTGTCCGCGCGATACAACACACCGGGTATGCCTTCGCCATACAGATCGACCAGTTGATAGCGATCGCTGTCATGCAGCCCGGGCAGCGAACTGAAGGGCTGATAGCCGCTCCTGTCCACCTTGAGCTGGCTCGATTGGTAAAAACACTCCAGCGGCGGGCGGCTCACACTATTGCCCGAGCTGTCGAATGCCTGCTCATGGACCCCAACCAACAGGCTGACATGGGTGGGCGCGCGGTATTCCAGCAGCAGACGTTTGACCAGCACCGGCTCGGCGCCCATTTGCGCTTCCTTGGGGAAGTGATGAAACATCAGAATCTGGTTGCAACAGCGCAGGGTGCGTAGCTCGAAGCCGAACGAAAAATCCGAGCAAGGATCGGGTCGTATCGGCCACTCCCGGATTTTCTGATACGTCGGCCGCTTATCCAGTTCAAGGTCACGTTCGCCATAATCAAAGAACAACTGAAAGTGCCAGCCCATGCCCGGCTCATCGTCGGTCTGCCAGAGGTAAAGCTGTTCCTGCTCCTTGGCGGTGAAGTTGCCGTAGCAGACGCGCTCCAGGTAACGCTGGGCTCGACAGTCCCTCGGGTAGCGTGAGGAATCAGTTTCTTTTTTGTAGTGATAATAAATGTGTTCGCCGTGGGTATTCAGGCTTTCCTGCAACAACCATTGCGCCACATGGTGCGGGTGGTCCGGATCGGCAATTCGGGCCAATGGGGTCTTCCCGTAAAAGTGCTGACTGCCATCGGCACTTTGTATCAACCAGAAGCCTGCCGTATCGGTAACCGAGTGCCAGTGCTCGATACGGTCGAAATGGCTCTCGACCCTGGGAAAGTACCGGGTGGCCGTGTAGGCGATGGTCAGTGGCAAACCATTGAAAGAGGTCGTGGAGCGACTGACGATCGCACCTTCGGCGTCGCGTTCGGGGAGCCATATTTGCGCGTCGGGGCCCACCAGTACGTCGTGCTCCGTATAGGCCGGCACACCATGGGAGGTACGCCGGCTGACGGCCGGCAGGGGTATCCCCCAACCCAATCCGAAGGGGCCGTTACCGGCGCCGCTGTGATAGGCCAGCGACATGGCCGGCGCGTAGCCGCGCGCGGGAGAGATCGGCAAGGGAATCTCAAAGGTGGCCATACCGCTGGCGCCGACATCGCCCCAGCCTTTGCCGGTGCCTTGAATGGCACCCCCGCCTTTGGGCAGGGCCGGGGTATTGACCTGGAGGTTGAGCGTATCGTCGTTCATGCCTTACCCCCGCCGGCAACTGGCACCCTGGCGGTGTAACGCAGGTGAATGACGATATCGTTGATCGATTGGAGTACGGCTTCTTGCTGGGCAGGATTGGGGAATTCCAGGGTCCAGTTGGAGATGGCCCCGGTGTATTCGAAGGGCAAGTAGCGATCGTGGCTCTCGAAGTTGAGGGTGAACAGGCCGTTGTCATCCAGGCCGGTGGACAGTGCGATTTGCTGATGGGCACGCATGTCGCGACGCCGCTCGCCTGTGGGCAATACGATTTCGTTATGGGTTTGAGTCAGTATCGCCTTAATGTCCTCATAAGGGCCTAGCGTCGCGGGCAACGACACGCTGATGCCTTTTATTCGCCGCAGGATGTGGTGGGGGTAATCCTCTTCAAACAGAGCCTCGGGCAACTTGAAGCACAGCGTGCCGTTAGCGACCAGTTGTCGTTTATGCTCGGCCCACGTGTTTTGCGTACTCGATGATTGAGTGCCGGTTGTGTCCGTTGTGGGTGTGGAGATTTTGCAATCGATCATGCGATGACGCAGGGAGATGGTCTTGACGATCTCCAGGTCCCGCACGTTATGGTCCACATAGGCCGCATTCATCTTCAATAGCGACAGCTTCAGGGCCTCACCGGCCAGGTAGCCTCGGTAGTTGTTGTTCCAGGCACCGGGCTGGATAAACGTGCTCGCATAGTCTGCGACTTCGTACTGCCAGCACGCTTGTGCGGTGCGGCACAGGGAAAGGCTCAGGTCATAGACTTGGTAGTAGAACTTGCTCAGTTGTACATTGAGCCAGTCATACAGTTGTGCCCTGGTAAAGCGCTTGGCCAGCAATTGATAGTTCGACCAGGCCTGGGCCAGGGAGGTCTCGGCCAGGCGCAATTGCAGGCGCGTGGCTTTTTCCTGCTCGGCGTAGGCTTGTAACTGGGCATCGACCTGGGCCAGTTCGAGGCGGGCCTGATCCTGGGCAAGCGCCCATTCTTGCTCCCGACGGTTGAATTGCTCGGAACGGTCCAGGTCTGCGGCAGTGCCGCGCAACACCGTCGCGGCGCCTTGGGCCAAGGCTTGGGCTGCATAAAACGGGCCCTCCCAGCGCGACCCGCCGGTACTAGTACCGAAGATGTTCGGCGCTATCATCGCGATGCCGGCCGCTGCGGCGGCGGCGGAACCTGCGGTCTCGAATCCGCTACTGATCAGGTAGAGTTGGCCTGCGTGCGCTTCTGCGGGGCTGATGCCTTCGGTGAGCAGGCGTTCGTAGTGGCGCATCCGGGATTCGATCATGCTCCGACTGGCGCCGAGTGCCTGGCGGTTTTTCTCGTCGAGCAACAATGCCTGGTGTTGTTGGGTGACGACGATATTGGCCAAGTCCCAGGCTTGTTGTTGCTGCAACTCCAGGTATTCAGCCTGTTCCTTGCGCTCAATCAGGCTCAGCACCGTGTTGCCGAATTGAATCACCGCCTCGGTTGCCGTGAGTGCGTGGCCCAGCATGATCTGGAAGCGATAATGGCCGACTTGCGCGTCAATGAACGGCGACGGGCCTCCTTCGCCGAAGGCACCGCTGCTGCGGCTGGCCAACAGTTTCAGAGGTGAGAGCGGGGTTGCGTACAGCGACAGGCGCAAGGGTTTGCCGGTGATGTCGAGATTGTGCCGCAGGTTATGCAGGCGACTTTCGAGCTTGTCCCAGCGCGCCACCAGCTCGGTATTGAAGGGTAGACACAGATTATCGGTGTCCGTGAGCGAAGCCAGTGCGCTGCCTTCGGTCGCAGGGTTGATAGTGATGGGTGGGTTTGTTTGCTCCAGTGCTACCAGGGCTTTAGAGCGGTTCTTCGTCAAACTTTCGAGGGTGATTTCATCCCACGGTTCAGTGGTGGTGACGCGGGGGCGTGGCCCGAGAAAGTGATTGGCTCGCGTGTACCAGAGTTTGGCCTGGGTCAGGCTGTCGGGGGTGAGCTGCCGATAGGCTGCATCGCCACGATTGAGCAGTATATCGAGATAAAGCAGGTAGATTGCTTTGCGAAAATGCACCGGTGAGTGAGTCGCCAGTTTATGGGGGTCTTGAGTGACTGAACCGGGGAGCGGCCCCGTACGAACGAGCTCGTTGAACCCCCAAAATGCAGGGCGCTCGCTGGCCGTATCGGCCAATCGCCCTGGGTCGAAGATATGTTTGAGCCAGGCTTGGGCTTCGAGATACTGCTGCTCCTGATTCAGGCGGTGGGCAACCAGCCAGGGCACGTACAGGAACAGCTCCCAGAAGTACTTGCCGTGAGCTCCGTTAAAGTCGATGTCCTCTGCTGCTCCATCTGGCGTGAGTGGAGGTTCTTGCCACGTTTTCGGCGTTAACGAAAACAAATGCTCAAGGCTGACATTGGCCGCCTTGACCAGATTGCCGGCAAAACAGGTATTCATGCGCAGGCGAGGGGGTGTGTCGGCAGGCGGGGTGGAGGTGCTCGTTGGGAAATCAATAAATTCAGCGGTGCCGAGTTTTTCCGACATCTGTCTTTTGATCATCGGCGCCAGTTGTTGATTGAGCGTTGTGCCAGAGGTGGAAGGGGACAACTTCAAGGTGGTCGCTTTCAGGGCATAGCCGAGAATTGTCGAGCCGTCTGTTTTGGCAGGCTCAAGCGTCGCCACCCCATGTATCAGGGTGATGCCCGAGGTTATTTCCGCCGTTGTCACTGGAATCCGCGCCGTGACCCGATGCCCGGTGGGTAGTTCGGGGTTTGATCCGGTGAGGCTTTCGTGGACAGTGTCCTGATAGTTGATGATTTGATGTGAGTTGGCATTGATTTTATCGGTGAATGGATAGTCTTTAAAATTGGCTCTCATAATGATGTGCTTATAGGCACGTAAATTAGATGTGCTCACGCTGGGTCTTTTGATGGTCAACGTATTTTGTGCGTGCAACGACGTTTCCTTGTTCGGTTCTGTGTATTTTCTGTAGCGGTTAAGGGTGATCTGGATGGAGTCTTTTGGACTTGTGTATAAACTGATGAAAGCATTCTTGTCGATATAATGATTTTCCAGTGAGACGGTTTCCCCGTCTTTGGAGTTGGCGCTAATGAGTAACCCGTTGTCGATATGCACAGCGTTGGGGAACTCGTCATGCGTGACCGTGTTTTTAAAATAAAGAGCGTAAAAATCAGTGTTTAACTCGTCAGTTGAGCCGGTAATTTTAGAGCCACTGGTCAGTTTAAGCTGAGTGGCTTTCGGATCATCCAGTGCGTCGTCTACTCTCAGTATGATGCTAATATTCTTAGTGGCTGCTTTTGTTAATGTGACGCTATACGATTGCCGGAAATGGCCATCGAGGGTGGAGGTAAATACGAGTTCATTGGTGTCTGAATCAAAGGAGACGTCACTGGGTACTGGTTTTTTTATGGTTTCTCGCTTTGTTTCAAAGTTCCAGTCGTTGTTGTTTTCGGTAATCGTTTCCTCCATGGGGGAAATCGAGTGCTTGTTTGGAGGCGTCACCTTGAACTGCAAGTTACCTTGGTTTTTATGAGCAAAGAACGTAAGGTATTGCCGGGCGGTGTCAGGCAGTAACTCACTGTAGTACCCACTCACGCTTTGATCCTTGCCTTGAACTACAGTCTGCACTTTTGTCTTTTGCGATGGATCGAAGTGTTCCAGGAGTCGGTTTATTTCGTCGGCCACCTGTGAGCCGGGCAGCACGCTGTAGCGCTCGGGGCTGCCGCCATCGGCGATGGTGGTGATGTTGAAGGACTGGTCGATATGGACAGCCTGGAAAAACTTTCCAATAAACAGCTCCTGCTGTTTAGGGTCTTTACGGCTGGTAGCCAGCACACTTAAAAACAATACCGGGGGGCCGTTACTGTCGACGATAGCTACCGTCTGCGTAATGGTTTTCAGAAAGGCAGAGGTCAATGCGTTGACGTCTTCGGTGGCGCAGTGCTCCTCAATGCAGGCTTTGGGTGCGCTCCAACTGCCATCGTGCTTTTTATAAGAAAAATTGAGGCGAAACTTGACGTAGCGGCTGTTGATCCATTCGGTCAGCTGTTTTTTTTCCTCTGAATCCGTTTGCGCCGGTGGGACGGAACTGGTGGGGGCGGGTTTGATGCATTCGGCCCAGATGAAAAATAGCCGATTATTGAAATACACCGGACGAATACTTTGCTCGGCGGTGGCGTCGGAGACCGACAAGTTGATTTTCTCCCAGTCTGACCAGGCGTCCTGAAAAAGCACCGGCCCTGCGCGCTTGGACAGGTCGAGGGAGCGCCAGTAATAGGTGTTTTCGGAACTCGATTTACCGACGAAGTAATAGGTTCCGCTATACAGCTTGCTCAAGTCGGCGTCGATATAACCGTTGATCGTGCGTATGTTGGCGGTTTCCTCGAACCTGGACAGGTAATTGTGAACCGCCGTGGTGACGGTATCCGCTTGAATTCGATACTGGCTCAGGTCGTTTTCCAACTGCTCAAAACTATCGGTCTTGTCACGCCGTAATGTCGGGTCCAAATAGTTGGCGGGGTGATAGCGCAACTGCTGGTTGGCGTTCCAGAGAGCGTAGGTGTGCAACTGTTCGCGCCATAATGTGTCCTGTTGCGCGGTCATGCCCTGCTTTTCATAGCCCGGTTCCAGCCCGAGTTGGATGCGCGTGATGTACTGCTGCAGGCTGGAGATGGCGCAGGCTACCGGGCTGGTCGGTACGGCTTGGCTGACTTGTACGTCGAGCAGCCAGTATTCGTAAAGATCGTCGGCATGGGTGATTTTTTCCTTTAAGTCGGCAGGTACCTTGTAGGTCAGGTAGTACGCGAGCATGGCGTCGCGCAGGCTTTCATTGAGCTGTTGATTAAGCGAGTGAGACATGGTCAATCCTTGAGCAGGTCGAATGTGAGTAGGGTGTGAATGGGTTATGGATACGCACTTGTGACCGCCTCACCGACGCTCTTCCAGTCAGCAAACGCAGAGTCGGCTTTCAGTTCGCTGGCTTTAATCAGTATGTTGGCAGGCAGGCCTGTGTCGATGCTGGTTTGGCGGCAACGCATCATCCAGTCCAGGCGCATCATTGAGGTAATGCGTGGAGGTTTCAGTTTGTCGCAGAAGGCGTCGATTTCACTGGCACTCCAACCTAAAAGGTGAGCGAGACGCTCGTTCGTTTCTTCACTGGTGTTTTGCGTCGCGCCGTTGGGCAAGGTATTGGCGTGTTCGAAGTAGTCGAGCAGTTGCTCTTCCGTCAGGCCGCAGTGGTGCAGGCAATGTTTGAACTGCTGCATGAGGTAGAGGTTGTACGGGGTGAGTTCAAGTAACGAAGGCACCTTGTACTTGCTCGCGAGCCAGTGCGGATTGACCAGGAACTGGTGAAGCGCTTGTGGGCTGAGGGGCAGTTGCAGAATATCGGCGGCGTGAGGTAACCGCAGTATTAGATAACTGAGCGTTTGCAGCGGCGAAGCAGCGGGGGCATATAACCGCAGGAAATGGTGGTCATTGTCGTATTTTTGATAGCCGTTGGCTTTGCTTGGCTCATGGAGGTCGGCTTGGGTGATTTCTTTAAGGCGTAGATATAAAGCCCACAACTCATCACGCACCTTGCTCAGCAGTGTGTTGAGTATAGGTTTCGCTTGGTTGATCAAATGTGTCGTTCGTACAGGCATAGTGCTGATTTCAACCGAGGAGAGCACTTGATCGAGCGCCATCTCGATGCTGTTATTGGGACGCATCCGTTGCAGCGCCGTATAGGCCAAGGATTCCCAGTCAACGGCGGGTAAACGAACTGTTTCGTCATCGGGTTGCTGAGGAAGATCAAGCCGGTGCAACGCTTGGGAAAGAGACGCTTGGTCATAGCTGGCGAACTCCTTCAATAGCTGATTGATGATCGGGTCCTGGACCTGGCGATCCAGCAATAGCTGGCGTTTGAGCAGCGCCAGGCTGCTGCCGTTTTCTTTAAACCAACGGCTGGCCCACTCCAGGTGCATGAGCATGTCGAGGAAGTCAGTCATGCCCTTCAGTTTGTTGCGTAACGTTGGGTTGCGCAGCTGCATGAGAAAGCTCGCATTCCCGAGCATTTGCACCAACTGTCGGCATTCCACGACCGATAACCCGAACAGGCGAGCGATTCTCGCTTGCCGATAGATCTCGCTGACCGTCTCGATCGTACGGGTTGCAGGCTTGTTGGGGTTGATCAGTAGTTGAAGCGAATCCTGGGTGTCTTGCAGACCCAGCCCAGCGCAGAGCTGTTGCCGAGTGGTACCGTCGAACGTTGCGCTGTCCAGAGACAGGGGAGGCAGGGCGGAACCCGTGCGATTGAATACCTGGTCGAACAATGACACACGGTCGCCTGAGGCATGAACGGGTAATTGATGAAGCAGGGCGGCAAACTCTTCGGCTTGCAACGTGTAGCGTTTGCTCAAAAAGCAAAAGACCCCCAGCGCCCGGAGGGTGTTATGGGTGATCAGCAGCGTGCTGTTGCGATGGCCTTCGCAGCGCATGGCGCTGACTATCAGGGTGTCCAATTGCGCGAAAGGCACGCCGAGCCAGCGCTGTAGACGAATCATGCGTTGCAGCCTGTCAAAGCGCTCAAGGCTAACGCCGGTCAGCTTGGCGTTGACCAGGTTGATAGCGGGTGTGGTCGTGCCGTTGATGTAGCAGGCACCGTAGGCGAGGCCGGGGTTTTGCTTGCAGTTAGGCGATAGGCGGGGTGACTGAGTCTGTTGGGCAAGCAGCGCCTGAAGCTGGTCGGCATCCAGTTGTGTATGGTTCAGAAAGTCAGTGAGTTCTGCCGGTCCGATCAGATCTGTCTTCCAGTTGTAATAGGCGTGATAGAACCCTTTCGCGCCCGCTTGGGTTACCAAGCTACTTTTCAGCATGTTCTGTTGTTGAGGGCTCAACCCCGACAACTGACATTGGACTTCGTTGTTCTGTTCGCCGACCTGCCCGTAAGTGCTGGTTTCGCCCGCCAAAGGCAACTGGCGACTGATGCGATAGTTCAACTCACCCAACGCCGGCTTGTCGCCAGACAGGCCCTGCTGGCATTGCTGATGGTGCAAATGATAGGGCAGAGAAAACGGATACCAGGTTTCACTCAGCACCTGATAGGTATCTTCTTCTTTGGCCTGCGCGATATTTTTGAGCAAGATCTGGTTAACGATCGACAACATGGGAACCTGGCTCGAAACGCTATGTTGGTTGATCACCTGGTCTTTGAGTTCCGGGCGTCGCTGCGACAGCTTGAGCGCGTTTGCGTCCTTGGTATTTTCTTCCAGCTGCAGGGCGAACAAATAGAGCGCCCGCAGGTAGGCAGTCGGTGAATCGACCGCTGCAATAGACGAACTGGAGCAGAACTGGTCCCACTTTTCCTTGAACAAGGCCTGGTAGGTCGCGCTGGTGTCGGGCGGGAGACTGCGTTTATTGCGCGGTGAAGAAGGGGGGGACGAGACTTGCTGTTCGCGAAATAACGTTTCCAGTTGCGCGGCGGCGCTCTGGGCCTTGAGGTACACCGTGTGGGCATCGTCATCGTTGTACGTTGCCAGTTGCTCGGCAAAGGCGCTTTCGGACAATCGCACGATGTCCAATACCGAGTTGAGGTTGAGGCGCCGCAGGGCGGTCTTGAAATCATCCCGACCCGGGGCAGGAGGGCGTGAGTGATCAATCAGCTTGGCGAGCAAGGGGCTGCTGTCGGTTTGCATGTTCATACGTTCCTTCACGCCCGCCGAGGGTGCCGGCGGGCAATGAAAAACGCTATCACGCAGGTTAACGGGGCCAGGTATAGGTATTTACAGGCGTCGGCGCACGCCGGTTGAGGTGCCCATACACCGATACCACCTCTGTGCAAGACATGAACCCTAGGCTTTTGCGACCATTGTGCAACTCAGGCCATGTGATCATGTCTGCTTCACTTCATCGAAATACGCCCTCGCTTGTAGCATTCGACCCCCGTGGGTTGACGGTCCGCAGTGTCGCTTATCTGCGCGCTACCCCCCAGGCTGCGCCGACGGCCCGTATCAGGCGTCAAGTCTATGGGGCCAGCGGCCTGATGCTTGAGCAGTGGGACCCTCGCCTGCATACCTTAAAATTGCGTGAGCCCTTGATCGAGGCGAATCAGGTGTCGGTGTACAGCCTGTCCGGGATGCTGATCCGCAACCACGATGTGGACGCCGGCATGAGGCTGATGCTGGCGGCGCCATCCGGGCAACTGTTGCAGGCCTGGGATGGTAGGGGGGGCTATCAGCGTCACGACTACGATGACTTGCAACGTCCGGTGGCGGTGTTCGAACAGGCTGCCGACGACGAGCGACCCCGGTGTGTCGAGCGCCTGGTATATGCCACCCCAACGTCTGAGCACCGCGCCCTTAACCGCGGTGGCCGTCTGGTGTGCCATTCCGACCCGGCTGGCACCCAAGTGTTCGAAGCGTATGGGATGAGCGGGCAAGTGCTTCGGCAGACGCGGCGATTTCGCGAAGCGCCGGGCGATGTTGACTGGCCGCTTGCTCAGGCCGATCAGGACGCGCAGTTGGACGGTGAGCGTTACACCACACGCTGGATATTTGATGCCCTCGGCGGCACGCTGGAGCAGGTCGACGCCAAGGGTAATGGTCGGCAGTTTGCCTATGGGCTGGACGGACAGACGAAACATATTCACCTCGCCTTGAAAAGTGGCGCGCGCAAAACCGTGATAGACCGCTACGTCTATAATGCCGCCGGTCAGGTGGAGAAGGCCCGGTTGGGCAATGGCGTGAGCAGTCTGGCCGCCTATCGGCCCGAGGATGGCCGTATGAACCGGTTGATGGCGTACCGCCAAAATGAGCCGACGGCACCGTTACAGGATTTGCGCTACGACTATGATCCCGTGGGAAATGTTTCGACGCTGCGGGATCAGGCGCAACCGACCCAATGGGGCCACAACACGCAAGTGAATGCTGCCTGTCGCTATCAATACGACTCTCTGTACCAACTGACCCAGGCGACAGGCCGGGAAAGTACCGCCGCCGCCATCACCCCAGCACTGCCCGCGCGAATTTCGTTCGGTTCGACCAATGCCGGTTTATGTCGCAACTACACCCAGCACTATGCTTATGACGAGGGGGGCAACCTGACCCGTTTGCGGCATGTGCCGTCCAGTGGCGTCGGTTACACGCGCGACATGCAGGTCGCCAGTGGCAGTAATCGCGCGTTGTCCAGCGAGCATCCGGTTGGCGAGTTGGCGCAGGGTTTTGACGCCAATGGCAATCAGCAACGGCTGGGGCGTGGTGTAGCGATGGCGTGGAACGTGCGTAATCAGTTGTCCAGGGTCACGTCAGTTGTGCGCGACGGAGCTGACTCGGATGAGGAAACTTATGTGTATGCAGGCGACGGCCAGCGTGCGCTCAAGCTCACTCACCAGCAGGTTGCCGGCAGTCGACAAACCGCGCGTATCTATTACCTGCCAGGCCTGGAAATTCGCCAGTGGCCATTGCGTCGATTGAATGTGTTGCGCCTTGACGTAGCGCGCTGCGCGGTGGAGGTCTTGCAATGGGAGCAGGGACTTGATGAGGGGGCTGACGATGAAGCCCTGCGTTTCTGCCTGACCGATCAGCAGTCGAGCCATGGGTTGGAGTTGGGCGAACAGGCCGAGTTATTGAGTCAGGAGAGTTATTTTCCGTATGGGGGGACAGCGTGGTGAGCATCGCGCAACGCAGTGGAGGGCAGCTACAAAACCCGTCGATATTCAGGCAAGGAGCGTGACAGCAGCGGTTTGTATTACTACGGTTTGCGCTATTACGCTCCATGGTTGCAGCGCTGGATAAGCCCCGACCCCGCTGGGGTAGGCGCGCAGCTCAATCCTTATCTCATGGCGTTTAACAACCCGGTCACGTTCGTTGATTCAATGGGGTTGCAGCCTACCGATATGGAAAGTCCTCAGATACAGGACGATATCATGCTCATCCTGATTCTGGCCTTGCTGGGCCTGGGGGCGGGAGCGCTGCTGGGCGATGCGAGGGCGGGGGCTGCCGTGGGGGCTCTGGTGGGCGGTGTGCTGTTTGGTACCAGCCGCTTCATTATCTATCAAAGCGCGCAGCCGCAGGCCGTGGCCAGGGCAGCGCAACAACAGGAAGAAGATTTCGGCAGGGCCGTTTCGGAGATGGCGATCGCTGCGGCGGAGGACGCGCGGCTCAGTTACGAAGAAACGGAGCGGCTGGTGAATTTTGCCTATGCGCGCCGTCATGGTGAAGAAGGCATTACTCTTATGGTCCACCGGCATCAGGGGACCCTGCGTGGCTACGTGGGACCTGTGGACGAGTCGGGAGGCATCGAACGCGCGCTGGGGGGGAATCGTAACCCGATGCCGGAGTTGAAGCGCATGGGCTATGGCGCGATAGTGCTGCGACGTCCAGCACGTGAGCCCGCTGCCGCGAGCGGTCAGCAGGCGGTGCCGAGCGCGTTCGAGGTTGGGGTGACCACCCAGGTAGCTGGCTCAAGTCGCGCACGCCGTGGTCGGCAAGCACAGGCGCAGGTGCCGTTGGTGGCGCCGGCGGTAGCGAGAGCCGCTACCCCGCAGATGGAGTTCGATACCGCAAAGCTGGTAGATGCCCAACTATCGGGGCGCGAGGGCCGCAGTATTGCCCTTACCTTCAGCCACTTGCGTGAAGGGCGTTTCGGCGCGGTTCATTGGCATCCTCACAGAGACCAGCTCTGGTCCGCTGATTTGCACGGCTATGCCGCTTCTCGCGGGCGTGGTCCCTATCGTTTGATGTTAAGCCATCTCGGCGGCCAGCGGTACCGAGTAGAGGGGATACGTAACCCACACCGCTGAGGGCATATCAGCGGCTGCGTGCCGATGCGATGGCGCCTCAGTTTTGCTAGAATGCGTGCCGCGCCGCGTTGGTCGACGCCTTTTTGCATCCGGTTCACCCCTTACGAGGGTAGCCACCTGGAGAGATTACCCATGACTCAACCGATTGTCGTGGCGGCACTGTATAAGTTCGTCACCCTCGAAGATTACGTCGCCCTGCGCGAGCCACTGCTGCAGGCGATGGTCGACAACGGCATCAAAGGCACCTTGCTGATCGCCGAAGAAGGCATCAACGGTACCGTTTCCGGCAGCCGCGAAGGTATCGATGGCCTGATGGCCTGGCTGAAAAAAGACCCGCGCATGGTCGACATCGACCACAAGGAATCCTACTGCGACGACCAGCCGTTCTACCGCACCAAGGTCAAACTCAAGAAAGAGATCGTGACCCTGGGCGTCGAAGGGGTTGATCCGAACAAAAAGGTCGGCACCTACGTCGACCCGCAGGACTGGAACGCACTGATCAGCGATCCTGAAGTGCTGTTGATCGACACGCGTAACGATTATGAGGTGTCAATCGGTACCTTTGAGGGCGCAATCGACCCAAAGACCACCAGTTTTCGCGAATTTCCCGACTATATCAAAGCCAACTTCGACCCGGCCAGGCACAAGAAGGTCGCCATGTTCTGCACCGGCGGCATTCGTTGCGAGAAGGCGTCGAGCTATATGCTCAGCGAAGGCTTTGATGAGGTTTATCACCTCAAGGGCGGGATCCTGAAGTACCTCGAAGATGTGCCCCAGGAAGAAACCAAATGGCAGGGCGACTGCTTTGTGTTCGACAATCGCGTGACCGTGCGCCACGACCTGACCGAAGGCGACTACGATCAATGTCATGCCTGCCGTA
>Ga0308169_10001919_pt1 | contig 22733 bp, 26 predicted proteins | sample PhyBR1_2_FD_202139 | JGI IMG/M metagenome (GOLD analysis project Ga0308169, IMG submission 202139) | Phyllosphere microbial communities from UC Gill Tract Community Farm, Albany, California, United States - DLSLSB.R1 | ecosystem: Host-associated > Plants > Phyllosphere > Unclassified | place...
GAGAAGGTGCTGCGACCTGTTGGAAGGTTGACGCCTCGAGATCGGCTGCCGCTTCGTCCATTTCATTCGAGAGTTTGGGTTTGGGCGTAGCAGGTTCGAGTTGCTTCGTAGATGAGACTGAACCGGCTTTGATCGCTTGAGTTCGTACATCTGAAGGTAGAGTTTCAAGGAAGTGTTCGATTCGATCCAGTCGAGCGAGAACGTCTTGATAATCGGTTGCGAGAGCGAATGGTTGCGATTCAGGGTTCGCCAACGGGTCGTCCCAAGAGCACGCATCTGGTTTACCTCTTTGAATACATGTCGCACAAGGAATTTTGCGACTGTGAGAGCAACACTAATACTAATCAGCTTCCGAGGTCGAGAAGCGAGTAAGAGAACGAAGAGTTTTGCTTACTCGCATTTGACCTTCCTTCGTTTACACTCTCCACAGGAGAGGACAGCTCTTCCTTTCTGTTTCTTCTTCGGTTTAGTATCATCTCCTCCTCCGTAATATGAACCGTTCTCGTATCCATCGTCATTTTCCACTTCATCTCTCCGTCTCTTGTCCTCGTTCGTCGGAAGTGGGTGAGATCTCGGTATTGGAGCAGTGGGCTGACGTTGATGCTGGTGTTGATATTCCGTAGTCGATGTCGGGGAGTACGAGGCCGAATGCAATCGCGGTGCAGCAGCAGCAGGAGCAGATGAAGATGGGTAATTCGGGTGATGAACTGCTGAGTAGTGACTCCCACTCATCGCGTTCGTAGTGCTCTCAAAGCGTGGTAGAAGGTAGTCGAACTCGAGAATAGTGTGACTAGGATCGAAGAGAGAGAGAGCAAATCTAGTCGACCTAGTCCGTCCTTCTCACAAGGCACAATGCCCGAAATTTCGATGTCTCACAATCAACGCCTTCTTCCGAATTCGTATTTTTCCTCGTGTTGTCAATTCAGACGATAGCAGTAGCGATCTATAGTCAAGCCATACTTTGCTACAGTAAAGAAGAGAAGGAGCGAGGGAAAAGGTTCCGAAGTTTTTGATCAACTCCTCCTTCTTCACCCAACACCTCTCGACCTCTTGAACTGCTTCAGACGATCTCAATCAGCGCTCAAATACCGAAATACCTCAATAACGCGCCCTACAGCTGTCTCGACAGCTCTTGAAGCGAGATCCCGACTTTCTTTCGAAACCCGATACTCTCTCTCTCTTTCTCCTCGTTCTTCGACATGGGGATAGACAGCGACCTTTTCATCACCCCGCTACCGGATTATCTCATCTGTCAAGGTAAGCCTGAAATTCACGAGCTTGCGTCCCTTCGCTAACAGAGCTGCTTCCCTTCCTTCTCCCTCACGTTTGTTCCGTTCAGTATGCATGAACGCATTGCACATGGCGATGAGCTATTGTCGGGAGGAACACATGACGTGTAGAAGCTGTGCACAGGACTCGCATGATCAAGCCCGGAGGAACAATCGCCCAGAGTTATGTCCACAGTGCAGAGCCCCCGCTAGATTGAAACCATCCGTTGCCATTGCCCGGATAGTGGACAACTTACAGTGCGCCTCATCCAATGTCGTCCACTAGGTCGGTTTCGCTGACTTCGGAGGATTGTTGTAGAGTGAGATGTCAATTTTCGCGGGAAAATGGCGACTGCCGATGGAGGGGGAACGCTGGTGACCTCCCTAAGCATGTAGCGACGGTTCGTCACACCTCCTGGTAGATCTCGAAAAACCGCTAATAGGTGATTCCGATGCTTACAGTGTCTCCATAAGCCGAAGCCTTGCCCTCATTCCGCGAAGGGCTGCGCTGTGCAAGGGACAGATGCCCAGCTGAGGACGCATCTCGTAACATCGTGCGCGTACGGAATGATGAAGTGTCCTCGTGTCGGATGCGGTAACGAATACGTACGCTCGACGGCGAACATTCACGATGAGATCTGTACTTTTTGGAGGTGAGTCGTATTCTCCATCTTTTGACTGCTGCTCGAGCTGACTCATCCCCGCAGATGTCAAGCTACTCCCGGCTGTCAGACAGTGACGAAACGCGAGCACTTGCCTCAACACGAAACTAGATGTCGAGCGACTGCGAGACAAATCCTCGAAGATTCGGCTAGGATTCGGAGTCAGAACGCTGAACTAGCGGCAGCTCGTCGAAGAATCCAAGAACTCGAAGCGGAGAAAGTTGCTGGACCTCCTTCACCTCTCGCAGTCGAGAAAGAACCAACCGATATCAAACCTGATGTTTCTCTTGTGCGTTTCCACCTCGTACTCGGTTGCACGTACATCTGCTTACTCACGCTCATGGTCGTACAGCGGAACACTCGCCCTGCCGAAGAAAGCGAAGCTGAGGGATCAAACAAACGCCCCAAAGTCGACAACGCAGCTGCCGCCTCACCCGCTCTCAGACCGGCGATCGTCTCTTGGAGAACTGCCATCCAGCCTTCATCATCAGCCGACAATGGAGCGAGTGGCTCTAATGGTGCGGCGAGCTCTTGAAGATGTTTTCCTTTACCCCTTTTTTTTCGCTTTTCTCTTCTGTTTTCATCTGTCTCCTCTGCATCTGTTGTACATACTCATTCATCTTATTTGTATCCAGTGCAACATATAGCGATTGTCGCTGTCGGAGGATCGAATTCGAATCGCTTTTTCAGAGTATCATTCGAGTCGAGTTGGAGCATGTCGCAGACACGGCTATGGTCGACTTGAATCGACAGTATCGACCCCTGAAGTCAGAGGAATTCGGAAACGGCGAAAGTTTCGATCTCGTCTCGTCTTTCTCCTTCTCTCTCTCTCGTTCCTTCCCCTCTCATCAACTCGACTTTCTCCCGATATCTCAAAAGCCTCGTCTCCTCGCGTCAACCTACTTCAGCTACCAGCCCGACTCAGCCCACAGCTCCATCCAATCAGTTCGAACGCGTTCTAACTCTCCTTCGTCGCAAACAAGTTTTCGAAAGACGATGGGCACCGATTCTGACCTTTTTCTCGAGCCACTCCCTGAGTACCTGACCTGCCAAGGTATGCTTTCATCTCTCTCTCTCTACGTGACAGAACGCGAGTCGCTGACTTTTACCCCTCATCTTCTACCCCTCGCAAGTTTGCATGAATGCTCTTTCAGGAGCTTACTCTTGGTGTCAGCAGGATCACCTCACCTGTAGGCGGTGCTTTCACGACGCGACAAAGCAACGTGAGATCAATCGGCAGCCACTCCGCTGCCCTTCGTGTCGAAGCAAGGCGAATCCCAAGCTTTGCGTTGCGATTTCGAGAATCGTTGGAGAACTACAGTAAGTCGAACATCAAGAATGGTTGTTTACGTCGTTCGAACAACTGATCTCTCGAGAAACAGAATGAGATGCAAGTACTCGAAGAGGGGAGGTTGTGAATGGACTGGAAATGTCAGTGATTATGCTGAGCATTTCGCAAAGGTCCGTCCGATTCTGCTGTACAGGCAATATCCGCTGATCGGTTTGCTCTCTCCTACAGTGTGACTGCAAGCCTGAAGCTTGTTCAAACGCTGGTGAAGGCTGCGACTTCGTCGGAACTGAAACGGAGAACGAGGATCATCTCGCCAACGAATGCGAACATGCTAGAATGACCTGCCCGCGTGACGGCTGCGAGATGCAATATGTTCGATCATTCTCTGAGATTCACGATCAAATCTGCACCCATTACAAGTCGGTTCTTCTTCTTTTCATCGTCACTAGTTCTCAAAGCTTACTCTCGTTCGATCGCAGGTGTACCGTCGAGGGATGCGAGACAATCACAAAACGGACGCACTTACTACAGCATGAGTTCGGGTGCCGAGCGCGGGCAGAAGAACTCAGAGAAGCCGATATGCTTATGATAGTTGCGAGGAAAACGATCAATGAACTCAAAGCTGAATTGGTGAGCTATTCCATCTTCACCTTCTGCAAGTCTCTGCGACTGATTCCTTCTCTTGATCTGTAGGTAGGACAAGATTCGCAAGGCGGAGGAAACCGAAGAAGACTGTGTTTTCGGGAGGTCGGATCTCAAGAAGCGAAAGAAATGCGATGATGAATACGTTCAACCGCCTTGGGCTCGAGCTGCAGTCAAGGTATAGGTCGTAGAGCCCGGCGAAGAAGGTGACGGCGCAGGAGTGATTGATTCACGCAGCCAACAACAATGCTCGGATCGTTTCGATTACGCCGATTCCCCTTCCGAACACCTCACTTTCTTCCTGCTCTACTTCAGCGCTTAAATCATATATCGTTTCTACCCTTTATCACGACATTGCACAATCATAACTTATTATTGACCCCTTGTTGCTGTAGCTTGCAAAAACCACTTTTCGTGAATTCGCCCCTTTCGATTCTCTACTTCCTACCCGACGCTCTCGCAGTAAGCTGATAGCGCGTATCAATTATCGGACAACGCGGGGGAGCTTTGAAAAGGCAAAACATTTCCGCTTTAGGTCTTGGTTCGCTCCTTTGTCTTTGGATCAAACTTTTAAGACTGGTCCGAAGCCGTTCTCATCCTGCTTGCTCATCTCACCTTCACCTCGTTCTCCTAGCTACAAGATTCCCCTCGCTCCTGTTACCAGGATCAGCATCTACAAGGATCAAATCAACCCCGTGCTCAACTCTTCGTTTGCGAGAATAGTCGAAATGGGGATCAACAGCGACCTTTTCGTATCGAAACTACCTGAGTATCTGATCTGTCAGAGTACGTCCATTTTTAAGTTAGATCCCATTCAGATCAAGCTAGGTCAAGCTGACTCAATCCCCTTCTTCCGACCAGTCTGCATGAACTCGCTTTCCTCGGCGCACAGCTACTGTTCAAAGGAGCATCAATCGTGTTGCCGTTGCCTCAACGACCTCGAAGCCCGTGCTCAGAAGAACTCCCAGCCTTTGCGATGTCCTCAATGCCGCGAAAGTGCTAACCCTCGACCCTCCATCGCCATTGCGAGAATTGTCGGAGGCCTGCAGTGAGTTCTCACTCAAACGCTTGTCGATGCTCAGTACTGACCTGCGACCGATATCGGAGTGCGCTGTAAATATTCGAGGAGAAGAGGAAATTGTCATTGGGAAGGAAATGCTAGCGATCTCGAAAAGCATACAGAGAGCGTGAGTACACCCAGTTTAATCCTCAGCGTATCTATCGTTGATCTCTTCAGCCACAGTGTAGGGAGAAACCTCGACCTTGTTCAAACGACGGTTGCGAATATCAAGGATCTGTCGACAGAATTCGCTGGCATCTCGACACTACTTGTCCGAGCGGCACAATGAAATGCCCGCGAGAGGATTGTACCGCAACCTACATTCGCTCAACCGCAAAGAGTCACGACGAGATCTGCACGTTTTTCAAGTTCGTCGCGATTCCTTTCACCTGCTCAAAGTGGTGGGATACTCACGAAGTCTACTCTCAATAGGTGCCGAGTGACAGACGGATGTCAGACTTTGACGAAACGAGAACACCTCGTCAAGCATGAGGGGTGGTGCAAAGCGCAATCGAAGTCGCTCGAACAGGAATCGGAAAAGCTCAAATCTAAAGCAGCCGAGCTCGAACGTGCTCAGGAACGGATCAGAGAGCTAGAGGGGAAAGTTTCAGGAGCAGTAGTTGTAGCGCCACCTCCCTCACCTATCGCTGCTGCCGAGGACAACGAACCCGCAGACGTCAAACCCGATATTTCCTTCGTAAGTTTCCCTCTGAACTGCCTACTCCTCTCGATCCTGACCTCAGTCGATCCCGTAGCGCCGAGCTCGAGAAGAAGGTGAAGTCGTCGAAGGCGAAAAGCAACCGAAGCGAATGAATATTGGGTTCTCCTCTTTCTCGAAATCTGGAGGAGGTTTCGTGTCGGCAGGCCAGAAAAGGAAGAAGGTTGCTTTACTGGCGAAGAAGAAAGCTTCTGTAGAGCGACTGGAGGTGGGCTTCTGCGTCAAGCGAATGGCATCGGGTTCAGGTTCTCGTGAATAGTCTCAAATCCCCAATCTCGCACTTCTCGCCTTGATCTGTAGCGCCTCTTGACCTTCATACCTCACGTAATGATAGTATAACACCTTCTACTCGATCTTGAACCATTCCTCTCCACCGACCAGCTCCCTCAGATCGATCGCTTTCCCCTCCTTCGAACTCTTGAGCCCACCTTCGATGACACCGAGATCTCGCAAAGTAGCTCTCGGTCCACTCCTTCTCATCACCTCCTTCCAGCTCTCACTCCCAGACCCGTCGAGTAATGCTTGAGCAAACGCATCAAACTCTTCTTCGACTCCGTGTTGACCGAATTCGATGACCGTATTATGAGGTTCCGATTCTTCAGGATTCGTTGTTAAGGTCGAAAGAGTGAGTGTGTGCTTCGAGCCACCGGAGAAATCGACTTTGAGGGAAGCTTTCGAACCGAGAATGGTGTAGTGTCGAGCTGTACCCGATTCCGTGCCGAAGGAGAAAGTGAAAGTTCCGGAGATGGGAGACGAAGAAGATGAGGAGGGAGGAGGGGTCGCTGTGAGGACGCCGGTAAGAGTGTCGCAAGGTGGCAGGAAAGTTTGAAGTTGGCTCGAAGTTGCGAAGATTGAGGTAATCGGATGAGGGAGGATATATCGTAAGCCGGCGACGAAGTGAACACCGCCGTCGAGAATATACCTGTCGACGAGCACAGGAGTATGTGTCAGTTTCGATTTCTCGAGGAGAGAAGCGAAGAGAACGCGTACCCTCCTTGATAATCCGGAACTTGTCTCCAACCCGTATTCCTCGCCATCGCACTCGGCTGAATGTAGACTTCCGCACTGAACCCTCTGATCTCTCCCAATTTCCCATCCTGAACCCATTTCCTCGCTTTACAGTAGCTTAGCTCCCACGGAAACTGCTCTGCGATGATCCAACTTTGTCCTTTCGGTCTGTACTCCTTCTCGTATAGCTCGATCAATCGTTTCGCTATCAGACAATGGCAGTGAGCGAATGAAGAGCATAGAAGAGTCGGACGGAACTCACCTTCTTCGAGAGAAGGAGCGACAGGTTTCTCTGAAATGACATTTTTTCCCGCTTTGAGAGCTTTCTCGATGAGCGCTGGTTGAGTGGCAATAGGTAGGGAGAAGATGACGGTTGGGATATCGGTTCTTGCGAGCAAGTCGTCGAAAGAATCGGTTGAAGGGTCGTCGGAGTAAGTCGAAAGTTCATGATTCGTTCGACCGTGTTTCTTCGTCGCTTCGAGGAGAGAGTTGACGCTTGCTAGTGATCGACTGTAGACCGCTGCTAGGTGTAGGTTCGACCTTGCTGCAATAGCAGGGAGGTGCTAGAAATGAGAAAGTGGGGGGAGGGTGAGCGACAATGCTCTCTACATCTATGATTGTACACTCCTTCTGTGTGCCAGACTCTACTCGACCTCCCTCGGCTATTACCATCTTCTCCCGTTTGAGTCTGATTCGAATTGACGTAATCTTGGAAACCGTTCAAGACTGAAGTACTCACAGCGTTCTTTGCAAACCCTCCAGCACCACATAGTGCGACTCGATGAGGTTCCTGATCCATGTTGAAAGGTAGACTGAGCAGAGAAGTGAAGAGAGGAAGGAAGATGAGCAAGTTTTGGAATCTCTCGCTTTCGCAAGGAAAACTCGCAAACTTCGTCGCTCATTTCGGGCTCTGGAGGATTGTTCGCACAGTTTGACGGCGAAGCGGACTAATCCGTGATGTTGCGAAAAAGAAACGGGCGTGAGAGCTTTTCGCATTTCGCAGGCATTTTCGCAAGCTTCTCGGTTTACGCTCCTCATTCGCACTGACCAAGGTAAGCTGAGTACAGAGGAGGATCTCTTTCAAATGACATGCGAGCGAGTCGTAATCTAAGAGCGGTATACGTAGCGTAGGGGTATCAAATCTGGCTTTCTCCATCCGTCGTTTCCGTTCTCAAGTCACCCTGAGCACCTCCTTGAAAGTTTCTGCTCAGTGTCGATCTCATCATCAGGATCATAGTCACTTGACTCGTCTCAGCAGGAAGGGAGGCTCACCTAGAGTGGGAGTTGCGCCTTCTTCGTAATTTCCCATGATATCCTCGTCCGGCTCGTCCTGTTCTCCCTCTCCCTCTCCCTCCTTCTTCTTCCCCATCTCCGTCACCTCCGACGAAGAATCGTCCCATTCTTCCATATCCCCACTGAAGTACCCCTTCCCATCTCTGTCTCCCGTTTGCATTCTTCCGAGATTCATGTAATCTTGATTCCCATTCTCTATATCTTTGACATCCCTATTCACACCTCGTCCTTCATCTCGAGCCTTCAAGGAAGCTTGTGTGAGCGGGGACGACGAGGAGAGACCGGTGCGAGGTTGCGGGGATGGACGAAGGAGCGAAGTCGAAGAAGGCGAACCAACTGAAGAGTGAGCTGAAACGGACTTGGAGGAGGTTGCTGTACTGGTTGATGCGAGAGAAGATGTTGCGGGTGGTGGAGAAGTGGAAGTGGAATCAGAATCGAAGAGGGAAAGAGAAGGATGAATTGTCAAGCCGGAGGGCAGTTGCGAGACTTTCGAAGATGGATGTAGCATCTTGCTTGTACCTCCTATTTCGGGGGCGAAGGTCGTTTTAGTGCTCAGTATGGCAGAGAAGCGGGCTCTAGGGTCTGTCGAAGCCGAAATGGGGTGCGATTGTTGAACGATTCGAACCAACAATTTCTTTCGAGGACGGGTCACAACCTATTCTCGACAAACTCTATTGACTTCTATGTTCTGATTGTCGACACAGGAAACCGTACGGGGGGCTTAGGGTGGCTGTGTGTGTCGATTCGTACAGCGAAGGTGTGAAAGGAAGAAGGAAAGGAAGGAGTTTTTGGTGAGAAGTCGGAAAAGAAGTCCTAGCGACTCGGCTAGAAAAAGGTAGAGATCTGGGATGGAACGAGGTCGAAATAGTTTTGTTGGTCGGAAAGAATGGAGAAGAGGGGAAAGAAGTCTCGAACGACGGAAGAGAAGAAGGAAAAGAAGGGAGAGAAAAAGAAGCGGTACCCCTCCTTAACCGAGAAACGAGGAAAAAATCTACAGTACCTCAAGGAGAGAGAGCGAGAATTCAGCAGCAAGAATCCGAAGTCGAGCGGGAAAAGGCGCAGAAGATGAGTAGGAAAGTGAAAAATAGCTTCCGAAGATGGCGTCGCAGTGAGCAACATGTCTCGTTAGCAGTATGCGAGCTCCAAGATCATGCGCCGTACGCTTTGCAGATCAAACAGAGTCGAGAGAAGTTAAAGCGATCTGTAGATGCTTCTGCGAAGGTTCTCAGCTTTTTTCGGCAAGAGCGAAGAAGAGGTCTCTTGAAGATCTCGTACCTGTTCTTCTTCTGTCCGACTATCACTCCTCGCAGGTCGCACTTGCGTTGTCTGGCGCCGTGTCGTTGTCACTTCGAGCGGAAATCATCGCTCTATTCAGTAGTGCGAGGGGTCGGGATAGCATCGAGAAGTGATAGTTTCGTCAAAGTGGACGACGAAAGAAGCTGTGCTGTGCGGCCGAAAGACCTAGCAGAGAGCTCAAAAGCGAGAGTGAAGCCGAGATAAGAAAAGGTAGACGTGCGAGACTCGGAACACGAGAAAAGAGTTCACGACAACTGTTTTGCGACAGACCACGAACGACTCGTCAGCTTCGGTTCGAATCAATACATAGTGAGGATCAGTGTGTGTGCAAATGCCATTTCGAGGTTTTGCGAGTAAGAAGTGAGATGTCTCTGAACCAGATAGAGATCTACACTCACCTCCTCTTTTCTTCTCGTACCCACTTCGGCTGTCTCTCCCTGTACAACTCTTCAGCTTCTCCAGAATACGGCGCAGAGCTCAAGAGACCACTCTTCGGACGCAAGGATGGAGCGTGAGAGTGAGACACGTTGAGTGCTGAAAGTTGTCTTTGAGATTCCGTGGAAAGAAAAGTTCAAAACGGGGTATAAATCACTTCATGAACAACTTCATCGAATAGGCATCCTGTACACATTCACAAGAGATGATCAGTGCCCGAACCCTCGCAGGCTTCCACCCAAATCCGAGTGCTACGAAGTCGAGGATCCATTCTCGGAATGAACGTACCTCTCCATCCGCATAGTAACTCTTCTCGATGTCGACCACCTCGAATCCCAACGTATCCTTATACAGTGCCAACGCCGCCCTGTTCGTCTTCCTCACATGTAAACTAACGAAAGAAGCGTTGTAAGTTTGCTTCATCGATTGTTCTGCGCATTCGGCACCAACTCCTACTTCGTCAGAATGACACGAAGAGGTAGAAGGTGTACGAGCGACGCACGGGAAAGCTGCATAAGTTTATTCGCTAATCCCAACCTTCGATAATTTCTCAACACCGAAATCGAAGTGACATGACCGTGAGGATCCTCGGTTGCTTCTTCGTCCCTGTAAGTGCTCGAAGGTGTCGCATCAGTGGCGATGTAAGCGAAGATGCCGCGAAAGCATTGTCGAGACTTACATCTTTGCGAGAATGTATCCGACAATTCGACCTTTGTGATCTTCCGCAACGAACGAGACTTGAGGCCATGTCAAGCCGTGGTAGAGATCTGTGGGGAACTCGCTCGCGACCCGTCAGCTCGGAATAGCTTGTGGAAAGGGTTGCAAGGGAGAGATTCGCACAATACTTCATTTGATAGTTCTGTTCGGAAAATCAAGAACGAATAGCGTTGTCAGCATCGCTCTGTGGGTCGTCGATCTCTCGTCACGCAGGCGGTACGATGACGAGCAGACCCCAGCAAAGGATGGAACAGGAGAGCTTACCTCTGGCAGATTGTGCAAATTGCAATTTTGCATTCCCATCAAATCATCGATTGTCGCTCTTCGAATGTTCATCTTGTCGTGGAGGCTTTTTCGTGTCTGTAGTTGATCCGTTAATCGATTTGTGGGTCTGAGAGAGAGAGAGGGAAGGGAGCGCGAAGGGGTCAGCAACTTTGCTCGACAATGAGACAAACCTCTTTGAAGCTGTTTGAGTTCTCTGCCATTTCAGCCTCTCGATAAGATCCTCCGTGCGCTCCAGCTGAGTCCCTTCTGCTGTGCTTGAGCCGCTGAATCCCTCTCCACCTCAACCTCAGTTGAACCTCTCCATCGCGATTGCTCGACCACTGAGATCCTCCAAGTACGCTCAAATCACTCATTCCTCCTCCTCCGATGTCCCTGTCATCCTCATAAGCTTGTAGCGTTAAGAATCGATAGTTTGAAATTGCTTTATTGATGAAGTCCTCCTCCTCCCTCGTCTCCTACAACATGAGCCTGGAAGTTAGCTGACTCACCTATTTAGCTACTTGTCGAGATCTTGAAGTAGGCGACTGAGCGAGTTGTTGATGTTGAATCAGAAGTTTGAGGGAGAGAATCGAGCGGCTCCCTCTTGAACTCTTACCACTCACTTGACTCGCGCTTCGTACGCTCAAAGGCTCATGAGACTACTGCAAGAGGTCTGGCTGATCGACCTTGCTATTCGTCGATCGTTCTCTCCTCTTCCTCGCTCAATCTCAGGATTTCTCGCTTCTGTTCTCTCTCACGACATGCAAGCCATTGAATAATCGATCCCGATAACATTGAACGAAGCTCTACAACATCCACCCGCGTTCCCTGAACCTCGATTCAGCCTCTATAATTTCGATTTTCCCCTTTTCGACTTTGATACAGGAGGTCCTCTATACTGATCTTGTTTCGTATGCCACCCGACCGTCAACAGTTGATTTGTATCACTGTCTTCCATTCTATGTCAGTCTTTCATCTTCCGAGTCTGGGCAACAGATCGAAACTCACGCATTATAGATCTTAGTTTCTAGTAAACTCGTAACCCTCCCAAAGTTCAACACTTGCGTCACAAGCTTCAAATTCGTTCCGAGCTACCTCCAAACAAGTTCCTATTAGCTCGCTATCGTATCAAGCAGGAGAACAGGAACTCACAGGAGCAGCTTTCATGTAATTCAAGTTCAAGTTCGTGCTTACTCCGCTGGTCGTCCATCTCTGCTCTCCCTCGTCCCCTCCCGATAACGCTAATAGTGCTAGTGATGAACAGTGATCGACTAGCCAAGCTCCACATCCACCATGGAGGTTGCCTGCGACGTTACACATGTCTTGAGAGACGGGGATTAGGCAGGAAACTGTCGATTGAGCGGATTTCGTCGGTTTCTGTGAGAACATACGCGCGATGGATTGTCAGCGTGGGTTTCAGGAAGAACGGGGAGAGTAAGGGAGGGTATCGCTTGATGAAACGATAGTTCCGTCGAAAGTTTCCCTCCTCGAAAATAGCTCGAAGAAGCATGGGAATGAAGCAGTAGCTTACAGTATCTTCCTCACCATCCATGACTACTCCCGAGACGCTCACTTTGTCCAAAACGATTCGTTTAGCGATTGCTCTTGAAAACCCCGCTGAACTCAATGAAGAAAGAGTTCTTTGTAATCGGTTCCTGATGACTGTGTTGATTCGTTCTTGAGATGCCATCTTTATCGGTGTTGAGTGTGGGAGAGTGGAGAGTTGTGAAAGTGGGACTTAGCCGGGTCGTTAGAACTTCCCGAAATGTGGGACAATGAATAGAGTTACGGAGGGAGCAAACGTTGTAAATTCAGCGATGAGCGAATATCTTGATCGCAAGCGTCTTCACTGTACTCTACACTACGAATAGCTATGCTTCGATCTACTCAAACACTACGAACACTCGCTCAAACGACCTCTAGATCAACCGGATCAATCCGATCTCCAACTCTCCTTCCCTCAACTTCCTCTCTCCGCCTACTTTCCACCTCTCGCCCATCCCTAGCAGTAGGAGACTCGTACGTAAGCTCTTCTCTTCAAACCTCAAACGCCACTGATCCCCTCGTTTTTCGATCAGACTACCAAACATTATTCTCCCCTCCTCTAATCCTTCTCTCCAAATCACCTCCCTGACCCCCTCAGCAGGCTATACACTATCAGATGGATTAGTGTTGCCAAGTCCTATATTGATGATTGAAGGAGTTGCGTTCATGTGGGATGTAGAAGAACCGAAGGAGGATTCTAAAGGTGGAAGTTGGAATGGGTTTGATGAGGAAAAGTTGAAAGTGTTTGAGGTTATCAATCCTAGACCTGGTGAGTCGTAACTATCTTGTTCATGTACGGTCGAGCTTGGGGAGAAGGGGGTTAAGCATGAGGGAGATCGAGGTACTGATTTCGTTTTTGATTACTGTACGATAGAAATCTTGTTGGTTGGTACTGGACCAACGGGTTTGTTCCCTCCACCAAAGTTTAAGAAGTACCTCAACTCGCTCGGTATTCAAGTAGACGTGTTGGATTCCGTGCGTCTCCTTTTCTCTCCCTCGAATCTCCTTTACTCGCTAATCACGTTCTCGTTCTTTCTGTATCGGATAGAGGAACGCAGCTTCGACGTACAACTTACTGAGTGAAGAGGGAAGGCGGGTGGCGGCAGCATTGTATCCTGTTAGTCGATTATCGGCGAAAACTGGATTGACCCAGTAGATTTCAGAGGGGATGGAACGAAACAATACTAATTCGAACAGTCGTGGGTACGAGTGGCATGAGAGAAGGGAGAAGGGAGACGAAGAGAAGCGTACGACAGAAGGGCGGATGGAGGGAAGTTGAGATTATGAACAGGGTGATTTGGGACGCCTCCTTCGAACGAGCTGAGAGCTTGCGGTCCAAATCAGCGAACGACGTCGCGGATACATCGCTCTTTCGCTTCTTTGACACAGCGTATGGTTGTGGTTCGAAGAAGCTCGTTCTCGTTGCGAATGAAATTGTTTCTAGTTTTCATCGTATTTCTCGCCCGTCTCTCTTCCAGTCCCGCTCGTAGTTGCTTCCCTCTGCTTCTTGTGACACTCTCTACACACCAGTGTCAAATCCTGCACTTTGCAAGTTTAAACTTTCTCTCCCAATTCTCTCCCCCTAAATCCCACGTTCGTCTCCTCTCGAATTCTTCACTTTCACTCAACACCTTGACACCCTCTCAAACCGACTTGAAGCTATTCTAGATTAGCTCAGAATGTAAGCTCTTCATCCTCCACGCACTTAGTAGCTCCCTTGAAACTCCCAAGACTCTTGATCAACCTCGGATTCTCATCAACCTTATCTCGCTCCTCTCTACACCTACTGATTTCCCTTGTTCCCATTCACAGGTCTTCTCAACCACTCTTACAACGCCAACAGAACAAGCGTATCGCTCTCCCAGTCCGAGTGGTAATTACAACCTCTCCTTCCCCTCTCTGTCCCCTCCTCTCTCGCTGATCCCAATCCTTGAGATTGTATAGGAACCCAAAGTATTCTTTGCGAATGAACGTACCTTTTTATCTTGGTTGAACTTCACGGTCGTTTTGGGTGGATTGTCAGTTGGATTATTGAACTTTGGAGACAGGGTTGGAAAGATCTCGGCTGGATTGTTCACTATTGTTTGTGAGTGAACATTCACTCTCTGAAACGAGGAGAAGGTGAGATAGCTGATGAAGAAGGTGTTTGGAAACAGCCATGGGAATCATGATTTATGCGTAACTTCACTTTTCTTGCTGTATCTTCCCTTTGATGAGGCTACTGATACACCGATATCGTGGGCTACAGATTACTCACTTACCATTGGCGAGCGAATGCAATCAGGAAACGTGGTTCAGGTCCTTACGATGATCGATTAGGTGCGTCGAAATCTTGCTCGCATCTGTCATCAAGCTCCACCGCCTGGCCAGTACTGATGTGGATCTTGTTTCTCTGCACAGGTCCTACGGTGCTTTGCGTTTCGTTGTTTGCTGCAGTAGTAACGAATTTCATTCTACGAGTACGTCAAATTCTCGCTTTACATCCTTTCCTCAACGAACACTGATGCAATCCGGTCGATTCATGTACAGTTCACTGCATAATCCCAACCTCGACTCTCTCGCATTGCTCTAGTCCTCCTTCGCTCGCAATTCGTTTCCACATTTTCCCCCTCTTTTCGCTTCTTAATCGGTTCTCCCTTTTCTTTTCTTTCTCTGCAGTATTCCCACTTCTTTTACACTAGGTCCTACTACGACGCTACTCCTCTACATTTACAACGTGTAACAACTCGTCTTATTATCGCTTTCAAGAGCCTAAAATTCAAGAATCGTCTTTCGTCGAATTCGAGTTGGGATTAGTCGAGAGCGGAGCAGAGCGGGTGGAAGACACTCCAAGGCGGATTGACTGGAGAGAGTGGTTGAAGAGAGCGGTCTGGAGGGAGAGTGTCTGAGAGTATCGAGGCATGTATAAGCATCGTTGCGCAAAGCTGTCTTTGCGGAACGAGCGAAGGTGCGCAGGAGCGCGAGATGCCTTTATTTCGTCCCGCTCAAACTTGGGATGTCGGAGAGGATGATGTTCGAAAGGTTCATAGCGAAGTCGGAGTCGAAGTGAGCGAGATTCGACTCCTTGACTTTCGACTTTTCACTTCCTCGACAAACTTCGACTGCATCGATTCAAGCCTGACTATACAGCTTAGATATCATTCTTGAGGGTATCCCACAAGCTCCCCAAGTAGTCCCTCGCCGTTCTCGACTCTCTCCATCTCCGTCAACTCTCTCATCTCGAATCAGCTCTCTCTCCCTTCAACTCACCTCAAAAGCCCTCTCAGCCACCTGGTAAGTATTCCGTATCTCTCATCTAGCCCTGCAGACGAAAGTTGACCCGATTCTCGTTTGTTGTTCAGCTCTCGCTCCTCCTTTCGACTCTTGAACCCACTTTCACCTCTTTTCTGAAAGATGTCGACCTCTCCCTCTCCCGCTACTCAAGCCACCGGGAAGTGTGTTGTATGTGGGAAAGAGACTGTCACGAGGTGTTCAGCGTGTGCAAAGAGTGGGACGGATTGGATGTATTTCTGCTCGACTGAGCATCAGAAACTCGTAAGCTCCTCTTATCTTCTCGAGATCGACACGAGGGTGACAGCTAATGATAGGAGATAACAGATTTGGAAAGCACACAAGTTTGTGTGCGGTCCGAGGTCGAAACCGTTTTGTTGGCCCGGATTCTCGCAACAAGAAATCGACAAGATCCTCGCTCATCTACAGAAGCCTACTATCAAGCGTAGCTTGGACGACATCATTTGCGCCCACGGAGGGTTCGAGAGATTCAAGGTAGGTCACCCGCAAGTCTCCATCCGTCCGAGTCTTTTCTCACGGTTTCCGTTGTTTCAGGCTAGAATTATCGGGCTGAAAGATCCAGGGTCGCAAACCGATTTTGTCGCCCGTGGACAAGAATGCTTCTCTCTGCGCAACCTCTTCTTCAACTTGCTCGAGCACGACGTTAAGGACTTACCGACTGTGGAACGTCGCGGCGGTCTTATGCGCGACCACCCTTTCGACGCCACGGCCAACATACTCAGGAACGTACCAGTACCGGGTTTGTTCAGTAGCACCGAATACTCAAGCTGGTCCTCGGAGTTCCAGCATCGTTTCCTTCTCTGTTGTCTCCTCGCAAACCTCTTCGTGACCTCGGGGAGCGTCCAGACGGCTGAATATGCAACTCAAGCCAGACTCGAGACTGTACGATTCCTTAGGGAAACAGTAGCAGCGACTCATCCCAAAGAATCGAAAGCTTTGTTGGAGTGGCTCTTACAGCCACCTTCAACTTCGATGTGAGGCAGTTGAGGTGGATTAATGGCGTCAATGTACTCTGTAGGGCTGATTAGTCCGACTTTTCTGTTCACTTTGATATGCCACGAACAGCGAAACGAACGAGACAAGCGAAATTCGAGCTGTACTTGATTTGTTCATTTGTGCTGTTCAAATGCGAGCTCGATCTCTCCGCACAGTACTTGATCCGAAAGCAAATAGAGGTAGGAGCCGAGTCGAGTGAGCGAGATATACGAGAGCAAGAAGCGATTTCGAAAGTTGACTTTGACCAATTCACCAACAACGACGAACAACTCTCGGATCAGCTTCAACACGCCTTCGAACGGATCAGACCGCCCTCTTGAACGATCGCATCGAAGAGCAAGCTACTCCACGCTCTCCTCGTCAATCCGCAACCCCGAAAACACTTTCATCTTGAAACTCATCGGCCGACTCGAGACTCAATCCTACAGCTCTACCAATACCTCGTGACGGTATGTGATCCTCTTACTTGTATCCGCCGAGCGCTCAGCTAACTCTCGACCACGTGATCATTGGCTATCGAACAAGATCCGAAACTCCCTTTCCTCATCACTTCAATGTCTACCTCCGATCTCGGTCCATGTGTCGTATGTGGAAAGGTATCAGCTACACGATGTGCGGGATGTGCGAAGAATGGGATTAAATGGATGCATTTCTGTTCTCGAGAACACCAGAAACTCGTGAGCGTGAAACCTTGATCGGACGTCTCAATGCGACTGATCAGATTCGGATTCTCAACAGATCTACTTCGTACACAAGCGAGTTTGCGGTTCGAACCCTTTCCGTTGGCCTGGATTTAGCGAAACTGAGATTCAGCAATTCCTCGACGTTTCCGACGTTGCAATCGATTTCCAACATGGACCTCCAGCAAGTATCCTCGCCGGCCTCAAACCGCAGTTTACAAGGCTGCTGCCACCCGCTGCACGCGAGGACAAGACCGCTCAGAAGGGTGTATTGCGAGTAAGTTCTAGTTCTCTCGCTTTCTCGTCGGAGATCTTTGAACGACCGCCTTAGCTGATCGCTTGATGCCGTCCGGAAACAGCGTATGCTCGAGAAGTACAAAGAGCGAGATCCGAATCATCCACTCTCTCTCGACGACTCGAATCGATGTGCCGAATTTCGAAGGATGCAGTACAGCGCTCGTGGCCGGTCTGCTGCGTTGCTCAAAGATCCCTCTGGACGATCCTCGGTCGGGCGAGTCGATGGCCGTGACAATGTCCAAGAGAATCCGATAAATTATCTCGTCGGTTTCGAAGGGGGATTGATCGACAAGTTCCCTACTTCCTCCACCTATCAGAACGAACCCTGGTGGACCGAATTCCAACATCGATACTTGATCAGTATGACCATGGTCAACCGCCTGAGTCATGACCAGACATCGGATGAACTCGTAGCTCAACTCAAATACTCGCAAGAACAAGTAGCACGAATTCTTCGCGATGAGGTCCTACCTTCACATCCTCAGATAGCACACGTCTTCAGGGACAACATGATCTCAACTGTAACGATGTCGATCAACTGTCAGTGAAATAGTTCATTTTCTTAGCCAAGGTCTCTCGCCTCTCGTTTCTCGCCGTGCTGCTGAAAGACCGACGAGCCCGATCGATTCCCAGAAGATGCTAGAGCGAGAGTGATGATGAAAGGAACGACTAAAGAGAAGAGAAAGTGGATAGGAGAACCTATGAAACTACAAATCCCAGAATCGAGCGAGGGTGAATTTGCGCTTGACAACTTCCTCCTTTTTGTCGGAGACGACTCGACCCGAGGTATCCTTGTGATCGTAAGCGTTCTGTGATTGGCCGAGGTAGTAGTTCTCTGCGAATGAACAGACGGATCAGTGACGGTTCGAGGAAGAAGGAAACGAAGGAGAGATCAACAAACTTTGGAAACAAGCTGCTGCGATACAGATAAACGAGATACCGAGAGCGGCAGCCCAGAGAGGGAAGACAGTCACCCTGCACAGAGCAATCGAATCAGTCGGAAAGTCGAAGAATCCCTGTAAGGGAGAGGGACGTACTCGTAAGCCCTCGTAGCTCCGTTGCGCACAACCGATCCAAAGTCGTAAGCCTTGATAGTCGTGATGTCTGCATAGAATCCGCTGACTTCCTCGTCACTGACCGAGGAAGGAAGGTATTTCCTCAAGTTTTCGGGCATGTGAGCTCCCCAGTATTGTCCAGCTACCGCTTCACCGATGGCCGCTCCTACACTCGACCAGAGAAGTAGAAGCGAGCAGACGAGTGCGAGATCTTGATGAGGTACGGATGCTTGAGCTGCGACTTGAGATCCGAGGGAAGAGAAAGCGCTACCAGCTCCGGAGAGGAATTGGGACATGATGAGTTGAGCGTAGTTGTGCACTCCATTCTTGTTGACGAGGAGGCCCTGTGAGAGTCGAGAGAAGAACGATGAGCGTCGAGGTCAAGATGAGATTTTGGAACTTCTCGACTCACGTAACCGATAGTGCGAATGCACAATCCGATGATTTGCCATGCCTTGAATCGATGAGTAGCACTCATGAGAAGACCTGCGATGATGGCGACACCACAGAGACCCATGTTCTGAACGTTGTTGAAGTCTGGTATCCGAGTAAGGAGTGGTCAGTTCGTAATCTCGAGAGAGTCGAATGGGCGAGCTTACAGTTCCAGTTACGATCGCTGATGTCGGTGACGATATAGACGTATGACGAAAGGTAGAGGAGTTGGAGATATGCAGCGATCATGTCTGAGCGAAGAAGCGAGTGTGAGTTTGGTTTTTCGAAAACTCGCATCGAGTAGGAATAGTACGAACAGACGACGTTGATGAGGACAGCGTTGTTGAACGAGCGATTGAAAACGATTCGCTTGGGCATCGAAGGGTACTTTGCGAATTTCCATTCGTAGACGGGATAGGTGAGGAGACAGCTTGCTCCGACGGCGATCATGGCGATGAGTGATCTGTTCTGGAATCCTCCTTTCGCTCCTCCGTATAGAGAGAATGGGAGGAGAAGCTGATCAGAATGATTTGGAGTCAGTCTCTGAAAGGGGAACACAATGGAGAAGAAGGAAAACTTACGAGTGACCAACCGAAACCGAGGAGAATGAGACCGATCGTGTCGACTTCGTGATAGACTTGTACGGTCTTCTGCCACAGAGTCATCTCGACGGGTGTGGCGACGAGCTCAGTTTGAGAGTCGTCGGCTCCCGCTTTCGCAGCTTCGACGTTGATGAGGTTTTCGGCGAGAGCTCGACGTTCGAGCCAGAACATGCAGATGATCGCAGGGATCCAGATTACCGCTGTAGGAGGAATCGATCGAAGTCAGTACGATCGCGGAGAGTGAAGGCAGGTAAAGAAGGGAGGGAAGAAGTCAAGAGAGTGAAAACTTACGGTAAATGATCGCGAACATTCCGTAACCCCATCGCCACTGCATCGGAGAGGTCACGAGTCAGTCTAAAAGCGAGATTTGGAGGGACGAGAAGAAAGCGTACCTTGTCGTCGGTGCTGAGAGCTGCGACGATTTCACTCGTGAACCAAACGGTAACGAGGTAAGGCGAAGTGAGAAGTCCCATCGCGAGCGCTCGATAGCGTAGAGGAGTGAGATCAGCCATGATGATAGTGTTGAGGAGATCGAAACCCGAAGATCCGATTTGCGAGAGGACATTGCCGACGACGTCTGTCGCAACGAGGCGAGAAGGAAGAGAGTCGAAAAGGTAGTGAAGGGATGATTCGACGTGGAGAGACGATAGGGCGACGACGAGGAAGAGGGGGAGAGGCAGTCGTGCAGTCAGCGTCAGACAGCGAGAGGAGAAAAGAGCTAGAACTCACAAGCAGCGAGAGTTGGAGACTTGAGCGAAATGATGTAGCCGACTACTTGGAAAACGCAGCAGACTCCGTAGACATGAGGTCGACCAAAGACATCGGAGAGCTTCGAGAGGAAGGGTAAAGCGACGGAACCGATGATTGAGGTTGCAACGGAAAGAGCGGAGAGACCAGACGAATGTTGCTGGAAGCTGGAAGTAGCGTAGACCGAAAGAGATCCAGTCATGCTGTTATCAAACGAGTAGCAGATCAGCTACCGAGTCAAGGGAAGCGACGATGGGAAAAGAGGAGAAGAAAACGAACGAAGAAGCCATTGCAGACTATAAGTACGGAAGGATTCGGGCAGCGTAAGCGAGCGAGCACCTATAGACGAGAAGGTAGAGATGTGGGACTTACGACCCATTGAAGGATGAAGATGAGAAGGGCGAGACACCAGAGAGAGTATTTCCCTTTTTTCGAGGCAGCTGCATAACGAGCCATTGCCTCGACTCCGACGACTCCTCGACTCTTGAATTTGGGCTCATCGTTTCTTTGTGGAGGAATGGTCGAGGCGAGACTACGCTTGTCGTCGTCGCTTGGTGTGAGAGGGGTAGACTTGCTTTCGTCGGTGTGTTCGAGTTGAGGAGCTGAGGATGGTAGCTTTGAGATCTCGGCCATGGCGGACATGTCGAGGGAGGAAGAGGGGCTCGACGAGAAGGTGTGAAGAGGAGGAAGGCAGTAGCGAGGAAGCAAGAGGGGAGAGAAGAAAGAAGAGATCAAACTTTTTTTTCGTCGGACGGCGAGTTGACCCGAGCTATCTGATCACATCTTATCCCGAACTATTCCTAAAAGTGGGTTCTGCAGTGTGAACCCCTGCGAGAATCCTCCTGCAGGAAAAGGGAGAACAAAAGATTGATTGGATGCCCCCAGATTATCAGCTTGATCTCGCGACTTTCCGTCGGAAAAGTGATCGCAAAGACTGCTTCCAAGCGTTCTCGACCTCGTGTACTTTCCGACGAACCCCATACTTCTGCCGGTTGATCCTTTTATGCTTCGGGAGTCAACGTTGAATCGAACCGGGAAGTTGAGGAGGAAATTCTTTGCTGAGGTCGAGTTGTGGACATTGACAGGAGCTACAGAGCACTCTGATACGTACCCTAAGCATACAAGATACGAGGCAGTAGTATCGAGTGAAGTGTAGGAGAGCAAGAGAGAACCACATCAAACTCTCTCCCTTCTACCACGCTCACATTGCTCTGGTCGACTCTATAACGCATCATCTAGCACACAGAAGTCGCACAAACTATACAAGACTACTCAAGAGGCTTCCCACGCGTTATTCGCTACTCTGGACTTCACTCAACTCTTAACCTTCATCTCAACTCGTCTGCTATCTCATGAGCAGCACAGGTGAGTGTAGCTTTACGCCGTTAATCACGCGGAGTAGCTGACTATTCGCTAGTGTCGTAGACCATTCGCAAAACTCGCCGTCGTTCGTTCGAGATGATGGATCTCGCACAAGAATGTTCTCTGCATCAGTAATCTCTGCATCCTCTACTCAATCAGGAGACTGCGTTGTATGCGGAAAGGAATTGACAATCCGTTGTTCTGAGTGCGCGGCAAATGGGACGGAATCGATGTTCTTTTGCTCAAGAGAGCATCAGAAGCTCGTAAGCCTTCCTCTTTGCTTCCTTCTCTGCATGTTCTACTGCATATTTTTCTGCATGGCAAGCTCACAGATCGAAAGCGTCTAGGTCTGGTTCACTCACAAGCGAGTTTGCGGGAAAAGGTCGAATCCTTTTCGGTTCCCTGCTCTTACGGACAAGGAAATCGACGGAATGGTAGAGCTCAGTACACTACCTATGATGGTCGCCGGTCTCGGTATGAAGAGATGGGTAGACATGTTCGCGATGAGGGAAGGAGTTCCCGATGTCCCTGGACTTCGCGAGCATGCGTTCAGAGTAAGCTCAATCCCTTTCGCTTCTCCCTGATATTGCCATCGATCGAGTGACGCTGTCTCGACTTAGGGAAATCTCGAGTGTTTGCGAGAAGAAGGACCGGATGAAATGCTCGACCTCGACGAAACATCAGTCGTGATGGGAAATCGACGAACGGCTCAGGTCTACCGTGCCGGCATAGAACCCTTCGAAGCTGCTCGTCAAGCGCTATGCGCTCATCCTTTCGACTTCATGGCTTGCACATTGACGAAACTCAGAATACCAGAACTGTTGGATCCGACTTCGTGTCCTTGGTGGTCGAATCTAATGCATCGATACTTGATTTTCGTGACGTTTCTAGTCCTCGGAGGTCGATCTACCACTCTACGACTACAAACGAAAGACTACCTCCTCCACACCCTCGGAGAACTCAAACTTCTGATCATCAATACTATCAACTTTTCTCATGCCGACATCGGGATGGCTCTACTTTCGACCCTCGTTAGCGAGGAGGCAGCAGCCGATGTATCCCGTCCTCTATT
>Ga0308169_10001920_pt1 | contig 22732 bp, 26 predicted proteins | sample PhyBR1_2_FD_202139 | JGI IMG/M metagenome (GOLD analysis project Ga0308169, IMG submission 202139) | Phyllosphere microbial communities from UC Gill Tract Community Farm, Albany, California, United States - DLSLSB.R1 | ecosystem: Host-associated > Plants > Phyllosphere > Unclassified | place...
CTCAAGACGCATCTCGAGGCCGAGTGGGAGCGGCTGGGTAGGCGAGCGCGCGAGGAGAAGCGGGCAGAGGGGTGAGAGGGAACGGGAGGAAGGCAATGAGCGCGCTCGTTTCGCTCATGCCTTCCCCGCCGAGAGGCTTTTCTTTCTCTTCCGCTTGCAGCTCTCCTTCTCCGTCTCTGCTGGCCTTCAGCTTCGTCCTGTCCTGCTCCTCGAGTTCGAGTCGCTCACCTTCGCCGCGACGATCATGTGGAGGCGCCGCTCGATCACGAGTGGAGGTGCGCCGCCGCCGTGGAGGCCTCAGCTTGGTGGAGGACGAGCTTCTCAGCGACGAGCAGCAGCAAGCTCTCTCCCATTCTTCGCACACTTCGTCGACGATGACGACCCGACCGGCCGCGACGAGCACCAAGGTGCGTCCTCCCTCTTCTCAGCCGCGCCTTCTCCCTCTGACCCTCCTACACCGGTTCTCCCTGCAGCGCATCTTCCCTCGAGCACCTGCTCCACCGACAACCAAGGCGCTCTCGATCCTCGACAGCACGTGCTCCGCCTTCTTCTCCTTCGCCGCCGCCAAATTGTACCCCGCCGTCCCCGACCGGCCCGACCCCTTCACGCCCGCCCTCGTCGAGGCGTCCCTCGCGCACGTCCTCTCGGCATACCCTCACTGGGCAGGCCGCCTACGCCTCGCTAAGTCGAGCGACCAAGGGCGACCCTACCAGACGCGGTTCGGGCGCATCTGGGCCGACTGGGGCTCGTCGAGCGATCCGGGCGTCGTCCTCTCGTTCGCCAAGAGCGACACACCTCTCGCGCCGCTCGTCCCGCCTCTCGTCGAGGGCGAGATTGTCGACGGCTCGGCGCTCGAGCGCGCCGGCGTGAACCCCGACCTGTCGAGCGTCGTCGCCCTCCGCCCGAGCCCGACCGAGGCGCCCGCGCTCGCAGTCCAAGCCCTGCACTTCACGTGCGGTGGCGTCGCCGTCGGGTTCAGGGTGTCGCACTCGCTCGCCGACGCCGGCACGCTCAACCGGTTCGTCGCCGACTGGGCCGACGTTCACCGTGCGGCGCTCGCTGCGGGCGGCGCGCTCGACGACGTGCCGCTACCGCACCGGCCGTTCCAACCCGACGCCCTCGACCAGCAAGCGACGGGCGACCTCGACGCCGACGAGCTCGACGAGGCTGTCGTGCGCGAGTACGCCAAGCTGCCGCGCACGGCCCTCGACCTTTGGGCCGACCCTGCGTGCCATCCCGACGGCATGGCCGTCACCTCGGGCCCCGACCCGTCCATCGACGCTCTCGACGCCGCTCTCGGTCGACCTCGAGGCTCGCCGCCGCCCTGGTCGACCTGGCACTCGGACCAGCCCGTCTCGGTCCGGTCCCTCTTCCTCTCGCCGCCGACCCTCGAGCGCATCTGGGCCGCCGCCGGTGGTCGAGAAGGCGGCGTCAGCTCGCACGATGCGCTCGTCGGCCACTTCTGGCGGCTGTGCGTCCGAGCGCGCAAGCTCGCCGCCGGGACCGAGGTCCGCATCACGCCCGCCGTCGGCGTGCGCGCCCGACTCGACCCGCCGCTCTCGCCCGACACGATCGGGTCCAACTTCGTCCTCCTCGCTTCGATTTCGATGAGCGACAAGGTCGCAGGCGCAGGCGGCGAGGCCGTTGCCGCGCAGGCGATCCGCGCAACGATCAACTCGGCGACGCCCTCGGCGCTCAGTGCACTCCTCGCACACGAGGCGCACGCGCTCGACCCGCTTCAAGTTCAGCCTTACTTCTGCGGCGAGGAGCACACGTCAATGTCGTCGTGGATCGGCGCCGGCGTCTACGACGCCGACTTTGGCTCGGGCCCGCCGGTGTACGCCGAGGGCGTCATGCCGGCGGTCGACGGCATGCTCCTTTTCGAGGACGTCCCGGGCGAGGGAAGGAAGTGGTTGGAGCGAGGAGCGCGGGTCAAGCTTGCACTGCGGGACGAGGTCATGAAGAAGGTGCTCGCGGATCCCGAGCTCCTTTGTCTGTAGCGCAGCAGTTCGCTCGACTCTGTCCATTGTCTAAACGAGCTTCATTGACTAGATAGCGGGCATCTCTCCTAGCGTGAGCGAGAGAGGCGAGCTAGAGCAGTCGGCCGATCGACCTTCTCAAGTTGCCGCTCCTCGAAGAGCGCAAGCCTCGCCGATGGCCGCGGTGAGCGAACTTGCGAGCTGCGACGTTCTGCTCTCCAGCATGCTCTCGTGGACGCATTTGAGCTCTCGCTGCAACGACAGGTGACGGCAAAGGTGGTGAGTTCCAGCTCGACCGACTCGCTCGCACCTCTCCAGGTCCTCGCCTCGCCCGCTTCTCGGTCTCCGTCAGAGAAGGTACTCAAGCGTAGGAGTCGGTGCCGTAGCCTCGCCTTCCTCCGCCGCCGCCCATCATGCTCTGCGAGTCATCGTAGCCGTCGTCGCCGTACCCTTGGCCACCTCCCTGTCCGCCGCCGCCGCCGCCCTGCTGCGAATTGAGCCGACCGGCACCATGCATCGCCTTGCGATTGTCGAAATAATCGACCGCCTCTTGCACGACGCTCTCATAAGAGGCGCCGGCCGAGATGAGGGCGCCGAGAGCCTGCATGCAAAAGAAGAGCGTGAGCGGCACGACCTCGACTCGAAGAAAGCGGTGCTGCACGAGGCTTCCGAAAGGAGAGGACGAGAGGACGCACGATCGTGTAGACGAGAGCGAAAGACCAGCCGGTGTCGCACTGAGCCTTGCTCTTCGCCGGCGACCAAGTGACGCTGCGCACGGACCTCGTCAGACGTCGCACCGACTGGCTCGCTGAGGGGGCAAAAAAAGAGAGCGACGCACCAGAAGTCGTTCTCGCTATCGCTCACGATGAACCAGAGCATGTAAATGTAGCTGCCCTCGGTCACGCACGCCGCCATCCCGACTCCGAGGAGCAGCATGCGCGGCCAGTGCCCGATGGGGTGTGCTGCTTTGAGCTGCGATGCTGGGACGTTCGACTTGCGCTCGTGGTAGTTGTCGTACTTTTGGAGCCTGTGCGCGAGAGGAAAGTCAGCTGCCTGCGCTCGAAGGCGTCGCTCGAGGGCAAGAGGAGGACGCACACGAAGAAGCAGACGACGCAGGCAATGCCGTAGAGCGCGCAGCAGATGGCGCCGACGATGGCGGGCGTCATGGCGTACCGTGGAAGCACTGCAACTCGGTCGAAGCGTGAGCGCCGTCGCAAAAGAGGAGCGCGAGAATGAGAGAGCGTGAGACGCACGGTCCTTGCTTTGAGCTTGGCCCCACGACGCTGTGCGAGACGATGGCGTCAGTCTCGAGACCTGTCGCAGCAGGAAAAGGAGACGCACTGATGCCCGCCAGCCCGCCAGCCAGCACCGCCGCCGCCCAAGGCATGATCGTTCGCTGAAAATCGCCGGCGTGCCGCACGATGGTAGCGTTGCGGTTTCCCTTGTAGGCGTCGGTCGTGGACCTGCTCGTCGTGAATCCGTCGAGCGGGATGAAGAGAAGGTCGAGGAGGCAGATGGACGAGGAGATGAGGAAGTCGACGAGGAGGCGAAGGTCGAAGAGAGAGAGGCAGGGTCAGCCATGGCGCAAACTGCGAATGAGACGAACGAGGCGACACACGTGAACATCCTGGTCGTCGTAGCTGCGTCGTCGAGGCGAGCGTGGAGAGCGAAGCAACGAAAAGCGAGAGGAGGACGAAGCGAGCCGTCCGCGGACAAGCCGGAGAGGCGGACAGGAGCAAGGTCCGCGCGCGCACCTCCTGAACAGCGTCCTGACCGAGACCGCTCGATTGACCGAAAGCGGCGAAACTGCGAGCAGCGGCGAGATCGTCAGCAAGGGGTGCGAGCGAAAGGGGGGAGAGCGAGAGCAAGAGACGCACCTTGGCTCGTGTACAGGTCAAGCTGGACGTCGTCGAGATTCGAGATAGGTACCGCACACTGTCCAAGCCCAAGCGAGAGCAGCAGAGCAGCACGTTGATGCGCTCGAGCCTCTCGGCTGGCACGACGTCGAGTTGGAACATCGCGATGCAGGACAAAGTAAACCTCTAGGCGGGGGTATACACAGCGAGTCGTCGAGGATGGATGGTAGACATGAGGATGGCGTCGAGCTGAAGGTGCGGGAGGATGGATGCGGTTGGTCGTGTGAGGGCGTGAGGAGGAGGAGGAGGAGGAGGAGGAGGGAGGGTGAGGTCGTCGGTCGAGGCTCGGTGCACAGCACGAGGAGGGCGTGTCGACGAGGAAGGAGAGCGCCGTTCAGTCGATCCAGAACTCAAAGTCGAGCGAGCCCGGGTCGTCGTCGTTGCGGTGCAGGAGGCGGGCCCACTCGAGCGAAAGGCGGACTGCACGAAGAGCACCATCAGCGACGACGCCCTGCGCGAGAGGGGGAGAGGGAGAAGAGCAAGAGGGACGCACACATGTAGGCGGCCATGTCCTGCTTGCGCCAGTGGTCGCGCGCCCAGTGCTTGCCCGCCGTGCCGATCTTCTTGGCGAGCTCGTCGTGCGCACCTTTGCCGTCGGGCGTGCCGCGGAAGAACGTCATGATGTCGTACAGGTCCGAGTAGTCGACCTTGACGGGGACGTAGCTGCGCGGCGAGTGAGAGTGAGTCAGCAAGGCGAGCGACGACGACGGCCGAGGACGAAGGGGACGCACTGGAGCCAGGGCTGGATGCGGTCGCCGTACCTGCGACAGAGGGGACGAGGAGAGTCAGCTCGTGCGCTGCGCAACGTCGACGAGCGCGAGCGTGGAGGGACGAGACGCACCACTCGGGGAACAGGGTCGACTTGAGGACGCACGCCTTCATCGACATGAGGCGGTGGAAGCGGCCGGACCAGCCGTTGCCGTCGACGTCCATGACGTACTTGTACTGCGCGCGCGAGAAGGCATCGTCAGCTGCGTGCGCTCATGGACGAGGCGGGAGAGGGAGAGGAGGGACGCACCTGGTAGGCGTCGCTCAGGCCCATCGTGTCCTTGAAGTCGATCACCTCGGCCATGACCTTGCACGTCGGCTCGTCGCACTGGACGGGCCCGCCGGCGAACGAGACGTCCATGTAGGCGCGGTTGAGGCCGTTGACGAGGTACTTGGTCTCCTGCACGGCGCCGTCGCCCTCGGCCCACAGGACGTCCTCGTTGCCGTCCTTCTCGTTGGCCTTGAAGTGGAGGCGGGCGCGCTGCGAGTTCTTCCAGTCGTTGCCGACGTAGAAGTCGATGCCGGTCGTCGAGCCGCGCCACATGAGCTTGTCGTTCGACTTCTTGTCCCAGTCCGGGTCGTACCCGATGTACGAGTCCGAGTACTGCTCGAGCGGCGTGACGAGGATGTCCGAGTGCACGTTGGTCTTGGCGAACGTGAAGAGCGGGACGAGCGGGCCCGGGTCGGTGCCGCTCACCGACGTGAAGCCGTGCAAGTTCATCGTCTCGGGATGCTGGCACACGTCGAGCGCCGACTGGTAGTCGGCGATGTACGACCTCGTGCCCGTCTCGGCCTTGCTCGACGCCGCGTACGCCTCCTTGAAGCGCTCGATGATGGCCGGCTTGGGCATGTCGCCGTCCTCCTCGTAGATCTCGTCGAGGATCGACTGCTCGAGCTTGCGCAGCGGCGACGCCGGCGGGCACCCGATCGCCCAGTTGGACAGGTTCGGGTCCGAGTCGTGCGTGTAGTCGGACGGGCCCCAGGCTGTTGCAGAGGAGAGGGAGCGAGAGTCAGCGAGAGGGCTCGAGCGGCGTCGGAGGGGGAGGAAGAGGAGGAGGACGACGCACATTCTCCGAGTTGGGCGAGCTCGACCATGCGGTCGCGATGGTAGTAGTCGAGCTGGCACGCCGGCTGGTCGTGGCGGGTGAAGGTGAGGTTGACGTCGGGCACGTAGTCGGAGAAGCGGCGGATGAGGTCGCCCAAGTCCTTTGCGCGCCGCAGGAACGCCTGCCCGCCGACCTCGGCCACCTTGCCGTCGGTGACCTGGATCGTGAACGTCTCGTCGCGCTCCTGCATGACCCGGACGCGGTGCGCGAGGTCCTGCGGCTCGCTGCGGGCGGGAGGGAGAGGAGTCAGCTCGAGGCGCACGAGCTCGGGTTGCAGCAAGAGAGAAAGAGAGAGAGAGCGGGACGCACAGGGCCCAGAACGGCTCGAGGTCGCGGTGGATCTGGTCGTACTCGTCGACGAGGATGACGCGGTTGGCCTTGGCGTAGGCCCACCATTTGTCGAACCCGCGCGGCGGGTTGCGCCGGTACCGCCGGCGGTACTCGTGGACGGCGTCCTTGAGCGTCTTGCTCTGCTTGTGCACCTTGCGGTTCCAGTCCTGCTCGGCGCGCTTGATGAGGGTGAAGATCGGGTGCGGCTTGGGCGGCTCGGCGAAGGTCGAGAGGGGCGCGACGACCATGTGGCCGTTGGGCTCGAGGCGGTGCGGCGTCTCGAGGTCCTCGTCGGGGAGGCCCATGTCCTCGTCCTCGATCGGCGGTGGCGGTGGCGGCACGTAGCGCAGGTCGTTGCGGCCGTCGTCCCAGTTGATGTAGTCGAGGAAGCCCTGGAGCCGTTCGGGGAGCTCGTCGGGGAGGGGGACGCCGGCCTTGCTGAGCGCGCCGTGCGTGCGCGCGCGGTTGTCGTCGGGGAGGACGAGGAGGACGACGAGGGCGGCGAAGAGGAGCGTCCCGACGACTCGGGGCCGCTTCCACAGGGCGACGCCTGCTCCTGCTCCTGCGCCGCCGCCGCCGCCGCCTGGCCGCCTCGGGTGCCGCCCGGTCGAGCCGATCATGGGCGTGTCGGGCTCGACATAGTGCGGGAGGGACGACGACGACGAGGGGCCCATGGTGGATGCGCGCTTGCCGGGACGACGACGAGAGCTCGTGGCCAAGTCGAACGCGTCGTTCTCCTGGGACGGCGACGCCGAGTGGGCCGACGAGAACGAGGGCGAGGCGGGTCTCGAGCTGGTCGAGGCGGTCGATGCGCCTGGTGGTGCGGCGGGCGAGGGCGAGGCGAGGGCGAACGGGCTCGGCGAAGGCTGGGAAGGGTGGTGGTGCGAGGTGGACGAGCCGGGCGTCGAGGGCGGGTACAGCGGGGACGTGGGCCGCGAGTGCGCCGTGGGCAGGATCGAAGCCAGCTTGGGCAGTGTGCGGGTGGCTGGCACGGCCAGGTGCTCGGGCTGGACGAGGAGGAGGAGGAGGAGGCGGAGGAACTCCATCTCGAGGTCGAGACGCGCTCGCACGCGTGCCTCGCTCGAGAACTCGTCTCGCCTTTTCCCTCTCGCTCGCTCGCACAAGTACTGCATCGACGGCGAGGCACGGTTGAAAGTACAAAGCACTACGCAACGAGATAGAGAGACGACGTCGCCGGCCGGCGCTCACAGAGAGGGAGGGCACAGAAACCAAGGGGAACAGCTCGTTGAGGAGGAGAGAGGGTATCGCAAAGGTGCATGGAGGGGCTTACTCCTGGGCCGCGTTGAAGGCCGAGGGCAGAGGCGAGGCTGGTATCGAGAGGCGAGAGGATGCGGCGAGTGGTGCGACGAGAGAGGGAGAGGTGATGCGGAGGGAGGTTGCGAGGCGAGGTGGTGCAGGCGGGACGGTGACGCTCGGTTGACGAGCGGGGATCGTACACGACGAGGTCGAGCTCATCGCTGGCCCGAGCGGATGAGCGACATGAACTCGGCGCGCGTCTTGTCGCTGCGGCGGAACGCGCCGAGCATCGAAGAGGTGATGGTCGACGCGCCGGGCTTTTGCACGCCTCGCATCGTCATGCACTGGTGCCTGCGAGCGCGTGGAGGAGAACGAGAGTCAGCTCGAGCTCTCCCTCAGTGAGAGCCTGCGAGAGAAGAGAGAGGGAACGCACGTCGCCTCGATGACAACGGCGACGCCCATGGGCCGGATCGCCTCGTCGATGGCGGTCGCGATCTGCTTCGTGAGGCGCTCCTGCACCTGCAGTCGTCGCGAGAACGTCTCGGCGATGCGCGCCAGCTTGGACAGGCCGAGGACGAACTTGTTCGGGATGTAGCCGATCGAGACCTGCGCGCGCGCGAGAATGACAGGGTCAGCGTCTCGAGACTGGCTCGGGAGGAGCGAGGGAGGACGACGAGCGCACCTTGCCGTGGAAGGGGACCATGTGGTGCTCGCACAGGGAGAAGATGTCGATGTCGCGCACGATGACCATCTCCTCGTGGTCCTCGGCAAAGATGGCGTTGCCGATCACGTCTGCGGGGGGTGCTCGGCGTCAGCTCTGGTCGACCTCGTTGCGCGTTGTGGAATGAGAAGGGGACGCACCGGGCAGACGCTCCTCGTAGCCCTTGGTCATCCACAGGAGGGCCTTGGCGTACCGCTCGGGCGTCTTGACGAGGCCGTCGCGGTCCGGGTCCTCGCCGATGCACTCGAGGACGGTCCTGACGGCGTCGGCGAGCTTCTTCTCGCGGGCGAGCTTCTCGTCGGCGGTCGACTCGAGGCGGGCGAGCGTGCCCTTGCCTGCGCGCGCGAGAGGGCGAGTCAAAGCGGGGTCAGCAGGAGGTGGGGAGGGGCGAGGGACGCAGGAGAGGGAGCGGGACGCACCTGGCCAGCCGAGACCGTGCTTGTCCGGGATCGGGCTGCCGACTCGCGAGCCGACGAACGGCTCAAAGTGGCCGCCCTGGGAGGACGACGAGAACGAGCCGGCGGTGCCGGCCATGGCGCGCTGGCGCTCGAGGGCGAGCTCGCGGAAGTTATGGAGCTCCTGGGCGTCCTCGTGGGCCTCTGTGCGCTTGGCGTCGACGTACTGGCGCTCGTGGACGAGCGAGTCTTGGGGCGAGTCGACGTGGAGAGATGAGGATGGCGAGAAAGACACCTCGGCGGCGAGGGGGGACGGCTGGTGGATGTGGACGGGCGCAGTAGTGCGATCGGTGGAGTCGGCCATGGCAGGCGTTGCTCTGAGCGGTAGCGGGTGAGAGAGAGCGGCGAGAGCGAGTCCCCCGCTCGCCGGCTTGCCCAACTTGCTCCGTCGCCCTCTCTTTCCCTCCAGCACGGCTCAGGACGGACCAGGAGCAGCATGGTAGCCCTCGAGGGAGCACCTGCAATGCACTCGAGCCACCCACGCCTCGTTCCACGGTCGCCCTCACGAGCCCCTCGCCAGCATTCCCGGCTCGCGCTCGTCCATTCACCCTCGAGCTCCTCGCGTGGAGTTCCGAGCCATCCAGGCGCACACGACTGAGCTGCTTCTAGCCTCACGCCGCTCCAACGAGCCGACCCAGCCGCCGTCCACCTCGCCGTCGTCCTCCCCTCTCCCCTCTCCCTTTCCCCCGCCGACTCGAGTCCATCCTCGCACCCTCAGACCATGCGCCTGAGCAGAGTGCTCCCCTTCCTCAGCCTCGCCTTCGTCGACGTCTCGGCCGTCCCGCTCGCTATCGCCTTCTCGCCCGCCCTCTCCCGCCGCGCGACGACCGCCGTCAAGTGCTCCTCCACCACGACCTGCTCGGCGGCCGCCTACTCGATCCCGAGCCACGCGCACTACGCCTGCAACAAGGCTCGAGGCCTGTGCACCTGGTGTGCGTCCCCGTCCTCTCCCCCTGCCCTCCTCTTCTTCTCGAGCTCCCCAACTGACCCTCGTCCCTCCCCGCGCACAGCTTGCAATTCGGGCTTCGCCGTCCTCGGCGACGGCTGCGCCCAGCACTGTACGACGTCGTCGACCTGCAAGAACGAGGTGCCCGCCAACGCCAACCGGTACTGCGCGAGCGGCTTCTGTTCTTGGCGTGCGTCCACCTCCTGCTTCGTCGTTGAGCGCTCTCGAGCTGACGAGCGTCTCCCTCCCGCTCGCAGGCTGCAGATCGGGCTTCACCAACACCGAGAGCGCGTGCATCAAGGCGCCGACCTCGACCGCCAGCTCGAGCGCGAGCAGCATCTCGTCCTCGACCAGCTCGTCGACCGCAGCGCCGACGAGCTCGACCTGTACCGTCTCGACCGACTGCATAGGCGCTGTGCCGAGCTACGCCAACCACTACTGCGCTGCTGGTACCTGTGGATGGCGTGCGTCCACCTGCTCGTCTCCTTCGACGAGAGCAGCGCTGACTCCCTTTCTGCGGCAACAGGATGCCGGACCGGCTTCGTCTTGAATGGCTCGATCTGCGTATCGACGACGGCAACGACGACCATCACGACCGTCACGACCTCCCGATCCAGCAACGTGCAGCTCTCGACGCCGACGACCCTCTCCCCCTCCTCGACCGCTCCGACCTCCTCCTCCTCGAGCACGCCGAGTCCGCCGATCGCGACCTGCTCCCTGAGCTCGCAGTGCACCAACATCGTCCCGACGAACGCCAACCGGTACTGCTCGAGCGGCGTCTGCACATGGAGTGTGTCCCCCGCTCGCACCGCTTCTCGAGGATGGGGCTGACTCGCTCCTCTCGCGCGCAGGATGCCGCTCTGGCTTCGCGAGCACGGCTTCCGCCTGCGTCAGCACTACCAGCATCTCTTCATCAGCGTCGGCGTCCACCTCGTCCCTCGCCTCGTCCACCCTTCCCTCGTCCACCCTCATCTCGTCGACGACCTCCTCTGCCGCACCGACCTCGACCCTCTCGTGGCCGACGCCCAACGGGTCGCGTCCTTGCGCCGCCGACATCGACTGCACCTTCTTCACGCCGGCCGACACGCACAACTTCTGCAACTCGGGCTTCTGCTCGTGGCGGTGCGACGACGGGTTCGTCCTTGGGTACGGCGGTAACGGCTGCGTCTCTTCAACCTGTGCGTTCTCTCCTCCTTTTTCTCGCGCAAGTGGACCCAGTGTTGACACCGTGTCCTCGCTCGCAGCGCTCCCCTCTACTGCGCCGACTCCGCCCGCCCTCGTCCCGACCCTCATCCGCTCCTACCAGGGCCCGACCTTCTTCGACTCGTGGGACTACTTCGCCGACCCCGACCCGACGCACGGCATGGTCAACTACCAGTCCCGCCCGTCGGCCAACGCCAAGCAGCTCACGCACGTCACGCCGTCGGGCACGGCCGTCCTCCAGCTCGACAGCTCGTCGGCGCTCGCGCTCGGCGAGTACCGCGACAGCGTGCGCATCTCGTCGAGGGACACGTACGACGCTGGCTCGCTCGTCGTGCTCGACCTCGAGCATGCGCCGCACGGACCCTCGGTGTGGCCCGCCTTCTGGACGGTGCGTCTCGCTCGCTCTCTCCTTTTCGAGGACGAGGTAAACTGACTCTCGCCCTCTCCCGATGCAGTACAACGACCCTTGGCCTTACGTCGGCGAGATTGACGTGTATGAGGGCGTCAACGATCGCACTTGGGGCCAGCCTAACGTCCGTGCGTCCGGCTTCCTCTCCCTCCTCGACCTCTCCCTCCCCTCCACCTCTCCCTCGCTCACGCTCCGTCTCTCGCGCGCAGATACGAGCGACGGCTGCTTCCGCAACGCCTCGGTGCCCAAGACCGGCGACGCGAGCAACCTCGGCCGCAGCTGCTCGGTGAGCGACGGCTCGGGTGCGTCCCTCTCTCCCTCGCTCCCTCTTCCCCTCGCGCACAGCACGCTCACTCTTGCTCGACGTCGCCCGCAGGCTGCGCTGTGCGCGATCTCAACCCTGCGTCGTACGGCGCCGGGTTCAACGCCGCCGGAGGAGGAGTCTTCGCCGTCCTGTTCGCCGAGACCGGGTCCGTGCACGCTCCCTCGCCCCTCTCTAGACGCTCGAGCTCCTTACTGACTCGTGCACTTGCCCTGCAGTATCTCGATCTGGCGCTGGAAGCGCACCGACATCCCGTCCGACATCCTCGCCGGCTCGCCGAGGTGGGCGCAGTGGGGCGCGCCGGTCGCCGTGTGGGACGGCTCGACGTGCGACACGAGGACGTACTTCAAGAAGCAGCGCCTCACCTTTGTGCGTCCTCTCCTACTCGTCGAGCGGCGCACGACGCGCAGGTGCTGACTCTCGCTCGTTCTCGCAGGACATCACGTTCGTCTCTCTCCCTCTCTCGCTCCCTCGATTCGCACTCTCTCGCACCTCTTCGTCTCTCATCCCCTCATACGCTCTCCTGCAGGACCTGCGGCGACTGGGCCGGCTCGACCTCGACCTGGACCAACATCAACAGCTCGGGCGCCGTCGCCGCCAAGTACCCGACCTGCGCCGACGCCGTGCGCGACCCAGCAGCGTTCGTCGAGGCCTACTTCGAGATCAACTACCTCACTGGTGCGTCGATCGACTCGCTCGCTCGAGCGCTCGAGCGCAGCGCTGACGAGAGCGCCCTCCTCGAGCGCAGTCTACTCGGTCTGAGCGCGCGAGCAGGAGAGGAGGCGGTCTTAGCGTGTCTCGAGGGCTTTACAGGGACAATTGTGAACTGCATTGCACGCATTATCTACTGTATGGGCCGTCGAGAGCTGTCGCCCTGTACTGCGTCAGCCCGAGAGGCTCGAGCGCTCGCCCGACTTCCTCGTCAGCAGCTCTCCTCTCTTCCCCTCGCTCTGCTTGAGCTCTCACAGCTTCCAGGTATGCCTGCTGCGCGAGACGTCGAGAGCACGACCAGGGAGGCTAGCTCGAGGTTGAGAGCCGGAAGAAGAGCTGCCGCAGCGCGAGGGGTCCGAGCGGGCGTCGCACTTGAGAAGGCGAAACGAGCTCCGAGGTCGTGCAGGCGCAGGAAGAAGTGGATGGTCTCGAAGTACATTGCGAGTTTTAGAGAGTGTGTAGTTCTAAAAGAGCGAACAAGGTAATGAGGAGGGGACAAAGACAGAAACCCGCAGGCAGGGGGGACAACACAAACGACCTCGGCAACTCGGCCTCGCACCGAATCGCCAGCGCACACACCGCCGACGCCGAGCTATGAGCGAGCTCAGACGCGGATGGCGGCCTCGACCTGCGAGTCCTCGATCTTGTCGACCGACTCGGACTTCTCGAGGCCGTTGCCGCCGACGTACTCCTGCTGGAGGGCGAGGTTCTGCGCGACGGTGGCGGCGAAGCGACGGGTGTAGAAGAACATGCCGGCGCCGTACATGATGGGGACGCAGAAGCCGGCGAAGGCGATCATGTCTGCGAGAAGGAGAGCGAGAGAGAGTCAGCTCGAGCCCCTTGAGAAGGTCGACGACCCGAAGTGAGAGAGAGAGCGAGACGCACAGGAGATGTTGGTGTTCTTGGCGTCGGCGAGCGCACCCTGCATCGGCGGGAAGGCAGCGCCACCGGCGACACCCATGCAGAGGAGACCGGCTCCACGCTTCGAGAGGCGGCCGAGGTTGGACGTCGCGAGCGAGAAGGTCGTCGGGTAGATGACCGACTCGCCGATGAAGATCATGAAGACGCCGGCCGTCATGGCGTGGCCCTCAGTCGAGGCGATGACGATGGCGCCGACCGAGCAGAGGGTGGCGAAGAGCGAGAGGATGACCGACGGGTTGAAGAAGTGGAGGAGGGGGGTGGCGGCGAAGCGCGAGACCATGAAGGCGACCTGGGCGTAGGTGAGCATCTGGGCGGCCTGCGACGAGGTCATGGCGTGGTGCTTCGACTCCTTGAAGAGGTTGACTGCGAGGAGGAAGAGGAGGGAGATCGTGAGGGACTGCTCGCTCGGGCCTCGTCGAGAGAGCAGGAGAGACGCACCGACGAAGGTGGCGGTCGTGACCTGGGCGCCGACGTAGCAGAACTGCGAGACGAAGCCGAAGATGGTGTGCTTGCGCTGCCAAAGCGGGCGGTTGTCGGCGACGCCGGCAGCCTCCTGCTCGTCCTCGAGGTTGTCCTCAGTGATCTCGGGAAGCTTGGCGAACACGAAGAGGACGGCGACGGCGGCGCCGAGGCAGGCGACTGCGAGGGAGGAGGGCACCAGGTCAGCGAGGGCCCGAGCGTCGTCGCCCGAAGGAGGAAGAGAGCGAGAAACGCACCGGCGAGGTAGACATACTGGACCGAGGTGAGCGAGTTGGCCTCCTTCTCGGTGAGGAACGTCTTGGAGGCGATGAGGGGGCCAAGGAAGGCGGCGAGACCGTCTGGAGGAGGAGGCGAGTCAGTTTGAGAAGGTCGAATTTTGGGGGACGTCGCCAAGGACGTAGAGAGCAAGGACGCACTGAACGACTGGGCAAAGTTGAGGCGGAAGGCGGCGCGCTCGGGAGTGCCGAGGACGGTGATGTACGAGTTGGCGACCGTCTCGAGGGTGGCGAGGCCGCAGGCGATGATGAAGGCCGAACCGACGAAACCACCGTACTTCTCGTAGTGCGCCGACGGCCAGAAGGCCAGGGCGCCGCAGCAGTAGAGGCAGAGGCCGACAATGACGGCAACGCGGTACCCGAAGCGCGACGCGATGAGGGAGGCCGGGCTGCGAGCAGGGGGAGAGCGTCAGCGGGTGTCACTGCTCGTCGACGGCAGCTATACATCGTCGTGCAGGGCGCCAACAGCGTCTCGTCGTGCAGGGCGCGGAAGAGTAGACGCACATCGAGAAGACGAGGTAGGCGCCGAAGTAGGCGACCTGGAGCATGGTCGACTGGAGCTTGGTGATGCCGAAGCTCTTCTGGACCTTGGAGTTGAGGACGTCGATGAGGCCGTACGAGATACCCCAGAGCTGCAGGCGAGGTTGAGAGGCATCAGCGGGCGGAACTCCGGGCGAGAGGAGGCGAGAGAGGGACGCACGAAGAAGAGCGAGGTGATGAGCGCGAAGGCGAAGTACTCCTGCTTCTTGGACAGGGGAGGACCCGCCGCCTTGACACCAGTAGCTGCTGCTGCGCCGCCGGCCATTGTGTCGAGAGAGTGAAGAGGTGGTGGTGGAGAAGGAGGGGAAGGAGGGCGAGGAGCGAGGAGGAGCGGGGCTCGAGGGAGGGAGAGCTGGGGGAGAGGACCGGGGGAGGGAGAGTGGAGAAAGCTGGAGTGATGGAGAAGAGAGTGAAGGAGGAGCGGCGAGGACGAGCTTTGTACTCGAGGCGAGAGAGGGAGAACCGCCCACTCGAAGTGGCCCCCAACGGCCGATCTGCTGGGGCCTCGTCTGGCCCCCGATCCGTCTCCATCTTCGACGCCACGACGTTTCCAACCCCCACCGACAGAGTTTGGGCGAGTCTGCCACGCTAGCCCCACTCGAGCGCGAGAAGGGGCGCGCGCGCGCGAGGGGAAGATCTGGTCCCGCCCGCCTTCTCAGGCCCAAAGGGTTGATGCGCGCAGCGCCGCCCACGGAGGATTGTCGCCCCCAAGCCCGATCGGCCGACAGGCGAGCGCCTCGGAAGCGATCTCGAATGCTCGCCGCGAGCGCAGCGAAAGATGCCGCTCGTGCGCGCGAAAGGTGCACGCCGGAGCCCGGATAGCTCGAGCTCGAGCCCTCGCACGTACGCCCGGTCGTCTGACCTCGAGTGGCGACGTCGTCGTCGCGGCGGCTGCTTCTCCTCCCAGCTCGCGACGACGAGCAGGTGCGGGATCCGTGGGGCGCAGCATGCTTGGGAGCTCCGCCCGCGCACCCCCAACCGAGCCCAGCTGTTATCTGCGGGGCGAGATGAGCTCGAGTGTGCGCCTTGTCGATGGGAGGTGCGGGCGGCGAGGGTGGGCGAAACTGCCCGCGCGCGGCGGAGGCTGATCGAGAACTTGGGGCGCAAGAGGCGAGCCGCGCTTGATCGGGCTGGGTCCGTCGGCGCCTCGGTTGAGAAGGCTTGACATCGATGGCAAGTAACCCGCGCCGGAAGAACAAGGATCCAAGCCAAGACAGCTCGAGAGCGTCGTGCGCGATATCCGCTCAGGACGAGGCAGCTGAGCGGGACGCTCTGCGCCCCTTCGAACGCAGAGCCGGCGAGACGGCTGGGCGTGCGTGCGACCGTCCCGATGGCACGCGCGCGCGCAAGCGGAGCCGAGTCGAGCGGTCGGCCGGGTTCCTTCGCAGCGACCGTGCGTCCCTGCGACCGAGATGCATCGACGCCTCTCGGTGCATGCATCACGTCGCCACCCAAAATCGCACGAGAAGCTCGAGACCGCGGATGCACTTGCGCGCACGCGTACGGGCGAGATGTCGACTCGGTGCCCTCGGCCGCCACCGTCGGGCGAGAAGGGCCCGTGCGTGGCTCCTGCTGCGCAGTGCGCACGGGGTCGTTGACGTCGACGTCGAGGAGGGGCGGAACTGCGCAGCGAGGTGCGGCTTGTAGACAGCTCGACAAGCACAGGGAGACGAAGGAGAGCAAGGAGCGGCACTCTCGGCGTCGCCCTCTCCCCGCTGTCGCCGGCACAATGGAGCGTCGGGCGGAGGAGCTCCGTCAGCGCTCTGGCAGCCTTTCCGCCGAGTTGGACGGAGCACTGCAGCGCGCCCCGCAAGCTCGAGGTGCAGTTGCGGCCCGCGCGCCGTCGTGAGCTTTCTGCGCATTGACCTCTGCGCTCGAGCCGTCCGAGTCGACGAGCCCGCGGACGACGAACGAGCGCAGCGGTCTCGCATTTTCGCCGTGCGCCGCTACGCAGCCGAGAAGTCCTGCTTTTTGTGAGGAACACGGTATGTAGCTTTATAGGTGTCGCAGCGAGAAAGCAGAGCCGAGGTTGCGAGCGGAGCCGGCGGGCGCGCAGCCGTGAGCGGGCGGAGAGGAGGAGCTGGCGAGCACAGCGGGCAGTCCACCATCCCTCGCACTCGAGGCTCGCACGACCAGCCGGACCGCCAGTCTCTGCACCTGCGCCCTCCTCTGCATGGCCTCTGCAGACATGGCGGCCGCCCTCTTGCCGCGAGCACCTCTCGCCCAGTCCTTGTCCCTCGGCATCGTCGGCGCAGGCATCGGCGGCTTGGTGAGTCCCTCCCCCTCCCTTTGATCCCTGCATCGAGGGTGGAGTCGCGTGCGGCTGTGCAGCCGGAGCGCAGGACTGCGTGGACGACGAGGCGGAGGCGAGCGAGTCGAGCTGTCAGCGGCTCTCGAGCGCTCGGATGAGCAGGGGCGACTGACAGACGGACAGCAGAGCGGCTGCATAGCAGCAGCATACGGCCAAGCACCGGCGCAGACAGCTGACGCCCCTCTCCTCCTCCTCCCCTTGCACCGCCTCTCCAGGCGAGCGCGGTCGGCCTCGTCTCGCGCGGCTTCCAGCATGTCACGGTCTACGAGGCGGCGCCAGAGATCGGTGAAGTCGGTGCGGGCATTCAGGTGCGTCTTTCCTCCCGCTCTCCACGATGTGACGACTCCGAGCCTGACCCTCTTCCGCCTGCTCGCCCGCTCGCAGGTCGCGCCCAACTTCTGCCGAGTGCTGTCCCACTTTGGCGTCCTTGACCGCCTCACGCCGCAGGCCGTCCGGCTCGGCGGCGCGAGCGTCAGGCGGTACGTCAACAACGAGCAGCTCAACTCGACCTCGTTCGCCAACCTCGAGCCCGACTATGGCTGGCCAGCCTTTGTCGTCCACCGCGGCGACCTGCACAAGGCGCTCCTCGATCGTGCACTCGAGCTCGGCGCGCAGCTCAAGGTCGGAGTGCGTCCCACTTCCTCCAGTCCCCCTGACACCATCCGTCGAGACGACGAGGACGAGGACGCTCGGCTGACCCCGACACGCTCGCTCGCAGTCGCAGATCGAGGACGTCAACTTCGAGCATGGCAAGGTCAAGGTCAAGGGCCAACCCGAGGTGCAGCACGACGTCATCATCGCCGCCGACGGCATCAAGTCGGCCATCCGGAGCAAGATGATGGCGCGGCGAGGCGAGGTCGACGAGACGATCCCGACGGGCGAGGCGGCGTACCGTGCGTCCTCCACCTCCTCTCACCTCTCGGAGCCTTCCCGACGAGCGAGTGCTGATGTTCACGTGCTCGCAGGCGTCATCCTGCAGCGCTCGCAGATGGAGAGCGACCCGGAGCTCAAGCAGCTCATCGACAACCCGACAGCGATCCGTTGGGTCGGTGCGTCTCAGCTCTTTCTCTCATTGCGTCACCCATCGGCGACTCGAGGCTGATCCGAGCTCGTTCTGCCCGTGCAGGTCCCGACGCGCACATCGTCGCCTACCCGATCAAGGCGCACGAGGCGTTCAACATCGTCTCGACGCACATCAGCAACACGGTCGGCCTCACCGAGGACTGGACGGCGCGAGCGTCCAAGGAGGTCATGCTCAAGCGGTTCGACGGCTGGAACGAGTCGCTCATGAAGGTGCGTCTCTCTGCTCTCCCTTCCTCCCTCGCGCGAGCTCTCGACACGACGATCGAGCTGACGCTCCCTCTCGTCCTCCATCTTGCAGTGCTTACGCCTCGCACCAGAAGGCGAGCTCGTTGAGTGGGCGCTGCGCATCCACCTGCCCCTGACGGGCTGGATCGACCACAAGGTCGTCCTCCTCGGCGACGCGGCGCACGCGACGCTCCCGCACATTGCGCAGGGCGCAGCGCAGGCCGGTGAGGACGGCGCCGTTCTCGGCACGCTCTTGGCCAAGTGCCACCGCAAGGAGGACGTGCCGCACGCGCTCAAGATGTACGAGCGGCTGCGCAAGCCGAGGGCCGACTGGGCGGTCGAGATGGCTCGAGTCACTGGTGCGTCCCATCTCTCCTGCGCTCTCCTGCCTCCCCTCTCTCGCGCACGAGCTGATGATGCGCTCCTGCAGGCGAGGCGCTCCACATCCCCGACGGCGAGGCGCAGAAGGCGCGCGACGAGGCGCTCAAGAAGGCGTCGACGGGCAGCCAGTCTCCCGATCGGTGGGGCGACAAGGCGACGCAGCGCAAGCTCTACGGCCTCGACGTCGTCAAGCAGGCCGACATGGAGTTCTCGAAGCTCTAGAGGAGGGCGGGCGAGCGAGAGAGTCGAGGAGGGACGGTCGGGACCACTCGGCAGGGTGTGCGACCTTTTGTTTGTAGAGCCGGTTCAACATCGCAATAGACTCGCTGTATCGCATCCCGTGGCTTCGGCAGGCGCAGGAGAGCTCGTGCGCTGCTACAGGCTCGCTCAACCTCGACCGACTGCGAGCGGAGGAGGGCTGCCCCGCTTCGCCTCGCCTGTGCTCGCCCCACCACCGCGCACGCGCACAGACGCGCTCCTAGCAGCTTCTTCGACCTCTCGACAAGGCTGGCGAGCCTCCGACCGGGTCACACACGCGCTCGCGAGCCGCCCCTCGTCCTCATCAGCGATGAACCTCGAGCTCCTCAGTCCGTCCCGCTCCCTCCCCTGTGCGACCTCTCTGTGCGGCTCAGGCTGACCTTGCACCTGTCCACAGACCCGTTCACCACCTCGTTCCCCGAGAACTTCGACACCTCGATCGACGCGGCCGCCGTCTGCGCGAGGTTCAACCCGAGCGGCCACTTCGCCGGCCACTACCTCGCTGTAGGCAGGCAGGACGGGCCAGTCGTCGTCCTCGACTTTGAGACGCGCAGCATCGTCCGCTGGTTCGACGGGCACGTCAAAGCGGTCACCTCGGTCTGGTGCGTGGTGCTCCTCCTCATCGACTCGCCGAGTCCTGCTGCGGCGCACGATGAGCTGGAACCAGAAGAGCGCGTGCTGCACACCAAGCTGACCTTGTCGCACCCCCGCCCGCAGCTGGTCGAGCGACTCGCGGTACCTCCTCACGGCCTCGCGCGACTGGAACGCCATCATCTGGGACCTGTCGGCGTCGGCAGCCGACACTGTTGCCGGCGAGCGACGACATACGGTCCGCTTCGATGCGCCTGTGACGAGCGCCGCGCTGCATCCTCGAAACAGGTGCGTTCCCTCCCTCTCTTCCCCTTGCTCTCCTCTCTCGCGATCCGAAAGCTGACGAGGAGCACCTGTGCAACAGCAAGATGCTCGTCGCGACGCTTCATGGGCAGACCCAGCCGGTCTTTGTCGACCTGCGGGAAGAAGGCGGCGGTCGGTGGGAGCTCGAGCCGCCGCCAGACGAGGAGGACGAGGAGGACGAGGATGAGGACGAGGGCTCGATGATCGTACCGTGCGCTCGTCTTTCCCTCTCTCGCTCTCTCAAATGCCTCAGGTCGTCGAGCTGACGTCGTACACGTGCAGGGAGGTCTCGACGCTCGCACGCTTCAACCCTCGCGGCGACCTGATCTACGTCGGCACCTCGCGCGGCAACATCCACATTTGGGACGTTGTCACCAAGCAGGTGCGTCCTGGTCGAGCTGCTCGAGTGCACTCAGAGACTCACTCTCTCTTCCCTCGCTCGCAGCTGGTCTGGACCGACTACGTCGGCGCCGCCACCGCCGTCAAGCACCTCGAGTTTAACAGCGCCGGCACGTGCGTCCCTTTTCCTCCTCTCCCTCACACTGTTGGGCCTAGCCGACGTCGCACACTCTTGCAGCGCCATTGTCCTCAACTCGAACGACCGCTGCATCCGCTACATCACGCTGTCGTCGGCGCCTCCAGAACCGCCTTCGGACGACGACGAGGCGGCCGAGTACGAGCCGCCGCCCGAGCGGCATTCTCGGATCCCCTACTTCGAGGTGCAGCACAAGTTCCAGGACCTCGTCAACCGCACGCCGTGGAACGGGTGCGGCTTCTCGAGCGACGGCGAGTACATCATCGGCGGTGCGTGGACCCCTCTTCCTCTCGCGCTCTCGTGCTCGTCGTGCGCCGACGAGATATTGACGCTGTCGACGTCGCAGGTGCCGGGCACAAGGGCGCGCACAACATCTACATCTGGGACCGCGTCACGGGCGCGCTCGCCAAGATCCTCGAGGGCCCGAAGGACCCGTGCGAGGACCTCACTGTGCGTCCCTCTCTCTCTCCCTCACTTTGCCCTCGCTCGCTGTATCTCAGTCGCTCACGCCCTCCCTCTCTCGCGCGCAGTGGCACCCGTTCCGGCCCCTGATCGCCTCGGTCTCGACGCTCGGCCTGATCCACCTGTGGGTGACGCCCGTCGTCGAGAACTGGAGCGCGTACGCGCCCGGGTTCGAGGAGCTCGACGAGAACCGGGAGTACGAGGAGAAGGAGGACGAGTTCGACTTTGTGCGTCCCGCCCTCTCATTCTCACTGTAGGTCTGTGCGTGCTCGAGAGGTCCGTGCGCTGACGCTGCCTCGTTTCGCCGCCCGCCCGCAGGAGGACGAGTCGGCGCTGCGCCGCCGCGCCCAGGGGACGTACGACGGCGCGCTCGACCTGACGTCGCACGCGACGAGCGGGCCTCGGGCGCAGGCGGGCGAGGAGATGCCCTGGCCCGACGACGACCTCGACGCGCAGGACGCGTACGAGCGCTTCGTCGCGCTCGAGGCGGACGAGGAGGGCGCGGCGGGCGAGGCGTTCTACCCGCAGCCGGTGCTCGTCGAGGAGTCGGCGGCGAATGCGGCCGAGGAGAGCGTCGAGGCGGCGGCGGGAGGAGGAGGAGGAGGAGGAGGAGAGGGCAGACGCAGGTAGCTCTCGCTCACTCTGCAACGGCTCGATCGCTCTCGACGTTGCACGCGCAGCACGATGCTCGAGAGTAAATGCATGCAGTGCGAGAAGTAACAAAGTGCAGGTCTATGCGCGCCGTCCGAGTCTATCCTCCGCTCGTCCTCGATAAAGCTACACGATCGTCGCCGCCCAGCTCATGCCGCGCGCTCGAGCCCGTAGCTGCTCGGGTAGGCGTTCATCCACACGGGCGGCGGCTGGAGGCACGCCATCGGGACGACGAAGCGCTGCCAGGCCCAGTACTTGACGGGCGGCACCTCGCGCACGAGGCCCTGCGTGACCCTGCGTGCGAGCGAGAGGAGCGAGAGTCAGATCGAGTCGAGAGAGATGAGGAGAGCGAGAGAGGCGAGAGAGAGAGGACGCACCAAGCCGAGTAGAGCCATCCTCCCGCGCACACGACGAACGCGGCCGTCCACGCCGTGCCCGCCCATCCTCGCACCCTGCGCCCGGTGAGCGCCGCAAACACGCCCTCGAGCACGACACCGACGCCCTGCGAGAGGAAGTAGACGGACCCGCCCCACTTGGTGAGGAACGAGAGCGGCGCGGCGGGAGGAGGGAGGGTCGAGATGGCCGAGGCGAGGCCTGCGCGCGCGGTCGAGGAATCAGCTCGTGCAGCGAGAAAGAGAGAGAGAGATAGAGGGACGGAGGGGAGGGAGGCACGCACCGAACTCGTGCAGCCACGCCGAGAGCGCAAAGACGGCGACGACCCCGGCGGCCCGAGCGGCGGCTTTGCCGAGGACGGGCGCGACGATGCGCTGCGTCGGCTTGAAGGCGAGGAAGCGGAACGGTCCTGCGTCGTGCAATCTCGAGTCAGGCAACGCGCAGAGGCAGGAGAAGGGAGAGAGAGCGAGAGAGAGGGGAACGCACTTGAGAAGAACGAGTGCCACTGGTGGGACCAGAACTTTGCGACGCTCTGCGGCCGGTCGGCGAGGTTGAACAGCGGCGGGTACTCGCTCGCGTCCCACTCGGGCGGGCGCAGCGCGGCGGGCACGAGCGGCGCGCGGCGCAGGGCGAGCGTGCCGAGGAAGGCGCCGAGGGTCGAGACGCTGTACCCGAGCGTGAGGGCGGCAAAGACGGCGACGCCCATGGCGAGCCCCGTCAGGGCCTCGCCGAGGGCGTGGACGTGCTCGGGCGCGACGGCGCCGAGCGCCGAGGGGAGGACGGCGTGCAGGGCGACGTCGCGGCTCGTCGGCGGCTCGAGGAGGGCGGCCGAGCACAGGACGAGGAGCGGGTGCGCCCACGCGATCTCGGCGACGACGCGCCGAAAGAAGGCGCCGTTGTCGCGCGCAAAGGGCGCCGTCGTCGTGCCGCAGAACTCGTAGCCCTGGCCGCGCATCGAGACGAGGAGGTGGGCGGTCGCGCGCAGGATGTCGATCGGGCCGTCCGACGCCGCCTGCTTGCTCCTGAGGGCGGCGAGGTGGGCCCTGCGGCGCTGCCGGGCCTCGAGGCGGGCGTCGCGGGTCGAGGGGCGCTTGTCGTGGACGTTGGCGGTCGTGGCGGATGCCGGGTCGAAGCCGACGAAGGTGTAGGGGAGGAGGTCGGCGGCGAGCCCCCACTCGAGGCCCTTCATGATGCCGTATG
>Ga0308169_10001921_pt1 | contig 22724 bp, 20 predicted proteins | sample PhyBR1_2_FD_202139 | JGI IMG/M metagenome (GOLD analysis project Ga0308169, IMG submission 202139) | Phyllosphere microbial communities from UC Gill Tract Community Farm, Albany, California, United States - DLSLSB.R1 | ecosystem: Host-associated > Plants > Phyllosphere > Unclassified | place...
CTGGCACTGAAGGAGGCGGACCTTGGCATCGCCATGGACTCGGCCTCGCCGGCAACCAAGGCGGTGGCCAAACTGGTTCTCCTGGACGGCCGCTTCGAACGGCTGCCGGCGGTTGTTGACGAGGGCCGCCGCGCCATCAGCAATATCGAGCGGGTCTCGCTGGTGTTCCTCAGCAAGACCGTCTACGCCGCGGTTATCTCCGTGGTGTGCGGCATCCTGCTGCTGGCCTTTCCATTCCTGCCACGGCAGTTGTCCGCCCTCGACGGCCTGACGATCGGCCTGCCGGCGTTCTTCCTCGCCCTGCAGCCGGGCGGCGAGCGCTACGCCCCCGGATTCCTTCGGCGTTCCCTGTCCTTCGCCGTGCCCGCGGGCCTCTGCACGGCCGTGTGCGTGCTGGCAGTCAGCGCGTTCGCCCAATGGTTCGGCGGCCACACCCGGGAGAACGCCCAGTCCGCAGCCACCGTAACCCTGGGACTGTTGGCCGCGTGGATCCTGGTCATGGCGTCGCGGCCGCTCAACGGCACCAAGGTCCTGATCCTGGCCGGCATGTACGCAGGCCTGGTCCTGTTGTTCAGTGTCCCGCTGACGCGGCGTTTCTTTCGGGTGGATTGGCCTCCGCCGGGCCTGCTTGCCCTCGCCGTTGGAGTAGGCCTGGCAGGCTGCGCGGCCATCGAATTGGTGGGCCGGTTCACCCGGCACAGGCGTGTCCGTGCGGGGTGAACCGGGCTGGGACCTTGGACTCTGGCTTCGGTTCTGCCGGGAGGGGATGGTGGAAATGCCGGGCCATCCGTTGATCCGGCTTCCACTTGAACAGGAGGCAGTAATGACTGACCTGATGAAATGGTTCGAGTCCCGGCGCTCACCCCTGGACGTCATCGAACGGCTTTTTGAAGGTGACCTGGGGACTTCCGCCATCCGGGTTGAAGAGCTGGTGGACGGCAATACCCTCGTGGTGCGGGCCGAGCTGCCCGGCATCGACCCGGAGAGGGACGTGGACGTCACCGTTGCCGAAGGCGTGCTGTCCATCAAGGCGCAGCGGGAGGAAAAGAAGGAGCACAAGGATAAGAACGGGTACCGGTCCGAGTTCCGGTACGGATCCTTCGTCCGGCGTATTCCGCTCCCCGGCGGGGTCCAGCAGGCGGACGTCACCGCCGCCTACAAGGACGGCGTCCTTGAGGTCCGTGCCCCGATGCCTGACCAGGAGGTGCAGGCCAGCGCGTCGAAGATCCCCATCACCAGGGGCTGAGCATTGCCAGGAGTACGACGCCGGTGCCTGGCCCCCGCGGGGACCAGGCACTTTTGTGCCCCGCCGGCTTAGGAAGACCTGCCGGCCGCAGCTTCCGCGGCGGAGATGACCGGGACGGTTTTGACGTAGGTGTCCGGGTTCAATGAGACGGAGTCGATGCCCTGCCTGACCAGGAACTCGGCGAGGTCCGGATGGTTGCTGGGCCCCTGCCCGCAGATTCCGATCTTGATGCCGGCTGCGTGGGCTTTGCGGATGGCCTCGCCAATGAGCGCCGTCACGGCGGGGTCGCGTTCGTCGAACAGGCCGGCAAGCTCCTCAGAGTCGCGGTCCACTCCAAGTACCAGCTGGGTGAGGTCGTTGGACCCGATGGAGAAGCCGTCAAAGCGCTTCGCGAATTCTTCGGCCAGGATCACATTGGATGGGATCTCACACATCATGTAGAGCTGCAGGCCCTCTGCGCCGCGGACCAGGCCGTGCTCCGCCATCGCTTCGATGACCTGGTCCGCTTCGCCCACGGTGCGGCAGAAGGGGACCATGACGATGACGTTCCGGAATCCGGCCTGTTCCCGGACCCGTTTGAGGGCCTTGCACTCGAGGGCGAACCCTTCCCGGTAGTGGCTGCTGTAGTAGCGGGAGGCACCGCGGAAGCCGATCATGGGGTTTTCCTCGGGACGTTCGAAGAAGCTGCCGCCCACCAGGTGGCTGTATTCGTTGCTCTTGAAATCGCTGAGCCGGACGATCACCGGCTTGGGATGGAAAGGTGCGGCGATCTTGGCGATTCCCGTGGCCAGCACGTCCACGAAGTACTCCTGCGGATCGGCGTAGCCGCTGGTGAGCTGCCGGATCAGGTCCCCTTCCTGCGGGTCGGTCACTTTCTCCGGGTGCACCAGTGCCATGGGGTGGACGCGGATCAGGCTGTTGATGATGAACTCCATCCGGGCCAGCCCCACCCCGGCTGCGGGCAGCCGCCACCATTTGAACGCGGCGGCCGGGCTGGCAATGTTGATCATCACCCCCGTGCGGGTTGCGGGAAGGCCCGCCATGTCCACGTCCTCCACTGAGTACTCCAGCAGTCCTTCATAGACGCGCCCCTCCTCCCCTTCCGCGCAGGACAAGGTGACCGGGGCGCCGTCGGGCAATATCTCCGTTGCGTTGCCCGTCCCAACGACGGCGGGCACGCCAAGCTCACGGCTGACGATCGCCGCATGGCTGGTGGTCCCGCCGTGGTCGGTGATGATCCCGGCGGCACGCTTCATCACCGGCACCCAGTCGGGGTCGGTCATCCGGGTGACCAGCACGGAACCGTCAACGAAGGACTCGATGTCCTTCGCGTTCCGGATGACGCATGCCGCCCCCTTGGCGATGGCATCTCCGATCGCCGCCCCGGTTGCCAGGACCGGACCGGGATGCGGGAGGTGGTAAGTCCTGAAGGTGGACGTGCTTCTGCGCGCCTGGACCGTTTCCGGCCGCGCCTGCACCATGAAGAGCTCACCGGTCAGCCCGTCCTTTGCCCACTCCATGTCCATCGGCCGCCCGTAGTGCTGTTCGACGGCGGCAGCCCACCGGGCCAGGAGGACAATTTCCGGGTCGCCCAGTACCAGCGAATGCCGTTCGCGTTCGCTGGTGTCAACTGTCCGGGTCCGTGCGTCACCGCCTTGGCTGTACACCATCTTGCGTTCCTTGGCGCCCACGGCCCGTTCGATCACCGGACTAAACCGCGGGTCGGCCAGCAGCGGCTTGTACACCTGGTATTTGTCCGGGTTGATGGTCCCCTGGACCACTGTCTCCCCCAGTCCCCAGGCCGCGCTGATGACCACGACGTCGGGAAAGCCCGACTCGGTGTCAATCGAAAACATCACCCCGGAGGCGCCGAGGTCGGACCGGACCATCCTCTGGACGCCCACGGACAAGGCGACATCCAGGTGGTCGTATCCCTTCATCTCCCGGTAGCTGATGGCACGGTCGGTGAACAATGATGCGTAGCAGCGCCTGCAGGCATCCAGGACGCCCCGCTCGCCTGCCACGTTCAGGAAGGTCTCCTGCTGGCCGGCGAAGCTGGCGTCCGGCAGGTCCTCTGCAGTGGCGCTGCTTCGGACGGCCACCGGCACCTGGGCTTGCCCGGTCCGGCGGCACAGGTCGCGGTAGTGTTCCTGGATGTCCGCGGCGATGGCGTCAGGAAAACTCGCCTGCAGGAACAGTTCACGGATGGCCGCGCCCGCCTGCCGGAGCGTAGCCCGTCCGGCACGCTGGTCATCCACGTGCTTCCGGATCCTGGGCTCCAGGCCGTTGGCGGCCAGGAACGTCCGGTAGGCTGCGGCGGTGGTGGCGAACGCCTCGGGAACCCGCACCCCGGACGATTGAAGGGAGCGGCTCAGCTCCCCCAAGGATGCGTTCTTGCCTCCCACTGACGGTATGTCCGCGAGCCCGGTGTCTTCGATCCAGGTGACATTGACGTTGGCCAGGACGGCTTCTGAGGGGGCAGTCATGGCTCGATTCTGGCCTCCGCCCGGCAGCGCAGGCAGAGTCTTTGGTCCCGGCGCCCGCACGGCGGAGCGAGGGTACTCACGCCACGGAGTGCGCCCGGGCCGGCCGCCGGCGGTTCCGGACAGCTTTGTGGATCCAGTCGGCCGCCAGGACCGCGGGGGCGGCCAGGAGCGCAAGGGCAATACCCATGGGCGTGGGCGGGGCCTGCCCCAGCACTCCCGCGATATACGGCAGGTAGAGGCATGCTGCCAGGATGGCCAGTTCGGCCAGCACGGCCCACACCAGCAGCCTGTTCGTCGCCCAGCCCAGCGTCCACGGCGGCACCGTGGCGCTCCGGCACGCAAAGGCATTGGCGAGCTGCCCCAGGACCACTGCCATGAAAGCGGCCCCGGATGCGGCCGCAAGGAGGCCGGGCGCCGGCGGTTGTCCCCGGCTCCAGCCGCCGGCGGCGAGGACCGCTGCGAAGACAGCCATTTCCGTGACGGCTTCCACCGGCCCCAGGATGCAGAAGACCCGGATGATGAGCCGCCGGTCCATGAGGTGCCGGCGTTCAGGGGGACGGGAAAGGACGCGTTTGCCGGGTGCCTCCGCTCCGAGCGCCAGTGCCGGCAGCAGGTCGGTGCCAATGTCCAGGGCGAGGATCTGGAGTACCCCCAGTGCCAACGGAAACTGGCCGCCGGAAAGCGCCCAGATGACGAACGGGGTCAGTTCGGCCACGTTGTCGGTCAGGTGGTAGGTGAGGAAGCGGTGGATATTGGCGTACGTGGCACGGCCCTGCTCGATGGCTGCGACGATGGTGCCGAAGTGGTCATCAAGGAGCACCAGGTCCGACGCTTCCCGCGCCACGTCGGTGCCGCTGAGGCCCATGGCCACGCCGATATCGGCTTCGCGGAGGGCGGGGCCGTCGTTCACGCCGTCGCCGGTCATGGCCACCACGTGCCCGCGGGCCTGCAGCGCCCTGGCGACGCGGAGCTTCTGCTCGGGCGAGACCCTGCTGACCACCACCCCGTCCCGGTCCAGGAGGGCCCCCAGGACCTGCTCGTCCTCGGGCAGGTCCGAGCCCTCCAGGACACATTCGGGCGATCCGATCAGGCCGATCTGGCGGGCAATCGCCGCCGCTGTTCCAGGGTGGTCACCGGTGATCATGGCGATTTTCAGGCCGGCCCGGCGCGCAGTGCCGATCACGTCGGCCACATCGGGGCGGGGCGGGTCCTGGAGGCCGATCAAGCCGAGGAGTTCCAGCCCGGTTTCCAGTTCAGCGGGCGAGTTGGACTGCCACATTGCCGGGACTCCCCCGAGTCTCCGCCGCGCCACGGCAATGACGCGCAAGCCACGCGACGCCATCACTTCCACCTGTTCCTTGACGTTCGGGGGCACGGAGCCGCAGACCGGGAGCACGGTTTCGGGGGCCCCCTTGCAGAACAGGTCCGGTCCCACAATGGCGGATTCCCTCCGCCGCGCCGGGTCAAAAGGCAGCCGGCGCGCAGGGGCAACCCCTGGCGCGGTTCCCGTCAACCTGCGGGCCAGGACGTCCAGGGCCGCCTCCATCGGATCGCCCTGGGCCCGCCATTGCCCGTCGTGCAGTTCGGCCCGTCCCTGTGACGCCGCCCGTGCTGCGAGCGCGGCGGCCGCCGCTTTGTCCACGCCGGGCCCCTGCACGTCGGCGTCGGGGCCATAGCCGTCGCCCGTCACACGGACGGAGCCGTCGGCGGTGAAAACCTCGACGGCGTTCATCCGGTTCTGGGTCAGGGTGCCGGTCTTATCGGTGCAAATGAATGTTGTGGATCCGAGGGTTTCGACTGCTTCGAGGTTGCGCACCAGTCCATTGCGCGCAGCCATCCGTTGCGCACCCATGGCAAGGGAGAGGGTCACGGTAGGCAGGAGCCCCTCCGGGACCAGCGCCACGGCAACACCAATGGCGAACAGGAACGAATCGCGCCACTGGAACCCCACCAGCAGTGATGCGAGGAAGAAGACGGCCGCGATTCCCAGCGCCATCGCCGCGGTGACCCGGACGATCCGGCGCAGTTCCAGGGACAGTGGCGTCGGGGGTGAAACCGCTTTGCTGGTGAGGTCGGCGATCCCGGCCAGCCTGGTGTTGGCACCCGTCGCGGTAACGGTGGCTTCCGCGTAGCCGTTCACCAGGAAGGTGCCGCCCCAGACCTGGTCCGCCGCCGCTTTGGGGACAGGTTCGCTTTCGCCGGTCAACATCGATTCATCCACCGCGCACGCCGAGGCCGCCACGAGGACCATGTCAGCGGGCAGCCGGTCACCGGCAGCGAGCAGTACCACATCGTCCACCACCAGTGCGCTGGCGTGGACCTTCCGTACTTTCCCGTCCCGCCGGACCATGACGTCGGCCGGCAGCAGGGCGCGCAGCTTGGCCGCGGCGTGCTGGGCCCGTTCCTGCTGGATATGGGCGAACACCCCGTTGACGATGACGACGACGACGATCGCCACGGCCAGCTGGGGCATGTCCGCGATAAAGGCCAGCCCTGCGGCGCACCAGAGCATGAGGGCGAAGAAGTGCGTCATCTCGCCCCAAAGCTTCCGCCATTGCGGGACGGGTTTTTCCGTGGGGAGCTGGTTGGGACCGGCCCGTTCCAGGAGTTGCGCGGCCCGCTCAGACGTCAGGCCCTCCGCGGTCCTCACACAGCGTCCGCCTCCTGGCCCACCAGGAGCACCGGGCAAGCGGAATGGGCCGCGCATGCCTTGGTGACGGAGCCCATGGACTGCTTGAGGAGGCCGCCCTCTCCGTGCCTTCCCACCACTAGCATCTGCGCCCGCCGGCTCTCGTCCACCAGCACCTTCCCCGGGGGCCCGAACTTGACGCTCACGTCCACGTTCTCCGGCCGCTCGCCCGGGAAGGCCCTGCCCAGGGCGTTGTCCACGAGGCGTTCGGCAGCGTCCTCAAGCCTCGCGGTGAACTGCCGGTCCGCCCCTTCGAGGCGTGAGGTCACCAGGTAATCGGGCATCCCAACGCACGTAATGACCTCAAGGCGGGTCCCCAAGCGGGCTGCCAGCTTGCCGGCATACCGCAGGGCTGCGGAGGAAAATTCGGAACCGTCCACGCCCACGATGACGGGCTTGGCCACTGTCTCTGCGCTCATACCACCACGTTCCCGGCTGGTGCTTCCAGTGGGAAGGGCCAAAGGTCACGCGGGCGGGGAGACCGCACCGCGGGCAGGCACACGCCGCCAGAAGCCTGCAGTTCGCGCCGGGTCAGCACCATGGAGGGCGCGCAGGCCGTTGAGGATGGTGGCCAGGTCCACCAACTCCTGCAGCAGGGCGCCGGCTACGGCGGGAATGTATCCGGTCATGGCGATGGCCATCAACACGAGGCTGAGCAATATGCCCGTCCAGATGCTCACCAGGGCCACAGCCACCGTCCGCTTGCCGATGGCAACGGCCTGGGCCACCTTGGAGAGGTCATCGAGCATGATCACCACGTCCGCAGATTCACTGGCCGCCGTTGCTCCCTTGGCGCCCATGGCGATTCCTACTTCGGCGGCAGCCAGGACGGGGGCATCGTTGACGCCGTCGCCCACCATGGCCACCGGGCGTTCCCGGATGGCGGCCACCGTGTTGACTTTGTCTTCCGGCAGGCATTCGGCCTGTACGCGGCCGATTCCCGCTTCCTCGGCAATGTGTGCAGCGGTTGCCTTGGCGTCCCCGGTGAGCAGCATGGTGTTCCGCACTCCCAGGGCGTGCAGCTGCGCCAACGTGTCCACGGCGTTGCGGCGCAGCGGATCCTTCATGACCAGCGCGCCGGCGTATTCGCCGTCCACGGCCACGTGGATGGCCAGCTGGCCGCTGTGGACCGGTGTCTCACGGAATCCGGTTGACAGGCTGCCGACCAGGCTTGCTTTGCCCACCACCACGCGCCGGCCGCCGCAGACAGCTTCCACCCCGTGGGTTGCCGTCTCGGCCGCCTGCTGTACCGGCAGGAGCACCAAATTGGCGGACCGCGCCGCCTCGATCACCGAACCTGCCAAAACATGCGAGGAGTATTGCTCAGCAGAGGCGGCCAGCTGCAGGATCCGTTGGCTGCCCAGGGCCTCTCCCTTGCCCGGCGCCACCCGCACCTCGTCAAGGACGGGACGCCCGGAGGTGAGGGTACCGGTTTTGTCGAACACCGCTGTCTGCGTCTTCGCGAGTTGCTCGAGCGTCCGGGTGTTCTTGATGATGATGCCCTTGTGCGCGGCCTGGCTGGTACCGGCCAGGAAGGCCACCGGCGCCGCGATCAGGAGCGGGCAGGGAGTGGCCACCACCAGGACCTGGGCAAAGCGGAGCGCTTCACCTGACAGGAACCAGGCCGTGGCGGCCATGGCCAGCGCCAGGAGGGTGAAGGGGACCGCGTACCGGTCAGCGAGCCGGACCACGGGGGCCCGGCTGTTTGATGCCTCTTCGACCAGGGCGATGATGCGGCTGTATTGGGAGTCTGCAGCGGTGGCCGAGGCACGCATGCGGATGGCTGCCACACCGTTCACCGAGCCGCTGAGGAGTACCTGCCCCCGGGCGTGTTCCACGGGAAGGCTCTCGCCCGTCAGCGAGGATTCGTCGAGGCTTGCCGTTTCGGACAGAAGAGTGCCGTCCACCGGCACCAGCTCCGAGGGTCGGACTACCAGCACGTCCCCCGGCGCCACCTCGCCGATCGGGGTATCTTCGAGCTCGGCGCCGGTCCCCTCGCGGTGCGCAAAGCGGGGTGCCCGGTCCAGCAGGGACCGCAGTTCCCGGGCTGCACGGCCTTGGGCGAAGTTCTCTAGCGCCTCCCCGCCGGTGAGCATGAGGATGACCACGAGGGCGGCCAGGTATTCACCTACTGCCACGGTGCTGGCGATAGCCGTCAAGGCCAGGAGGTCGATCCCCCAACGCCCCTCCCGCAGGGCACGGACCATCCCGCCGGAACGCAGCACCACGATCACGGCGGCGTAGGTGGAGGCGAGGATGCGGACCTGCAGTTCCAAGCCGAATTGCAGCAGCACCAGCGTGGCCGCCAGGAGCAGGCAGGTCAGCGCGACGACGGGGTACCGCTTGGTGAAGTGCCATGCCTTCCCCAGGGGTGACTTCGCAGGCACCTCCGCGTCAACGCCGTCAAGGCGGCCGCCGGATGCTGCGGGCGGGGCGTCCGGCTTCCTCATTCAGGACACTTCGGTGCCGGGTGCCTGCAGTGATCACGCATAGAGCCGAAACTACCGGGCCGCCCCCGCTGGGGCTAGGGCATTTGGACCCCGGCCCGCGGCCTGCCTTGCGTTTAGGGTCCTATGGCACTGTGATGCCGCCGGCGCCGCGGGAAGGCTGTTGGCATGAGCGGAAACGGGCCCGGGCCACGAAAGATCCACGTTACAGAGCAGGCTGTCGCGGTGGTCCGCGAGCGCGTCCCTATGGACGCCTTGACAGACTTTTTTGGCCGGGCCTTCGGCGCTGTGATGGCGGCTGTCCAGATGCAGGGCGCCAGCCCGGCCGGGCCGCCGTTCGCGCTGTACCACGGAATGCCAAGCGAATCCGTTGATGTAGAAGCGGGTTTCCCCATCGCAGGACACTTTCACGGCACAGGCGAGGTAACCAGCGGGACGCTTCCCGAAACGGATGCCTTTGAGGCCATCCACAGCGGTCCTTACGACACCCTGGGCACCACCTACGATGCCATCCGGCAGCGTATGCAAGAGGAAGGCGCCACACCGGCCGGGATTGTGTGGGAGTACTACCTGAGCGATCCGGAGAAGCAGCCGGATCCGGCCACGTGGCAGACAAGGGTGGTCTGGCCTGTTGCCTAGGGCACGGCGGGCACCGGGAGGTCTCTGGTTCAGCGGCGCCCGGGGAACCGAAGCGCCGATCAGGACTTTGGGCCCTAAACCCCGGGCCGCGTCCTCTGGGAAGGTGGTCGGGGCCGGAAACACCACGCTGGGGTAGTGCATCCGAGCCGCATGGGCCTACAGGCCCCACGCAGCCTCGCCGAGGCATGATTCCCGAGGAGCACAAGGCTTATGGCAGGTACGTTCGAACTGTTTGCAGATGACGAGTCCCGGATCCGGTTCCGGCTTGTGATGCCGGACGGCCACGTTCTGGCTGTCTCCGGGCCGTTCACTGACAAACATGCTGCCGCCGCAGCCATCGAAGAAGTCCGGGAATGTGCAGGGACGGGGCTGATCCGCGATGCGGTGCCGCCACAGCCCGGAATTGTGCTTGCTGCCGCAGCACCCACGCGGACCGCAATCCGGCGCGGAATCGGCCGGCTCGGTTCCCTCGACGTCGCCTAGGGCCTCCCGCACGCCGCCCCGGGAACTAGAAGCCTGACGAACTGCCGGACCCGGAAAAGCTCCCGCCAATGCCGCCGTAGCCGGTGGTGCCGCCACCGCCCCTGTCCGAGTTGACGCTGCCGACGCCGGTGGTGAAGCCGGAATTGAAGGTGGCGACGGAGAAGAACTGGTAGCTGGGATAGCACGTGCCAAGGATGCTGGGTTCGTACGTACGCTGCCCGCGGCGGGTGGGGCCTTCGTGGGCTGCGTCCATTTGCTCCCGCATCAATCGCGCCTCGCGATCATTCCTGGCAAACCCCTCGATGACCGTTTCGGCGTGCTTCTCCAACAGCTCCGAGAGCCGGGAACGTGCGGCATAGAGCCGGTCCAGCGCCTGCTCCGGCGTGATGGCCCCGTCCGCCAGACCGGCCGTCCAGCCTTCAATCTCCCGCAAACTCTCGTCCCGGAAGGACCGCAGGGCCGCCGCGCTGGCGGAATCGCCCTGGCCGTGGCGTTTGGCCAGAAGCTGTTCCAGCCCGCCCAGGTCCGTGCGGAACGGTGCAAGCTGCCGGTCCCAGGCCGTTGGCCAGGTCGCGGCCCGGTTCAGCAGGGCATTGCTGTCCGCAATGACGTCATCGAGGGCATCCAGCCGGGCCGCATTGTCGGCGAAGTCGCGGGCAAGGGCGAGGCTCTTCCGTCTGCCCAGCGCGCGCCGCGGGAGCGCATGCACCTGGTTGGCCAACTCTGTGGTGGCTGCATAGCGGCTCAGGAAAGTGCGGTGCTTCTCCAGGACCAGGCTGCCATAGCGCGAGGATTCGGGAATGGTGCCCGCGTTCAGTTCCGTGACCTCCAGGTCCATGCTGACGTTCGAGTAGCTGCGGTCCCCACGTTCAATCTGTTTACGGCACCTGGCCCGGGTCACGCCGCGCACTGTCAGCCACGCAGCTGCGCCCAACCCCGCAAGGCCGCCCGTTACCCAGGCGGTGGTGAGGAACCCGGAGGACCGGTACCAGGGCTGGTTGATGAGCTCAGCCGCCCGGCGGATGCCGGCCACCGTACCGTCGGTCCACTGGGCATCGCGGAACAGGTCCTTCGACGCGTCCTGTATGTCGGCGCGCTGCTCCAAGGACACTTTCCGGTCCTCACCCATATACGTTCCTACGTGGCGGCCCACAGGATCGAGCGCGAAGATGAACAATCCGTCAGCCCATTTCTGCCCGTCAGGACTGATCCATTCAGGGTGCCTGGACCTGGCGAACGCGAGGACTGATTCGTTGAGGTTGTCAGCCGCGGTTCCGTTGTAGGTGAAGACTGCCACCCGGGTGGGTTCGTAGAACTGGATGCGTTCGACCGCAGGCACCAGCGTGTTCAGGTCAAGCACCCCGGCGGTGTCCTCCACAATGACGGCGACGGGCGCATCCGCGGCGCTCGCGGCCGGCACTCCCACCAGGACGGCACCCAGGGCGAGCATGATCGCGCCGATCCGGTTGGCCAGAGTGCCCATGTCCCTCTCCTCACTGCCTTGAATCAGGATGGAACCGGAGGGCGGTGCGGCCAAAGAGCCGAAGGTCCCGTGCGTGCAGGTAGGCCGCGAGGACGCGGCGCCCTCCCGGCCTCCGGCCGGACCGCCGCCTAAGCTGGTCTGGTGACCCCTGTACCCTCCCCCGGCGCGCTGGACGTCGTCGTCCATTCCGGGCCCGCCGACTGGTGGGTCATTCTTGCCGGGCTCGGTCCGCTGGCCGTCCTCATCGCGGCACTGCTGGCCTTCTACATCAATTGGCGGACGCTGAAGCAGCGGACCGCCGCGGACAAGACGTCCCTGGACCAAAAGCGCGAAGCGGACGCCAACGCCCTGCAGCAGAAGACGGAGGCGGACAGCCGGGCCGAATGGTGGCGCCGGACCCAGTGGGCCCTGGACAGGGCGCTGGACCCGGATGAAGGAACGAAAGCCCTGGGGCTTGCCACCTTGGAAGTGCTGGCCAGGAGCGAGCTTGCGCGCACCGAGGAGCTCGAGTTGTTCGATATTGCCTGGAAGAGTGTGTCCGGGGACGAGAATGGGGACGACGAGACCGACACGGGCTCCGGGGAGGAACGGGCCGTCGTGGACGGCCACGCCGTCTTGGGTGAGAATGGAATGACGGATGAAGACAGTACCAAGGAGGTTGGACCATGAGCGCGACGTCGCCTGAACACCGTTATGTCCACGCCCCCCGGAACACCGCTGCCGCATCCGGCCAGAAGAAAACCACCCCGGCCGAGCACCGCGTCCAGGTTGCTGCAGCCAGGCTCCGGGTCACGCTCGATGAACGGCTTGGGCGCGAAACACCCGCCAAAACCAAGGCGCTGGCCAAGGAACCGATCTAAATCCCGCTGCACGGTGGGGACCGGCGACGCGCACCCGGGTCAGGTGCACGGTGGCTGCTGTAATACTGGCCGCGGACGCTGATGCCCTGCGCCGCCGGAACTACCATTCCGCCGTCGAACATATAGCGAAGTACGGCCGGTTCGTGGACCGCTGGAACCTCGATTCCCGGCCGGCAACAGGCCCGGGAACGGAAGCCTGGCTGGTGCTGTGCCGCAGCAGAACACAGGGCAATGGCCTGATCGGCCACGGGCTGGTGCTGTCCGAACCCTGCCTGGTCCCCGCAGACGGCAATACTGCTGACACCGGCTGGTTCATCACCGTGGTTTTCGATTCCCTGCTGCCCCTTGGCGAAGAAACCGGCCCCGGCGTCATCGAAGCGGTCCTTCCGGAGGCATTCCCCGCCGACATATCCGGACGGTCCCTGCTGGCGGTGCCACCGGCGTCCGAGGCCGCCCTTCACAGGTTGTGGCGTGACCACGGTCCGGCGACGCCGGATCCCGACGAACTGCCCGGCGGAACCCTTCCCCCGGAGGCCGCCCGCCATGCCCAGGTAAACCGCTACGAGCGGGACCCGGATGCGCGCAGGTTGTGCCTGGCCTTCCACGGCACCTCCTGCTCGGCCTGCGGCTTTTCCTTTGAGGCCGCCTACGGTGAAGCCGGCACCGCCATGGTCGCCGTGCACCACCTGGTTCCGGCGGAGATGCTCGGCAACGGTTACCAGCTTGATCCGGTTGCCGATCTCGTTCCGCTGTGCCGGAACTGCCACGCGGTCGCGCACGGTGAAAACCCGCCGCGGACGGTCGCCGAACTGCGTGCCATGGCCGCCGCTTCCGGCCACGTGACGGGCCACGTGGTTGGCCCGTCCGAACTCCAAGCGCAGGCGGATGCGCGGCGGATCCTTGGAAGCGGCCCGGCGTAGGGTTTCGCAGGACTATGTTGGGACCATGGCAACGCTTGGCAGGAGCGAGTGCGGGGACAATCCCGAAGAGCTTGGCCGTGCCCGGGTGGACGCGGCCGCACTGCTGGATGCGGCGTTGGGCGACGTCGACTGGGCAGTCCCGCCATTAGGCTCAGTAAGCTTCAGCATCGACGCACCCAGCGGCAAGCTTGCCGCCATGGCGTTGGGCGATCCGGGTGACCCGTGCGTCGTGTTGGTCCCCGGCGCCACAGGCTCGAAGGAGGACTTCTCCCTGATGATGCCGGACCTCGCCGCGGCCGGCTACTTTGTTGTGGCCTACGACCTTGCCGGCCAATACCAGTCAGCCAAAGCGGGCCCGGAGAACCTGGTTCCGCCCCGCAGCCATTATGACTACCGCTTGTTCGTGGATGACTTCGTTGCCGTCCTGGAGACAACGGCCACGCCTGCCCATGTGGTGGGGTACTCATTCGCGGGCATCATTGCCCAGCTTGCCTATGTGGAGCGGCCCGGGCTCTTCCGGTCCCTGACACTGCTGGGCTGCCCGCCTGAGCCGGGGCAGAGCTTCAAGGCGGTGAGCAGGATCGGCCGGTTCAGCACCTGGGTGAACGGCCGGGCAGGGGCCGCCCTGCTGATCTGGGGCATACGGAGCGGCCGGGTGGCGCGGGTCCCACGGGGCAGGCAACGGTTCGTGAACTACCGGTTCCGGTTCACCCGCCGCGCCTCGGTCCGCGACATCTACACCCTTATGCAGCGCGTTCCGGATGTCCGGCGTGAGCTGGCGGAGTCATCCCTCCCCAAGTTCGTGGCGGTCGGCGAGCATGACCTGTGGCCGCTAAGCCTGCACCGTCAGTTCGCCCAGGCCATCAAGGCCCGCATTGGGGTGTATCGGGGTGGCCACAGCCCCTGCGAAACGTCTCCGCACGAGTTCAGCCGCGACCTGCTGGCCCTGTACGCCAAGGCCGGGGAAGCGTAACGTCCGGCTCATTCCCTCCTGCCCGTCAAACGGCAGCCGAGCCGCAGGGCTGCATTAGCGGATGCCGGCCGCGCGCAGGGTCCGGGCCAGCTCGCCCGCCGCTGCATGCAGGGTCTCCACGGTTTTTGCGATGACGTCATCGGTGGCAAGCTCGATCGGCATGGAGCAACTTATGGCATCCGTGCCGGGGATTCGGTACGGGACCACTACGCTGACACAGCACAGGCCTACCGTGTTCTGTTCCCACTCCACTGCATGCCCGGTTTTCCGGAACTCGGTCAGCTCTGCCTGCAGCGCAGCAAAGTCGGCCACGGTATTGGGGGTCAGCGGCGCGTAAGGTCCTGTGCCAATCCGCTGCCGCACCTCTTCGTCGGTGTATTCGGACAGAATGGCCTTTCCCAGCGCCGTCACCTGGGCCGGCAGCTTGCGGCCCACCCGGGAAGAAAGCCGGCGGCGGTCCACTGCCTGCCGGGTGGCCAGGTAGATCACGTCGGAACGGTCCAGGCGGGCGTAGTGGGTGGTGAAGGTGGTCGCATTGCGGACCTTCTCGAGGACGCCGGGGACATGTCCCATCACAGGATCCCGGTCAAGGTAGGCGGTGCCACACAGCAGTGCATGCGTGCCGATCCGGTAGGCGCCTTCCGGTGTCTGTTCGATCCAGTTGAGCTCGAGCAGGGTCAGCAGGAGCCAGTGCAGGCTGGAGCGCGGATATCCCGTCAGCTTGAAGATCTCCGCGGTGGTCAGCGGTTGCGGGGCCGCCGCCACCAGTTCGAGGATCGCGATGGTCCGCTCGGCGGACTTCACCAGCTTCACGTCGCCGCCGGGCGCCTCCCCGCGCGGACTCTCCTGTACCCCGAGTGATGCCATCAGTGTTCCCCCTGTCGCCACAGCTCCGGCATGCCGCGCGTTCACTTGGCAGCCAGGTGCGGGTAGTTGTCTATTCCCAGCTTATGGTCACTGCCGGCCCAGGCGCCGCCAAGGAGTGCAGCCCAGTGGTCGGGAGTCGCGGTGTCAACGTCATCGGCGAATACCTCCGCGTTGTCCCGGGGCTCAAATCCGATGGCACGCCCGGCTTCCAGGTTCGCCCACCCGCGGCTGTTGTCAGATACCGCCCACACCACATGGTGCCCCGGCGCACCCGCATCGCTGAGAGCCGCCTCGACCAGGCGGAAGGAATCGGCCGGGGAGAGCCACGAACCGAGCGTCCGCACGTTCCCCGGCCGTTCACCTCCGGTCCCGATCCGCGCACTGACCACCTTCATGCCGAACTTGTCTGCATACAGGCTGCCCAGTGCCTCTACTGCGGCTTTGCTGACGCCGTAATAGGTGTCCGGTCGCGGCGCCAGGACAGTATTGGCCGCCGCCGCGTGCGTGGGATGGAAGCCCACAGCATGCGTGGAGCTGGCCAGGAGGACGCGTTCGACGCCGTTGCGGCGGGCCGCTTCAAGCGTCACCTGGGTGCCCGTGATGTTGGTGGACACAAGCTCCTCCCAGGTTTTCTCACGGTGCAGGCCGCCCCAGTGCACAACCCCGGTAACGCCGGCCAGGGCCGCATTCATGAAATCGGGGTCCGTCACCGATCCCACGTATACCGTCTCGTGCGCGCGGGGCCGGGGGGCTTCCACCAGGTCCAGCAGACGGACAGCGTAGCCGGCGTCGGCCAGGTAGGGCCGCAGCAGTGTGGCCATCATTCCGGCACCCCCCGTGACGGCAACAGTGGGGGGAGTTGATGGTGCGGCCAAGTTTCCTCCAGTGGTTGACAGCCTGTGACCATGATCATACTCTCATGAAGTACGTTTCACATGATAACAGTTATTTATATATGTAAAAAGGAGAATCAGAGTGGATTCGAAGTTGAAGTCCCGCTCCCGGGCCGCGCTGGCGCTGTCCATCGCTTCGGCTGCCTTGCTGACCGGCTGTGGCAGCGGATCCTCGGCACCCGCGGCAAAGGATGATGGACAACCCATCGAAGTGTGGGCTCGTGCCGGCACCGATGCCGCCACCAGTTACTCCGCACTGTTCAAGGAGTTCACAGCCAAGACGGGTGTGCAGGTCAACTTCCAGGGCGTCCCGGACCTGGACCAGCAGCTCCAAACCCGTGCGGCGTCCAAGAAACTGCCGGACATCGTCATTAACGACTCCGCGGCCCTGGGCAATTACACATCACAGGGCTACCTGCAGAAAATCGATAAGTCATCCGTGGCGGGCAACGACGCGATCCCTGACTCCCTGTGGAAGGAAACCCAGGGCCTGGACGGATCCACCTACGGCGTTCCGTTCTCCCGCCAGACCATGGTGACCCTGATCCGCAAGGACTGGCGCGAAAAGCTTGGCCTGCCCGTTCCCAAGACGCAGGAGGACCTGGCGAAGCTGGCTGCTGCCTTTGCCACGCAGGATCCGGACGGCAACGGCCAGGCCGACACTTACGGCATGACTGTTCCCGGATCCACGGAGCGCGGCTACTTCGGCTGGTGGGCCTCCTCCTACCTCTGGCAAGACGGCGGGGCCTACCTTAAGGACGACGGCAACGGGAAGTATTCCGCCTCCGCATCCGGAGCGCAGGCGGGCGTCACCTGGATCAAGCAGCAGTTCTGCACCCCGGGCAATACCCAGCCCGGTGCCCTGACGGCGGCCACCAGCGCCGCAACCCCCTTCTTCCAGACCGGTAAAACGGGCATCATCCTGACCGGTCCCTATAACTTCTCGTCGTTCGACGCTTCGCTCGGCAAGGACAAGTACGAGGTCATCGAAACCCCGAAGGGCAGCAAGGACAACACCGTCCTGGCGGAAGGTGAGAACATCTACGTCACTGCCACCAATGGCAAGAAGGACCAGACCAAGCAGGTCATCGACTTCCTCGTTTCACCCGACGGGCAGAAGGCCGGCATGACCGCCGGCAAGCAGCCGATCGTCCGGGTTCCGGTGAACTCCGGCGTCGACGCCGCCGCCGTCTACAACGATCCGCGCTGGACTGTGGTCCAGGATGCGTTGAAGAACTCATCGAAGTCGTTCCCGTCCGCCATCAACTTCGTCCCGATCAAGCAGGCCGCCGCTGAAGCGCTGAACAAGATCGCCTCCGATTGCGCTGCAGACAATATTGCCTCCGGACTCAAGGACCTGGACACCGCCATCAACAACGAACTGACAAGCCAGAACGCGAAGTCATGACCACTGCCCCAACCAAACCAGCACGGTCGCTGACCCGGGCTCCGGACAGCGGCCAGGCACCGGCACGCAGGAAGCTCCGCAATAGCAAGCAACTCCTGGCCATCTGGCTCTTCCTGGTGCCGGCGGCCGTCCTGGGCCTCTACTTCAAGTTCATCCCCATGGTCGAGGGCATCCGGCTGAGCTTCTTCAAGGTCCAGCCGTTCCTGGGCGACGTGTTTGTCGGCCTGGACAACTACGTCAGCGTGCTGACAGATTCCCGGTTCATGGAAGCCCTGGGCCATACCGTGGTCCTCGGCGTGACCCAGACACTGGGCGCCCTGGTGGTCGGGTTTGCCTTGGCCCTGCTGCTGGAAGGGCAGGCCCGGTCGCTGTGGATCCTTCGCACCACCATCTTCCTTCCCGTCGTCACAGCCCTGGCCGTCGTGGGCGAAATCTGGCGGATCCTGTACTTTCCCACCGCTGACGGACCGCTGAACAGCATCCTGGGCTGGCTGGGACTCGGTCCGATGCAGTTCCTCAACGGCACGGACACGGCACTGTGGTCCATCGCCGTCGTCGGCATCTGGAGCGGCGCGCCCTACAACATGGTGATCATCCTGGCCGGCCTCACCGGCGTGGACCGTTCGCTCTACGAATCGGCGGGAGTGGACGGTGCCAGCATCTGGCAGCGGCTGCGGTACATCACCCTGCCCGCCCTGCGCCCGTCGCTGATTATTGTCCTGACCCTTGCCGCCATCCGAAGCCTTCGCAGCTTCACCGAGGTCTATGTGCTCACCGGCGGTGGTCCCGCCGGGTCCACCGAAGTCTGGATGACGCGCATGTACTCACTCGGATTCCAGCGCAATGACATCGGCGTGGCGTCGGCAGCGGCCGTCCTCCTGCTGGTGGTCACCCTGCTGCTCACCGTAGGAACGCAGCTTCTTGGCAAAAGGAAGGCAGCACGATGACGCAAACCATTTCCCGCCCCAAGGCGCGCGCAGCCAAACCGTCCGCGGGCGCCCGGTTCGACACCGCCCTTGGCTGGTCTCCCCGGCTGGGACCGAACATGGTCCTCCGCATCCTGCTCTGCGTGCTCGTCTTCTGTATCTTTGCGCTCCCCTTCGTAGCCATCATTTCCGGAGCCTTTGACCGGAATTCCAGCCCCACCGACATATCACTGCTGCCCAAGAGCTTCACGTTGCGGAACTTCGAAGCCGCGACGCAGCAAGGGCTGTGGGGGTACCTGCTGAACTCCCTGGTGGTGGCCGGCGGCGGACTCCTGCTGCAGATGACAGTTTCCGTCTTCGCCGCCTACAGCCTGAGCCGGAAGAAGTTCCGGGGACAGGCACTGGTGCTGCTGCTGGTCCTGTTGACCATGATGCTGCCGGAAGAGATCATCGGCATTCCGCTGTCCCTGGTCCTGGGAGACTTGCCGCTGCTGGGCATCAGCCTGCGCGGCTCCGTCCTGGCCGTCATCCTCCCGGTGGGCATCTGGGGCTTCTCCATCTTCATCATGAGTGAATTCATGAAGGAGATCCCGGGCGAGATCGAAGAGGCCGCCCGGCTGGACGGGGTGGGCGAATTCCGGATGCTGTTCACCATCATCCTCCCCCTCTGCAAACCCGCCCTCGGCGTGATCGGAATCTTCGGCTTCATGATGGTCTGGGACCAGTACCTGCTGCCCCTGATCGCCGCCAACGACCCCAGCAACTACACCTTGACCGTCGCCCTCTCGGTGCTCCGCAATGACACCACGGTGGGACCCGGGGTGCTGCTGGCGGGCGCCTTGATGGCCATGATTCCAAGCCTCCTGGTCTACCTCTTCCTGCAACGCTCCATGATCCGCGGCATCACCTCGGGCGCCACCAAGGGATAGGGCGAACCGCTCGCTCCCCTGCCCATTCCACGAAAGAAGTTCAATGAAAACCAGCACCACGGTCCAGGCCGCGTCCACGCCCACCGCGGCGGACCTGATCATCACGGACATCACCATCACCCCCATCGCTTTCCCGGACCCGCCGCTGCTGAACGCCGTCGGGGTGCACGAACCCCTGGTCCACCGGGTGGTCATCGAGGTCCGGACAGCCAACGGCCTGCTGGGACTGGGAGAATGCGCCGGCGGCCGCAGCCGGCTGGACAACCTGGCGGTCGGGGCCAACGCCATCAAGGGCGTTAATGTCTTCGAAACCACCCGGATGGAACAGCTGATCAACCAGGCCCTGGACCCGTCCCTCTCCGCGTTCGAACGCGCCGCCGTCTTCTCCGCCTTCGAGGTCGCCGCGCTGGACATCCAGGGACACGCCACAGGCCGGACTGTCAGCGAACTGCTGGGCGGCACCGTCCGCAACGAGGTTCCCTTCAGCGCATACCTGTTCTACAAATGGGCCGAGCATCCGGCCATGGATGGCAAACCAGCCATCGGCGACGAGTGGGGCGAGGCACTGGACCCTGCGGGCATTGTCCGGCAGGCACAAAAGATGATTGCCGATTACGGGTTCAAGTCCATCAAACTCAAGGGCGGAGTCTTCCCGCCGGCACAGGAAATCGAAGCCATCAGGGCGCTGCGCGAGGCATTCCCTGACATGCCGCTGCGGCTCGACCCGAATACTGCATGGACGGTGGAAACATCCCAGTGGGTTGCCCGGGAAACCGAAGGCCTGCTGGAGTACCTTGAAGATCCGACGCCGGGACTTGAGGGGATGGGGCAGGTGGCCGCGGCAGCCAGCATGCCCCTGGCCACGAACATGTGCGTTGTTGCCTTCGAGCACATCAAGCGCAGCGTCGAGCTGGACTCCGTCCAGGTCATCCTGGGCGACCACCACTATTGGGGCGGCCTGCGCCACACCCGGGAGCTCGGGGCCATTTGCGAGACCTTCGGAATAGGATTGTCCATGCATTCCAACTCCCACCTGGGCATCAGCCTCGCCGCCATGGTGCACGTGGCAGCGGCTACCCCGGCCCTGACCTACGCCTGCGACACCCACTATCCCTGGAACGGGCACAACGATGTGGTCAAGCCCGGCGTCCTGCGCTTCGTGGACGGAAGCGTCCGCGTTCCCACCGGTACCGGATTGGGCGTGGAACTGGACCGGATCAAGCTGGCCGAACTGCACCAACAGTACTTGGACGCCCGCATGACGGCCCGGGATGACACCGGCTACATGCGGCGCTTCGTTCCTGAGTTCACGGCGGACCTCCCCCGGTGGTAGGCACGCAGGCGCCGCAGGTCACCGGCTACCTTTATCCTTGGGACGTGCTGGGTGACCCTGCGGCCATTGAGTGGATCAAGGACAGCGGAGTGGACCGCGTGGCGCTTGCGTCGGCCTACCATTCGGTGCGGGCGGGCACGCCGCGGCACCCCGGCCGCCGTGTGGTGGATGCCCATTCGGCCGCACTCTATGTTCCCGCCGCTGACGCATTCGCCGGCGAGCCCCTGGTCCCCGGCAGTGCGAGGAACTGGACAGGGACGGACAACTCGTTCGGTGAGGCCGCCTCGGCCCTCCGGGCTGCCAACATCGCCGTGGACGCATGGACAGTCCTCACCCACTCAAGCGCAGCCGGGGGAAACAACCCCGGCATGTGCGTGAAAAACGCACTCGGTGAGGTCTACAGCTACGCGTTGTGCCCCTCGCACCCCGCGGTCCGTGGGTACGCTGCAAGGATCGTGGCCCAGGTGCTGGCCCACGGGCAACCTGACGGCCTCATTCTGGAGGCTGTGGGGCCGCTGGGATTCAGCCACCAAAACAGGCACGAAAAGACTGAGGGTGCGGAGTACTCGCCATGGGTGCAGGCGCTGTTGTCGCTGTGTTTCTGCGGGGCATGCAAGGCCTCCTACGAGCTGCGCGGCCTGCCGGCCAGCGCACAGCAGGACCGGGTGCGCGCGGCGATCATGGAAGCAGAGGATCCCGAACTTACGGTGGCCACTGCGGCCAATGCGCAGGATTTTCTTCCATTACTGGAGGTCCGGTGGGACGCGGCCGCGGCGCTGCTGGATCAGTGCCTGGCAGCAGTCGAAGCCTCCGGGTCCAGTCCCCGCATCTCCTTGCACGCGTCGCCGGATCCCTGGAATACGGGACCATTCCTTCCGGAGGAGGCGCTGCGCAGGAGCCGGCTGGGGAGGACGCTTGGTGACGTCACCGCCGTCGTGCCTTGCTGGGGCAGCCCGGGCGACGGCGCGCGGACGGTCCAAGCCATCTCCGCGGCCGGTGTGCGCGTGGGTGCGTACGTTTTGGCGCTGCCGCCCAAGCCGTGCGACGGCGGCGGGCTGGCCGGCGAGTGGGGCGCGCTGCACGCGGCCGGAGCCGACGAGCTGCACGTCTATCATTTGGGCCTTGCTTCAACCAGGCGGCTTAAGGCGATTTCAGAGGCGGTCGCCCGCCTGCGCTGAGGGTGCGGTACCGCGCCCTGCGTCGGGCGGGGCTTCAGGTCGCCGGCCCGGATGGGCCGGCCCCGGCTTGGGCCTGATCGAGTGCTCTGAGGAGGCCGTCGCCGTCGTCCACATCGTAGAAGGCCACTGTCTGCCCCAAACCGAGACCGAAGAAATCCAGTCCTGTGTTCTGGTACATGCCAAACAGCGCCGACAGTCCTGCGCCACCGAAAGTCACGCTGACGTGCCGTCCATCCCTGGACCGGTCAACCTTGGTGGGCAAGCCGCCCACCGGAGAATCCGAAACAGACCTGTCACCCGTGCAGACGATTGCCCGGCGGTTGGTGAGCGCATACACCGTGGCAAGCTTGCGCCGCCTCTTGAAGATGAATCGGCCAAAGATGAAATACAGTCCCACCAGGACGAACGGAATGCCCCAGAGCACAAAGATTGGCTGCTTCACCTGGGAGATCGCCGCGAGCTCCCAGAAAACTGCGAAGCCACCCCAGAGAATGCTGAACGGCACCAGGAACGCGTCGGCCCCAGTGAAGCGGACGCCCGGGTCCGGCCTGCCTGCCCACAGCAACTGTTCACCTTGCCGGAGGAGGGGGAGAATCCTGGCCCGTGGATCGTTCATGCCCGGCAGTCTTGCACCCGGATATCCGTCGGGGATTCCTAAGGCGGAATCTTGAGCCAAATTTGCGCGGAACGTGGGCGCCCGTTTGGGTTTCGCTCCTACCGTTGAGAGCAAGATCCTGCCAGCGAGGCAGGGACTTGCACCAGGGACAGGACCGGCGGCCAGAGCACCCACGAGACCAAGGGTGCCGCCCCCCAAAAGCCGCCGGTCCATCCCCTCCGCCATACCCGGTTGCTTTCGCCGGTGGCCGCGACCACCATGGAAGCGTGCAAACGAAAGGCTGCTGGCGCCTGCCGGCTCTGGCCCTCTGCCTTCTGGTGCAGGTGGGCGGAACGGCCGGGTGCTCGT
>Ga0308169_10001922_pt1 | contig 22714 bp, 23 predicted proteins | sample PhyBR1_2_FD_202139 | JGI IMG/M metagenome (GOLD analysis project Ga0308169, IMG submission 202139) | Phyllosphere microbial communities from UC Gill Tract Community Farm, Albany, California, United States - DLSLSB.R1 | ecosystem: Host-associated > Plants > Phyllosphere > Unclassified | place...
AGATACGCCCCTTGCAGCAAAGATAGGTCTACGGACCTGCGAACCTTGGCCGACCGGGTTCGACGACGTCGAGGAGGGCGCGCGCACGGACCTCGACCTTCTCAAGTTGGCGCTCTCGCTCTCGCTCTCGGCTCGCGCCCTGAGACGCAATGATACGATACGGGATGTGAGGTGCAAAGGTCGGTCGTCCGACAAGTGCGGTTGCTGAATGCACGAGTACAAGGACTGAGGCGAACCTGGGGCGGGAGTGTCAACAAGAGGGAGGGAGGGCAAACTACGGCGAGGATGACGACGACGGCACGATAGGACAGATGCAGGGAGCGAGTGGTGGGGGAAAGAGACGAGGGTACGACAAGAGGAAAGCGACAAAAGGCTAGAGCTCGAGGGCATGAAGGGATAAGTAGGGAGGGGCGACAAGAGGACGCTGCCGCTCAGTGCACGAGCTGCTCGTCCCTAGCAGGTCCCGGTACGCGCGTGTAGTACCCGCTCGACGGCGGGAGCGGGAACTGGTAGTCGGCCGTCTCCTCGTCGTGCGCGTCCATCTCGGCGGGGAGGACGACGGGCGGCGGCAGCTCGACGTGGTACGACGCCTGCTGGTCGCGGCACGCGTCGGCCCAGTCGTCGGACCAGATCGGGTAGTAGGCCGTGTAGGCCGCCTTGGTGCCGGCGCTCAGGGTCGAGGACGTCGACGAGCTGGACGTGCACGGCTGGTCGAGCGAGAGCTCGGTGAGCGCCGGCACCGGCACGGGCTCGTCCTCGCCGGCGATGCGCACCTTGTTGGCGTAGGACGCGGTCGACGAGGCGCCGGCGTAGGCGTGCGGCGGCAGGCCGGTTGGCGTCGCCGGCTGCGACGAGTTGCCCGACGACGACGACGACGAGTCGATCGACGCCTTCCGGCGCCGAGAGCTCGGCAGCTGACGCGCAGCCGTTCTCGGCGACCGTCGCGGCGAGGTGCGACGGCGAGTCGACGGCGTGATGGGCGACGGCGGCGTCGCGACGAGGTCCTCGCCGTCGACGCTCGTCGAGCGGTACGCCTCGAACGAGGCTTCCGCCGGGGTCGGCGGCGTCGACGGCGCCTCGACGCGCTTGCGCCTCGGCGTCGGCGAGTGCGGAACCGGGTGGATGGGCGTTGGCGGAGCGCGAGGGACGCGGCGAGGCGTCGCGGGAGGGGTGAGCGGCGTCTTGCGCGCCGGCTGTGTCGGGGTCGCAGGCGATGAAAAGCTCTCGGCTGCAGGTCACGACGGCGAGGAGTCAGCCTCAGGAGCACGTTGAGGTACAGAAAGGAGAAGGAGAGAGTGAAAAAGACGCACCTTTCTGCCACGGCGTCGACTGCTGCGACGACTCGAAGCCCTCCTCCGAGCCCTCGGCCATCACGTCGTCGTACCGGACGTCGTTCGTCCGAGGCTGCTCCTGCGTAGCGACGTGCGCGACCTCGTCGTCGATCTCGGCCTCGCGCGAGGGCTTGGCCGCCGCACTGGCGGCGAACGCGCGCGCCGCCTCCTTGGTCGCCCTCGTCGCGTGGCGGAGCTCGTTCTCGCTCATGACGAACGTGTCGACGCTGAGGATCTCGCGGCGCAGGTCGGCGAGCGAGATGCGGGCCTGCGGGTTGAGCGCAAAGATGCGCTTGAGGATGCGGTTCGTGTGCTCCGAGATGGGGAGGATCGAGCGCAGGAAGTCGGGGTTGCCGAGGTAGGCGCAGAACGTCTCGTCCGAGGGGCACGCCTGCTTCCACGGGTTGCGGCCGCACGTGAGGTTGACGAGGATGACGCCGAGCGACCAGACGTCGTTGTGCGGGGTCGAGTAGGACGAGAGGCGCTGGAAGAGGCCGCCTTGACACTCTGCGGACGGGCATCATGGAGCGAGAGTCAGCAGCTGAGAGGGCAAAGCGAGCACGAGAAGGGAGAGAGAGAGAGACGACGCACCGGGCGACATGTAGAACGTCGAGCCGCAGCCAAAGTCGCCGCTCATGCGCTCGCCGGTTGCGAGGCCGAAGTCGGCGAGCATGACCTTCTCGCCGTCGTCGACGCACAGGATGTTCTCGGGCTTGAGGTCGCGGTGGTAGATGCCGTTGGCGTGGCAGTACTCGACGGCGTCGACGATCTGGAGGAAGACGCGGCGGATGAGGTCGTCGTCGCTCAGGTACCGCTGGCGGTCCGTGATCATGCCGAACAGGTCGCCCTCGTCGCAGAACTCGAGTACGACGTAGGTGCACGTCTCGTCGTCGATGACGTTGTACAGGGTCGCGACGTTGGGGTGCTCGGACGCGGCGTAGTGGAGGTTGATCTCGCGCTGCTGGAAGCTGCGCTGGCGCACGTCGAGGCCGACCTTGTTGAGGCACTTGACGGCGTACAGCGGGAGGTGGCCGAGCTCGGGGTGCGCGCGGCTCGTCGGGTACGGCGTCGGGTGGGCGGCGATGTCGCGCGCGAGGTAGACGACGCCGTAGGCGCCGAGGCCGAGCACCGACACGAACTCGAGGTGCGAGATGCCCGTGTGCGGGCTCGAGTTGTCGATGACCTGCCCGATGAGGTTCTGCGAGTGGCTCGAGTTCTGGGCGGCCATGGCCGCCTGCGCCTGCGCGAACGACGTCTGCGGCTGCGCTGCCGGCGCCGGCGCCGGTGCGGGTGCAGGTGCACGTGCGGGTTCGGGTGCGGGTGCGACGCGCGAAGGGCGAGGCGCGTGCGCGGCGTGCGGCGGCGGGCACGGGTCGTAGCCGGCGGGGGGAGGGGGCGAGGGCGAGCGCGCCGGGAAGAAGTGGACGTCGTCGTCGGACGAGGGGGCGCTGACGACCGATGGGTCGATCGGCGGCTGGAGGTGCGAGTCGGACGAGGCGTACGACGACTGGGACGAGGTCGAGGGCGACGAGAGGGACGAGGCCGTGCCGTCGTCGTACGACGAGGCCGAGGTGAAGTGGGCCTGCATGGTGAACGGCGAGATGAAGCCAAAGAGGCTCATGGGGGCGCTGCCGGGTGCGCTCGTGTGCGACGAGAGGGGCTGGCGGGACGAGGTCGGGGCGAAGGCGAGCGCGCGCTGGAAGAGGAAGGGACGACCGTCAGCGGCCGACTCCGAGAAGAGCGAGAGGGCGAGGCGGTGGACGAGCGGGTCGCGAGGGGCTCAGGGAACGCGGGACTCACGCCTGGTCGGTCCTAGAGAAGGTGCAGTGGCCGTGGACGAGTCGAGTGCGAGGCTTGGTGCGGATGCCGACGAGGGAGCGAGGCCGACCGAGGGCGAGCTGATGAGGGCCGGCGGGCGATGAAGCGGGACAAGGAGCGAACGGCGACCGAAGGGCGGCTGGTGGTGGTGTGCTGACCCAAGAGATGGCACTGCTAGGGCACTGGCGGCTAGTGCGGGTGTGGTGCGTGTCGTGACGAGAGAGAGCCGGCGGGACGAGGCCGCAGGCGGAGGCGAGGCGAGGGGAAGGGAGGCGCGCGCTGGGCCCGCCGCCCGCCGCTCTCTCCCTGCCGCGAAGGGAAGTCGTACACGCGAGTCTCTCTCCGCCCCGTGCCCCTCCAGGCACAGCACTCGCTCAGGCACAGTACAAGCCGCTCTCGTAGGTTAAGTTGCGCGCGCGCGAGCCTGGGTCGATTGCGCCGCCCGCTCGCCGGGTTTTCGCACTTGCCCTCGCGCTCGCGCTGTCGCACCTCGCCCGGTCCGAGTCGACCTCGCGCTCGCTCCCACCTCGCTCCCTTAAGCTGCGCCGAGCCTCTCCGTCGCACTCGAGATGCAAGCTGCGGTGCGCACCGCTTGCTCGCATCACCGGCTCGACGCGCACCGCCGACCTTCGCCTCGTCGCCGGACCTCCTCTCGTCAACTCGCAGCCTTCGCTTCCTTCTGCTCCTTCGGCTTTGTTCGAGCCGTTGCGACTCGTGTCTGCTGTCCCTCGAGCTCTGCCGCTGAATGGCGGCCCTGCGAAGAGCCGGCATCGAGGGACCGGTCAGGGAGCGGCTCGTGCGCCGCTCCTCTTTTGTCCTCGCTCGCCGGCTCCTTTTGTTCGCTCGCTCACCGGCCGAGCATCGCCTCGCTCGCACTTCCGACCTGTTGGAAGGCTGCGCTGAAACCTCCGCGGTCGCGCGCGGGCCATGAACTTCGGGATCAGCGCTCGCCGCGAGCCTTGCACTCGAGCGGTCGCGGAGCCTGGATCAATGACCATGCCTTGGCTCCGTCTCGAAGCTCCCGCTTCCGCCCAACTTTCCTCCCGCGGTGCTCTGCTTCATCGACGACCTCTTTGCGGACGGCACGGTCTCCCGGTCGACGCACTTTGCGGCAGCAGGAGCTCGTCGAACGCGAAAAGGCGCGCCGAAGCACTGCGCGCACGAGCCGGCTCCGGACGTGCATGCTCGAGTTCCCGCATCTCCGTCGTGGGACGACTCGTCGACGCTTCCCACCCGTCTCTGACGGTGCAGCTTGGCCGCTTCGAGGCAGGTCCGGGCGGAGCTCGTGCACGAGCCGCCGAAGCGTTCGTTCCACTGCCTCGCGATCGCAATTCCGTGGCTTTCATTTTGCTCGCCGACAGGCTCTAGACGTGTCTGCAGCCTTCGAGCCGAAAGGAGACGCGTCGCGCAGCTCAGGCGCTGCAAGAGCGGGGTGGGCTGGCGCTCGACCCGCCCCGGCTGGGAGGACCTTCCCGGCTCGGCAGGGTGAGCCGACTTCGTCGTCCTCCCCCTGGGCCTCGACGTGAGCCTGCTCACACTTGCTCCGCACGCAGAACTCGTTCCCTGGATGGCCGACGAGCGTCGGTCGACCGTCGAAGCGCGCGGAGGTGCAGCAGATTGAGCCAAGCTCGAGCGGGCGACGCTTCCTCATAACCTTGCGCGCACGATCCGCACGTTTTGATACTCGTTGCACTCGGCGTCGGTCGAGGCGACTTAGGCGTGCGCATCGTTGGCGCGACGCTCGCCCGGCGCGCAGCTTTCTCGGCTGCAAAGTCAGGTCTTCCCTCTCGGACGACGCCGCGCGACACAGACCTCCTGAGACGGCGCGACGACGTCCTCGCATTTCCGCAAGCGGGCTGCAGGACCTGCGGCACATTTAGCGCCGGTTCCTGGGTATGTAGCCTGGGCGGAAGAGAGGGATCGGCGGCCGGGGAGGAGGAGACACTCCTCGTTCCCGGTCCGGGACGAGAGAGCGCCATAGGCATGCGGCTTCTCTTCATGATGAGATAATGAGTGAGGCAGGAGAACATGGGCGCGCAAGAGAGCACGGCTCGGCCTCTTCTCTGCATCGACGAGAGCGAGAATCGGGCGCTTGGTCGAGACGCAGCCTGCTCACCCGGCTGTCAGCTTATGCAAGGGCAAGCTGCACCGGCGGGGTGGAGTTCGACGCAGCTGTGCGCTCGTCTGCGACTGGCAGTCGACGTTCACTGCCGATTCCGCTTGGGCGAGTCGACCTTCTCAAGTTGCTGCTTCTCGTCGATCCGCTCTTCCCCACGTCCCTGTATCTCGGTCTTGCTGGCCCAGATGGCTCGTGCGTGCTGTGTTCAACTATCTCGATGGCCTGGCGAAGCAGCTCGTGTGCAGTGGAGCGCCTTTGCAGGGTCCGAACGCTCTTGCGCCGCCCCCAAGGGCGTGCGACAGGTCAACTCCGGGGAAATCTGGTCAGGCGTCGCGACGTGTTGCGCTCGTTCGGCCTTCTCATGCTCTCTACGATCGGCTCGGCATCCCTGGTCTTCCGCTTCTGCCTTCGCCCGGGCTCCCTTTCTCTCCCTCTCTCCTTCGCCGCCGACGTCAGTCCGGGATGGTACTGCTCCGCATCGGCTGCGGGATGCTCTCCTGCTCGCCGTCGTGGACGCCGATGCCTAGGGACGGGTTTTCAATGGCCCGAGCACTTGCAGCGCGCGACGTCGACGCTCAGGCCTTCCCTGCGTCCGATGAGCAGCGGTCTGCGAAGCTGCGAGCCTGCGCAGCAGACGCACGCTCCCCTCGCTCGTCCTCTGGCGATGCGCCTATCGGCCGAGCTCTATCCTCCGCTCAACAAGGGGAAGGGTCGGATCCGATCGAGCGCAGGTCGGCAGGTCGGTCAGCATCGCTCGACCGCGTCGAGATGGGTTGCACCTCTCCCTTAGAGCGCTGCTACACTCTTGCCATTGTGCGGTCGGAAACGAGCTTGATGCCGTTCGCCAAACTCGAGAGGGTTGCGGCCCGTGCGGCGTGAGCTTGTGTCCCTTCCACGCTTCGTCGGCCTGCGGAGCCTCCCTCGATTGCGACACCGTTCCGAGGCCACACTTGCACCGCGCACGTTCCTACGGCTCTGCGCCGCTGCCGAGCTCCCCTCGTCTCGCGAGACTCGAGAGCTCGAACCTCGCTTCGCAATGCAATTTGCGATCACCGCTGCGAGTTCGCCTCGTACATAGCGAGCGAGTCCATCGCCCCGCCCGAGTTAGTGGCTACGAGGGAGCCGGCCTACCCGGTTCAAAGCTTGCGCCTCGCCCTGCGAGACGCCGCGCCCGGACCTCGTCCAATGTCAATCGGGGCGCAACGCTGACTTTCGTTCGCTCGCCCATGGGCTGCATCCGTCAGCCAGAGAGCTGTAAATCCGGCTTCGAACGAAGCGGCGCGTGAGCGTGCTCTGCTCGACAGAACGAAGCGAGGCCGCCGAGCGAGAAGAAAGAGGTCCGAGCGCCCTGACCTCCTCGACCAGCAGAGCTTGACCGTCGACGACTGCGTCTCGGGCAGCCGTCGCCAATGCTTCTGCGGCTCGGCAACGTACCGTAAGTCGGTCAAGGGGCTCGTCTGAGCCGCGAAACTCGGCGGCACAGTGTCGGTACTGCGGAAACCCGCTCGGTACGAGACGAGGTGGGGGAAGGGTCGGCTGACAGCGCCGCAGGTCACGCTCGCTCGACAGTGCGCCGCTGTCGAGTGCACAGATCAGGAACGCTCGAGCGATCGCTACCGGTGCAAGCTCAACAGATCCCGGCTGCGACAGGCCTTGAGGCTGCGCAGCGAGTTGGCTTTTCCGCGAGACGCTGCAGGGCGATGCAGCAAGGGTCTCGAGCCCGGCTCGGCGCGCTAGAACGTAGAAAGGATCTCGGGAGCAGGGGAAGAGAGACACGAAGCTCTAGGACGAGTTCGTGCCGCAGCAGAGACGGCCGCAGCGACGCAGGCCCGTTCGAGACGCGGACGAGCCCAACAGCGACCGCCGCAGAGCGGGCCGTAGCGCTCGCACGGACATGCGGCAGAGCTCGAGCTGTTCTGGATGCAGCGAGCCGGGCTCGTCGAAGCGGTAGCGAGAGCGAGCGAGGCCAGCGAGGGCGGGCGGAAGAGAGCGCGCAGGATATTGGAGCGGTGCTGCGTCCCGGCAGCCAGGCATGGCTGCCACGGCTAGCTCAGGGCGTCTGCATGGAGCGACCCGCCGTGTGCGTCTCGCATCGCCAGCGCCTGGGCGTCTCAGCTCGGGAGGGAGGGAATGGCGATGCCCACAGCGAGCGAGGGAGGCGACGCTCGAGCGAGACGACGGCTGGAGCGGCGTCTGGGCGAGTCGAGGCTGACTTGGACGAATGATGGGTGGGCTGCGAGTGCCCAGCACGGCCTGGGCGGCTTTGTCGATGCGCCGTGTGCTCGTTCGAGATGAGGAGGAGGCGGACGAGTCGATGGCGAGCGGGGCGAGCTGGCAAGGGTGCTGCGAGCCTGTCGGGGATGGAGATGAGCGCGGCTGAGCTGTGTCTACAGCGAGGTGCACCAGCAGCTGGACTTGGGTGAGCTGGACGAGGAGCTCGTCGTCGTCGTCGTCGTCGTCGTCCGCTCTGAGCGCGGTGACGGCCTCCCGCTCTTGCGCCGACCCTACCGCTCGCCGCCGCCTGCACGACATGGGCCTCAGGCGCCGACGACCAGCTCAAGCCGACTCGCCCACCACACCAGCCGTCCCAACCCTCGCCGCCCCCTCCCCTTCCAAGAGCCGCCCCACCTCGTCGACCTCGACGGCTCGTCCATCCCGCATGCGCATCCTGCTCTTCGCCGCACCCCTTCTCGGCCTGTGGTACCTCGTCTTCGCCCGTCGCCTGGGCCCCAAGCCCCTTCCCGAGCACTACGCCATCTGCTCTCGTCGCGAGGCCCAGCAGGTCGTCACGATGGACGAGTCGCACGGCGGCGCGCACCTCCGCACGCAGTGCATCGTCGTCAAGGCTGGCACGGTGGTCGGCACGGGCAGCTTGAACGAGGTCAGGGGCGAGTGGGGCGACGTCGAGATGACGGGCACGGGCGTCGGACGAGGAGGCGGCGTGCGGATCTACTTCCTCAACAAGGGCGAGACGCTTCTTCCTGGCTTGTGCGTCCCCCTCTCTACCCTCATCGAGACTGGTCCCGAGCTGACCCGGGTCCCTTGCCTCGCAGGATCGACGCGCACGCTCACGTTCTTCAGCAAGGCGAGTCGGCGAGTGCGGTCAACCTCGTGGGCGCTTCTTCAGTCTCGGGTGCGTCCTCTTCCCTTGCGAGCCCGTCTACACCTCACACTGATGCTGCTCTCGCCCGGCGCAGACGTCGTCGACCGCATCGCTCGCTTCGTCGAGGCCGACCCGGTCCTCCAAGCGGACAAGAGCCGGTTCATCCTCGGCCTCGGCTGGGACCAGACTCGCTTCTCCGACACCGGCGGCGCGTTCCCGACTGCTGTACGTCCGTCTCACGGGCCGTGCCCCGCCGGGTTTTCGAGCTGACGTGCTCCCTCGTGCAGGACGACCTCGAGCGCGACCCTCGACTGCGAGGCCGACCGATCTATCTCAAGCGCAGTGCGTCTTCTTCGTTCGCCGTCGTCCCGGTCGCAGTGCTGATCTCGGTTCGCAACAGTCGACGTGCACGGTCTCTGGGTCTCGCCGGCCGTCCTCGCCCTCCTTCCGCCCGACCTGCCTGTCGACCTTCCCGGCGGCGAGATCGTCCGAGGCGCCGACGGTCGCCCTAGCGGCATCTTCCTCGATAACGCCATGACCTTCATCGGTGCGTCTGCTCCTTCGTCGCCTCGTCGAGTGCTGCCGGACTGCTCGTCCTCGTCGCTGACCTTCCCTCCTCCCGACACAGCCGCTGTCATCCCTCCCTGGACCACTGCCTCGCGCATGTCCTTCCTCCGCGCCACCGCCCTCTCGATGCTCGAGCACGGCCTCACCTCGGTTCACGATGCAGCGCTCTCGCCCGCCGACGTGCGCTTCCTGCGCGCCCTCGACGAGCAAGGACGGCTCCCGATCCGGCTCTACGGCTTTGTCGGGTGCGAGCCGACCAACGCTTGGTGCGGCGACGACGAGGGCGTCGAGCGGTACGAGGGCGACCGGTTCACCGTGCGGTGCGTCGTCCCTCCCCCTGCTCTCCTCGCCCGGCCTCGCTCGTTCGACCCGGGGCTGATCTCGCTCTTCGCGCGCAGGGCGGCCAAAATCTTCTCGGATGGAGCGTTGGGCAGCTGGGGCGCAGCCATGCACGAGCCGTACTCGGGTGCGTCGCTGCTCCTTCCCTCTCTCAGGCGTCGCTCCCGCACCTCCCGCTCGTGCCTTGACCGCACAGTGCGGCACGCCGATCCTGATCGTAGCCTTCTTCGACATGCAGATGCGCCCGACAAGAAGGGCTTCATGATCACGGAGGAGGACGAGCTCGAGCCGCTCATCGGCAAGGTGCGTCAGCAGCTCTCCCTCTCCGGCTCTTTCCACCTGCAGTCTGGCGCAGAGCTGACTCATCCTGCCGTCGTGCCTCGCAGTGGATTGCTAAGGTATGTACACCTTTCTGACGGCTCGCTGCTGAGCCTCGCTGACTGTCTTCCTCTCGCCGCTCCTCTCCCTCTCCTTCTCCCTCTCGCCCCTCGGTCTTCCCGCGCGCAGGGTTTCCAGGTCAACTCGCACGGCATCGGCGACCGCGCCAACACGGTTGTACTCGACATCTACGAGCGCGCCCTGCGCAACCTCACGCTCGCCGACGGGCGCGACCCGGACAGCGACGAGGAGCTGAGGAGGACTCAGCGCGAGGTGCGGCTCAGGGTCGAGCACGCTCAGATCTTGGTGCGCTCTCTTCTCTCTCAACACTGCGGGGAGAGGACGTGCAGGATGGCGAAGCTGACGAGACGCCGTGCATGCAGACGCAGGAGGACATCGAGCGCACGGGCCGCCTCGGGCTCATCGCCTCGTTCCAGCCGACGCACGGTACGTCCTCTCCTCCTCCGCCATACACCACCTCGCCGAGGAACCTGTACTGACGCTCTGCACGTCTTCCCTGCAGCCACGAGCGACATGGCCTACGCCGAGGAGCGTCTCGGGTCGGAGCGCATCAGGGGCGCGTACGCTTGGCGGTCTCTGCTCAAGTGCGTCGACCCTCTCTCGCCTCTCGGATTAATCGAGCCTCTCCCCCAAGAGCCCAAAACCGTCAAGCATCCCTCGAGCGAAGGATCTACAGGCTGACCCCCTCCTCCTGCTCGCCCTCTTCTTCGACTTGTGCAGCGCCGGCGCACCGTTCGCCCTCGGGTCCGACTTCCCCGTCGAGAAGGTCAACCCGTTCCTCGGCCTGTACGCGGCGACGACGCGCAAGTGGGCCGACGAGGGTCGTGAGGGCGACTCGCCGCACGGCCGAGGAGGCTGGTGCGTCTGCGTCTCGCCTTGCGCCGCCGCTCTCGACACGACGCTCCCTCGCTGACGCCGGCCTCCTCTCGTGCGCCGGCAGGTACCCTGCCGAGCGCCTCACGCCGCTCGAAGCCTTGCGCGGCTTCACGACCTCGGCCGCCTACGCCGCCTTCGCCGAGAACCGCCTCGGCGTCCTCGCGGTCGGTGCGCACGCCGACTTTATCGTCGTCGACGGCGACCCGCTGGACGCGCCCGAAGAGGGTGCGCCTAGCCGCGACGAGTGGGAGACGCGGCTGCGCAGCATGAGGGTGCGCGCGACGGTCGTCGGCGGGCGGGTCATGCACGGCGGGTTCTGAGACGTCATGGACGCGGCGGCGGCGGTGCGCGTGGGAGAAAAGGGTGCGTGTGCGGAGGTGATCGACGGGGTGGACCTGCGGGCCGAGGTCGAAGCGGAGAGCAGCTGTAGGAGGGCTGCAACGAAACTTGCGCAGCAGAGCGGCTGCGTCGGCGGCGTCTTCCTTCGAGACTTCCTTTTCCTCCTGCTTGTTGCCTGCCAAAGAGCTCCTGTGAGAGAGCCAGCGAGCGAGTGCAGATCCCCGCAAGCGACTTAGCGCGTGAGTCCCCCTCGTGCCCGACTTTGAGCGAGCGGCGGCCGTGCCTCGCAGCGTCCGGCGTGGGAGGGAAGCGCTCGCCTCTCTCCTCACCGACACGGCTGCCAGAGGGTGCGCCCCAGTCCTGGCACTGCACGACCCGCCATCACAGTGCAGCGCTGACCCTGCCGCTCGCCGTGCCGCAGCTCCCCCTCGAAGCGACTCCGCCTCCGCCTCGTCCCCTTGTTCCTCCTCTCGACTCGCTTCAGCAACCAGCGCGGCACAGCCAGCCCACTCGAAGCGTCCAGCACGATTCTACTACCACAGCTAGCCGGCAGCTCAGCCACCTCGTGCGTTCGCTCTCCCTCTCCTCGTTGTGTTCGTCGAGTCGTCAGAGGACGACGAGCCGGGCCAGCGGCGGTCGGGCGGGAGTCGGGCGCAGGACAGTGGAATGGGACAGGGTGCAGGACGTGGCACAGGAGCAGCGACTGGCACCAGAGCCCGCCGTGCACCCAGGCTCCGCCTTCATCAACCCTCGAGGCTCGACGAGACGGACCGCTGACCCCTTGTCCTCCCCTCGCCTCGTGTGCCTCTGTGCCCTGTCGGAAACAGACCTGTCGCTACTCAGACGCGCTCCGACTCGCCCTCCCACCCTCGACACGCCGTCTGTGCGACCTCGCCCCGACGACGCCCTTAACTTCGAGCTGCGGCTTGATCTCGCCGCACCGCCCTCCTCGACTCGCTCGCGCCCACCATGTCCGACGCAGGCGAGGCCGCGCAGAACCTGTTCGAGTCGTACAACGACAAGATCTCGAGTGTCGCGCCCGGCGCCGTCGGCATCCAGCTGGCCTTGATGGTCGGCGTCGGCCTCGCCGCCCTGTGCGCCTTCTCGGTCCTGCGGCCCAACAACTCGGTCGTGTACCAGCCCAAGGTCAAGTACGCGTCGGACGAGAAGCGGCCGCCCAAGATCGGCAAGGGCCTGTTCGACTGGGTCAACCCGGTCTTCCGCACGACCGAGCAGGAGATGCTCTCGACAATTGGCCTCGACTCGGTCACCTACCTGCGCTTCCTCCGCATGTGCACCTACAGTGCGTCTCTCTCTCTCTCTCTGTATCCTCCCTTGAAGCTGCAGAGCGCAACAGGCTGAGCTCGCTCGCCTTCGCCGTCGCAGTGTTCCTCATCATCGCGGCCTTGACGTGCGCCATCCTCATCCCGATCGACGTCACCTACAACCTCAAGTACGTCGACTCGGGCGATAGGAATTACCTCCTCATGCTCACGCTCAGCAAGGTCGGCAAAAACTGGCTGTGGTGCGTCCCTCCCTCCTCTCCTCCCCCTCTTCCTCCTCCTCGGCCGAGCTGACTCTCGCCCCGGCGCACGCAGGGCTCACGTCGTCGCGACCTACGTCCTCACCCTCGTCGTCTTTTACTTTGTCTGGGTCAACTACGCCGTGCGTCGTCTCGTTCCCGCCGTCGTCCCCCTCGTCGCCTCGCTCGATCCTGACTCCCTCTCTCGCACACAGGCTATCGTCCGCCTGCGGTGGCAGTGGTTCCGCTCTCCTGCGTACCAGGACATGCTCTACGCTCGTTCGCTCATGGTGCGTCTCTCGTTCTCGCTCGTCGGCGCCCTCGGCCTTCCCGGTCCAGGCTCGGAGGGGCAGTCTCGCACGATGAGCCCGTACTCACCCACACCTTTGGCGCTCGCAGATCACGCAGGTCAACAAGAAGTTCCAGACCGACGCCGCCCTGCAGGGCCTCCTCGCGTCGCTCAACATCCCGTACCCGACGACGGCGGTCCACATCGGCCGGCGCGTCGGCGCCCTCCCCGCCCTCATCGAGAAGCACAACGAGACGGTCGCCGAGCTCGAGCACGTCCTGACGACCTACTTTAAGAACCCGAACAAGATCGGCGCGAGGCCGACCAAGCGCATCGGCGGGTGGATGGGCATGGGCGGCCAGAAGGTCGACGCCATCGGTCCGTTCAGCTCTCGCTCGCGCACCCTTGCTCACCTTTCGCACAGATGCTGACGATTGACTGCGCGCGCAGACTACCTCACCGAGAAGATCAAGCGCCTCGAGGAGCGCGTCGAGCTCGCCCGCCACCAGATCCACGAGCGCAAGGCCGAGAACTACGGCTTCGCCTCCTTCGTGCGTCATGCTCTCTCGCTCATTGTCAGCTCTCGATGCAACTCTCGCTGATCTGCCCTCGCTCACGCTCGCAGGAGTCCGTCCCGTACGCCCACATCGTTGCCAAGACGCTCCTCGGCAAGCGCCGCCACAACGCCCAGTTCGAGCTCGCGCCGCAGCCGAGCGACCTCATCTGGCAGAACCTCAACATGTCGAACGCGGCGCGCGGCAAGAACAAGTTCTTCGGCAGCATCCTCCTCATCCTGCTGTGCGGGTTCTACATCATCCCGCTCGTCGCCGTGTCGCTCCTCGCCAACTTGGCTGCGCTGTACGTCCCTCTCGTCCCGTTTCTCGCTCTCGCTCTTTCTTGCGATGGCGGCGAGCTGACTCGGGACGCTGTGCGTGCGCAGGTCGGCCTACGTCGGGTTCATCGACCGCTGGATCAACAACTACCCGTGGCTCTTCTCGGCCTTCATAGGTGCGGCTCGCCTTCCCCTGCACCTTCCACGTCCCTCTCGAACTCGTCTCTGACATTGTCGGCCTTGCTCGCAGGTGTGGTGCCGCCCGTCCTGACCCTCATTCTGCAGATGATCCTGCCCATGATCATCCGGTCCGTCCACTCTCGCCTCTCCTCCTGCGCAGGGCTCAACAGCTGACGTCTTTCTCTTCTCGCACGCAGCTGGATCGCCTCGCTGCAGGGCGCGACGACGCACTCGCAGTCGGACCGCATCGTCACGGCGCGCTACTCGGCGTTCCTCTTCATCACCCAGTTCATCATCTTCTCGCTCCTCGGCGTCGTCGTCCAGATCAGTGCGTCTCCTCCCCCAATCCCCGTCCTCAAAGGAGAGCCCGTGCTGACGATGCTCGGTGCGCCGCTCGCAGTCTCCAAGGTCGTGCTCGAGGTCCAGGGCAACAAGTCGACGAGCGAGATCCTCAAGTACCTGAGCACCATCCCCGACCAGCTCCAGAGCACGTACATGTACCAGAGTAACTGTGCGTCCAGCTCTCGCTGCCGTTCGACGATCGAGGAGTGGCACTGACTTTTGAGCGCGCGCGCAGACTGGCTCACCGTCTTCCCGCTCCGAGGTGCCTCGGCGTGCTTCGACCTCGCCCAGGTCATCTCGCTCTTCCTCGTGTGGTCCAAGAAGCACCTGTTCGGCCGCACGCCGCGCGAGATCCGCGAGGCGACCAAGCCGCCCTTCTTCGACTTCCCCGTCTACTACTCGAACTCGCTTCTCCTCGTCGTCGTCGCGCTCGTGTATGCGCCTCTCGCCCCTCTCGTCGCCCTATTCGGCATGATCGCGTTCGCCATCAGCTACTGGGTCGGCAAGTACAACCTCATGTACGTCGCCGTGCCGAGGAGCGAGACGGGCGGCCGCCTGTGGAACGTCGCCATCAACCGCGTCCTCATGAGCCTGGTGCGTCCTCTTCTCCTCCCCTCGTAGCCTGCGTCGACCTAGTCGCTGACTCGCCGACGGCTCGGCTGTCGCAGATCCTCATGCACCTCTTCATGGCCGCCTCGATGGGCCTGCAGACCAACTGGTACTACGCCATCGCGCTGTGCGTCTCTCCCTCCCTCTCTCCCTCCCTCTCTCCTCTCTCTCCGTCGACAGCAGGCTCCGAGCGTCGTGCTGACGTGCCTCCTCGTCCCCTCGACAGCGCGCCGCCGGCCATCTCGGTCCCGCTCTACAAGATCCTGCTCGACCGCAAGTTCAAGGACAAGTTCCGCTGGTACATCCCGTCCGACGCCGAGATGGCCGAGGTTCACATGCACCACGCCGACGCTCGCAAGAACCGCCTCGGCAAGCGCTTCGGGCACGACGCCCTCAGCGAGCCGCTCTTCACGCCCATGCTGCACAAGAGCGTGCAGCACCTCCTGCCGACCATGTGCGTCCCTCTCTCGTCTCCCTCGCTCTTCACGATCCGCAGCTGACGTGCTGTACCTGTCCCTCCCTGCAGCTACAACGGGCGCATCGGCCAGGGCGAGGCCAAGCTCGAGGGCCAGACGGTCGACCAGCACACGGCGGGCGGCCTCACGTTCGCCATGATCGACGCGCACAACCTCGAGGTCGACCGCGGCGCCTACTTGCGTCAGCGCGACGAGGACGAGGCGACCGTCACGACCGCCGCCGCCCTCGGCCAGCACCGCCGCGGTCCGGGCAGCGTCGCCGGCTCGAGCGCCTTTGGCGGCACCGGCGACGACGACTACTTCTCGGCGAGGCGCGCCGAGTATCTCAAGACGGGCGCGAGCCGCTCGACGACGCCGTACAACCCGGGCACGCCCGAGGAGCTCCCGTTCGAGCTGCAGCGCATGCCGACCTTCGACGGCGGCGCCGTCACGCCCGGCGGCGACGCGCTCTACTCGGCCGCCAACGCCTCGACCGAGCACCTCATCGGCGCTGCGGCGGGTGCGGCGTACCCGCCGTCGTACGGGTCGCCCCGCGCCGGCCACCGCGCCAACATGAGCACGACGAGCTTCGGCAGCGCCGGCGGGAGCCAGGGCGTGTACGGCGAGTACGGCACGCCGTCTCGTCGTCAGAGCGTCGAGATGATGCAGTACGTCGCCGCGCCGCCCGGAGCTGGAGGACCCGGCGGGCGCGCCGTCCCGCAGCGGCAGCACACGGCGGGCTCGTTCGGCGGCAGCCCGGCCATGGGCGGCGGCGAGTGGCAGCCGCAGCACGCGCCGCGCCGCAGCATCGACTCGGGCCGCAGCCTCGGCGGCGCAGGCGTCGGCGCGTACCCGCCTGGTGCCGGCGCGCCGCGGTACGCCTCGCCGCCGCAGGCGCAGGGCCCGTACCAGGAGACGCTCGCCTACCCGGTCTCGCCTCCTCGCGGCAGCGGCCCGACGCAGTACGCGCCGCTGCAGCCGATGGAGAGCAGCGAGCACCTGCCGCAGGGCGGCGCCGCGCCGTCGAGGCTGCCGGGCATGGGCATGGGCCTCCCGCCCGGCGCCGGCCCTGCGCGCCGATGAGCTCTCTCGCGCTCTCCTTCTCCCTTAGACGGCTTTCACCTGCGCTAGACGCATCCACAGACACTATTTGAACCCCCCTCTTTGCCTCGTCACGACTCGTCCTCCCTCCCTCCCTCTCTTGACGATCCCCTCGCATGTGCCTTGACCCTCTCCCTCTTTGACCTCTACTTCCCCCTCGAGACCCTTTCCAAACCGCTCTGCTCACGCACCGCAATGTAGCCTGGCCGTTCCTTCGTCGTCGTCTGTGCGCCAGCGCTCGAGCGCTCGGAGGAGGGCAGCAGCAGCCCTTGTCGGTCCTGCTTTAGACAGCGCACGGCTACTTCTGATGCTTTCGTGGATGTGCAGAGCTGCAGAGCTGCTTCGTCGAGAGCGTCGGCGATTTTCCGGAGCCGGGCCTTGATGTCAACACGAGTCGTCGGCTCGAGGAGGAGCGCGGGCTCTCCTCTCCGCCACGACCTCTCGGCTGCCCGACTGCTAGAGAGCGGCACATCCAGCGGCCCTTTGTGCGCACCCAGCGCTGTGCGCGCGCCCGCCAGCCCTTCGTCCCTCGCGCACCCACCTCCCGCGCTCGTCATGGCCTTCCGCTCCTCCACCACGACGGCGACAAGGACGAGGACCATCAGCAGCACCTCAACTCGCACCAAGAGCGGCACCAAGACCAAGGCCAAGCCGCGCGCGTCCACCTCGAGCGCCATGCGCAAGCTCGTCTCATCATCCAGCAACGACGAGTCGGACGACCCTTCCTCCTCTTCCTCGCTCGACGGCAAGCCTCGCCGCGGGCGTGCGGGCTCGTCCGACGATTCGGACTTCGGCGACGACATGCGCGAGGCCGCCGACCGGGAGAAGCAGGCTCGCGCCAACAAGGACGAGCAGGCTCGCCTCCGCCGCGAGCGCAAGAAGTACACCGACAAGGGCAAGCCCGTCCCGACCGAGCTCAAGGCGGCGATCAAGAAGTCGAGGACGAGCCGCGGCAGCGCCGACCCCCGCATCAAGGACGACGTCGCCGCCGTCATGGCCAACGCCGCAGCCGAGCGCCGCACGTCGACGGGCAAGGGCCGCCGCCGGCGCGGCAGCAGCGCCGGCGACTCGAGCGACGCGCACGCCAAGGCGACGAGGCCGACCCTCAAGCGCAGCGCCAAGCGCAAGGCGCTGCAGGAGCGCGACGGCATCAAGATCCAGGGCGCCGACTCGAGCGACCCGGATGCAGACGACGGTGCGTCTTCTCCCTCTCACTCGCTCGTGTCAGTCATGCATATCGGTCATGCAGCTGACTCGAGGCTCTCGCAACAGTCGTCAACGCTGCGAGGGGCGGCGCCGACCTCTCGGACGACCCCGACTAGGTCAAGAAGCACCTCGCGCGCAAGTGGTTCGACCGCAAGAATCCGAACGTCATGTCGGCGCGGCGCAAGCAGCTCGAGCTCAAGTACAACCCGCTCGTGCGCATGCTCAGTGCGTCCACCCCGCTCCCCCCTTCTCTCAGCCCATCTGATGCGGTAGCTGACTCGGCTGCCTTCCTCCCTTGCTCGCTCGCTCGCAGATGTCGAGATCCAGGTCGGCGTCACGTCGGGTCGAGCCGCCAACGACGACGACGAGCGCCGTCAAGACATGCACATCGAGAACCTGACGGACTCCGAGGTGACCGACTGGTCGTCCGACGGCATGGGCGACCTCAACAACACCGTCGTCATCCGCCCTCGCCGCGAGCCGCCGCCGCCGACAAGGGCAAGGGTCAAGACCGACTCGCCGTCGCCGCGCAAGAGCAAGGGCAAGAAGGTCAAGCTCGAGTGGGACGCCATGGACGAGGACGTCAAGCCCGTCGTCACGCCGTCCACGCACACGGCCCAGGCGCTCAAGGTCAAGATCAAGCCCGAGAGCCCCGAGGACGTTAAGCCGGTCATCTTTGTGCGTCCTCGCTGCCTGACCTTGCTCACGAAGTCCACGAGCTGACGTTGCCTCGCACCCGCAGCTCACCGACGACGAGCCCGAGCCCGACACGGCCGACGATGACGACGAGCCCCCCTACCCGTCGACGTCCACCTCTCACGACGTCAAGCCTTTCGTCGGCTCGGCCTCCTCGCGCCCCACCGCCGTCGACCGCTCCGCCGCAGCTGATCCCCCTCCCGGGCCCATCGCCTCGATCCAGGTCGACGACAGCGGCGCCGAGCCCGACACCGAGTCGGACGGCGACGCCGACGTCGAGGGCGACGTCAAGCCGCCGAGCGCAGCTCTCGCACCGCACTTCGCCGCTCACACGCACGCGCTCGGGCCGGCGTCGCAGCGCCTCGTCGGCATCAAGGCCGAGCCGCAGCTCGACTCGCAGTCGAGCTCGCTCGGGTCGTCGCGCGCCCAGTCGCAGCGGTCGTCGCAGGCGCAGGCGCGCGGCGTCAAGCTCGAGGTCAAGGACGAGCCGCTCGACTTTGGGCTGCCCGTCGACCCGGACGACAGCGACGTCGAGTTTGTCGATGACGCCATGCTTCGAGGCGTCGCGGCGGCGGCGAGGGAGAAGGCGGTGCGCGACGAGGCGCGGCAGAGGGAGGAAAGGAGGAAGGCGATGCAGAGCGAGATCGCGGCGAGGAGGACCAAGATGGAGGCGGTCGAGCGGGACGTGGGAGGTGGAGGAGGAGGCGACGACGAGGACGAGGACGACGAGGACGCAGACGCGATGGACGAGGACGGCGAGGACGACGAGGCGCCGCTCATGTGGGACGTCGGCAAGGGCAAGCGGGTGCGTCTCTCCCTCTCCCTCTCGCACCCCTCCCCTCCCTCTCCTCTCGAGGACGTCGTTGACGCCCTCCCTTCGTCTCGCAGCCTGCCACCTGGCCTCAGCAAGTTCGCAAAGGCCGCCCCAAGTTCCAGCTCGAGAGCGCGCAGCAGAAGAACCTGGGCGCGCACCTGCTCTCGCACGACCCGACCGACAAGACGCAGATCCCGGCGCCGCTCAACCGCTTCCTCCGCCAGTACCAGCGCGAGGGCGCCGAGTTCCTCTACTCGCAGTTCAAGAAGGGCATCGGCGGCATCCTCGGCGACGACATGGTGCGCTCGCTCACGCCCTACTCGTCCTCGTCCTGCCACACTCGACTCGTCCCGAGGCTGACGTGCAGACGTCGCGCACACAGGGTCTCGGCAAGACGATCCAGGTCATCGCGTTCCTCTCGGCGATCATGAACAAGCAGGGCCTCAAGAAGTACGACGACGAGCGGCGCAAGAAGGCCGTGTACGACCGCGCCGACGACGACCCGCTCGACAAGCCGTCCGACCTCGGCCCGACCTGCCTCATCGTGTGCCCCATGAGCGTCGTCCACAACTGGGAGCGCGAGTTCAAGACGGTGCGTCCATGACCTCTCGCTCTCTCGCCCTGTCCCTCGCTCGCACCCTGACTCGGGCTCAGCTGCTGACGAGAGCTCCTCATGCCCGCAGTGGGGCTACTTCGACGTCGGCGTCTTCATGGGCTCGAGGGAGAAGAAGAACGACATGCTGCAGAAGTTCGACCGGGGCGTTCTCGACGTCGGTGCGTTCCTGCTCCTTCGACCGGTCCGAGCCGCAGCGCATGTCGCTAACTCGTGCCCGACCTTGCTCTCGCAGTCATCGCCGGCGTCGAGGCGGTCAGGAACCAGATCAGCGAGTTCACGGCGCGCGCCTTCACCGTCGTCATCGTCGACGAGGCGCACCGGGTCAAGAACCGCAAGTCGGCGACGACGCAGGCCATGCACCAGTTCCCCTCTCGCCTGCGCTACGGCCTGACGGGCACGGCGATGCAGAACAAGCTCGAGGAGTTCTGGTGTGTGCTCAACTGGGCCGCTCCTGGTCGTGTCGGCACCCACAGGCAGTGGTGCGTCTCCTCCGTCCTCTCTCTTCCGCTCTCTCGCTTCACCGAGGCGAGTCTGCTCACGCCTCGCTCCTGCGCGCAGGGAGGACCTCGTCAGTCGCCCGCTCAAGTACGCCCAGACCGCCGACGCGACCGAGGACGACCTCGCGCTCGGGCGCAAGCGCGCCATGGCTCTCGTCACCTCGCTCTTGCCCAACTTCTGGATCCGCAGGTGCGCCGCCGTCACGCCTCTCCCTCTCCTCTCCCTCTCTCGCAGCGACTCGCGCTGAACCGGCTTGTGCGTGTGCGCAGGACCAAGGACGACCGCAACGTTCAGCTCCAGCTCCCGCCCAAGACCGACAACATCGTCCTTTGCCCGCTCACGCCGCTCCAGCAGCGCGTCTACCGCCGCCTCCTCACGCTCGAGGACGTGCAGATCATGCTCACGGCCGACGACCCGTGCCCGTGCGGCGCTCGAGACGAGCAGGACTTGCCCTACAGGAGGGGCAGTTGCTGCGAGCAGGAGTGGACCAAGGTGCGTCCGCCTCTCCTCGTCACGCTCGCTCGAGCCATGCTGACGCCCGCTCGACCTCGTCGTGCAGCTCATCTTCAAGTACATCTCGCTCTTCCAGGGCGTCAGCAACCACCTCGCCCTCATGTACCCAAGTGCGTGCGCTCGAGCCTCTCCTTCTCGTTTGCGTCGCCGACTGACGCCAGTGCCCGATTCGTCTCGCAGACCGCGAGGACAAGCGCAAGGAGCCCGAGCGCTACGAGCAGGCCGTCAGCTGGATGCAGACCGCGTTCCCGGACGACTGGGAGAACCGCAAGCCCGGCCCGCAGGCCGCTCTCGACCCCGACCTCTGCGGCAAGTGGAAGGTGCGTCTCCTCTCCTCTCCTCTCCTCTCCTCCCCTTCCGTGCCAGCAGCGCCTCCTGATGTCCTCTCGTGCTCGCGCAGATCCTGTGCGAGCTACTCGAACTCTGGCACCGCGAGGGGCACAAGGTCCTCATCTTCTCGATGTCGCTCAAGATTCTCGACCTCCTCTCGTCGCTCATGGAGACGACGCGCTACAAGTACCTCACGCTCGACGGCAGCACCCCTCAAGACGAGCGTGCGTGTCATTCCTCAGCTCGGCTCGGCGCACAGACCGCTTAACGACCTGACTCGCTCGTCGCTGACTCGGCCTTCCTCGCGCGCAGGCATGCCCCTCGTCGACGAGTTCAACGACCCGGCGGGCGACATCTTCTGCTTCCTCATCTCGACCCGAACCGGCGGTGTCGGGCTCAACTTGACCGCCGCCAACCGAGTGCGTCCTCCTTGACCTGGACCCGGCCTCGCTCTTCGGTGCAGAGCTGACTCTTAATCCTGCGCGCAGGTCGTCATCTTCGACCCGAACTGGAACCCGTCGCACGACCTGCAGGCCATGGATCGCGCATACCGCTTCGGCCAGATGCGCAAGGTGGACGTCTTCCGACTCATCGGTGCCGGCACGTGCGTCCTCGCCCTCCTGCTCCTCCACCCCTCCCCGCCTCGGCTGACTCTTTCTCTCCTTGCAGGCTCGAGGAGCTCATCCTGAACCGGCAGCAGTACAAGCGCTCGATGGCGAAAACGAGCTGTGCGTGCCGTCTCTCGCCTCGTCCGTTCTGCGAGTGCGAGTCACTGACGTTCCTGTCCCTCCTGCAGACGATGCTTCGGCCGAGCGCCGACTCTACACGGGCGTCCAGGGCGAGGGCAAGACGCTGCACGGCGACCTGTGGGGCGTCAAGAACATCTTTGCGCTGTCCGACAACTTCTCGCTCACGCAAAAGTCGATCGAGCGCGCCAACCTCGCCGAACTCGAGTATGCCCTGCGCAACTCGAGCATCTTCGAGACGGACGACGGCAAGGTTGCCGACCTCGACGAGCCCGACGCAGAAGAAGTCGTCGCCGAGGTGACGGGCTACAGCAAGAAGGCCGACCCGACCAACCGTGCGTCCCCTCTCTCTTTCTTTTCTTCGCTATCGGTCTAGTCAGTGACTGACGTCCATACGCTTCTTTCCTTGCCGCGCTCGCAGAGATGTCGCCCGAGGAGCTCGCCCGCCATGAGCGCAGCTTGCGCGAGCAGGCCACGATCTCGCGCATCCTGTCGGGCGCCAAGACGACCGACTCGGACGCCGTCATCGGCGGCTCCAACATCGAGCTGCTGCGCGGGCATGCCGCCATCAAGGGCCAGGCCGCGCGCGCCAAGGAGCTCAAGGCGGCGCCGCCGCAGCCTCGTCCTTCGGCCGAGGCGCCGCAGCCTCGTCCTTCGGCGGCACCGCCGCCTGCCTCGTCGTCGGCCGAGGCCAAGGAGATCAAGAAGCGCTCGAAGACCGAGGACGACGACGTGTCCGTGTGGGACCCGCTCCGCCGCTCGAGCGGCCGGCCCTCGGCGACGCAGCGCGGCGCCTCGCAGGCTGCGCCGGCGCTCAAGAAGCCCAAGCTCGAGTCGCAGCACGACCTCGGCTCGAAGCGCGACGTCTTCGTCGACCAAGGCCTGCCCGAGGGCGTGTCGGTCGTCGACGCCGTCGCCGCGGCGGGGTACGGCGGCGCCGATGGCGTGCAGCGGTTCTACCGCGAGTTCGGCGCATGCGACAAGGGCAAGAAGGCGAGCATGCTCCGGCGGGTCGTCAGGGCGTGGAGGGAGCAGAACCTTGAGGCGGACGAGGACGAGGACAAATGAGACAGG
>Ga0308169_10001926_pt1 | contig 22682 bp, 23 predicted proteins | sample PhyBR1_2_FD_202139 | JGI IMG/M metagenome (GOLD analysis project Ga0308169, IMG submission 202139) | Phyllosphere microbial communities from UC Gill Tract Community Farm, Albany, California, United States - DLSLSB.R1 | ecosystem: Host-associated > Plants > Phyllosphere > Unclassified | place...
CCTTGCTTATATCTGTCCCAGATAATCGCCTTTTGTTCTGGTGTGTAGTAGATGCGAGTTCTTCGTTTCATGGCAACGTCCCCCTTGAATTAAGGATAGCGTTGCATCGACCTGTTGAACTCACAGCACAAAGCGGACATACGTGCTGCAAGGTCCGCTGTAAGCGAAGAGCGGACCTTGCAGAACCATGGTATAGCTGTCGATTAAATCTCTGACAGAACCGAAAAGACTGCATTCAAAATCAATCCATCCTCAATGGCTGAGGCTGCTTCATAAATTGCTTCGGTTGCTGACTCAATTGAATCCTCTCTCCCGGCGCAAGCAAGAACTGATACTGCGCGTGCCTGGCTAAAAAAAGTGCAAAGCCTGGGGATTTAATTCCATGTCTTCGTTCTGAATATACTGCAGGGTAAAATATTCTTCATCTAACTGTGCGAACAGCCATTCCAGTTTTGAAACCTGCTCGATCAATAACTGATATCCTGATAGCAGTTGCCTGAGTGATTTGTCCACGACAGGCAGGTCTACCGGACAGATTTGAAAAGCGATTTCGCACGCCACTCTGACTGCCCTTCTTCGCTTTTCTTCACTCACCGCCTTCATTTTTTGCGCCAGATGTTTCTCTGACGCTTCTAAGCGATTTATTCTTGAGGTAATCCCCCTGTCTCTTGAGCACTTTGAAGGTACATGAGAGTGTTTGATCACAAACACGTTACTCTACTCATTGAATATCCTGGTAGCAGAGTCACTTTTCAAATCAATGATGCTCATACAGCCATGCTCAACCTTGTCTGAAAAAACCTTTCAGCGCCCATACCAGCACAAAAGACATAATGACGGAAAGAATGATATTGGCTGTGAGTACAAAGTCGATGGTTGCCTCATCGCCACTGATATTGAAAATACCGGCGATGGAATAGAAGAATGTAACCGGCACTATGACAGCAATAGCCTTTGAGATTGCTATCGCACAAAGGACAAACAGTAAACCCAGTAAAATAATGCGCATCGTTAGTATACCTTTACCGTTCCATAGGCTTTGAGCTGGCTAACAGGAATGTTTAACGTCGGGCCGGATTTCAGGAACATGTCGCGCATGTAATTGAACTGAATTGGGTGTTGAAGAGTAATGCAGCCTTCACTCAGCAATAGGGTGCAGGCGGAAATTACCACGCTTAACTCCCTGAACAAACGTGTAGTCATCAATTTTCCCATCGTCACGAAAGAGCCCAAAACACGTTGAGCGATCCGTTCCATAGATATCTTTCAGCAAACGTTCTTTGAACGGCCCCAACCGTCCTCCCGTAGGCCGCTCAACGATAAAATAGCGGCCACGAACAATCGGCCCTATATCGGGTACGTTAGTTTTTTCTGGATTTTTCCGGCCTTCTTTCTGACCTGAGAAGGCTGGGAAAGTACCAATACCGGGGCAGTTGAGGCTTGCCATTTCCCGACGGTTGAGAAGAAAGTAGCAGCTATATGACATGAGAACTCCATTCTTTATGTGCATATATAGTAGGACCAACTAATTTTAAAGTTAAATGTTGCTATTTAGTAGCGCAATGCTAATTGTGCGCGAAAGGGCATAAAAAAACCGCCTGTCGGCGGCTCATTCTCAGTTAACTCTTGGGACCATCAGGAGTCCACTCTTTGGGTTTACTCTCTGTAATATTGCCGTCAGCGCGAACAGAAGCATCAATCGCATTCCGGCAGTCTTCGGTGCCGCGCGGGTCGGACGCTTTTTTGCACTCTTCAACTTTTGCGTTACGTTCCTTATCGTGCGCCTTATACCATTCAAGGCTCTGTGCGCCAGCATCGCAACCTGTAAGCAGGGTTGCCAGTAAACCCAGTGAAATCAGTCCTTTTTTCATCATATATTCCTTTTATTGAGTTAATTGCGGCAGGAATTATAGACCACCTGTGGGGTCGGGCGCACGAAGCAGAGACTGCGAAAACGTGGTTACTTTATTTTTGGTATGTCTTTTAATCTGGTTGTGTAGCGCGGGGACAGCATTTCGCGCTTCATCTGCCATGCACTGTCACGCTCTCCCTGTCCAGCAAAGAATACCCTTTCTCTGCCGGACCGATTGATAGCGTCCAGCGCGGCCATTAGTGTGTCTGCATTTGCACGCGGTTGCTGCTCACTGAACATGTCAAACTGCGCCACGCCTGACTGGTAAAAATCACCCAGCATGACGCTGGCTTTCGCATACCTGTAACCCTCCTTCCAGATAGTGCTAAGCCCACGAAGGGCTGATTCGATAATGTCCCGCGTGTCGCTCGTCGGATAATCGCATATGCGTGAAGACGTATTTGAATACTGCGGTTCATCACCGTGACGACCGGTGGCAATTGAGACGCTTATATGGCGGCAGCGCGAATTCTGCTTCCTGAGCTTTTCCGCCGCACGCGTGGCATACAGTACGACTGCCTGCTGCATATCTTCCAACTGTGTGATGCGCTGGCCAAAAGAGCGAGAGTTCACTATCTGCTGCTTAGGCGGCGGTGCGTCTTCCAGTGCCAGGCAGGATTCTCCATTCAGTTCCCGTGTCGTACGTTCGACGATGACATCAAAGTTCTTCCGTATCATGCTGATATTGCTGTCTGCGAGCTGCAGGGCGGTGATGATGCCCAGCTGGTTCAGCCGCTTACTGATGCGCTGACCAATACCCCAGATATCACTGACGTCAGTCAGATGCAGAAGTTTTCGTTGCCGGCTTTTGTCAGACAGATCCACGACGCCCCGGGTCTGCGTCCATTTCTTGGCCGCGTGATTAGCCAGTTTGGCCAGCGTTTTGGTCGGTCCGAAACCCAAGCCGATTATCAGTCCGGTTTCTCTCCGGATGCGCTCACGCATCTGCTGGCCAAATGTCTCAAGCGGGATAAGTCTGCCAATCCCGGTAACGTCCAGGAATGACTCATCGATGGAGTAGACTTCCTGTCCCGCGGCCATCTCGCCCAGTATGGCCATCATGCGCGCTGACATATCACCGTACAGTTCGTAATTTGAGCTGAACACCTGCACGCCGTTCTCTCTGAAATAACGTTCGTTCTTGAACAGGGGCGCGGCCATCTTAATCCCTAACTGCTTTGCTTCTGCCGATCGCGCAATGACGCATCCGTCATTGTTCGATACCACGACAAGGGGTTTGCCGCGCAGGTCCGGCCTGAAGACGGTTTCGCAGGAGGCATAAAAATTATTGGCATCGGCCAGCGCAAACATAATCACTCTCCTGCCGGTCCGCTGAATCCTACCCCGGCTACGTCCGTGAGGGCATAGGCAACCACACCCCATACGGGAAGCGGCTGGCTTATATCAAGCAAAGTAACAGTTTCATCCGCGTCCAGCGCCTGCAGGGCGGGAACCGGATTGAGCAGCAGGCGCCTCAGCGTCATCTCCCCGTCGAGCTCGGCCACGATAAGCTGACCATGTGCAGGTTTCAGCGCCCGGTCGATGGCCAGCACGGACCCTTTAACAATACCGGCATCAGGACAGTCGATTTCGCTGCGCATGAGATAGGCAGAGTAAGGGGAAAGATGCACAAGATCGCCCAGACTCAGGCGCGTTTCGGTGTAGTTCTGGGCCGGACTCTGAAAGGCCATGAATTGCTCCATTCTTTACAGCTTTTCAGCCTTGTAAGGTGAACCTGATAACGACCAGGTGTCCGTCGCGCAGGCGCAATTAATACTCCAGATATCAGTATACGTCGCTATCCTTACATCAACAGAAGGAGGTACCTATGTGTGGAAGATTTGCGCAGTACAGCAGCCGCGATGATTATTTTGATGCACTCGGCCTGAGCCCGGACGAAATCACATTCGATCCGGAACCTGTCGGGCGCTTTAACGTAGCACCAGGCACTAAAGTACTCCTTCTGAACGAACAGGAAGATTCGCTGCGCCTCGATCCGGTGTACTGGGGCTACGGACCGGAATGGTGGGATAAGCAGCCACTTATCAACGCGCGCGGTGAGACGGCAGCGAGCGGCCGCATGTTTAAGCCTCTCTGGAATCATGGCCGCGCTATCGTGCCTGCTGACGGCTGGTTCGAATGGCAGAAAGAAGGTGGTGAGAAGCAGCCATTCTTCATCTTTCACAAAAAAAAGGAGCCGCTTTTCTTCGCCGCCATCGGCAGGCAGCCGTACGGTCAGGATCACGGCAAAGAGGGGTTCGTGATTGTCACATCAGCCAGCAATCAGGGCATGGTCGATATACATGACAGGCGGCCGCTGGTGATTACGCCTGATGCCGTTCGTGAATGGCTCAGCCATGAAACGTCTCCAGCGCGTGCAGAAGAAATTGCCCATGATGCTGCCGTTCCGGAAAAAGCATTTACCTGGCATCCTGTCAGTAAAAAAGTAGGCAATATTCATCACCAGGGAAGTGAGCTTATCGGGGCTTTACCCTCAGACAAAGATTAATGCCTTACCGTTCACAAAACTCTATATGGGTATCTCTCCGGCGGGTATCGTTTCCGGATTAAGCAATCCCGAAGAGAAATAAGGCTGCATATTTCTTTCCCTGAACGTGCAATCGTAACGCTCGCCGCAGGCCCGGCTGAGGCGTACCGCAGCGCAGCGAGGAACGAACAGCCGTGGCGAGGAAGCGTCATTTCACCGATGCCTGCATGGACTGCTTACGCCCGATACATACATTCCGCATTATCATTAAATCAGCCTGGCACTGAAAGTCGGGCTGTCCGTCATAAAATTTCCCATCCTGTCAGACACATGGCTTCGCTTTTATTCATGGCCGCTTCGCTCCCTCTTGCCAGATTAATTCACCTCAATAATACTGTACATATAAACAGTAAAATAAGAGGAGGAATTTTATGCGCAATTTCAACAGAGTTTCTGTAGTAACACGACAGCATAACCGGAGCATCTGGTCATGAATCCGGGTAACTATGCAGCAGGCCTGACATTGCTCTGGCCACCCCTGTTTACGCCCCGCGTCCGTGTGCCGCTGTATGCCGATCCGTGCGCCGCCGGCTTCCCCTCCCCCGCTCAGGATTACGTTGAGAAAGAACTCGATCTGAATGAGCTCTGCATCCGCCGGCGCGCCTCGACCTTCTTCGTGCGCGCCAGTGAAAACAGTATGCGGGACCTCGGTCTCTGCGATGGTGACGTCATGGTTGTTGATCGGGCAGAGAATGCGGCTCACGGCGACATTGTGATCGCGGAGGTCAACGGCGAGTTCACCGTCAAGCGTCTCCAGCTACAGCCCGCGCTGGCACTGCTCCCGATGAATCCGGCCTATCCGGTAATCTATCCGGAGGAACTGCAGCTGCTCGGTGTTGTTACCTGGTTCTTTAACAGTACCCGGGCCCGCCGGAAGTGACCATGTCCATGTTTGGCCTCGCCGACGTCAACTCGTTTTACGCCAGCTGCGAGGCATTGTTTCGCCCAGATCTCCGCGGTAAGCCAGTAGTCGTGCTGTCGAACAACGACGGCTGCGTCATCGCGCGCAGTGCGGGCGCAAAAAAACTGGGTATCAAAATGGGCGCACCGTGGTTCCAGATTAAAAATCAGGATTTTAGCGAGCGCGTTCACGTATTCAGTTCCAACTACGCGCTCTAGTAAGTTAAGTGGAATGCAACATTAGCTGAGTAAACTTTGAGCAGCGACATTGCTGACAGAGGTGAATGCAATGCTGATCCCACCGGATGAACACGTCTTGTTGCTGGCAGAGCGCTGGCTGAAACTGCTATCCAATCTGGGCCGGGCGAAGGCTACGCTCACGGCCTACCGGAGTGCCCTGCTCCATTATTTTGCATTCTGCGGTCAGCACAGGATCGAACCTGAAAAGGCCCGGTTTGAAGACCTGGCCGCATACATTAGCCCTCAGCTACCGGGAATGCCTTTTCCCGTGGCCAGCGCCACGCTCCAGCTGCGCCTGTCGGCGATTCGCCTCTGGTATGACTTTCTCATCTACCTGGATCTGTGCGCGGTCAACCCGCTGCCCCGGTCAGGCACGCCCGGCATGCTGCATTCCGGCCGGGGACTGGTTCCCCGCGTCGTAAAGCTGCCGTGCATTCCTGACGATGGTCAGTGGCAGTCTTTTCTCTTTCATGCAACCGCTTCCCCGCTGCGTGATCGCCTGATGCTGGCACTCACCTATTACGGTGCGCTGCGGCGGTCTGAAATTACCGCGCTCAGTATCGAAGACTTTGATTTCGCGCACCGTCTTATCCGCATCCGGGCAGAAACGACCAAGAGCCGGCGTGAGCGTATTGTCTGTTACAGCCCGGCCGTTGCGCCCGTGCTGGCGGCCCACCTTATGCAGATGAAGCGGATCGGAATTGCCCGGGGGGCCCTGTTCCGTTCCGCGTCCGATCGTAATCCGAGCGCGCCGCTTTCATTCTGGGCCTGGAGCAAAACGGTTCGTAAATGAGCGCTGGAGTCCGGGATGCCGGACATCTCAACCCATACCTTCCGTCACCTGCGGCTGACGCATCTGGCCCGCGCAGGCTGGAAGCTGCACGAGCTTGCCACCTATGCGGGACACCGCGACCTGACCACAACACAGATTTATATCCACCTGTCGGGGCGGGATCTTTCTGCCAGGATGGCCGGCGCGATTGAAACGGCAGATATCAGGATGGCAAACCTTATTTTCAGCCTGGAGAAATAACATGAGCGCACACAAACCGACTGGATGCAGCTGGCGTCCCTTCGACATAACTGAATACCAGCTTAAGTCGTCACTGACGCCCGCTGAACGCGAGGCGCTGGCCAGCGCTCACAGCCGCACCGGCATGCTGCGGATGAAGCCTGCGCCAGACCTCATCAGACCGCTGAAGGATATTGCCGCCGGAAGCGGATGCAGCAGCAAAATCGCCGGGCTGGTGATAGCCGGGCTGCTGCGCGAGATGTACTCCTCCGGCATTCCGTGCTGGCGATGGTCGCAGGAACGCTGGCAGACGCTCTGCCGGGACGTCAGGGAGGGCCGGCCTTTGATTGCCGCCTTTGCCTGGCATCTGGGGGGGTTGCATGACCCGCTCAGCCTGCCCGATATACGCAAACCCGCCCTCTGCGCCTCTGCCATTTTCGGCCAGGCTATTTATCATCAGGAGCTGCACCGTCTGACAGATACGCTGACGTCGCTGGGCTATGCCCCGGCCAGCCAGAAAAATCATGTCTCCGGCATACTGGCAACGCTGATGATTATAAATCAGGATCCCCGGCTGGAGACGTTTACGCCGGAACTGCTGTGGCAGGTCCAGTCCGGCATGGAGGCAGGCACCTCCCGGTATGTCGGGCGGGTTTCGCACGCACTCGCTGCGCTGGGTATTATCAGCGCCCCGATGCGGATGCGAAACTACACAAGATGGTATGAAAAACCGGTAGAAGGCATCGATCCGGCCTGGGTGCACTGGTGCCGGCGCTGGCGTGAAACGTCCGTGCTAAGGCCGCGCACCCGCGAAACCCAGTACAGCTTTGCCCTGCGTACTGGTCTCTGGCTGGCCCGGGAGCATCCGGAGGTACGGGAACCGTCAGACTGGACCATGGAGACCTGCGCGAGCTTCATCGCGGCGGTAGGCCGGATGAACGTGGATGAAGTTCAGCTGGGCACGGAAAGAGGCACCCGGAAATCGGTGCGCACCGGCGAGCCCATGATGCCGCATTCCAGGGCGAATTTTATCTATTCACTGCGCCGTTTTATGATTGATTACGAAAACTGGGGCTGGGTACGTCTGCGTTTCAGCCCGGCACGTCATCTTTCAACACCCGATACGCCCCTTTTCCGTCGCGGCGTCAATCCCAGGGTCATCGACGATCCTGTCTGGCTGAAGCTCATCTGGGCAAGCATCAATCTGCGTCAGGAGGACCTCCTCACTGAGATACATTACCCGCTCGCCATGCTGCAGGCGATGGCCGTCATCTGGACCCATGCGGGTTTGAGGAAGAGTGAGCTGCTCCGACTGACGGCCGGGTGCATCGCGGCGCAGGCGGACGATATTGAGAAGGACGACGGCAGCATCATTCCGGCAGGAACCCTCTGCTACCTGCATATCCCGGCCGGAAAAACCTCAAAAGCCTTTGTGAAACCGGTGGCGGCCGTGGTGAAAAAATACGTCGACCTCTGGCTGGATGAACGTCCTTCTGAACAGGCGATGCTTACCGACGAACGGACCGGTGAGAAAGTCCGCCTTCTGTTTCAGTACCGCGGTAAGTCTGCCGGCGATGACATTCTTAACCGAACGGTAATACCGATGCTCTGCGCACGTGCGGGCGTCCCTTTGCAGGACAGTGGAGGAACGATAACCAGCCACCGGGGACGGGCCTCAGCGGTGACCGCACTGGCCAGCGTCCCGCAGGGCATGTCGCTGTACGAACTGATGCAGTGGACGGGACATTCAACGCCTCAGTCTACTATGAATTATCTTCGCATCCGTCCGACCCAGCTGGCCGCCTCGTTTGTCAAAGCAGACCGGGTCGCGCACATGATCAGCGTGCTGATTGATCACGATCCGGAAGCCGCCAGCCTGACCGGGCCTGCGACTTACTATGATTTGGGCGATTCATACTGCACGAATCCCTTCTGGAGCAGTTGTCAGCACCGGATGGCCTGCATTGGCTGCGACTTTAATCTGCTAAAACAGAGTGCACGCGGACTGATACTGGAAAGCAAAGCCTCTGTTCGGCGTTACCTTGAGGAGATTCCGCTCACATCCGATGAGAGAACCATCGTGGAACATGACGCAGATAAAATTGAACAGGCACTTAAAAGATTGTCCCTTAAACCAGAACGGTAAAACGGGCCGCATTGTGCCAGTAGCGGACGTTTAAAAGATACGCTTTGCTACAAAACTAACCTGCTCAAGATTAAATTCAATCCATTAGTTAAAAACTAGTATTACTACTGATCGTTGTCTCAAATACCGGAGCAGGTCACCGGAGGTTATGTGTCATTGCAGATTATTGAAAGCGTGCCTCGCCTACTGCCGGACGTTCGCGCAGGCAGGAAGCGTCATACCATTCGATGGCGGGAACGCGAAATTGTGCCGGGCCCTATGCTTTACGTAAACGTGCAGGATGTCTTTGACACGGTCATGGTGTGTGTCACGCACGTCGAAAAAATGCCGCTTTTTAACGTTGCGGCCAGGCTTGGAAAAAGTGCTGAATGGCCTGATGCTGAACTGTTGGAAGGGATGCGTGAGCACTACCCGTCCATTGAGATGGATTCAGAGGTTACGGTCATCCACCATTTACCGCCTGCGGCGTATGTTAAATCTTTATAGGCGTCATAGTTAGAACAGCATGGTAGATTCAGTTGTTAAAACTGAGCTGAGGATAGTGAATGTTCAACATTTCAGAAGTCGAAAAAGGGGATTCTGACCTGACGTGGTTGGTTAGTGAGCTCGATGCCTTTCAGAGCGGACTGTATCCTACAGAAAGTAACCACTGCCTAGATTTTTCAGCAGTCAGTGACGAACAGCTCCGATGCGTGATCGTACGTGATGAAGGAAATGCACCTGCAGGTTGTGGTGCTTTGCTATTTCACGAAGACGGCTCAGCCGAGATTAAGCGGGTTTACATTCGACCGGAATACCGGGGAAGGAAGCTTGGGCAGAAGATAGTCAGTGCAATCGAGGGGATTGCTTCAGAAAAGAAATCGCGGCTGTTGCAGCTTGAAACAGGGATTCACCAGCAACCGGCTATAGCGCTATATCGCAGGTGCGGGTACGAGATATGCGATGCATTTCCCCCATATAAAGCAGATCCGTTGAGTGTTTTTATGCGCAAAGAGCTTCCTTGACTTCATGCTGTTATAGCGCCAAGGAAGTGCGCTACAGAACTGTTATATTTAATATGAGCGCTAAGCATGGTCAGTCCTGTTACAGACCTCAACGACCTCAAATTCTTCTGCGACAAGCTCCATGTCGTCAGCGTAAAAGCCAGCTCTGGTAAAAAAGGCTTTATGCTCAGATCTCCTTCGCCTTCTTTGCGGGCTAATTCCTTAGTAACGTCAGAGAAGCGAACCAGACGCATTGAAGTCATTCTGATGACGCATACCGGCTCATCCCGACCGTCGAGGATAATATTGTGACTGCCTATTCTTGGTGGCGATTTTTCTGCCAAGTATGAGGCCAAAGAACCACAGGATGCGGTTTTAATCCCTTTCATAACCAAGTCCGCCAGCTCGTTATCCATATCAGCATTGTCTCCGATCTGCCAAGCCTGGGAATCCGGATATTTCGCCTTCAGAGCATCAACTAAATTCATAATAAAATCCTTTTGCAGCAACCGTTTGGTGGTTGAAGTTAGCACAGATTCATTGAATTCGTTTCTGGAGTGGTATGTTTAATGTGGCGTAACATCCCTATCCCCAGAATTTTGACGTCCGCAGATCGCTCAAAGCGGATCAACGCTGATACTAAGCTGCACTAAATTCATTTTGTTATTGCCATCAGATCCCATCCGACAGGCTTGAAACGCCGCTTCTGGCAGCACCCTGAAGCTTGCCGGATATGCCAATCAGCGCAATCGTCCTACCGAAAAGCCACAGATCTCGTTCGCTTGCAATTATGTTTCGAAAATGTCGGGCATGCAGGATGGAAAAGCTATCGTTAGCGAAACCTTTAAGCGAGTACTTTGTTGGATATTGTGCCTCGCTTAAATAAAGCGGAGGCGGCTTTTACCTTCGCTTCTGCCGCTAGGCGATCAATTTTAGGTGCCATACTTTTCCAATAAGTGGTTGCTAAGCAGCATATTCAAAAAAATTAAACATCATATTCATATATTTCGAACAACTACGTTTTTGTCGTAATCCCTCTATCTTTTCTCCTCTACATTCCGCATCGCTACTGACTTGCTGCAATATCCGTAACTAGGAGTGAAAAGCGTTTAGCCCTGAAACAAGATGCATTTCTTTTCTTGACATAGATTTACTAACGGAAAGGGAATGTTAAGCATTTTTGATAATGATAATGTTTATCAGAATCATTACACAAATCTTATATTATCATTCAGGATTGAAGATGAAACGCACTAAGATTGCCACAGCATTGGCCGTGATTCTGGCCGCTAAGTTCAGTTATGCTGCAGAACAGACGATGACAGTTTCAGGAAATATTCTGGGTGACTCCCGCGCTGAAGAGGTCAAAACCTGGGCGGGTAGCCGCACGGTTATCAGCAACGATCAATTAGAAAAAGGCGCTAACCGAACGCTGGATGATGCGTTACAACGCGTGCCTGGTGTCAAAATTCAGGATGAAACCGGCACAGGTGTTTTGCCACAGATTGCGGTGCGTGGTTTATATGACAGCCGAAGCGGTCGCGCTCAGATTCTTGAGGACGGTATTCCGCTGGTGTTAGCTCCTTACGGACAGGAAGGCATGTCGCTGTTTCCGGTGACCTTCTCAACCATCGATCGCATTGACGTGGTGCGCGGCGGCGCGGCGGTGCAATACGGCCCAAACAACGTGGGCGGCGTCATCAACCTCATCAGTAAACCGATCCCATTGAAGTGGGAGAATGAAATTGCAGAGCGCGCCACGTTTTACGGTAAAGGACGCAATCTGTGGGATACCTACCTGCGTACTGGCGGCATGTTAAATGATGATTTTGGATTGCAGGTCGAAGCCAATCAGGTGAAAGGCAGCTCATTCCGTGAGCACAGCGACAGCAAAGTTCAGAACTTCCGCGTGCGTGGCCTGTGGAATATTAATGAAGACACCACACTAAACCTCTCCTACCAGTATTACGACGCTCACGCGGATCTCGCTGGCGCCCTTTCAACTGCAGATTACAATCGCGACCGTAATCAGAGCACTCGTCCCTGGGATGACTACGACGGTCATACCAAACGTTACAGTGCAGTTTATAACCAGCAGCTGGGATCACTGGGCTTTATTGATAACGCCGAATTTAACTGGATGTTCTTCGGCCATGAGTCAGACCGTGATTTCCACGTTGGCATGAGCAAAGTAGCCGGTCAGAACTTTAATCCGGCCCTGCCCGCCGATATCGTGCAGAACTCCCCGCGCAGCTTCAAGGTCTGGGGAACCGAGCCGCGCATCAGCATGGACATTAATGGTGACAACGTAAACCAGCAGTGGATTGTTGGCGGTCGCTTTGTCAGTGAGAAAGTGGACTACCAGGTGCGCCAGCGCACGCTGGCTACCGGCACCACCTCCGTCACTCGTGACTGGGACTTCGATGACAAAGCCTGGGCCGGGTACATCAGTAACGCCGTTAAGCTCTTCAGTGACACTTTAACCATCACACCCGGCATGCGTTATGAAAACGTCAGTGAAAAATACACCGATAAAAAAACCGGGATACGCACCTCCGCGCCTGATACACAGTGGCTGCCGGGTCTGACCGTCGGTTATCAGCTGACACCTCAGTGGTTCCTGTATGCGGATATGCAAAAAAGTCTGCGTCCGGCGCAGGTGACGCAGATTGTCAAAGGCGGCGACGTCAGTTCTGAGCTGGCCTGGAACTATGAAAGCGGCGTGCGTTATACCCCGACTGATAACGTCAGCCTGCATGCAGGCCTGTACCGTATCGACTACAAAGATCAGATTTCGTACGACAGTGTGTCTGACAGCTACCTCAACATTGGTCGTACCCGTCATCAGGGTGTCGAGCTGGAAGGATTCTGGAGCCCGGAAGCGGTTGAAGGTCTCAAACTGCATGCGGGCTATGCCTACCTGCAGGCCGAGCAACGGAACGGCGTGAACCGCGGTAAAGACGTGCCTTACGCCTCCCGCACTCAACTGACGCTGGATGGCAGCTACGACTGGCGCGATACCACCTTCTCGCTGTCGAGCTATTACTTTAGTAAGTCCTACGCGGACGCAGCCAACACAGTGCAGGAGAACAGCACAGGCTCGGTTGGTCAGATGCCGTCATACTGGGTATGGAATGCGCAGGTGAGCCGCGATCTGTATAAATCAGGCCGCACCGTGCTTAACGGCTATGTTGGAGTCAATAATATTTTTAACCGCGATTACTGGTTCCGTGGCGTGGACACCAGCCCGTGGGGACGTCAGCCAGCCCCGGGACGTTCTGTCACGGCGGGTGTCAGTCTGAAGTTCTGATCGTTTTGAAGAGAGCCCGCTCACCAGAGCGGGCTTTTTTATCATGGCTGGACGTAAAAAAGTCCGCTGTAAGGCATTCCGGTGAAATCGCGATACAGCGATTCTAAATCCGCCTGAGGATCGACATCGGTAAACTGCTGCGGATGAAAAAGTTTAGCCATTGCTTCTAACGCCACAACGTTAAAGGGGCTATCGTAGAACTGATGGTATATCGCCATAACGCGGTCAGATTTTGCCACGGGCAGCACACTGATACTGTCCCGCTGCATCAGCTTTTCGAGCTTTGGTAAGGTACTGGATCGTGTCGCTTCATATCCCAGAGGTACTGCCTGAGATGTGCCTCCGCGCCTGCTCCAGTCGGCTCCGCTCATCAGATACACATCAGGGCGAGCCACAATCAGCAGCTCAGGACTAATATCGGCTCCCTGCGATGGCACCTTGTCCGCCATCAGATTCCGCCCGCCCGCTTCGGGTATGAACTCACCAAAACTGTCGCGGCCAAATACCGCGCAACAGTTCAAGCCTGTCATTCCGGCATGGTTTTCAAACACCACCCCAGGCCAATTACTCTTGGAGATTGTCGCGACACGCTGGCGGGTTCTGTCGAGAAGCTGATTCCAGCGCTGAATAAACCGTCCGGCATTCTGCTGCTCTCCGGTAACCTCCCCCAGCAGTTTCATGCTCAGGGGCGTGTGGGTCAGCGGTTGCTGGCGGAAGTCGATAAACACCACCGGAATGCCGCTTTTCTCCAGCAAATCCAGCGTCCCCTCGCTTTTCAGTTTCGCCAGTATTCCCGTATCGAACACGATCAGGTCAGGCTTAAGCATCGTCGCTTGTTCAACGTTAAAACTGCTGCGGTAAGGATTGATGAATACCGGAATGGAAGACAACGACGGGTAATGCTGCGAAAAATACCGCCCCATATCTGGCGCGCGGGTCTGAAGCGAATCATCCCAGCCAGCGATCCCCTTAAGCGCATTGCCTGGATGCAGCAGGCTCATTGGTAACAGCATGCGACTGTCCGCCAGGATTATGCGCGTTGCCGGCGCGTTAACCCTGACCTGCCGACCCGCGAGATCGGTCACGGTGACAGATTGAGCGACAGCTGCCTGCGAGCAAATTAAGGCAGCCAAACCCAGTATCCACTGGCCTTTCATCTTATCGGTTTCCTTACAGACATTTCTGATTACTAAACCAAATCAAAGTATAAAATGAGATGCATTGCAGCTGAAAATTAAGAAAGCTGACACAGAATATTACTAAATAGATCATAATATCAAAGATATATCATGAGTGTGAATTATGAAAAGTGTTCAGGTTACTTCTATTTCACAACTATCACTCAGTGAATATATTTAACCATCTTGTTTAAATCATTTGAAAAACTTAAGATCAAGCGTAATGATAATGTAAATGATAAGTATTACTAATACAGGTATTAATTATGATTTCGCTTGCACTACCCGCGGAGCGTTCCGGTTCAGGAAATGGACTTTTTGGCATCCTGAACTCCGTTCCTCACCCCACCCTTGTGGAAATGATCGCTGTCTCAGGGTATGACTTCGTGATCCTCGATCTGGAACATCTCCCTCATGACGAAACGCTGCTGAGTCAGTGCATCCAAGTGGCTCAGTTCAATGGCTGTGCACCGCTGGTACGCCTTACCTGCGATGATATTGCGCGGGCCGGACGCATTCTGGATATGGGGGCTCACGGCATCGTCCTGTCACGCGCAGAAAGTGCAGAGCAAATCATCTCGCTGCGCAATGCGATGTTCTTCCCTCCGGTTGGTACGAGAGGCATCACTGGCGGCAGCGTAACCGGCTTCGGGACGCTATCACTCGGAGACTACATCCGTCAGGCCAATGAAAAGTTATGGCTGGTGCCGATGATTGAAACGTCGTCGGGTATCCAGGCCATTGATGCCATGCTACGCGTGCCAGAAGTCACCATGGTGATGGAAGGCGCGCTGGATCTGGCCATGAGCATGCAGCTTGGTCCACAACCCGCACACCCCAGGGTTGAAGCAGAAATCCGCCACCTCGCCGACCGCTGCGGGGCCGCAGGAATCCCCTTCTGTGCAAATCCCCGTACACCCGAGCAGCAGCAATACTGGCAAAGCCATGGCGTAATGCACTGGCTGTGTGGTGAAGATCGTGGCTTCTTTTTCCGTACGCTGAAACAGCGGCTATCTGACATCCAGTCTCTTTAACTTATCCAACGCCAAACCAAACAGGTAAACACATGCTTAACCACAAGCCCTATGTGATAGTCAGTCACGTCGTTAACGCGGCCGTGACCGAAGGTTTTATCCCTGCAGCGCAGCGGCTGGGATATCAGGTCATCCTGCTGACCGACCATGCCATGGCGCACAGCGGCGTTGTTGAGGAGAGTGTTCGGGTGATCGAATGCGAGGTATTTAACCCGCTGTCGATTCTCGACACCCTCACCGAATGGGGCATTACCCCTGCTGCGCTGTTCTCAAACAGCGATCATCTGCAAACCGCCACCGCCATCGCCGCTACCGCACTTGGCCTGCCTGCAAAGAACTGGGAAATCTGCTATGCCGCTAAGGAAAAATGGCGCATGCGTCAGCGCCTGGCGTCAAAGGGGCAGCCCTCGGTCTGGTCTTCTCAGCTGCTGCCTGATGCGGAGGTAGGCACAGACTGGCCCTGGCCGGTCGTCATTAAGCCCGGCCAGGGCGTGGCATCGATGGATGTTCGGCTAATCGAAGATCACCACAGCTGCCAGCACTATCTGGCCTCCCTGCCCGTTCGCCAGACGTTGCTGGTTGAAGCTTTTATGCAGGGTCCACTGTTTACGCTGGAAACGCTCGGCGACGGAACTGAACTGGTGGCGATTGGTGGCTTCGATGTTGAGTTGTCCGCGCCACCCCATTTTGTGGAAATGAGTGCGCGTTGGGAAGGAGAACACAGTACCCGCTGGAAACAGCAGGCTCTGGCGCAGCTGCAGGAGTTTGGCGTGGGTTTTGGTGTCTGTCACAGCGAGTTTATTGTTACCGAAAGTGGCCCCGTTCTGGTGGAAATAAATTACCGCAGTATCGGCGATGGTCGTGAGTTCCTGCTAAATCGCTTGCTGCCGGAAGGCTGGTTTATGCCTATTCTGCGCCTGCATCTTGGTGAACCTCTTCCACCGGTGAAAGCCGCACAGGGTGAGGCACTCATTCATTATCTGGTGGCAGGCCAGAGCGGCACGTTGCACACCCCGCCGCAACCGGCGAGTGCACCGGGACTACAGTACCGTCCGCTTAAAACCTCCGGTGACCGCATTGAGTTGACGCACTCAAATAAAGATTATCTCGGTGTGCTGTACCTGGAAGCCAGCGACGATGCACAGCTCACGCAGCTCACTGACCGCACGCTCGCGGCGCTGAAGTGGGAGATCGTCTGATGAATCAGCATGACTACATTACTCTTCGCATCATCAACGCGTGCCTGCGCGAAAACGTCAGCGGCTTGCTCAGCCAGGGCCACATATCCCTGGAGAATAATCACCACTGGCTCAACTGGCAGTCGCCTCATCAGCTATTGCGTCTGGAAGTTCACGCCTGTGATTACATGCAACCCTGGCAGGCGCTCTCCCCGATATGGCAGGTTAAGACAGCACAGGGATGGCAGACACGGTCTGGCTATGAAAGCTGGCTGGCAGCGCTGATGCCTGACCAGGATCCGGAAACCCGCGAACTTTTTGCCACCTACAAGGAAGAAGCAGACAGCGCGGTCATACAGGGTGAGCTCTGCGTAACCGCCTTTACAGAGCAGCGGACGTCACTGCTGCGAACTCCGGGTCAAATGAACTGGGGCGAGCGCCTGCGACACGCCGACCAGCTGGCAAGCTATCTCGATCACCCCTACTACCCAACGGCACGCGCCAAATTTGGCTTCAGTGAAGCGGACCTGCGCCAGTACGCACCGGAATTTTGCCAGGCATTTCATTTGCGCTGGCTGGCCGTACCGCGTGAGAAACTCACATTCACCGCTGAGCAATATAAGCCCGAGTGGTGGCCATTGCCTTCACAGGTTGGACTGGTAGCACAGCAGTTCCACAACCATGAATTAATCCCGGTACATCCGCTCACGCTGAGCCAGCTTTATGATCTTCCTGAAGGGGCAACCGTTGCACCTGAGGCCTGGCTCAAGGTGTATCCCACTTTATCAGTGCGTACCGTACAGCTCGCCGATTACCCGGACCAGCATCTTAAAGTTCCCCTTACCATGCGCACGTTAGGGCAGAAAAATATTCGGCTGATTAAACCGTCAACGCTGTATGACGGTCAGTGGTTTGCCGAGGTGCTTGCCACGTTGGGGGAAGCGGATAGCGTACTGCGCGGTAAGTACCGGCATGTTGATGAGAGCTTCTGTGGTCACGTCGCGGAAGAAAAGCAGCTGGCCTTTTTGTTACGCCGCTACGCTGCACCTCGCAATGATGAAACCCTGCTGCCTGTCGCGGCCCTGGGCAGCAAGCTGCCGGATGGTCGCTTTTACCTGGCTTCTCTTCTGGAACAACCCGGCATGCCGGATGCGGCTGGCTGGTGGCGCGAATACTGTCAGCTGATGGCGGATGTTCACCTGACGCTGTGGTTGCGCTACGGCATTGCACTGGAGTCCAACCAGCAGAATGCTGTGCTCAGCCTGACGCCCGGCGAGAAATTGACGCTGGTGATGAAAGACAACGATGCCGCACGCATTTTACCTGAACGGTTCAAAGCGGCCTGTACCCCACTGGCAGAACGACTTTCTGCTCTGCGCGATCCGCGCATCTGTGTAGCGGAGGAAGCCGCGCTGGCCCAGATGTTTATTACCATCACCGTTCAGCTTTGTCTGGCTGCGGTGCTGGAGAGCCTCGCAGCGGGTGGGCTTATTGAGCGTAAAGCCAGTTATCAGACGTTACGCGATGCGCTTGAGCAGAGTCTGGACCGCCTTGAAAACGAAGGTGTGGATACCGGCTTTGCGCGCCAGCAGCTGTTTGATTCTCCCACACAGCCGGTGAAATACCTGCTTCTGAGCGGCAGCCTGCTCAGCAAACAGGCTTCCGGTGCTGCAGACATCAACAAGTTCTACGGTCAAAGTGGCCCCAACTTCCTGCAAAGAGACGAAAGCTAATGCGCAGTACTTTGCCGGTTGTTCTGGTATGTCACTTCCTGGCGGCTTTCACCGTACTGGGTGTTCCGCTCTATCTGCCACGACTGCTGACCTCCTTCGGTCTCTATGAGCGTAGTCTGTGGGCCGGGGTGCTGTTCAGCCTCCCGGCGGTGATGACGGCGGTCTCTTCCGCGTGGTGGGGCCGCTTCGCCGATCGCTTTGGTCGGCGGTTATCATTACAGCGGGCGCTCACTGGACTGACTCTGGCCTTTATCCTGGCGGGCATATCGCCTTCATTGCCCTGGTTGATTGCCGCACTGGCGCTGCAGGGCGTAGCGGGGGGAACGCTGGCAGCGGCCAATGGTTATCTTTCCCTGCATCTGCATGGCGAGGATCTTGCCAAAGCGCTCAACTGGACGCAGTCATCTGCAAGACTGGCGCTCCTGAGCGCACCGCCGCTCATGGGTGCAATACTGATGTTGCAGCCTGACATTGGACAGCACTTGTGGCTGGGGCTGGCTATTTTGCCGCTGTGCGGTTTATTCGTCAGCCTGCGATTACCCCCCGATCCCGTCACTGGATCTCCAACACCAGAGACAAAGCACAAGCAAGTGAAAACCTCTTTTCCCCATCTGTGGGTGATTCAGTTCCTGTTTAATTTCGCGATGGTGGTGACGTTCCCCTACTTCCTGCCCTATGCCGCACACTGGCTGCATTCGGAAGTCCTCATTGGGGTGTTATACAGCTGGCCGCATCTGATCTACCTGCTGCTGTTGCCTCTCTGGCATCGGCTCACAGGGCGCAGTGTCTATTTTGTGCCCGGCATGTTGCTGATGGCACTGGCGGCATTGTGGCATATGCAACTTAACGCAACACCCGCGCTGCTGGTGGCCCGCACTTTATTTGGTTGCGGCATGCTGCTGGCATACAGCGGTGCCAATCAGATGCTGAGCGACAGCATTCGCCGGCACAGCGCGGGTAAGCAGTTTGGGCAGATTGATGCCGCGGGCAAATGGGCTGGCGTTGCGGCCGGCATTGCCGCTGGCTGGCTGGTTACGCATTTCTCATTACAGGCGCCATTCCTGGCGTCTGCGCTGGCAGCCTCCGGCGCCATCGTACTTTTTGTTTTCTCTCCCTTACGAGGATCAGGTTATGTCCGTATCACTCGCCGTTCGTAAAAATCCCTTACTGGCACCCAAAGCCAGTCTCGAAAGAGAGCAGGCAGAATTTGCAGGTCTGACAGCTCTGCTGAACTGCTATATCCGGGAATTTGCCCGTCCGGCTGGACGCGTTAAGCAAGTACAACAGGGCAATATTCCTCTGTCGCTCGCCAGCCGCATGGTCACCGGGAACGTCATTTTGCTGGAGATGGGTAGCGATGGAAGCACGCTATTTGCTATCCGTGCTTCACGCTGGAGTTTGCTGGAGCGCGGCGATTATATCGGCACGCCGTTCATTAAACAGTTTGGTCGTCCATGGCGGGCCGTCCGCTGCAGCGAAGCAATGGCACTGCTCGTCAGTGACATGGTGCATCAGACCGGACAGCTGCCGGACCAGGAATTACTCGACCAGATTGAAAACAGCGTCCAGGTAGCAGCCTCCTTCCTGGAGCGTCTGCCGCAACGTACCAGGGAACACAGCTACATTCAAAGTGAAGAGAGTCTGCTCTGGGGGCATCCGATGCATCCCAGCCCGAAAAGTCGTCAGGGTGTCGCGCCAGATGCGCTACTGGCCTGCTCACCTGAAGTGGCCGCGCGCTTTCCGCTGTTCTGGTTCCGCATTGATCCCTCACTGTTGCAGGTTCGTGGTAGTGCCCCAGTGACCCGGATGCTGGATCAGCTCAATGGAGAGAACAGCTATCCTTGTCATCCCTGGGAAGTCCACCACATTACCCAGTCACCTCTTTATGCTCGGGCAGCAAAAGCAGGACTCATTACCCCTTTAGGACTTACAGGTGCAGAATTTGCGGCTACCTCTTCAGTACGCACGCTTTATCGAGCCGAGCTGCCCTACTACCTCAAATGCTCCATTCATGTACGGCTCACCAATTGTGTTCGAAAGAATGCCTGGTATGAACTGGAAAGCGCCGTGGCACTCAATACCCTGCTGGAAAGTCACTTTTCACGTCTTGAACGACAGGTGCCAGGCTTCCACATCATGCGCGAGCCCGCTGCCAGCAGCCTGGATTTCTCCTCCGTGGCCGAGGCAAGTGAAATGGACGAAGTGCGCCATCTACAGGAGTGCTTTGGCATTCTCTACCGCGAGAACCTGACTGACGAACAGCCGTGGCTAGCCGCATCACTCTTCGCACTGGATCATCAGGGCAACAGCCCATTGCAACCGTTGATCCACCAACTCAGCGCCGCACAAGGAATTTCAACACAGCAGGCCAGTTTGCTGTGGATCAATAGCTACCTGTCAGTACTGCTACCCGGCGTGCTGGACGCCTTTTTCACCGAAGGATTAGTGTTTGAGCCACACCTGCAAAATGTGCTGGTTTCCTTTGAAAATCATCTGCCAAATCAAATCTGGGTACGCGATCTTGAGGGCACTAAACTCACGACTGAACGTTGGTCGGCCAATGACCTGGCGATGATGTCCGAGCGTGCCCGGCAGTCCGTCTGGTATAGCCGTGAACAGGGCTGGCGTCGCGTGGCCTATTGCCTGCTTATCAATCATCTCTCTGAGGTGCTGTTCCGTCTCGCAGATGGCGATCAGATGCTGGAACAACAGCTTTGGGATGCACTGGCTGGGCAGTTGAGTCGCTGGCATCACCAGCCGGAGATCGCCGCTATTCTCGCTGGAGATGCAATTCCATCGAAAAACAACCTGAGAACCCGACTGCTAAAGAAAGCCGATAAGCACGCAGATTACACCCTGATGCAGCATCCAATGAGGAGTGCCCAGTGACCCCGAAAGTCAAAGAAACCCTGCAACTGTTGCAGCAGCAACGCGCAGAGCCGTTATGTGCATATGTGTACGATCTCGATGCGCTGCGTCAGCACATCCGTCACATGCATGATGCATTGCCATCAGGTTGTGAACTCTTCTATGCGGCGAAAGCCAACCCTGAAGCGCCGATACTCCATACCCTTTACGACCATGTTGATGGCTTTGAAGCGGCATCCGGTGGCGAACTCACCTGGTTACGTGAGCAGGTGCCCGGCAAGCCGCTTATTTTCGGCGGACCTGGTAAATTACAGAGTGAGCTGCAACAGGCAGTGCAACTCGGCGTGGAAGTTTTGCATATCGAAAGTTTAACGGAATTGCGTCGTATACAGGCTATTGCGCTTGAACAGAATCAAACGATCTCCGTGTTGCTGCGGATGAATATTGCGCTGGAAGGGGTTACCGGTACGCGACTGATGATGGGGGGAAAACCAACGCCATTTGGCCTGGATGAACAGGAGTTACCCGCAGCCCTGCGCGAAATCGCCGCCTCTCCACAGATAAAGCTCAGGGGTTTTCATTTCCATCTTATGTCCCATCAGTTGGACGTAGATAATCATCTGACGTTAATTCGTTTGTATCTGGACAAGGTTCAAGACTGGTGCGATCGCTGGTCGTTAAAAATTGACTTGATCAACGTCGGTGGTGGTATCGGGATTAACTATCTCGAGCCACAGCATCACTTTGACTGGGTCTCATTTTGTCAGCGTCTGCCAGACGTTACGCAATTCAGCCAGTCTCAGGGCTGGACGCTGCGATTTGAGTGCGGTCGCTATATTGCGGCAGCCTGCGGCTATTACGTAATGGAGGTACTGGACGTCAAAAAGAATCTTGGCGAGTGGTTTGCGATTGGTCGCGGCGGTACTCATCACTTCCGCACCCCTGCCGCGCAAAGCCACAACCATCCGTTTAGCGTGTTAAGGCGTGAACAAAACGCACCGTGGATAAACGATCAACAGGTCACGCTGGTCGGACAGCTTTGTACACCGAAAGATGTGTTGGCACGCCAACAGGTCATCTCTGCATTGGCACCGGGTGACTGGCTGGTCTTTGAACTCGCAGGTGCTTATGCATGGAACATCTCGCATCAGAACTTCCTGATGCATTCCCCGCCTGAATTTATCTGGCTGGAAGATTAATCAAAAGTTTCATAAAAAAAGATGATTTTACCTCTGGTGGCTTAACAAGCTACCAGAGGGCAGCCTGTAAAATCCTGGTACAGACTTACGTTACAATTTTTGGAACTTGGTGCCATGGGGATTTCTGTACCAGCAATAATCCTGACAGTTACGGGATGGTCGCGAATTCGTGAATGTCTGCAGTGTGCCAGAAACGGACACTCGGATTTTACTGCTTTAAACTCAATTTAATACCTGAACAGCCTGCCTGGTTATAAATCACCCGACAAATCAGTCCAGTTATGTGATCTCTTTAATGGTTTTTTTATTTAATAATTGATTAACCGTGATCAAGGTCAAGTATCAACTGCAAGCTACTTGTATGGTAGTAGCCGCAATAGCTATGTTACCAAGGTGTTTAAATTTTGATCTATTGTTTCCTTAAACATAACAATAATAACT
>Ga0308169_10001927_pt1 | contig 22674 bp, 19 predicted proteins | sample PhyBR1_2_FD_202139 | JGI IMG/M metagenome (GOLD analysis project Ga0308169, IMG submission 202139) | Phyllosphere microbial communities from UC Gill Tract Community Farm, Albany, California, United States - DLSLSB.R1 | ecosystem: Host-associated > Plants > Phyllosphere > Unclassified | place...
GGTGGTGATGCGCACGCTGTCCAAGCTCGGCCTGGCCGGCATCCGCCTCGGCTACCTGGCGGCCGCGCCGGCCCTGCTGGAGCAGTTCGACAAGGTGCGCCCGCCCTACAACATCAATGTGCTGACCCAGGTGGCGGCCGAGTTCGCGCTCGACCATATCGCCGTGCTGGACGCGCAGGCGGCGCGCCTGAACGAGGCCCGCGGCGAGCTGTTCGCCGCCTTGCAGGCACTGCCGGGCGTGACGGTATTCCCGTCGAGCGCGAATTTCATCACGCTGCGCGTGCCCGATGCCGACGGCACCTGCGCTAAACTGTTCGCGGAGCGAGTGTTGATCAAGAATTTGAGTAGAATGCATGGTTTGCTGGCCGACTGCATCCGCGTGACGGTCAGCACCCCGGAAGAGAACTCCGTATTCCTGAATGCCCTGAAGGCTTCCCTGTAATGACCCGCACCGCAGACATCACCCGCAATACCAGCGAGACGCAGATCCGCGTCGCCCTGAACCTGGACGGCACCGGCCGCCAGAAACTGAATACCGGCGTCCCCTTCCTCGACCACATGCTGGACCAGATCGCCCGCCACGGCCTGATCGACCTGGAAGTCGAGGCGGTCGGCGACCTGCACATCGACGACCACCATACCGTCGAGGACACCGGCATCACGCTGGGCATGGCGGTGGCCAAGGCGATCGGCGACAAGAAGGGCATCCGGCGCTACGGCCATGCCTACGTGCCGCTGGACGAGGCGCTGTCGCGCGTCGTCATCGATTTCTCCGGCCGTCCGGGCCTGGACTGGCACGTGCCGTTCACCCGCGCCACCATCGGCCGCTTCGACGTCGACCTCACCATCGAGTTCTTCCGCGGCTTCGTCAACCACGCGGGCGTCACGCTGCACGTGGACAACCTGCGCGGCGTGAACGCCCACCACCAGTGCGAGACCGTCTTCAAGGCCTTCGGCCGTGCGCTGCGCATGGCGTCCGAGCTGGACGAGCGCGCGCTGGGCATCATCCCGTCGACCAAGGGCAGCCTGTAAGGGCGGATGCGTATGACCAACAAGATTGTGGTGATCGACGGCGTGGGCAACCTGCGCTCGGTGGTGCAGGCGCTGCGCGCCGTCGCGCCGGAAGCCGACGTGCAGGTGTCGAACGACGCGGCCGTCATCGATGCGGCCGACCGCGTCGTGCTGCCGGGCCAGGGCGCGATGCGCGACTGCATGGCGAGCCTGCGCGAATCCGGCGCCCAGGATGCGCTGCTGCGCGCCTTCAAGACGCGCCCCGTGATGGGCGTATGCGTGGGCGAGCAGATGCTGTTCGACCTGAGCGAGGAGGGCGACGAACCCGGCCTGGGCCTGATGCCCGGCAAGGTGGTGCGCTTCCGGCTCGACGGCAAATTGCAGCCCGACGGCTCGCGCTTCAAGGTGCCGCAGATGGGCTGGAACCGCGTGCGCCAGGCGCGCGCCCACCCGCTGTGGAACGGCGTGCCGGACAACAGCTATTTCTATTTCGTGCACAGCTATTACGCGGTGCCGGAACACCCCGACCATACGATCGGCGAGGCCGACTACGGCGCGCCCTATTGCTGCGCGGTCGCCGCCGACAATGTCGTCGCGACCCAGTTCCACCCGGAGAAAAGCGCCGCCGCCGGCCTGCAGCTGTACCAGAATTTCGTCCACTGGAATCCCTGATTCCGCCTTCACTTTCGTCACCAACCAAACGATACCGATCATGCTCTTGATCCCCGCCATCGACCTGAAAGACGGTCACTGCGTTCGCCTGAAACAGGGCGACATGGACCTCGCCACCGTGTTTTCCGAAGACCCCGCCGAGATGGCGCTGCACTGGCTGAAAAAAGGTGCGCGCCGTCTCCACCTGGTCGACCTGAACGGCGCGTTCGCGGGCAAGCCGAAGAACGAGGCAGCGATCAAGTCGATCCTGGCCGTGGTGCAGGACTTCGCCGTCGCCAACGAGCTGGACGAGATCCCGGTCCAGCTGGGCGGCGGCATCCGCGACCTCGACACCATCGAGCGCTACCTGGACGACGGCATCAGCTACATCATCGTCGGCACCGCCGCCGTGAAGAACCCGGGCTTCCTGCACGACGCCTGCGGCGCCTTCCCGGGCTCGATCATCGTCGGCCTGGACGCCAAGGACGGCAAGGTGGCGACCGACGGCTGGAGCAAGATGTCCGGCCACGAAGTCATCGATTTGGCCAAGAAGTTCGAAGGCTACGGCGTGGAATCGATCGTCTACACCGACATCGGCCGCGACGGCATGATGGGCGGCGTGAACATCGAAGCCACCGTCAAGCTGGCGCAAGCCGTCAAGATCCCGATCATCGCCTCGGGCGGCGTGCACAACCTGGCCGACGTCGAAGCGCTGTGCGCGGTGCAGGACGAAGGCATCGAGGGCGTGATCTGCGGCCGCTCGATCTACGAGGGCACCCTGGACCTGAGCAGCGCGCAGGAGCGCGCGGATGCGCTGACCGAGGGTGCGCAGGCCTGAACGATGAGTGGATGCGGCGCCGATTCGGCTACGCACCCTGAACGTCGTCCCTGCCTTCGCAGGGGCGACGGGTTTGAAGTCAACATATAAATCATGCTCGCAAAACGCATCATCCCCTGCCTCGACGTCACCGGCGGCCGCGTCGTCAAGGGCGTCAATTTCACCGAGCTGCGCGATGCCGGTGATCCGGTCGAGATCGCCCGCCGCTACGACGGCCAGGGCGCCGACGAGATCACCTTCCTCGACATCACTGCCTCGAGCGACGGCCGCGACCTGATCCTGCCGATCATCGAGGCGGTCGCGTCCACCGTGTTCATTCCGCTGACCGTGGGCGGCGGCGTGCGCAAGGTCGAGGACGTGCGCCGCCTGCTGAACGCCGGCGCCGACAAGGTGTCGATGAACACCTCGGCCGTCATCAACCCGGAGCTGGTGTTCGAGGCCGCGCAGAAGCACGGTTCCCAGTGCATCGTGGTGGCGATCGACGCCAAGCAGGTGGCGCCCGGCAAATGGGAAGTATTCACCCACGGCGGCCGCAACCCGACCGGGCTGGACGCGGTGGAATGGGCACGCAAGATGGAAAGCCTGGGCGCCGGCGAACTGCTGCTCACTTCCATGGACCGCGACGGCACCAAGTCAGGCTTCGACCTGGGCCTGACCCGCGCCGTATCGGATGCGGTCGGCATTTCCGTCATCGCCTCGGGCGGCGTCGGCGGTCTGCAGGACCTGGCCGACGGCATCCTCGAAGGCCACGCCGATGCGGTGCTGGCCGCCAGCATCTTCCACTACGGGCAGCACACGGTCGGCGAGGCCAAGCGCTTCATGCTGGAGCGTGGCATTCCTGTGCGCCTGGACTAACAGAGAACACATGGCAACTCCGACCACGACCCCATCCATTCCGGGCCAACCCTGGCTGAAAAAAATCAGGTGGGACGAACACGGCCTGGTGCCGGTGATCGCCCAGGAAGCGGCCAGCGGCGCCATCCTGATGTTCGCCTGGATGAACCGCGAAGCATTGGCCAAGACCGTGGAGCTGGGCGAAGCGGTGTACTGGAGCCGCTCGCGCAAGAAACTGTGGCACAAGGGCGAAGAGTCCGGTCACGTCCAGAAAGTGCTGGAAATCCGCCTCGACTGCGACGAGGACGTGGTGCTCTTGAAGGTCGAGCAGGCCGGCGGCATCGCCTGCCATACCGGACGCCACTCCTGCTTCTTCCAGAAGTTCGAGAACGGCGACTGGCACAGCGTCGAGCCGGTGCTGCAGGACCCCGACACGATTTACACCAATCCGAAGAAAAAGCCTTCGAAGACGACCCCATGAGTTTCAACCTTGACCAACTGGCGGCGACCATCGAGTCTCGCAAGCCGGAACACGGCGGCGACCCCGCCACCTCCTACGTCGCCAAGCTGTTCGCCAAGGGCGACGATGCGATCCTGAAAAAGATCGGCGAAGAAGCGGTCGAGACCGTGATGGCGGCCAAGGACGTGCGCGCCGGCGCCGATCCTGCCAAGCTGCTGTACGAAACCGCCGACCTGTGGTTCCATTCGATGGTGTTGCTGGCGCGTTTCGGTTTGTCGCCGCAGCAAGTGATCGACGAACTGGGCCGGCGCGAAGGCGTGTCCGGCATCGACGAGAAAGCGGCGCGTCCGCAGGACTGAGGCCGCGGCGTCACGCGGCTGTCATGCCGGCCGGGTAGACTGGTCGCCCGTCCCTCTTGTCATGGGTGAAAGCGCCACAAGATAATCTTCTGGAGAGAACATGGATAACTGCATTTTCTGCAAGATCGCCGCGAAGCAGATTCCGGCCAGCGTGGTGTACGAGGACGATGAAGTGCTCGCATTCAAGGACATCAACCCGGCCGCGCCGGTGCACCTGCTGGTGATCCCGAAGCAGCACGTGGCTTCGCTGTCGGACTGCACCGATGCCCATGCGCCGCTGCTGGGCCGGATGCTGGCGCTGGCGCCGAAGCTGGCGGCGCAGCACGGCATCGCCGTCAGGCAGGGCGCGGACGGCCAGCGCAGCGGCGGCTACAAGACGCTGTTCAACGTCGGTCCGGATGGCGGGCAGGAGGTCTACCACCTGCACCTGCACGTGTACGGCGGCGCGCGGCCGTGGCGCGGCTTGGGCACTTGATGACAAAGGGTCGGCAAGGCGCCGGCCACCGGCAAGGATGCATCGCGTGCCGGTACCAGGGGCCTTATTTACCTGGGGAAAGAGGGCATTCCCGCCCCGCATGGCTTATACTGCGCGTGAGCCTTTCAGGCATTGAAGCGCGAATGAATTATCGGGCATGGGTCCCGGCAAGGAGAAAACAATGGGCGGTTTGAGCATTTGGCACTGGGTGATCGTGCTGGTCGTGGTAGTCATCATTTTTGGCACGGGCAAGCTGAGGAACGCCGGTTCGGACCTGGGCAAGGCCGTCAAGGGCTTCAAGGATGGCGTCAAGGGCGACGAAGACAAGCCGGTCGCGGGCACGACGCAGCCGCCGGTCCCGCCGCAGCAAGTGGCCGACAAGGGCACCATCGACGTCGAGACGCGCGAAAAAAGCCGTTTCTAATCGGTCCGCACTGAACGCATGATCGATCTCGGTCTTACCAAGCTCGCCGTCATCGGCGCGGTGGCGCTGGTTGTCATCGGCCCCGAAAAACTGCCGAAGGTGGCCCGCATGGCCGGGACGCTGTACGGCCGTGCCCAGCGTTACCTGCACCAGGTGAAGTCGGAGGTATCGCGCGAGATCGAAATGGAAGAATTGCGCAACCTGCACAAGGAAGTGCAGGAAAGCGCGAACAACTTCAAGTCCGGGGTCGGCACCTTCAAGACCGAGGTCGAGGACACGGTGTCCTCGCACATGGGCGAGGTCGAGTCGGCCTGGCACGGCGGCGACGACGCGGCCACGCCGGCCGCGTTCGATACGCCGGCCACGGTCTCGCAGGACGACATCGAGCGCAAGGTGCGTGACTTCCGCCGCAAGAAGCTGGTGCGCACCTCGAGCGTGCCGGCCTGGTTCAAGAATCGCCAGGGGACGCGCCAGCACGTGCTGTCCGGCGCCGCCCGCGTCAGGAAGTTCCGTCCCGGCGTCAAATCCAACACATCCTTTTTCTGATGACCCAAGAAGCCGCGGGCGAAGAAACCTTCATTTCCCACCTGGTCGAACTGCGTGACCGCCTGGTCAAGGCCGCCATCGGCGTGGCCATCGTCTGCGGCGCGCTGATGCTGTGGCCGGGTCCGGCGATGATCTACGATTTCCTGGCCGCCCCGATGCTGGCCTCGCTGCCGGTGGGCGCCAAGATGATCGCCACCGGCGTCGCCGCGCCGTTCCTGGTGCCGATGAAAGTGACCCTGGTGCTGGCCCTGCTGCTGGCGCTGCCCTGGGTGTTCTACCAGGCCTGGGCCTTCATCGCCCCCGGCCTGTATGCCCACGAAAAGCGGCTGGTGCTGCCGCTGGTGATCTCGTCGTCGCTGCTGTTCATCTCGGGCGTGGCGTTCTGCTACTTCTTCGTGTTCGGGCGCGTGTTCCACTTCATCAGCAACTTCGCGCCGGCCTCGATCGCGGTGATGCCGGACATCGAGAACTACCTCGATTTCGTGATGTCGATGTGCCTGGCCTTCGGCGCCACCTTCGAAGTGCCGGTGGTGGTCGTGATCCTGGTGCGCATGGGCATCGTCAGCGTCGAAAAGCTGAAGTCGATCCGCCCGTACGCCATCGTCGGCGCCTTCGTCATCGCCGCCGTCGTCACGCCGCCGGACGTGGTCAGCCAACTGGCGCTGGCGATCCCGATGTGCCTGCTGTTCGAACTGGGGCTGCTGCTGGCGCCGGTGTTCGTGCGCGTGACCCAGGCGCCCGAAGAACACGCCTGAATCTTTTTCGCCTTATCTAGCCTGTCGGAAACTTTTACACCGGGTGGCCGCCGTGTTTCGCGTGCGCGGCCAACCCATTGATTTAGAAAAAAATTTTCCCGCAGGCATTATTTTTGCTTCATCTCCACGACCACGCTGGAGATATCATGAAGCTCATCAAACACATCCTGTCCGCCGCCGTCCTGAGTGCGTGCGCCATCGCGTCCGCCACGCCGCTGTTCGTCGGTTCCTGGCACCTGAACGCCGGACCTTCCTACATGACCGAGCCGGCGCGCTACACGGCCCAGGAAGCCGCCGCCTACCTGTTCGGCGGCGACGCCAGGGACTACGTGATCTCGACCCTCGGCGACGTCGTCGGCGACATCGACCACCAGGCCTGGTACGACCTGCATGGCCTGGGCATCGTGCACCTGTCCCAGGATTTCGTGGCGGATAAGGGCGCGGCCGGGATCTACGACGCCACCGGCGACGCTTCGGCGCTGGTGCGGGACCACCTGTACGAGGGCAGCGGGGCCTACCCGTACGTGAACTACGCGTTCCGCGTGGGCGGCCCGGAGACCAACGTGCCGGAACCGATGTCGGTCGGCTTGCTGGGCGCCGGCCTGCTCGGCATGGGGCTGGTGGGCCGCAAGCGCGGCGCGCGGCGCTGAGCGCATCGGTTTTCCACGACGGCGCCGTTCAGTGCGACGGTGGCATATGGCATGGGTCCCCGCCTGCGCGGGGACGACGGGCATGTGCAGCAGCTTGACGCTGCTGCCCGGTGGGACTTTATTGCATCAACTGCCCGATCACCCGCACCGGCGCATTGCCGTAACCGAGGAACTGGTCGTGGAATTCCTTCAAATCGAAACGGTCGCCGAGTTGCTGCCTGCGCCGCTCGCGCAGTTCCATGATGTCGCTGTAGCCGCTGAAGTAGCTGCTCAGCTGCACCGACGATAGTTGCGCCCGCTTCCACTTCTCCGCGGCTTCCTGCGGGGTCTGGAAGGCCTGGCGCACCAGCAGGTCGATGGCCTGTTCGCGCGTCATGCCCTGCACGTGCACGCTGTAGTCGAGGATGGTGTTGGAAACGCTGCGCAGGTTCCACTTGCACCACATCAGCCACAGCTCGGGGGCGTTGTCGCCGTAACCGGCATCGAGCATCATGCGCTCGCCGTACACGGCCCAGCCTTCGACCATGGCGCCGTTGCCGAACAGCGCCTTCACCAGCGAGGGCGAGCGGTTGGCGTTCATCAGCTGGGTGTAGTGGCCGGGGATCGCCTCGTGGATGTTCAGGATCTGCAGCATCCAGTTGTTGTACTCGCGCAGGCTGCTTTCGGCCTGCTCGGGCGTCAGGCCATCCAGCGGCGTCACGTTGTAATAGGTCTTGTCCTTGGGACGGTAGGGGCCCGGCGCGTCGATGCTGGCGCCGGCCACGCCGCGCTGGTACAGCGGCGTCTCGCGCACTTCCAGGGGTTTGCTGGGGTCGATCGTCACCAGCTTGTTCCTGATCACGTAGTCCTGCAGCTGGGGAATCTGGCGCCGGATCTCGGGCAGGAAGTTGGCCGGGGTGGTGTGCTGCAGCGAGAGCTTGTCGATCACCATGCCGATCTTCCGGTAGCGGTCCTGCGGCTTGGCGGTGCGGCCCATCGTCTTGTCCCACAAGCCATCCGCCAGGCCGTCCATGCGCGTCAGCAGTTCCTCGCGCGCGGCCAGCGCCTTGCGGTAGGTCTGCTCGCCGGTATTGGCGGACTGGATCTCGAAGGCGAACTTCTGCTCGTATAACGCCTTGCCGATGCGGAAGGAACGCGCGCGCTGCATTTGCGCCTGCGATCGATCGAGGTCGTTCAGGTAGTCGACCCAGGCCAGCACCGCCGTGCCGGCATTCGCGACGCGCTGCGCGAAGATCGCCTTTTCCTGCGCCGACAGGATCGATTCCTGGGCCGCCTTGCCGAGGTCGGCCAGCACCACCAGCGTGCCCGGCGCCTGGCCGATCGCCAGCTGGGTGTGTTCGCGCGTCGGGTTGACGATCGAGGCACGCGCCGCCTGGTAGTAGGCCGGTACGTCGGCCAGGCGTTTCATGATGGTGCGCAGCCGCTGCGGCTTGGCCGCGTATTCCGTGTTCAGGATCAGGTCGAGCGGCTGGGCCACGTTGTACTGGGCCGGGTTCCATTCGAACTCGCGGAAGGTGGTCAGGCGCCAGCGGTCGGCGCGCAGTTTATTGAGCAGCAGCGCCAGGTCGGTGCGCTGGTTGGGCGACAGCTTGTCGGCGTTCAGCTTGCCGAACTTGTCGAGCCACTCGTCGATGAAGGCGAGCTGCTTGCTGCGCGTGGCCGTGTCGGGAATGGTCAGCTTGGCGGCGGCGTCGAACTTGCCGACGTAGATGCCGTTTTCGGGGTCGATGCGCCACAGCGCGCTGACGAACTGCATCGACAGCGTGTCCATGAAACGGTCGTTGCGGTTCTGGGCAGTGGCCGCGGAGGCCGGTGCCGGCGCCGCCGCTGCGGCTACCGCCGCCGCGGCGGCGACCGGTACGGCCTTGGATGCCGTTTTTGCGGGCGCTTTGGCCCTGGCGCTGCTGCCGTGCTTGGCCTTGGCGGCCTTGCCGGGGCGCGCATCGGCCGCCGGCGCCAGCGCGAAGCTGGTCAGCATGACGGCGAGCGCGAGTTTCGATTTCATCATTGATCTGTCTGCCTGATAAAGATAAAGGGCCAGATGGCGCGCGCGTACCGATCAGCGCGCGGCGGGGCGACAGGTTAGCACCATTCGCCGGCCCTGCGGAATCCTGAAACAATACGTCACGAATGCCAGTCCGCGATCGAGGCCGGTCGCGGATCCCGCGAGCCCGCCAGCCCGGCCTGCAGCATCGCCAGCATGTCGCCGGGCGACATGCGCGCCGACAGGTCGCTGCCTTCGAGCAGGCTGTCGGCCAGGTCGCGCTTGTGGCGGTGCAGGTCGACGATGCCTTCCTCGATCGTATGGCGCGCCACCAGGCGGTAGATCGTGACCGGCCGCTGCTGGCCCATGCGATGGGCACGGTCCGACGCCTGGTCTTCCACCGCCGGATTCCACCACGGGTCCATATGGATGACGTAATCGGCAGCGGTGAGGTTGATCCCGACCCCGCCGGCCTTGAGCGAAATCAGGAACAAGTCGCCGTCGCCGGCCTGGAAGGCATCCACGCGGCGCTTGCGCTCCTGCATCGGCGTCGAACCATCCAGGTACTGGTAGCGGATGCCGCGCGCGTCGAGGTGCTGGCGGATCAGCGTCAGGTGGTCCACGAACTGGCTGAACACCAGCGCCTTGTGGCGGTTCTCCAGCAGTTCGTCCGCCAGGCGCGCGAAGGTCTCGAGCTTGCTGCTGCGAATGCCGCTGTCGGGCGCCACCAGCTGCGGATTGCAGCAGGCGCGGCGCAGTTTCATCATCTCGGCCAGGATCTGGATCGATTTCTGACTCTGCGGCGCCTCCAGCGTGGCCAGCCGGTCGAGCGCTTCGCGCCGCAGCGATTCGTACAGCGCCGTCTCCTCCTGGCTGAGCTCCACCGGCAGCACGATCTCGGTGCGCGGCGGCAGCTCGGACAGTACCTGGGACTTGGTGCGGCGCAGGATGAACGGTTGCGTCAGGCGGCGCAGGCGCGTGCGCGCGGCCAGCTCGGCGCGTTTATCCTGCGCTTTTTCGATCGGGCCGGCGAAACGCAGATTGAACTGGTCGCTGCTGCCGAGCAGGCCCGGATTGATGAACCTGAACAGGTTCCACAGTTCGCCCAGGTGGTTTTCCAGCGGCGTGCCGGTGGCCACCATGCGGAAATCCCCGCGCAGGGCCATCACCGCCTGCGAGCGGCGCGTGTGCGCGTTCTTGATCGCCTGCGCCTCGTCCAGCACGATGGTGTGCCAGCGCGTGCTCGCAAAGCGCTCGGCCTCCAGCTGCAGCAGGCCGTAGCTGGCGACGATCACGTCGAAGGCACCGGCGTCCTTCAGCATCGCCTCCCTGTCGCCGCCGCCGAACAACTTGACGTTCAGGGTCGGCGCGAAGCGCGCGGCCTCGGCCATCCAGTTGGTCGCCACCGAGGTCGGCGCCACCACCAGGGTCGGACCGCCGGGCGCGCGCGCCAGGATCAGGGCCAGCGCCTGCAGCGTTTTACCGAGACCCATGTCGTCGGCCAGGCAGGCGCCCACGCCCCAATGCGCCAGTCGCGCCAGCCACTCGAAGCCTTCGAGCTGGTAGTCGCGCAGCTCGGCCTGCAGCGTGGACGGCAGTTGCGGCTTGTATTCGGCATGCGCCTGCATGTGTTTCATGTGCTTGCGCCATGCGGCGTCGGCATCGACTTCGCCGGCATCCTGTGCCATCTCTTCCAGCGCGAAACTGGCCAGCGGGTGGAAGCGCAGGGCCTCCTCGTCCGCATCGCTGTAGGCCGACAAGTCCATCAGGCGGCGGTGCAGTTCGTGGGTGAGGGCCAGGAACTGGTTGTCGCCGAGCGCGATGAAACGGTCTTCCTTCAGGCGCGACAGCAGTTCGCGCAAATCCATCACCCGGTGTTCGTCGACCTGCACTTCGCCGTTGGCGGCGAACCAGTCCTTGTCGCGCCGGATGTTCAGGCGCACCGATTTCGAACTCACCTTTTTCGAGACGCGGAAGGATTCGCCTTCCGGCCAGCCGATGACGACCCGGCCCGGATCCAGCTCCTGCAGCTCGGCCAGCAGCTCCAGGCAGCCGATCGGCGACGCCAGCAGCCATTCGCCGTGCTCGTCCTCGGCGCCTTCCAGCGCATGGCAGTCGGCCAGCAACTGGCGCTCGGCCTCGCGTTCGGCGTTCAAGTCGCGCCGCGCTTCCATGCGGATGCCGTTCACGTCGGCGATCACGCTCTCGGCCCCGTCGCCGGGGCGCACATAGGGGCCGGCGTCGGGTAGCGGCCGCACCAGGATGCGGATGCGCAAGCCCTGCTGGTAGGGCAGCAGGTGCAGGTGCAGGCGCGCGTCGGCCGCCACCTGCTCGATGTCGCCGGGGCTGCTGCCGATGTCGGACTGCACCGTCACGACCGTCGAGATCGCACTGATCGCCTGCAGCACGCGGCGCTCGGCCGCCAAAGGGACCGCCAGGCCATCGCCGACGATGGCGCCGATGCGGCGGTGCTCGTCGCGGATGCGCACGATGCGCAGGCGGGTCGGCGTCTCGCGCGTGACCACGGATTCGCCCTGCTGGTCCGTCAACCTGGGCTGCAGCGTGATGTGCACCTGGCCGCCGCCGGCGCGCACCATCAGTTGCGGCTCGCCCGGCAGCAGTTCGATGCGGGTGCCGGAATCCATCCAGAACAGCAGCGGATGGCCGACCAGCGCGCCCAGCGCCCGGTCGAGGTCGAATTCGTAGCGGGTGCCGGTGCCGCTGTAGTAGCGGTGGGCGCCGATGGCGGCGGCCACCTGCACGTCCTGGGCGGTGAGGAAATCCAGCTCGGCCGCTTCCTCGGCCAGGCGCTTCAGGCCGATGGCGCGGCCGCGGCTCCAGCCGCCCTGGGCGTCGCGTTTCTGTTCGCGCGGCTCGATGGCGCGCACGCCCATGTGCTCGTCGTAGCCGATCATCCAGGCCAGGCGCGATTCCCTGACCACTTCCACGTTCACCGCCGGCTGCAGGTTGATCAGCGCGTTCAACTGGCGCTCCCACGGTTCCTCGCGCTCGAACCAGAGCGCCATGTCGACGAAGCGGTGGCGCTGGCGCAGCGCGATCGCGCGCTGGTCGATGCCGACCATGCCGAGCGCGCCCAGCACCGATCCGATCTGGGCCGCGATGAAGTCGAAGCCGGCGGCTTGCGCCACGTCCATCTGCTGCTCGAGCAGGCCCTGCTTGTCGATCAGCTGCGGCATGGCCAGCCAGTGGTGCAGCAAGGCGCGGAACATCACCGGCTGCAGCGCCGTTTCCCAGTTGCGCGAGGGGAGCACCTCGGCGTCGACGGTGCCGCCGCGGATCTGGCGCAGCATCGACAGCTGCTGGTAGACCGCGGTGTCGTGGCTTTGCACGGCGCGCGTGGCGGCGTCCAGGTAACCGTCCAGCGCCTTCTGGTGCTTCGGATCGCCGCTCCTCAGCAGGGCGGTGACGTACAGGTGGCCGCCGATGCCTTCGAACACGGCCTTCCTCTTGCCGGTCTCGCGCCGCAGCGTTTTCAAGGCCTTGTCGAAGCCGGCCAGCGCCTCGTCGACGTCGCCGCGCAGCAGCTGCAGCACGCTGCGGTAATACAGGGTGGCGGACTCGTCCAGGTCGTCCAGCAGCGCGCCGGCCGCGTCCAGGCGACCGCACAGGATCAGGTGCTCGGCCAGCGCGCTGCGCAGGTTCATCGAGGCGCCGCCCTGCGCCACCGTCTCCTCGGCGTAGGCGCGGATCGGCGGCGCGCTGGCCGGTTCGCGCTGGACATGGTTCACCAGCACCGCCAGCACGTCGTCGCGCACCGCGCCGTTGATGCGTTCCATCAGTTCGGGCTCGAAGGGGCGGGCGCAGATGTCGACCAGCGGGTGCAGGTAGGCCGCCTCGTGGCAGCGCAGGCAGGCGCTCAAGAGCGTCGCCACCGTCTTCGGCCCTTCGCCGCCGAGCAGTGCCATGCGCAGCAGGGCCACGCCCTGGCGGTAGCTGCGCAGCATGGGCGTGCCCTGCCAGTCGAGGCGCAACGGCGTCACCGTCTGGTAGACCTCGCGCAGGCCATTGAACTGGCGTGCCTGCAGCGCCCAGGCGATCGCCGGCCATGCCGCTTCCGGGGCGACGACGTAGCCGCGCGAGGGCAGTTCGCCGAGCAGCCCGGCGTCGCGCAGGCGCTCCAGCGGTTCGGTCAGGTCGCCCTCGTGACGGCTTTCCTCGAGCGCGGACAAGTGCTCGTGGATGCGGCGCCGGCCCATCGGCTCGCCGGCCAGCGCCAGCAGCGCCAGCACCAGTTTTTCGCGCGAGTCGCGGCCGTCGAACCGTTCGCGCAGCGCTTCTTCCGTCATGCCTTCAGGTTTTCGATCTCGATCGAGGGCAAGTCGGCAGGCACCGGCATCTCGAACACGCGCAGGTAGAAATACAGCTCGGCCTGCAAGGTGCGCACGATGCTGTCCGCCTTGCGGAAGCCGTGGCCCTCGCCCTCCAGCGTCAGGTAGGCCACCGGCACGCCGCGCGCGCGCAGGGCATCGACCATCACCTCGGATTGCGGCGGCGGCACCACCTTGTCGTCCAGGCCCTGGAAGAAGATCATCGGGCGCGCCAGCTTATCGGTGTGGTTGATCGGCGAGCGCTCGGCATACACGGCGTCCGCCTGCGCCTTGGGGGCGATCAGGTATTCGTTGTAGCGCGATTCGAACTTGTGCGAGTCGGCGTCCAGGCCTTTTAAATCCGACACGCCATAGTAGCTGGCGCCGGCCTTGAACACGTCGTGGAAGGCGAGGGCGCACAGGGTGGTCAGGCCGCCGGCGCTGCCGCCGCGGATCACCAGGCGTTCGCGGTCGACCAGGCCGCGCCCGGCCAGGTGCTGCGCGCCGGCGACGCAATCCTCGACGTCGACCACGCCCCACTGGCCGCGCAGCAGGTCGCGGTAGGCGCGGCCGAAACCGGTGCTGCCGCCATAGTTCACGTCCAGCACGGCGATGCCGCGGCTGGTCCAGAACTGGGTCGCCAGCTTCAGCGTGCTGGTGGCCATGCTGGTCGGGCCGCCGTGGCCGATCACCATCAGCGGCGGCAGCTCGCCCGGCAAGGGCTCGGCGTCCCTGTTTTGCGGCGGGTAATAAAAGGCGTACGCGGTCCGGCCGTTCGCGCTCGGGTAGCCGATGCTGTGCGGGACCGACAGGTAGCCCGCGTCCGGCACGGTCTCGATCGAGCGCGCCAGCACCGCCTGCCCGCCGCCGGCGAGGTCGATCCGCACGACTTGCGCCGCGATGGTCGGCGCGCCGCCCAGGAAGGCGATCGTCTCCCCCTGCACGCGCAGTTCGCGGATTTCCTGGTACGGATTGTCGATCGGCGCGAGCGCGCCGCTGGCCGTGTCCAGGCGCGCCAGGCGGCTGACGCCATCCTCGATGTAGGTGCAGGCGATCTCGCGCGCCGAGATGAAACCGTACATCGCATTGCCGAACACCCAGTGCGGGCCGCCGAATTCGGCCTGGCGTACGCACAGCGGATGGACCACGCCGCCGTCGAAACGGTACAGGTTCCACCAGCCGCTGCGGTCGGAGACGAAGTGCAGCACCCCGTCAGGTGCCCATTCCGGCTGGCAGATCGATTCGTCGGCGCCGCCGGCCACCAGGCGGCCGTCGACCAGGGTGCCGTCGTCCGCGATGTCGGCCAGCCACAGCTCGGTACCCTGCCAGGGCATGCGCGGGTGATCCCAGCTCAGCCAGGCGAGCTGTTTGCCGTCCGGGGACAGGCGCGGCGACGAATAGAAATCGTTACCGTCCACCAACACCGTCTCGCTGCCGTCGAAGGCCACGGCGCAGATCGTGTTGACCGGGTAGGCGGCGCCGCTCGTATGGTCCTCGCGTACCGCGACCAGGCGTGCGCGTGCCGCATCCAGCACGAAATCGGCATGGCGCAGCGCGCCGCCGGCGCTGACGGGGACCGGTTCGCCGGCGCCATCCGCATCGATGCGGTAGATGCGGTTGTCGGCGAAATTCGAGAACCACACCGTGCCGCCCGCCGCCAGCAGCGCGCCGCCGCCGTACTCGTGCACGCGGGTGCGCACGTTGAACGGGGCCGGCGTCAGCTCCTCGATGGTCGCGCCGCGCTGCCGCAACAGAGTGTTGCGGCCGCCTTCGGCGGCGCGTCCGGCCAGCCACAGCACGTCGCCGCCGTCGAGCGCGATCGACGACAGGGGCGTGGCGCCGGCGGCCACCACGGCGGCGGTGATCGGGGAAGTCCAGGTGCCGCAGGGCGCCTGGGTGCGGGATGGGTCTGGCATGGGATGGTTCCTGGCAGATGGGCGGAGTCATATTATAAGAGCCCTTCCGCGGCCATGCCGGGCGACGAAGGATGCGGACCGGACCCCGCATAAATGCGATAATAGACGTTTGCCCGCGATTCCCGCGTCGACTTTTCCTTCACAGGTTGTCATCCATGCCACAATTCGCCCCGCTCCAGAATGATACTTTCCTGCGTGCGCTGCTGCGCCAGCCGACCGACTACACGCCGGTGTGGCTGATGCGCCAGGCGGGGCGCTACCTGCCTGAATACCGCGCCAGCCGCGCGCGCGCCGGTTCCTTCCTGGGCCTGGCCAAGAACCCGGATTTCGCCACCGAAGTGACGCTGCAGCCGATCGACCGCTACCCGCTGGACGCATCGATCCTGTTCTCGGACATCCTGACGGTGCCGGACGCGATGGGCCTGGGTTTGTATTTCGAAGAGGGAGAAGGCCCGAAATTCGAGCGTACCGTGCGGACCGAAGCCGACGTCGCCGCGCTGCGCGTGCCGGACATGGACTCGCTCGACTACGTGTTCAAGGCCGTGACCCAGATCCGCACCGCGCTGAATGGCCGCGTGCCGCTCATCGGTTTTTCGGGCAGTCCCTGGACCCTGGCCTGCTACATGGTCGAAGGTCAGGGCTCGCGCGAGTTCCACACCATCAAGAAGATGCTGTATGCGCGTCCGGACCTGATGCACCGCATCCTGGAGACCAATGCCGATGCGGTGGCGCACTACCTGAACGCCCAGATCGACGCCGGCGCCCAGGCCGTCATGATCTTCGACTCCTGGGGTGGCGCGCTGGCCGACGGCGCCTACCAGGCGTTCTCGATGCGATACATGCAGAAGGTGCTGGCCCAGCTGCAGCGCGAGAAGGACGGCGTGCGCATTCCGGCGATCGTGTTCACCAAGGGCGGCGGCCTGTGGCTGGACGAGCTGGCCGACATCGGCGCCGACGCGCTCGGCCTGGACTGGACGGTGAACCTGGGCCGCGCACGCGCGCTGGTCGGCGACCGCGTCGCCCTGCAGGGCAACCTCGACCCGGCGATCCTGTTCGCCGCCCCGGATCAGATCCGCGTCGAGGTGGAAAAGGCACTGGCCAGCTACGGCGCGCCGGGTAGCAACCATGGCCATGTGTTCAACCTCGGGCACGGTATCTCGCAATTCACGCCGCCGGAATCGGTGACGGCCATGGTCGAAGCGGTGCATGACTTCAGCCGGCGCCAACGTGCTGCCTGAATTCGGCAAAATCATACTTATTCACAAAACGCTGCGCCCTTCCGAGGCCGGCTGTGGAAATGCCCAGCGCCTGTATTGATGTGCTAAGCCATTGATTATAAAAGGTTTTGTGAGGGCGGCGCCGGGCGTCCCCACGAGGTTTGCGGGATGTGCGGGAGGCTACAGGCAAACTGTTCAGTCCCTTGTTCACAAAGTTATGCACAGCTTCTGTGCATAATCCAAAAAAGTGCTTGGTTTACCGTGGTTTACAGGTTTTCTTCAAGTGTTGCATCAGGATTGTGCTGCGCTGCGCTCGAGTTCTTCACCGGAAATGCACAGTTATGCACAGAAGCAGCCGAGCGATGAGAACTTTCGACAGCTCCAATTCCTGTTTTCTAAGTCTTTGAATTAATTGAATAAAATAATTTGTAGACTTGAGGAATTGCCAAGTGCTTTGATCTAACGTAAACCTTTGTCCCGGTCAAGGTTTCCATTTTCCACAAAGTTTTCCACAGTTTTCCACAGCATCGCTACAAGGCCTTCATACGTGTCGTACTGCATCCTGCAAATCGCCCTCGATACACCGCTTGACAGCGTGTTCGACTACCGTTGGCCATGCGAATCCGGCAGCGAACCGCGGGTCGGGCAGCTGGCGCTGGTCAGCTTCGGCCGGCGCGAAGCGGTAGGGGTGATCGTCGCCGTGAAACAGGAGACCGATGTCCCGGCCGACAAGCTGAAGGATGCATTGGCGGTGCGCAGCCAGCTGCCGCCGCTGTCCGGCCAGTGGCTGGCGCTGACGCGCTTCGCCGCCTCCTATTACCACCGGCCGCTGGGGGAAGTGGCGATGCCGGGCCTGCCGAAGAATCTGCGGCTGTCGACCACGGTGGCGCTGGACCGCGCGCTCAAGAAGCTGGCCAAGCTGCCCGACACGCATGACGCCACCCCGGCCGGCGTGCCGGTGCTGAACCCGGAACAGCAGCAGGCCGCCGGTGCCATCGGCGGCGCCACCGGTTTTACGCCGCAGCTGCTGTACGGCGTCACCGGGAGCGGCAAGACCGAGGTCTACCTGCAGGCTTGCGCCCAGGTGCTGGCGCGCGATGCCGACGCACAGATCCTGGTGCTGGTCCCGGAGATCAACCTGACGCCGCAGCTGGAAGCCAATATCCGCGCGCGCTTCCCGGGCGTGATGCTGGCGACCCTGCACAGCAGCCTGTCGGAGGGCGAGCGCATGCTGCACTGGCTGGCCGCGCACCAGGGCCGCGCCCGCATCGTGCTCGGCACCCGGCTGGCGATCCTGGCCTCGCTGCCGAACCTGAAACTGATCGTCATCGACGAGGAGCACGACCCGTCCTACAAGCAGCAGGAAGGCTTGCGCTACTCGGCACGCGACCTGGCCGTGTGGCGCGCGCGCCAGCTCGGCATTCCGATCGTGCTGGGTTCAGCCACGCCCTCGCTGGAAACCTGGCACCATGCCCAGACCGGCCGCTACCGCAAGCTGGCGCTGCGCGAACGCGCCGTGCGCGACGCCGTGCTGCCGCGCGTGCGCCTGATCGACATGGAGCGCGACAAGCCGAAGGACGGCCTCACGTCGACCCTGATGGGCGCGCTGCGCCATCGCCTCGAGCGCGGCGAACAGTCGCTGCTGTTCCTGAACCGGCGCGGCTATGCGCCGGTGCTGTGCTGCGACGCCTGCGGCTGGATCAGCAACTGCACCCGCTGCACCGCCAACATGGTGCTGCACCGCCCGGAGCACCGGCTGCGCTGCCACCACTGCTCGCTCGAACTGCGCATCCCGCATGCCTGCCCGACCTGCGGCAACATCGATCTGCAGCCGCTCGGACGCGGCACCCAGCGCATCGAGGAAGGGCTGCAGGCGATGTTCCCCGAGGCGCGCATCCTGCGCATCGACGCCGACTCCACGCGCCTGAAAGGCAGCGCCCAGGCCGCGTTCGACAGCGTGCACCGCGGCGAGGTCGATATCCTGATCGGCACCCAGATGGTGGCCAAGGGGCACGACTTCAAAAAGCTGACCCTGGTCGGCGTGCTGAATCCCGACACCGCGCTGTTCTCGCAGGATTACCGCGCCAGCGAGCGCCTGTTCGCCCAGCTGATGCAGGTGGCCGGGCGCGCCGGCCGCGCCGGCCTGGAGTCGGAAGTGCTGGTCCAGTCGCGCTACTGCACCCATCCGCTGTACGGCGCCGTCATGCGCCACGACTACGACCGCTTTGCGAGCGAGCTGCTGGAAGAAAGGCACCAGGCCGCGCTGCCGCCCTATATGTACCAGGCGCTGCTGCGCGCCGAGGCGCCCGAGCTGGCGCTCGCCATCGAATTCCTGGAAGGGGCGCGCGACGCCCTGCCGTCGGAGGCGGTGGTCCTCAACGACCCGATCCCAATGACCATGACGCGCGTGCACAACGTCGAGCGGGCCCAGTTGCTGGTGGAATCGAATTCGCGCCCGGCGCTGCAAGCCTTCCTGACCGCCTGGGTCGATGTTTTACGTGCAATGAAGAGCAGGGTAAGATGGTCGCTGGAAGTCGATCCGCTCGATATCTGAACAACCTGGTCCGGACCGGAAAGAAAGCATGCGTCTCCCGATATTACTGGCCGCCGCGTTTGGCGCGCTCGTTGCCGCCCTGCCGTCATCGCCCGCCATCGCGGGCGAGCGCCCCTCTTCGTACGGCCAGCGGACCGTCGAGGACATCACCGAACGCATCGCCCTGAAGGATTGCGCCGGCGCCGTGGCCGACCTCAAGAGCGGCCTGAAAAAGGGCTTTCCCGAAGTCGCCCTGCTGGCGGGCAGCATGTACGACGCCGGCGTGTGCGTGCAGCGCGACTGGGAGCGCGCGGTGCCGTTCTACATCCAGGCCTGGCAGGACGGCTTGACGAAAGGCGCCTACCGGCTGGCGGCCGGTTATGCGGCGCCCGAAAACGGCGACGTGGCGGCTGCGCTGTGGTGGGCCAGCCGCGCCGGCGACAAGACGCCGGCGGCGCAGGGGCTGGCGCCGTGCACGGTCGGCCCGGCGTCGCGCGACGACCCGGAGCGCTTCACGGCCGAACTGCAGACCTGGACGCCAGCGCGCCTGAGCGTCTGCAATTACCTGACCGGCGTGATGGCCACCGTGTCGGGCGAAGGCAAGTATCCGGCACAGGCGGCCCACAGCGGCGTGGGCGGCACGGTGACGCTGCGCTTCCTGCCCGGCGTGCCGCGCATCGAGCTGAAACGCGGCGAAGTGAGCGAGCACATGCTGGTCGGCCTGGTCGACGGCGACCGCGCGCACGCGCGCGGCACCCGGAGCGCGGGCGGCTTCGAGACGGCGCTGCGCGAGGTTGCCGACCGTGCCTTGCGCCGTTACCCGCAGCCGCCCGGCATTCCGGCCGACGCGGTGCTCGAGTCCGAGTACGTTTTTCAATTTCAATACGAATAGCAAACGGGCAGCGCGCGCCCGGCACGGGGCCGGGACGCGCAGCCAGGGGAGGCACGATGCAGAAACTGAAGGTCGACGTCGCCGTCATCGGCGCCGGCACGGCGGGCCTGGTGGCCTACCGCGCCGCCAGGGCGCAGGGCGCGCGCACCGTGATGATCGAGGGCGGCCCCTACGGCACCACCTGCGCCCGGGTCGGCTGCATGCCGAGCAAGCTCCTGATCGCGGCGGCCGAGGCGGCGCACATGCTGGATGCGGCCGCCGGTTTCGGCGTGCATGCGGGTGAAAAACGCATCGACGGCGTGGCCGTGATGGCGCGCGTGCGGCGCGAACGCGACCGCTTCGTCGGCTTCGTGCTGGACGGCGTCGACAGCATCCCGGCCGAGGACAAGCTGCGCGGCCACGCGCGCTTCACCGGCCCGCACACCCTGGTGGTGGACCAGCATACCGAGGTCGAGGCGGCGCGCGTCGTGATCGCCACCGGCTCCACGCCCACGCGCCTGCCGAAGCTGGACGGGGTCGGCTCCGGCGTGGTCACCAGCGACGACGTGTTTTATTGGCAGGACCTGCCGCGCTCGGTGGCCGTGATCGGCACCGGCGTGATCGGCCTGGAGCTGGGCCAGGCCCTGGCGCGCCTGGGCGTGCGCGTGAGCGTGTACGCGCGCGGCGGCAGCGTCGCCCAGCTGTCCGATCCGGTGGTGCTGCGCAACGCGGCCCAGGTGCTGCACGAGGAAATCGACCTGCACTTCCAGACCGAGATCGTGAAGGCGGAGCAGGACGGCGACGAGGTCGTGCTGTGCACGCGCGAAGGCGGCGTGGAGCGCTGCGCGCGCTTCCAGTACGTGCTGCTGGCGGCCGGCCGCACGCCGAACGTGGCCGATATCGGCATCGAGCATGCCGGGCTGGCGCTGGGGCCGAACGGCGTGCCGCTGTTCGACGGCCGCACCATGCAGTGCGGGACCAGCCATATCTTCATTGCCGGCGACGCCAACAACGAACGCCCGGTGCTGCCGGAAGCGGCGGACCACGGCAAGATCGCCGGCGACAACGCGGGACGCTACCCGGACATCCGTCCCGGCCTGCGCCGCGCGCCGCTGACCGCCGCCTTCACGGAGCCGAACATCGTGACGCTGGGCGCTAGCTACAAATCGCTGTGCGAACCGGGCAAGCCGAAGTTCGCGATCGGCCAGGTGTCGTTCGAGAACCAGGGCCGCAGCCGTGTCATGTTGCAGAACAAGGGCATGCTGCGCGTGTACGCGGAGTACGGCAGCGGGCGCTTCCTGGGCGCCGAAATGATCGCCCCGCGCGGCGAGCACCTGGGCCACCTGCTGGCCTGGGCGGTGCAATCGCGCCTGACGGTGGACCAGATGCTGGAGATGCCGTTCTACCACCCGGTGATCGAGGAGGGCGTGCGCACCGCGCTGCGCGACCTGGCGCACGAGCTGGCCAAGGATGCCAGCATGACCGATCCGGCCGAGGTGGAGCCGGGGACCTAGGGGGCAGAGCCCTGGGGGGCAGAGCCCGGTGTTGCTTTCAAGGGGCTCTGACCCCGGTGTGCAGCCACCGGCGCATCGTGAACATCAATTCAGGTAGCTGGCGTCCAGCTTGCCCTCGGCCGCCAGCTGGCGCACGATCTTGACGGTGTCGATATCGGCTTCCTGGTAGGCCGACTTCTTGAAGTCCTCGTACATCCTGCCCATCTCGTCGCCGGCCGACGGATTGCCGTCGTCGTAAGTAAAACGCACCAGCAGCATGGCGTCGCCGCGCGCTTCGATGCGCATGGTCAGCAGCGACTGCGCGATCTCGCCCTGGGCCGGCACTTCGAAGCGCACTTCCTCCAGCGGGGTCAGGAACACGCGGTCGTCGATCCACAGCTCGCCGTAGCGCTGGCGGCGCGAGAAGCTGCCGCTTTCGCGCTCGTCGATGATGCACTCGTCCAGGTGCGGGATGAAGCGCTTCGGGTCTTCGGCGCGCAGCACCAGGCCGCGCCACAGCTGCTCGCGGGTGAGGGTGTCGATCAGCGGGTTGAGCGGGTCGTTAATCTCGATCAGATGTTCAAATTTCATTGTGTAATCTCTTGATGGACCTTGCCGGGCGAACTGGCAAAACAGGTATTTGGTGGCGGAACAGTGTTTCCACAAGCATTTGATCCTACTTTACAATGCCGGGCTACCTTCCAGAAATCATCCCATGTCCACCACCCCGAATTTCGGCCTCAACGGTCCGCAAAGCGAAGCCGCGCTTTATCTCGACGGACCCTGCCTGGTGCTGGCCGGCGCCGGCTCTGGCAAGACACGCGTGATCACCCAGAAGATCGCTTACATGATCGAACACCGCGGCTACGATCCGCGCACGATCGCCGCGCTCACCTTCACCAACAAGGCCGCGCTCGAGATGCAGGAGCGTATCGGCAAGCTGCTCAAGCAGCCCAAGCAGGCCAAGCAATTGACGGTATCGACCTTCCACTCGCTGGGCGTCAAGATCCTGCGCCAGGAAGCGGCCGGCGTCGGCCTGAAGGACCGCTTTTCCATCATGGATGCCGACGATTGCTATACGGTCGTGTCCGACCTCGCCGTGACCACCGATAAACAGGAGATCCGCCGCATCCAGAACGCGATTTCCCTGTGGAAGAACGGGTTGATCGACCCCGAGGATGCGATCCGCGACGCCCAGGACGAGGACGAGGCCCAGGCCGGCCGCATCTACCGCAGCTACCTGGCGACGCTGCAGGCCTACCAGGCGGTCGACTTCGACGATTTGATCCGCCTGCCGGTGGAACTGTTCCGCAACAACGAGGATATCCG
>Ga0308169_10001928_pt1 | contig 22657 bp, 16 predicted proteins | sample PhyBR1_2_FD_202139 | JGI IMG/M metagenome (GOLD analysis project Ga0308169, IMG submission 202139) | Phyllosphere microbial communities from UC Gill Tract Community Farm, Albany, California, United States - DLSLSB.R1 | ecosystem: Host-associated > Plants > Phyllosphere > Unclassified | place...
GTAACGATACCACTTTGACCATTAGGATGACGCTGACCAGGCCGAACAAGATAACGCTGTGCGCCATCTGCATAGATGATGCCAGCCTGATAAAACTCCCGAGTACAATCCATTGCTGCACCCAGCGATTTGAAATCAAAATCAGGTGCCCCATAACCGGTCATCCTCGCGATGTCATAACCCGGTAAGTTATTTTCGGGATTCATTCCTGGCAGGTTCATTTTATCTCCTTATAGGCTTAAAATAATAAAAAGAGAGTTATTAAGACATTAAACTCTAAATGGAAACCTCATCCTTACCGCATCAGAATTACATATCATTAAATAGGCGACACACGAAGAAGCTTACCATTTCTTGATTGAACAAAAAACACCAGTCATTATATTCATGAACTCTAAAATTAAGACACACAATAACAGACTTATATTAAATCAGAAAAACAACCTTATAAAAATCTATTGCCATTTTAATAAAGCAATAAACATTTAACACAACTTTGTAGAAAATAACATTTACCTTTCTGTTATCACATAATCCCCTGGTCCGCGCCAGAAAATTTCCTTATAAGGCATATCGATCTTACCCTTTTCCTTTAAATACTCCATAACCTGAGATGGTGCCCATCCATGACCATATGAAAACAAAGCGCCAATTTCGACAAGTTTTTTTATCGCTATGATTTTTTCACTTTCGCTTTCAAAATAAACACAACATGAACTCCCCTTCTCGAGAAATCCACGCGTTGAAAAACATGATATGTTCTGGCTGCAACCCACCGATTTAAATGCCACCTTTTCATCATCTAATATAGTTACAATAATGGCGCTTAGCATTTAAGTCCTTTAGTGTTTTTTGAAAAATATTGTTTTTATCTATATTTTTCAAGCTTGCGAAATTTCTTTTTAAACTGTGTTATAAGATCTATGCATTCAACATAGCCGAAGGACACACATCGTATTTTTGTTATTATTAATTTAAATTTTAAATTTATTCCATTTGATGTAATCTTTCCATGCTTTTTCATCTTTAAAGCCTGAACGATAATTACAAACGATAGTACCAGTTCTGTTATGAGGATCATATGCGGCATCAATATGCCCCCATGCACCATACGCAGGAAGGTCAATACTTGTTTGCTCTTTAAACCAATCCCTTAACTTCCGGGTGACTTTACCATCAGGTTTGTTTTGCTCGCCCATTAATAATTTATCAGGAGCAAAACTCCAACTTTTTACTGTATCATTCATATCACTCGGACAAGAAAAGAAAACCACTAAGTAAATATCACCCTGTCTATTTTTACTTATATTAAAAACAGCTCGGTAGGCAACAGTATTCACACCATTATCAGGCCACGGCTCCCAAAAAATATCATCAATACTAAACAACTCCTGTCTAGTCGAAGTAGAAGAAAGAACTAATCCATTTCCAAAACTCAACCTTCCATCGTCTTTATTTACATCCATTTTATTTCCCCATACTGAATGGATTTCCAACAGGTTCCAGCACTGTTCTAAAGTTAGAAAGGAAAAATTGCGTTCCACCACCAGCACCAAATTTTATCGGATCCTGTGACAGTGCTTCGCCGGTTCCAGCAACTGTTTCACGTTTTACCCTGTAAGCCTGTATCTGCCCACGATAGCCAAATTTCGGATGTGGTAACACTTGTAAACTTTTCCAAAGTGACTCTCTGCTTCCTGCAGCAGCATCTAAGGTTGCTTTGTCAAAATAAAAACCAGACTGTCCAGGAACACCACCATAAACAATATCATTTTCTTTCAATATAGTATTCTGCCAGGTGTCACGGCCTTTATAGACACCTCTCCCCTGCCACTGTCTTGCAAAGGCGCCTTGGTTGTGATCATTATTTTTTGTCGGGTTATTAGGTTTACATGAACGCCTCAGCCCCCACGGATCCACCCAACCCAGCGCATTTGGGGCATACTGGTAAAGGTTGATCCCGCCCGCCAGCCCTATCGGATCCTGCTGGGTAAACCGTCCGCTGTCCGGATCATAATAACGAAACAGATTGTAGTGCAGTCCGGTTGATTCGGCCCCTGCGGTGCCTCACCCCATTGGGGCCATCGCTGAAGCGATGTTCAAATTTGCTTAAGCAAATTTGTCCCGGTCCAGGTACTGGCCCTGCATACGCAGGTTCTGCTGAACGACAGGCATCCGCTGGCTGGACTCGCGCAGCAGTTTGCCCTTCAGCGTCAGTCAGCAGTTCCGGCATTCCGTTGGCCGCATTATGGAACCAGTAAATCTCCGGGCTTTCTACTCCATCAATACGCGCCACTGGCAGCTTGCATCTATGGCAAATAAAACACTTTATAAAAATATTTTACTGCCTATAAATCAATAAAATTAAAAATAAAACTCATCAAACTACTATGAATGGTTTGTTTTATCTCTAACTTGAGTGCATATTATTACTTCATAAGCATCTTGCTCGCTTAATTTTGCCTTATTAAACTCTTCTACGCTTATCTCACATTTAACATCTTTATTAGTAACACCACCAGCATCATAGTTGATATAATATTTGCCATTTTCTTGAGTAAGAAACATACCATAGGCGCTAAAAATAGCCTTTTCCATCATACAATCCTTACTTTAAATTTTATTGATAACCTCTTTATTCAATAGTGATGAATCTATGACTGCTTCAGCACCTCATCTTGGTTTATACCTATCGGGCACCCGAAAAATCGTTTGACCCAAATCATTTACAGATGGCATACGTAATCCTTTTGAGTTTAGTATGGCGCCTCTGATTAGTAAATTACCTATTCATCGCAACGGTAGCGCCAGCGGATGTGACCGTCATCTTTCTAAGAGGTACGACCATAAATGTCATATTGCCAGCGGATACCGTTCAGTTCGGTGGTAAGCTTATTTATGCCCCTCGACCTTACTTACCAAGTAAAACCTTCTTGTAATGAAAATACACTAAAACATATTATTTAAAAATCATACCACCCTAACTAAACCTAAATTTTATAAAATTATTGGTTAAGACTTTCATTATCAAACACACCGATAAGATAAGACTCATAGCGGGCAGGTTGTATTTCCTTATAAGTAAAAACAACTAAAATTTTGTGCAGCCCACTTGAACATTTACTTTCTGAAGCTCTCAATGGACTTTTATTAAATGTAAAATCATTTACACCATCGCCTCCTGACCTCAGCCCTTTAATACTGCAGGCCAAAATCTTTCTTTTCTTTTCATCATACCCATTAAAATCTATTGAATTATATAATCCGAAATAAACCATACCATCACAGCATGGGCAAGAGATTTTAGCTTCATTCTTTAAAAATTCATCTTCTAACCCATCGTGAATTAATATACTTTTTTTTGATAATTAACTATTTTCATATCTTCCTCAAAAAGCCATCTTCGACCAATTTATCAATGCTAAAAAATGTTTCATGTTGCGTTCCATAACCCGGATGTCCAAACCAAAAAATAGCTTGCCCAGTATCAACCGGTAATGGTTTCATTACCTCATATATAGAATAGGGTTTGTTCAGCGTGCTTGATTGTAAAGCCCTACCCTCAAATGAAGATCCTACAGGAAAATAAAGCTATCACCATCATGGAACCCTTTTCATCAATCCAACCGCCATACCGATCAACTAAGCTGCCAGGTTGAAGGGTATCTTTTGCTGATTTTACAAAACCACGGTTAGGAGGCTAAGCTCCCTCACCCATAAATTGCTCTGACGCCACCCAGGCATCAGTATGCAGGTGAAACGCGCAAAAGCAGATTATCTTTATGATTGAACGAAAAATGCCAGTCACTCCACCCATCAATTTTCTCAGTAAAAACACAAACCACTAAGACTTCTTTTTTTGCATCAATAGTCATGTAATAGAACTGCCCCCCATCAGGAGGTGAAAACGTTGATACAACCTCTCCACACCCGCTAATTATAGATAACCTATGAGGCAACTCTTCTTTTTGGTCAAGAACAAATATTAACTCGCGACCTTCATCAATCATCACCTGATCAATGTCAGATACTGGCAAAGAGAACATTTTTCCTTTAAATTTCCACGTAACAAGAGACTCATCAGCTATGACATTTAAATTATTAATGTTGCTCATTTTAACTCCTTGATTCAATCACCGATGGGCTTTTCATCTACTACTCTCAAATAGTCCATTCTTTCATTGGCGGGCACTAACATTTCCACCTGCGATTTACCACCTTTAAGGTAAGCACCAGCCCCTTTATCAATTTGAGGGCCTACGTCTCCAAAGTTCACCGGTAAGGGTTTTATCACTTCATAAGTAACAACCCTATCAATATCAGGTTTCCATTCATTTTTGACTCCAAGTTCATTTCTTACGAAAGCTTTATTTGGAATCTCATCAAAAGTAGCAAAACCGCCCGGGCGCGTAACAGGCTGGCCAGGAGCCACTGCCATATTCAGTTTAGTACCTGGCAAAATGTCTGCTTTAGCTGGAGGTTCATTCAATGGCCAAGGCGACTGTTCTTTTATCAGAGTATGATAAGCCTCTGAAGCATCAGTTGTTTTTTTGAAATTGCCACGATGATGCCGCTGAAACTCATTCCATGTGTTTGTCTTTTTACAACTCAGCCCCCATGGATCCACCCATCCCAGAGCGTTCGGCGCATACTGGTAAAGGTTGATCCCGCCCGCCAGCCCTATCGGGTCCTGCTGGGTAAACCGTCCGCTGTCCGGATCATAATAACGAAACAGATTGTAGTGCAGTCCGGTTTCCCGGTCCAGGTACTGGCCCTGCATACGCAGGTTCTGCTGAATAACTGGCATCCGCTGGCTGGACTCGCGCAGCAGCTTGCCCCACGGGCTGTTGATACCTTCCCAGGCTTTTTGCCCTTCACCGTCAGTCAGCAGTTCCGGCATTCCGTTAGCAGCATTATGGAACCAGTAAATCTCCGGGCTTTCCACGCCATCAATACGGGCCAGCGGTTCATAGCTCTGGCTGTCGCTGTAAACGTAGGTCAGCGGAGTGCCGTCGTGGATTTCCTGCAGCAGGCGGTAGCCTTCCCACACAAAGCGCGTCGTGACGGCATTGCCAGACGGCCTTCCCTGTAACAGCGGCTGGCTGGTTTTACTGATGCGGCGTCCCAGCGGATCGTAGCGGAAACTCACCTTAGTGCGCGGCTTATTGCGGTCCCGCGGCTCGCTGATCACATCCGTCAGGCGATGCTCACCATCGTAACGGTAGCGCCAGCGGGTGTGACCGTCATCTTTCTCAGTGGTACGGCCATGAATATCGTACTGCCAGCGGATACCGTTCAGTTCGGTGACGCGGTTATGCATGACATGAGCGGCACTATGGCGATCCAGCGGGTTGCCTGCGCTATCCCAGCGCCACTGTTCATTACCCGGCTGCGCACCGTCCTGAGACAACAGCCGCCCGGCGTTATCGTAGTTCCATAATGTCTGGCTGAACGGATTATCGTCGCGTTCTTCACGGATCAGGTTGTTGCCGTAATCGAAGTCGCGCCGGCGGGACCAGACGCGCGGTGCAGGTCGCTGTGAGTCACCCCTGAACACGTCACGGCGGCGCAGTCTGCCTAAGCGATCATACTCACTGCGCATGGTCAGGCCGCCCTGCGTCCGGCTCAGCTCCCGATGCAGCGTGTCACGGGTAAATTCCGTGACCGGCAGGTTGTCTAATGCGATGCTCAGCAGATGGCCGCTACCATAATAAAGTTGCTTCAGGTTGCGCCCATCCGGCAGGGTTAAGGCAGTACAGTTGCCCAGCGCGTCATACTCCCACGCCAGTTCGCCCTGCTCCCCCTGCTCAGCAACGATGCGGCCCAGCACATCATACTTAAAGGTAATCTCCTGCTCGGCCTGCTGGCTCCACTCGGTGTCAGACAGCGGCAGATGCTGCGACACTTTACCCAGCTGGCCGCCGCCACTGTAGTGATAGCGCGTCTGGCCTTCCGGCGTGGTCCGCGCCAGCAGTTGCCCCGCACGGCTCCAGTGATAGCGATGGGTAATGGACTGAGGATGTCCGGCGGCAAAGGTGCGTGATACCGTGCGGCCCGCCGCATCATAGTCATATCGTGTGGCAACGCCATCCAGCCCGACCTGGGCCAGCAACAGAGAATCTGCGCCCCACTCGAACTGATACTGCTCGCCGTTCTCGTTTTGCAGCGCCGTCAACCGGCCACGGCTGTCCCAGCTTCGCTGAACCGTCTCACCCTGTGCATTACGGTTGGCGATCAATCGCCCGACATTGTCGTAACGGAATTCACTGCGCTTGCCATCAGCCGATTCATAGGCCAGCGGCAGTCCGTTTTCACTCCAGTGCAACCGCTCTTCCCATCCTTCTGCACGTTCCAGCTGAAGAGGACGGCCTGCTGCATCATAGTGATAACGGGTTTCTTCACCATCCGGCGCGATGACACAGCTGAGCCAGCCCAGGGGATGATAACGGTAGCGCGTGGTCAGCCCTGAACAGTCGGTTTCACGGATAACCTGGCCGGCATCATTAAACTCACGGCGGTAGCTATTACCTGCTGCGTCAGTCTCTTCGACAACCAGTCCGAACTCATCCCGCTGATAGAGCGTGCTTTGCCCGAGCGCATCAACAACGCGTTCAAGGCCGTGATGGGGATCGTAATAGTATTTCGTTGTGGAACCGTCTGCTCCGGCAACAACCGTGGGCAGCGAACGGTGTGACAGCCATTGCACCGCCTGCACACCACCGTCAGCATCCTTCTCTTCAACACGGTTGCCCAGATCGTCATAGGTGAAGCTCACCGCGTTGCCCAGCGGATCGATGCGACGCGTCAGGAGTTCGTTTTCATCCCACTCGTAGCGCCACTTCTCGCCGCGCTCGTCGATAAAACAGGTGATGAGCCCCGCGGCATTCCAGTGGTGTTCGCGCTGCTGACCGTCATAGGTCGACACGCGCGTGATGCCCGCCTCAAGATCGTAATGCATGTGGCAGCCATCACCGCTGTTGGTGCGGTTTTCTACAACGCGCCAGTGATCCAGCTTCTGCCAGCGATATTCACTCTCCAGCCCGCCCGGCAGTTGGTGCCAGACCATCAATCCATCGTCGTTGTAACGGAAGCGTCGTGAGACAACGCCTGCGGCATCAGTAACGCTGGCAAGCTGGCCCCGATCATTGTAGGTCCAGCGCGTGAGAGGCCAGTGCTGATCGCCATCAAAATGGCTGGCTGATGTCGGACGCCGCGCGTGCTGTTTGTCGTCGTAGTGCAGCGTGACGTCAATCGCCAGCGGCGCGTCATGGATACGCACCAGGCGGGCCTGTTCATCCCAGCCCATCTCCAGCGCATTACCGTACTCGTCGCTCAGTGAAGCCAGGCGCAGCACCTGCGGATCAGCGGCCGTGCGCCTGTAAAGACGCCATACCGCACCGTCGTCATCGGCAATGGCGATATCGCCAGACGCGTTGCGGCGCACCATCAGCCCTTCGCTGATGCTGTAGAGCACCTCTTTGTCACCGGGAACGTCAAAGCTCAGCTCGCGCCCGTTGTCATCAAACCAGGTTGCCCGATTCCCTTCCAGCGTCAGGTAGCTGTCAAACACCGTGGCCCAGCCCTGACCAAACAGGCCAGCGCGCTGGGTCAGGCTGTTATAGCTGCGCTGAAAACTGAGCGGGAAACGTCCGGGAAGGGAAAAATCGCGCTCGGCATCATCATTAAGGACTTTGACGCCGGTCGCCGCATGAACCGGAAACAGCGACGAGAAGGCCGCATTGATAGCCATGTCCGCCGCCATACCGCCCACGGCACCGGCCAGCGCGCAGGGCATGTTTTTGATGATCTGACTGGGGCGACCACGGATGAGGGAAAGGCCGATCATCATCACGGCCAGACCTGGCACCTTGCCACTTTTGATCTCTCTGACCGTGACGGTTTCACCACCAATGATGACATTGGGGGAAACATCGTCGCTCACGGTGGCGTCACAGGTGGTTTTATCCTTTGCGCGCACTGCAGGCTGGCCATTGATAAAGACGCTTTTCGATCCCTGAGCCAGATATTGCGGTGCACTGTGTTTTTCACAGGCCACTTTGTCCTGCTCCAGCGGAGAGGTGCCCGCATCGGCGGAGGCTACCGTGGGCTGCCACATTGCACTGCCAAACTGGCCGACCGCAGAGAGCAACATGCCGCCATAGTCGGCGAAGCTCTGCGGCGATTGTGGTTCCGGTGGCGGTGTCTCGCCGGGCGTGAGCATCCCGGCCGCGCGTGCGGCTAAAAGACCATTAACGTAGACATTCACTGATCCACTGGCGATTACTCCGGCAGGTGACGGCGGGAATATCATGTTTCCCAGCCCATCGGCAGCTTTGCTGATCTCTTGTGACAGACCAACGGCATTGGCCAGTACACCACCCAGAATACCGCTGAGCAGGCAACTGTTACCCACGGCTGCTACACTCGCCGCTGCCGCCCCAGTACCCAGCAGGGGCGCTGCCGAGACGATAGCAGCACCCACTGCGGCACCAATGACGGCATAGGCCGCACCTTCCGCAACAATGCTCGTGATATCAGCGAAAATGCTGGAGTGAATGATCTCGTCGCCCACGCGGGCAGCAGGGTTATCCATAGGTTATGCTTTCCGTGGATTGTTCAGACTCAGGCTTTGTTTAAATGCACTCCAGCGCTGTCCATCCTCTTCATTGAATGGACGCATGGCTGAGAGCGTAAAAATCATTAAGATGTTCGAGTGAGGCACCTGTGTAGCCAGCTGTTTCTGCCACACTGCCTGCCCGTTACGGTCAAATACGGTTTCAACTTCTACCGCGTGTAATGTGTTATCCACACCTGCCATCAAACGTACAAATTCAGTCTGCTGGATATGGCCCATCTGACTCCGCAATGTGTCCCACTGACGCTGGAACTCTTTTTCCGCATCACTGCCCTCAGAAATAACGCCACGGCTCACAACCCATGCCAGCCCACTGGCTTCATCGCGGAGAATATTCATGGTGGTGTCCTGCCAGGCAGCAGGAAAAAGCGCAAAGGCGCCCTCATTGAATTGGTAATGCATAATAGATATCCATATGGGGAAAGTAAAAATGTAATGTTATTAACAGCAGAAGGAGTAACTATTTATTTGCATCATAATCGGGTGCGATACCCGTGTGTGATTCAATCAATCTTTCTTTTTCTACCCAGCCATTAGCCTGATTTCCGTCATTAGCCACATACATTACGCTGTAATATTTTCCATATTCGACGTAAGCATATAATTCATTGCCAGGCACCACAAAAACGTCTTTCTCTACACAACGGCCATCAGGTGCAGAATAAAATTGCAGCCGTCCTGACCCGCCAACCCTGTAGACATTATCTGTATTGTCGAAACGCACGCCTTTTGCGTTAGCAGCATCACTCAAAATCTGGCATGCGTTATTGGCAAACACGGCCAGAGGCAATGAAAATGCTATTAAAGATAAAACTTTGACCATAAAAATCCTGTCATATTTAATAATGCTATTCACATCAGAGGAATATAAAATGATTTAATTCTGCGTTACGCTTTACACAGAATATTTTCAATACTCCGTATTAATCGACATCATAATATGACTGATTTTTTTATTCTCAAGCTGGAAAGAAATACGTTTACTGTCAGCGTCATAGTATAACCAGTGCTGATTGTTACTTTCATCCACTGTGCCCTGACCATACTTGCTGACCAGCACATCCTCACTGTCACCGATTTCTACGCCTCTGGCTGTTTTGATCGCAGGCGTGTTGATGGTGATCTGTGCAATGAGGTAGCTATCGATATCACGCTGCTTCTTTTGCCAGAACAGGTTGGCAGTGTAAATTTCAAAACCATCATATTTATGCTGGTAATACTTATAGCTGGTGTCACCGACAGGCACGTCGCCAACGAAGTTTTCACTTATCTGCGCGCCCACCTGCTTCTGAATTTCACTGCTCCAATCGTCACCTAAAGTTAAACCATGATGATTTATTATCACATAAAAGTCAGATTTTTTTAGTTGAGTACTGGAGTTACCAGCCATTACACAGTGAGAATGAAAAGAAAAAATAAATGAAAGCAGCACACCCAATCGAAAATTACGTTTACTTTTAAGATGAGCCATTTTAAAAAACTCCATTTGCATAGAATCTGCAAACATCGTATTTGATGGTGCGCATACATGACGCACCATCAAATAATGATTTAATTACTCGGAACCATTCTTCCACTTTCCGTCTTCAGACAGCACGATTTTATTATTAACGACAACCGTAAGGTTACTAATTACATTGTTGATAATATAGGTTGCATCATGATTGCGGAATTTATAACTCAGCACCGCGCAGGTTGCTTGACCACAATCACTTTTCGTGGCTTTACCTTTTAATCTGACAACTGCACCATCTGATTTTCTTACACCCTCATAACTAACGTCATTACACTCCGACCCAGCAGCACAGAGCGAAGTTATTTTGATTTTAAATTTTGCGGTCTCAAAAACTTTCTCGCCATCTTTTTGACTATCTTTTTGGTTCTTATCGGGAGTGGTTGACTTATCTTTATCAAAGCGTTTTGCCCACAGTGCAATATCATCCTGCATATTATTACTTGCACGATCATTACTTACATAATGTATTTTATCATCCTTAGGCAGCATCCATGCAGCATACACTTTACCGTCAGGCTGTATAACAAATGCTGAAGCCTGCTCAAGGTAAAGATCTTTTAGCCAGCCCTCAACGAATATACCACCACTCTCTGTTTTATGAGGTTCGCCAAAAACATCAAAATTCTGGCTGAAGTTATTGTACTCACTACCTAGCACAGACTTTAAACTGGAAACGACTTTCTGGTCTTTAAAAATACTTGAAACATTTTTCAGACTATTATATTGAGAGAAAAACGACTGGGTATTGGATGCTGCTGCAACACCTATTGAGCCACTTGTAAAAACAGCCAGAAAAAATAACTTAATAAATAAATTCATTTCACTCACCTGAAACCTTTAAAAATTCGGCAATTTCATTAGTATATCGCTTGGTCAAACCGTTTGAATAATGATCCCACCAGTTATATGAAACACCATTTTTCACCGTAGTGGTTGAACCATATATTCACTTGTTATAATTCAACATTGAGCTAACAAGGTCGTCTTAGGCCAAAACTGAACTCAGGGTCTTACCTGCACGTACAAAACTTTAGTTGCTTCAGGTTTCACAGGTAGTGAAAGCATAGTAATTCAGCAGAGCGGAAAAATCGCCTTCATTAAGGATTGGAACGGACGATCCCGTGCTGGATTCGGCCCTTGCACTGCAGGATAAAAACAGGAGAACATGCACAAAGATAAGACTGGCGAAAAAAGGTTTTACAATCACTGTATTTTATCGGAGTAAGTGATAAAAATAAGAGAGCATTTGTATTTATTCACTAATTCAGCGCGATTAAATTAATTTAATGTAAATTCAAAATGAAATTATGAGTGCGAGGGGGGGCAAAACATCACCACCCCGAAAAAATACCCTAACATTTATTAACTTTATACTTATCATTCAAGCTGAAGAAAAAATGGCGTTTTGAAAAAAATTATCACTCCCACTTACCACTTTGCTCTACAAGTTTTTTATTACCCTGCATTACCTTTAACGCAAGTGGATTAAAGTGCACAATATAATCTACACCGCTATTTTTAAAAATCATTCCGTCGGCTTTATTTGAATTAACAGGCTGCGTGGTTTTACCTTCAAGAGTGATTTGTTTCCCATCTTTATTTCTCAGGCCAAAGTATTTAACTTTATCACATACAGTATAAAACCCTCCACAACCATTCACTAAAGTAATGGTAAAATCAGATGTTGAAAAAACTTTCATATCTGATTTTAAATTCTCCTGATTTACTTCTTTATCGAGCGTGTAATTTTTAGGCGCATAGAACTCACCATTCTCAGGATCTTTAATTAACGTCCACATGACTTTATTATCTTTAATTTCTAAACTTGCTTTACCTTTTACCCCACCAAAAGCAGAATCAAAATCAATCAAAGCATTATTTCCATTTGCAACACCTTTGAGATTTTTTTGTTCATTATCAGGACAATCTATTTTATTACCGCTTCTGGTAACATAGCAATAGCTACCCATTATGTTATTATTTTTCTGTTTTAACTTTAATGTTAACGTTGAATATAATGATCCATTATCATTTTTTTCCTGCCCACTCCACTGACCAGTAAAGTCGCTAGCAGCAAACAAGGATAATGAAGATGTTGACAACAAAACCGCTAAGCTAAATCTAACTTTTTTCATTTAATTAACCTTTAAAATCCAGACAATCATTGACCCTATTAATCCAGCCGGTAAGATTAGGTAAGTTTTTAGGATCAGATATAGTCAGGTTAGTATAATATTGCTTTCTGATTTCAGCAATACTATCGGTTAGTTTACCTGAATCTTCGACACTATTCATAGCTGAAATTGTATCAGGTCCAATGACACCATCAACACTCAAATTTTTTCCATATTGGCTATTTAAGAGTTTTTGAATCTGCTTTCCGGCCCCTCCAGATGTAATGCTCCAGTCATAGGACATTAAAGCTAATTTAGGATCTTGGATGTCATTAAAACCACTTGGGTCCCAATATCTTTTCTTGTAAATAACCTCAGCCTGTTCTGGAGTGATTTTTTTCAGATTTTCTAATGTCGGCTCAACCCCTAAATCTTCTTTTGAATATTTTTTCCATGTATTCCAGGCAATACCATGGTTTGTTGGACCGCCCTTGTCAGATGCACGATTTGCATAGCCTCCTTCATGTCTTAAAATTATTGGCGAAATGGTTGAAAAATTGTCACCATTTTTTGGTGCAGCCGCCCCTTTCGCCGGTGCCGCCGCAGCTTTTGGCGCAGCCGGAGCCGCCTGTCCTTTCTGCTTCGGCGGGAACAGATTCTCTACGGCCTGGCTGATATTCTGTTTATGACTGGAGCCCGGTGCGCTTGTGCCCGGCTTCGCGCCATCCGTGTTCAGGTTCAGTTTGCCGCCAGAGGTGGTGATATGACCATCACCCTGCACAAAAATATTGAAGCCCTTGCCCACAATATTGATCTGACCATTCGCATTAAGTTCGATAGCACTCTCTCCGCATTCAAGGCGAAGTTTGGTGCCCGAACCCACTACATAGGTATCGACCACCGCATCGAGTTTGCCCTTACCGGTCAGCCGCTCTTCGCCCCCTTTTACACCGTGGACACGGTTGGTTTCGACACGGTAGAGCTCATTGCCGCCCGCGTAATGGCTGTGATTGTTGGCGACTGAATGGCTGGCGTCATTTTTAACATGCGTATCCATGTTCTTCTGTGCCTGAATCCACAGATGTTCCTCACCCGACTTATCCTCAAACCTCAGCGCGTTCGCGGTGTCCGCCGTGCCATCCTTCGACCGGCTTAAAAAGCCCATCTGCGTCGCCGCTGCCGGCAGCGCCCACGGCGGCATGCTCGCCTCGTTGTAAACCCGGCCGATGATCAGCGGACGATCCGGATCGCCGTTGATGAAGTCCACCACCACTTCGTCGTTCACTCGCGGGATCTGCACCCCGCCAAATCCCTGGCCCGCCCAGGCGCTGGAGACGCGCACCCAGCAGGAGCTGGTGTCATCGCCCTTCGCCAGCCGGTCCCAGTGAAACTTCACCTTTACCCGGCCGTAGCGGTCGGTCCAGATCGACTCGCCTTTGGGTCCCACCACCTTCGCCGTCTGCGGGCCGTGCGTTTTCGGCCACGCCGTTTCGGGCGGCGTGCGGTAGGTCACTGACGACGGCAGCACCGTGAAGTGGATGTTGTGACGGCTGTCGCCGGTGTCGCCGCTGGCGTAACTGTTTTCGGCAAAGTCATAGGTCGCCGAGGTCACCAGATACTCGCCGTTGTCGCTGAAGTGCGGCGCGTTGATGATCGAGAAGGTAAAGCCCGGCGCGATGCCGGTGGCCGTGCCCGACCCGCTGACGCTGTGGTGCTCGGCCTGCCACACCTCCTGACGGATGCGCGCGTAGGACTCGCCGTGGCTGTGGTCGACAAAATGGCCCGGCCAGTCGTAAACGTCCACCGAGCCCGGCACCGGCGACGCCGGGTTCTGCCGCGCCTGCAGCATCCAGGCGTTCGGCTTGCGGAAGTCGTAGTCGTCGGTGCTGTAGATGCCCGGCGTCACGCTCTCCGCCAGCGACCACTGGCTGATGCCCTCTTCGGTAACCACGCCGCCCGACGGAGTGACGTGATAGGCGATGGTCTCATAGCCCGGAAACGCCTGATGCTGGTCCGGCGCGTCGCACAGCACCAGCGTATGCCTGTCCGCCTCGTGGCGGAAGAAGTAGTAAATCCCCTCCAGCTCCATCAGGCGGCTGATAAAGTCCAGGCTGCTCTCCTGATACTGTACGCAGTACTCCCACACCCGGTAGCTGCCCGCCAGGCGCGTCTCCACATTGACCCCGTACTCCTTCAGCAGCGTCTGCACAATCTGCGGCACCGTCTGGCTCTGGAAGATGCGCAGGTTGCGGTCGCGCTTCATCGGCCACAGGTCCGGCTCGACCGTCAGCTCATAGACCGCGTAGCGGGTGCCGCTCAGCTCCTGGCTGCGCACCGCCACCCGGGTGATTTTGCCGTTGAGGTAGCGCGGGCTCAGCGCGTTCATCAGCCCGTCGGTCGGCAGCGTAAACGTCACCGGCTTCCCCAGCAGGGCGTGGCGGTCGATGCGCGCGTCGGTGGCCAGCAGTTCAGCGGTGAGCACAAAAGGACGGGACAGCGTCTCGGTGCCCTTAAGCGTATGGAACAGCAGGCCGTCCGCCGGCAGCTGTGCGGTAATGCGTGAGAACATGTTTTTTTCCATACAGACAGAACTGACAGTGAAGCGGGTCAGTAAATGTGGAAGGTAGAAGATTTTTTATTTAAAGCATCTTCTGATTAGAAGCAATGGATTTCAGGATGAAATTATTTATCAAAAATCCCGATTAAAAAAACGAGAAACATTTATGAACATGGTCAGCGCAATAATTTTTTAGTCAACATATCTTTTGGATATCAACCAGAAAACACAAGGAGAAAATTATTTTTTGAATAATTTTAATTTATAAATAACGAACAATGCATTATTACTCAGATCAAGTTCAGCGAAATGCCTTTACAGTTTAGTGAATGTGATTAGAAACCACTTCAACTTCAATCTTTTTATTTATAAAAAAATCCCATACTTCAGATATGGGATCTTATCATCAATCTTTCTCTTCAGGTGCTAAGTGAAACAGCTTTTCGGCCAGCGCAAGAATTCTGTCTTTATCGACTATTTTATTAACCCACTCCTGAGGAATGCCTGACAGTCCATACAATGCGCCCGCTAACTGACCAGCCGTTGCTGCCACACTATCAGCGTCATCAGCAAGATTTGCCGCCAGCAAAATGGCATCTTTGAAATTGTCTGTATGCCAGACGGCCCATAAGGCGGCTTCCAGAGTGTCGATGACATAACCAGAGGAGCGGATTTGATCACGATGCTTTTCTTTATATTCACCGGCATTGATGATTAATACACGTAATGTTGATCCCATAAGATGAGGAGCAAAGCTTTCACTCTTACTATAACCATTTAAGATGTAATGAAGCATGACATTAAAAAAGCGACAGCTATCTATAGACTCTGCGGCACAATGTGTAGCCTCACTCTGTAGTATCGCATCTCGCCAACCGTCAATAAACGATTTCCTTCTGAAAATAGCAGTAGGTGCATGGCGGATTAATGCTGCATTCCCTGCAGTCTCAGGAGAAGTATTTCCCATCCAGGTTGGTCCATGAAGGACAAACTGCTCAAGCGCATAGCGCGTTGTATTACCTATATCAAAGCATACGCCATTAGAACTATTTGTCCCATTCTTATACCAGTTGAGTAGCTTTTTTCGGAACAAGGTAATATCACATTTATTGCTTTCAATATAAGTTTCAGCGAGACACAGCGCCATCGAGGTGTCATCAGTCCACTCACCGGGTTTAAGAGAAAAAGGTCCCCCGCCAATCATGTCATCAACGCGAGCTTTATCTCTTGGCATAAATTCTAGCGTTGTGCCGATAGCGTCTCCAACCGCCAACCCCATCAAAGCGCCCCGACATTTATCTAATGCCTGTTCATCAGTAATTTTCTGAGGTAAAGATTTCGCCCATTCTGGCTTGAGAGCGTCCTCAGGTTTAGCGCGTAAAGGTTTTTGTTCATAAGACATTCTGTTCATCAACTGCCGTGATGCCTGGGGTATTAAATGAGCGTAACGTCTGGCATAAATGAAAAGCGCATCATCATTAGCCCTAAGATCAATCATAAAAACTCCTTATAAGTCAATGTAATATTCCCGCCATCATCAATTCTTTCGATAACTTTAAATTGTGTGTCTGGAGGGTATAAAACTTCCGCTTCAAGAGGATACTCTGATAAAAATGCCACGTCTCGCCCGGAAGCACCATTAACTTTAATCAATATGTTACCTTGAAATGGTTCATTTGAGGATGTACTCATAAATGCACCATCTGAAACAATGTTACCAGGCTGATTTTTAGCAAGTACTTCTTCAGGAAGGGAATTTATCCCTCGATATGAAAGTCCTTTATAAGGAGGGAGCTTGGAAAGGCCATCCTTAGCATGTGCGGCAAAGGCTTCTAATTCAGGAGTTAATGGAGTTTGACCTCTTAATGCTGGATTTAATGCTGTGTAACCCTCATTCGTGGTATAGCCATATAAAGCTCCCACTTGATCATCCGTTAGCATTGCAGACTTCACCGCATTATTGCTCAATGCGTTTGCACGTCCTGCTGCAATCCATTCATCCGCCTGGGCCTTTCCAACAGCCTCAGACAAAGGCATTTTCGGAACAACAGGTTCAGCTACAACTTCAGGTACAACCTCAACGTTCTCACCCGTTTTGACAGCACGCCAGGCATCAAACTTCATGCCCCCTTTGCCACCAAATGCCCCACCGACAAAACTGCCCACCAGCATAGACCACTTTTGTTCGTCAGAGCCTTCCCCGAACAGTCTGCCACCTACCCAATTGCCGGCGTAACCGCCGCCCATCGCGCCTGCTAACCCTAGCAGCGCAATAGCCGGAGAAGCCAGCACCGCGACGGCAGCAGTCCCTACCCCCATCATCAACCAGTTCACCCAGCCGGGGATTTCGGGATTGATGTCGTCAGTCTGAAGTTTACCTCCGCCAATAAACACATTTGCGGAACCACCAGATATCTCCGCACTGCAGGTCAAACGGTCTCCGATACGGGCGGCAGGAAAGTTATTAATAAAAACCTTATCGGAACCTTCAGCTACCAGTTGCAATGAGCCACTGTGCTCATCGCAGTCGCCTTTGGATAAATGTGCCCGTATCGCTGCTCTGCTGTTAGTGAAAACATTCGGCGATCCGGATAACAGTTTGCCAGTGTTGTGCCGCGGAGCCCATGACATGCTGCCAAGCACCTCACCCACTCCTCCGGCGGCGCAGGCACCGGCTGCTGCTGCGGATACGACCACCAGAGCCGCTCCACCGGTAACAACAACGGCTGCTGCACCCAATATCGCACCGCCAATTAAACCGGCGATCATCCAGCCTTTGGAGGCTGTATGAGCTACCTCGTCCTGCTCCCTGGCAGCATTGAATTCAGCCATGATTTATACATCCTCATGTCTCTGAAGAAACGCAAGGATCTGTTGTTCGCTGGAGAGCTCTGCTGGTCCTTTAAATGCTTTTGCCATACCAAGAACATCTCTTAAAGATGAGCTTTTCCTGTGCGGTGATGTCCATAATGCATAGCGTAACGGCTCTTCATTATTTAATGCGGCGATATGTAATGGGCTTCCCGCTGAGTCAAAGAACAAATAGCTACCATTCAATGCTCTTTTTAAATCAACATTCTGATAAAGTAATGTCACCGTTTCATGTGCCGTGAGCACTTTAGTGTCGTTATCAAAACAAAAGAAAATTCCCGATGCATCAGCTGCTATTGACACAGGCTCATGATCAGAATCGAAAGAATTAAATTTAACACTGTTAATAATCTCATGATATTGCTTAGTATAATAATCATTAAAACGCCCTGGGCATGTTCCAATATAGCAAACAATCTTTTTACCCCCGGCGTCATCATCAAGTAAAACAATCGATTGTTTTTGCCAGATCTCAGCGCCGTCATTTTCAAAGTGATAAAAAAGCTCAACTGCAGGCAGATTATCTATCTCGATCAGTTGTGATGTTACGCTTACGAAAGCGGGAACAGTCACACTCATCTCATTGATAATTCTTGCGGCCACTTTTTGTACTGTATCGTCATGAAAAGCAGATGCGCGAGACACTACGAACGTAAACTCACTCGCGTTATTTTCACTGATCGTAAAAAGATTCATTGTCCGGTCTTTAAATATATCGGGCAATTCAATTGAAGCTTCCTGAAGAGTATAGGTGGCCATTTTTATCCTTTAGTATTGTTTGTTGATGAAGAAAAGTAGTTTTCAATTTCACTTTTTATTTTATTTTTATCTCCACTACCCGGTGCAATTATTGCAGCACTTCCTCCTTCTGGATTTAAATGTAACTCACCACCTTTAGTGTTAATCTCCCCATTACCGTCGACGGTAATATTAAAATTTTTACCAATGAAATTAATCGTACCCTCTTTAGTTAACTCAATCGCGCTGAGGCCACACTCGATCCTTACAGAATCTCCGGCTGCAATTGTGTAAGAAGCAAAGGCCTGTTCAGTACGATTGCCCGTTGTCAGCGTTTTACTATTTCCCTGAGTGCCGAGAGTATGGTCACCATCCACTCGCGTCTCATTATTAGCACCCACCGAAACTGTCCTATTGTTTAGAACACTATGTGATTCATCGTTTTTAACATGCGTATCCATGTTCTTCTGCGCCTGAATCCACAGATGTTCCTCACCCGACTTATCCTCAAACCTCAGCGCGTTCGCGGTGTCCGCCGTGCCATCCTTCGACCGGCTCAAAAACCCCATCTGCGTCGCCGCTGCCGGTAACGCCCACGGCGGCATGCTTGCCTCGTTGTAAACCCGGCCGATGATCAGCGGACGATCCGGATCGCCGTTGATGAAGTCCACCACCACTTCGTCGTTAACACGCGGGATCTGCACCCCGCCAAATCCCTGGCCCGCCCAGGCGCTGGAGACGCGCACCCAGCATGAGCTGGTGTCGTCGCCCTTCGCCAGCCGGTCCCAGTGAAACTTCACCTTTACCCGGCCGTAGCGGTCGGTCCAGATCGACTCGCCTTTCGGACCCACCACCTTCGCCGTCTGCGGGCCGTGCGTTTTCGGCCACGCCGTTTCCGGCGGCGTGCGGTAGGTCACTGACGACGGCAGCACCGTGAAGTGGATGTTGTGACGGCTGTCGCCGGTGTCGCCGCTGGCGTAACTGTTTTCGGCAAAGTCATAGGTCGCCGAGGTCACCAGATACTCGCCGTTGTCGCTGAAGTGCGGCGCGTTGATGATCGAGAAGGTAAAGCCCGGCGCGATGCCGGTGGCCGTGCCCGACCCGCTGACGCTGTGGTGCTCGGCCTGCCACACTTCCTGACGGATGCGCGCGTAGGACTCGCCGTGGCTGTGGTCGACAAAATGGCCCGGCCAGTCGTAAACGTCCACCGAGCCCGGCACCGGCGACGCCGGGTTCTGGCGGGCCTGCAGCATCCAGGCGTTCGGCTTGCGGAAGTCGTAGTCGTCGGTGCTGTAGATGCCCGGCGTCACGCTCTCCGCCAGCGACCACTGGCTGATGCCCTCTTCAGTCACCACGCCGCCCGACGGGGTGACGTGATAGGCAATGGTCTCATAGCCCGGAAACGCCTGATGCTGGTCCGGCGCGTCGCACAGCACCAGCGTATGCCTGTCCGCCTCGTGGCGGAAGAAGTAGTAAATCCCCTCCAGCTCCATCAGGCGGCTGATAAAGTCCAGGCTGCTCTCCTGATACTGTACGCAGTACTCCCACACCCGGTAGCTGCCCGCCAGGCGCGTCTCCACATTGACCCCGTACTCCTTCAGCAGCGTCTGCACAATCTGCGGCACCGTCTGGCTCTGGAAGATGCGCAGGTTGCGGTCGCGCTTCATCGGCCACAGGTCCGGCTCGACCGTCAGCTCATAGACCGCGTAGCGGGTGCCGCTCAGCTCCTGGCTGCGCACCGCCACCCGGGTGATTTTGCCGTTGAGGTAGCGCGGGCTCAGCGCGTTCATCAGCCCGTCGGTCGGCAGCGTAAACGTCACCGGCTTCCCCAGCAGGGCGTGGCGGTCGATGCGCGCGTCGGTGGCCAGCAGTTCAGCGGTGAGCACAAACGGACGGGACAGCGTCTCGGTCCCCTTAAGCGTATGGAACAGCAGGCCGTCCGCCGGCAGCTGTGCAGTAATGCGTGAGAACATAAGTAATCCCTGACTATTAACTGTGTGGATCGAGCAACCAGACACCTTCTTCACTGATGTTCAGCGTTTGTTCGCGGGTGCCACTCTGGCCGCTGATGGCGAAGGTGTAGTTGCCCGGCGCCAGCTGCAGCGTGGCGAAGCCATTCACCGCCGGCACCAGCGCCTGCGGCTGACCGTTCACCTGAACGCGTTCACCCTGCTGCAGACGGATATAGACCTGGGCGACCGGCGCGGGTGGTGGTGCCGGTTGTGGATCGGGTTCACGTGCGGCGGTCTGCACCGGCTCAGCAGTCTGAGCCGGTGCGCTGGCAACGGTATCCGGCGGGGCCTCAGTCTGAGTCGGAGGCGCAGCAACCGGCTGGTTAACCGGCGCGACGGTGGCGGCAGGTGCGCTGTTTTGCGCGGTCTCAGCCGGCGGTGTCTGTTCGTTACCGCGTGACATCAGCAGACCGGCGCCCAGGCCGACCAGCACGCCAGCGGCAACCAGGCCCGGCAGTGCAAAGCGGTGTCCCAGCAGCGTTTTCAGTTTAGAGGCGGGTTTGATCACCTCCTCTTCTTCTTCAATCGGCACCAGCATGGTGCCCGGTCCGCTCATTTTTGCGCTGAGCAGCGGTTCCGGTTCGCGTTCCGGCAGCGCCATCAGCGCAGCAAAATCATCAATGCTCTGCGGACGATCTTCCGGTTTCAGCGCCAGCGCGCGATCGACGGCGCTGAGTAGTGCTGTCGAGTAGCCCGCCAGACGACGCTGTACCAGCGGCTGGTAGTTATCTTCGATGCTGCGCACCACGCTGACTGGCGGTGGCGCACCGGTGATCAGGGTATGCAGCACCGCGCCCAGCGCGTAAATATCGGTCCACGCGCCCTGCTCGCTCTCGTCGTTGTCGCTGTACTGCTCAATCGGCGCATAGCCGGGACGCAGCATGGTCTCGCTCTCATCCGACAGATTGCCGATAGTTTTACGCGCCGACCCGAAGTCCAGCAGGATCGGCTCGCCACTGCTCTGGATCTGGACGTTATCCAGCGAGATATCGCGATGCAGATAACCCGCTTCATGGATGGTTTTGATCGCGCCCAGCAGCGGTGGCAACATGCGACGGATCCAGGCCTCATTTACCGACTGCGGATTACGTTCGCTGAAGTTCGAGAGTGTGGTGCCGCTGTAGAACACCGTGCCCATGTAGGCGGTGTCGTTCTGCACCCAGAAACGCAGCACATGCAGCAGGTTCGGATGATTAAAGCGCGCCAGCAGACGCGCCTCCTGAATAAAGCTGTTTAGTCCGGCGTGAAAGGTTTTGCTGAACCGTTCGCTGCGCAGCACCAGATTCAGGTCATCGCTGCGCACTGCCAGTGAGGCGGGCATAAACTCTTTGATCGCGATATCACGCTCAAGCTGGTGATCCCAGGCGCGATAGACGATGCCAAAGCCGCCACCGCCGATGACCTCTTTGATTTCAAACTCATTGAAGCGGTAACCCAGCGGCAAGGCGTTGGGGACATTCAGGGGTTGATCATGTTCCGACATATTCGATTACTCTCTGATAGCCAGGCTTTAAACCGCGAACTGGCAGACAAATTCACCCTGCTCACAACGCACATCGACGCGGCGATAGCGTTCATCACGGGCGTGGGCGCTCAGCAGGATCTGGCTCATCTGTGGCAACAGCGTGTTGGTGAGGATGGCATCCACCATGCGACCGCCCGACTCTACCTCGGTGCAGCGCTGCACGATCTGGCTCACCACCGACTCGTCGATCTGCGCATCAATGCCGTGGTTATCGTCCAGACGACGCACAATGCGCGCCAGCTGCAGCCGCACAATCTCCGCCAGCATCGCGTCGCTGAGCGGGTAATACGGCACCACCAGCAGACGGCCCAGCAGCGCAGGCGGGAACACCTCCAGCAGCGGCTTACGCAGCGCGGTGCTCAGAGCATCGGGATCGGGCATCAGTTCAGGATCGGCACACATCGCGCTGATTAACTGCGTGCCGACATTGGAGGTCAGAATGATGATGGTGTTGCGGAAATCGATGTGCCGGCCTTCGCCATCCTCCATCCAGCCTTTATCAAACACCTGGAAGAAGAGTTCATGCACATCCGGATGGGCTTTCTCAATCTCATCCAGCAGTACCACGCTGTAGGGGCGACGGCGAACGGCTTCGGTCAGCACGCCGCCCTCGCCGTAGCCGACGTAGCCCGGCGGTGCCCCTTTCAGCGTCGAGACGGTGTGCGCCTCCTGAAACTCACTCATGTTGA
>Ga0308169_10001930_pt1 | contig 22623 bp, 20 predicted proteins | sample PhyBR1_2_FD_202139 | JGI IMG/M metagenome (GOLD analysis project Ga0308169, IMG submission 202139) | Phyllosphere microbial communities from UC Gill Tract Community Farm, Albany, California, United States - DLSLSB.R1 | ecosystem: Host-associated > Plants > Phyllosphere > Unclassified | place...
GACATCATCGCCGACGGCATCGTCGCCGCGGCGAAGGAAGTGAACCTCTCGGTGCCGCTCGTCGTCCGCCTCGAGGGCACGAATGTCGAGAAGGGTAAGGAGATCCTGGCGAACTCCGGCCTCGCGATCGTCCCGGCGAACGACCTTGGCGATGCTGCGAAGAAGATCGTCGCAGAAGTGCAGAAGGTCGCGGCATAATCGCGACTGACCACGCATACTGATTCTGCGAAAAACAGGGCTCGGGCGGAAACGTCCGGGCCCTTTTTCGTTGATGTCGCACACTGTTCGGCAGGTGGTCCGATCGGCATCTCGCCGTGACGCTACGGCATAGCGATGTTTCCATACCGGACTTGCGAAAACGGCTCGAAACGGCCATCTGTCGCGCCAACGCCGCCATACTGTGACGGTGATCGAAACGAATGATTTCACCTTGGAAGGAACCCCGATGAAGGTGCTGGTGCCGGTCAAGCGCGTGCTTGACTACAACGTGAAGCCCCGCGTGAAGGCGGACGGAACGGGCGTCGATCTGGCGAACGTCAAGATGAGCATGAACCCGTTCGACGAGATCGCGGTCGAAGAGGCCATCCGCCTCAAGGACAAGGGCGTGACCGAGATCGTCGTCGTCTCGATCGGTGAACAGAAATCGCAGGAAACGCTACGGACCGCGCTCGCGATGGGTGCCGACCGTGCGATCCTCGTCGTCAGCGAGACCAAGGTCGAGCCGCTGGGCGTCGCCAAGATCCTCGCCAAGATCGTCGAGGAGGAAAAGCCCGACCTCGTGATCCTCGGCAAGCAGGCGATCGACGACGACAACAACCAGACCGGGCAGATGCTTGCCGGCCTCCTGAACTGGGGCCAGGGCACGTTCGCGTCGAAGGTCGAGATCGCCGACGGCTCGGTCAACGTGACTCGCGAAGTCGATGGCGGCGCCGAGACGGATACGCTCAAGCTGCCCGCAATCATCACCACCGATCTCCGCCTTAACGAGCCGCGCTACGCCTCGTTGCCGAACATCATGAAGGCGAAGTCGAAGCCGATGGCGCAGAAGACGCCGGCCGATTTCGGCGTTGACGTGACGCCGCGCCTGACCACGCTGAAGGTGGTCGAGCCCGCCAAGCGCTCGGCCGGGATCAAGGTCGCCGATGTCGACGCGCTGGTCGGCAAGCTCAAGGAAATGGGCGTCGCCAAGTAACCTGGGGATGATCCCCACCCCCGTTCGTGCTGAGCGAAGTCGAAGCACCGACGCGGGAGATGCCCTTCGACTTCGCCCCAGGTGTAGGGACAGGGCGCGAACGGACAAGGGATTGCAGGAGCTCATGATATGAAGACATTGGTTTGGGTCGAACATGACGGTCAGGCCGTCAAGGATGCCACGCTGTCGGCGGTGACTGCCGCATCGCAGCTTGGTGAAGTCCATCTGCTGGTCGTCGGCCAGGGCGTCGACGGCGTCGCCGCCGCAGCCGCGAAGATCGCTGGCGTCGGCAAGGTGCATGTCGCGGACGACGCTGCGTTCGCGCATGCGCTCGCCGAGAACGTCGCGCCGCTGATCGTCGAGCTGATGGGCAGCCACGATGCGTTCGTCGCGCCGTCGACCACGCATGGCAAGAACATTGCCCCTCGCGTGGCCGCGCTGCTCGACGTCATGCAGATCAGCGACATCCTGTCGGTCGAGAGCGAAGACACGTTCACGCGGCCGATCTACGCCGGCAACGCCATCGCGACCGTCCAGTCTACCGACGCGAAGAAGGTCATCACGGTCCGCGGTACGGCGTTCGCCAAGGCCGCGACCGAGGGTGGTTCGGGCGAGATCGAGGCGGTCGCGTCGACCGGCGACAAGGGTCTGTCGACCTTTGCCGGCTCGGAGATCGCCAAGAACGAGCGTCCCGAGCTGACCAGCGCGAAGATCATCGTCTCGGGCGGCCGTGCGCTCGCCTCGAGCGAGCAGTTCCATGCGACGATCGATCCGCTCGCGGACAAGCTCGGCGCGGGCGTCGGTGCATCGCGCGCCGCGGTCGATGCAGGTTATGCGCCGAACGACTATCAGGTCGGCCAGACCGGCAAGATCGTCGCCCCGGAAGTGTATGTCGCGGTCGGCATCTCGGGCGCGATCCAGCATCTCGCGGGGATGAAGGACTCGAAGGTCATCATCGCGATCAACAAGGACGAGGACGCGCCGATCTTCCAGGTCGCGGACATCGGCTTGGTCGGCGATCTGTTCAAGATCGTGCCGGAATTGACGGCGAAGCTGTAGGCGAATGCCGCTGCGCAAGGCGAAGCCAAGCGCAACAGCAAGCTCGGCCGGCGGCGCTCCAGCGCCGACCGACGACGCGGGATTTACTCCCGCGGCATGTGCCAAAAAAACGGGCGGTGTGCCTTAGGTCTCACCGCCCGTTCTCGTGTCTGCCGAACATGAAGGTCTGCGGATGTCGAACCGATACGCTGACAAATTATGGCCCAGCAAGTAAGCGTCCATTCGAACCCGCGCGATCGCCTGGTTTCGGCCATCGGCGCCGCGCTGCTCTGTGCCGCCATCGGCTACGCGCTGATCGTCGGGCTTGGCGTCAGCATACCCACTGCCATCCCCGATGCGCTGACGACGTTTGCGGTTGGTCCCCAACCTCCTCCGCCACCGCCTGAAAAGATCATTCCCCGCCGTACGAAAAGCCACCGCCCCGAGGGCGCGGCGTCGCCTGCGAACCTCCGCTCCAAGGCGACCGAAGTCGTCGTCCCTAAACCGATCGTACTGCCGATCGTCACGCCACCTCCCGTCATCGCCGCATTCAGACCCGGCCCCGGCAGCGACGCCACTACGGGCGCGGCTCCCATCCCCGGTCCCGGCACAGGCGCGGGCGGCGTCGGGGACGGCACCGGTAGCGGCCGCTCCGGGAATGGCGACGGCGACGGTGGCGACGAAACCCCGCCCCGCCTCCTCAAGGGCCGCTTCAAGAACAAGGATTTCCCTAATGCCGAGGCGGTGATCGGTGCGGGCGGGATCGTCGGCGTGCGCTACACGGTCGAAACCGACGGCCAAGTCACGCACTGCATGGTCACGCGCTCCAGCGGAAACGGCGTGCTCGACGCGACCACCTGCCGCCTGATCGAACTGCGCTTCCGCTACCGCCCCTGGCTCGACGCCGCAGGGAAGCCGGTCCGCTCGACCGTCGTCCACAACCAGCAATGGGTGAACCAGCTCGGTCCCCCGGTCACGCGGTAACTGAGGCCTACCGCCCGAGCCGTCCCCCACTCAGCACCCGCGCCACGGCTGGTGAAACTGCCATCAGCGCCCGCCCCAGTACGACCGTGACGCCGAGCACCAGCAACGGCTGGACCAGCAGATAGACCGGATACAGCCTGGCCCCCAGCGCGCCGGTAGCCAGTCCGATGAGCGGCCCGAACAGCCACAGCAGCACCAGGTGATCGCAGAACGCAAGAAACCCGTAGCGTTCGATCCCGCGCAACCGGTCCGCAACGTCGCTTCTTGCCAGTGTCCAGGCGAGCCGCCAGAACAGCATCGCCGACGCCAGCCGAAACACGATATCGAACGCCGCCATCTCGTGCGGATGCGCGTCGAAGAATGCGTTCCCCAGCAGCGCGGTCCACAGCCGCGGCGCGATCAGGACGACGAACGGCAGCGCACACCGCCCGATCGGCCACTGCGCCACCTTCTCCGCCACGCCAAGCCGACGCGCGGCGATCCCCGCGGTGAAGAAGAGCAGGATCTGCGGCCGCAACAGCAGCGCCACGTGCACTCCGGACATGCTCCACATGACCACGATCACCGCGACCAGCGCCAACCATGCATTCGGCGCGCGGACCAGCAGCGGCGCGAGCAGCATGCAGACGAAGAGGTCGCGCAGGAACGGCATCTGCACGTCGATGTCGTTCGCATGCACCAGCGGTACGAGTTCGTTCAGCGTCCAGCCGATGCTCGACGGCGTCGGCGCCTTCAGGTCGCCGAACGTCGCCGCCGCCCCGACCAGGAGGATCGCGATCGCGTTCCACAGGAGCATCGGCAACAGGATCGTCCGCGCCTTCCCGAGCAGGAACGGGCCGTACGCGCGTCGCGTCGCCGTCGAGACGACCAGCCAGCCGGAGATCATCCCGAGCAGCGGCACCGCGCTGCGCCCGAACACCTCGCCGAGCACCGTGCGGAGGATCGCCTGGCCGCTGAACGCCACCGCCGCCAGCTCCTCCGCGGTCCGACCGGTCCAGGCGTGGACGTAGACGATCCCCAGGATCCCGATCAGTCGCGCGATCGCGATCGCAGTGGAGAGACGGCGATCCGCCTCGTTCGCCGGTTCGGCCGTTCGCGTGTGCACTGTCGTCCCCTGCCGTTCGGCGAGCGCCTTAGCCGGCTTGTCGCACGCGAACACCTCCTTCAGGATGGAGCGGACGCTATGGGGGACCAAGACATGATCGCTGCATTCCTGATGCTGGCCGCGCAGGCGAGTCCCGACATTGCCCTGGCGCGCCGTGTCGACCGCGTGCTGGAGCGAAGCCCGGTGATCGATGGGCATAACGACCTGGCCTGGGAAATCCGCGAGCTGCACGACGCGAAGGTCGAAGCGGTCGATCTTTCGGTCGACACCGCGCGGCTGCCGAACCCGCTCCAGACCGACATTCCCCGCCTGCGCAAAGGTCATGTCGGCGGGCAGTTCTGGTCGGTCTACATCCCCGCCGACGCGCCCGGTCCGGTTAGAATGACGATGGAGGAGATCGACATCGTCCGCCGGTTCGTCGCGGCGAACCCGGCGGTTTTCGAACTCGCCACCACGGCTGCGGACATCCGCCGGATCGAGAAGGCCGGACGGATCGCGTCGCTGATCGGCGTCGAGGGCGGGCACCAGATCGATGGGCGGCTGTCGGTGCTGCGCCAATATCGGGCGCTCGGCGTCGCCTATATGACGCTGACGCACGGCAAGAGCCTGAACTGGGCGGACAGTTCGACCGATGCACCACGCGCGAACGGGCTCAGCGATTTCGGGCGGCAGGTGGTCGCCGAGATGAACCGGATCGGGATGATCGTCGACGTGTCGCATGTGTCCGACGCGACGATGGCCGCCGCGCTTGCCGTCACCAAGGCACCGGTGATCGCCTCGCATTCCAGCGCTCGGGCGATCGCCGATGCACCGCGCAACATTCCCGACGATTTGCTCCGTGCGATCGGCACGAACGGGGGCGTGGTGATGGTGAACTTCTACCCGTCGTTCCTGTCGGCCGAGTGGCGGGCGTGGGACATCGCGCGGTCGGCCTATGCCAAGTCGGTCGGCGTTCCGGCGAACGTCTATGGGGCCAAATCGCCTGCGCCGCTGGTGGCATGGGACACGGCGCATCCGGAACCGCAGGTCACCGCCGCAACGGTGGCCGATCACGTCGAGCATATCGTCAAGATCGCCGGGCATGATCATGTCGGGATCGGTGGCGATTTCGACGGGATCCAGGGGACCGGGCCGATCGGGCTGAAAGGCGTCGACGGCTATCCGCTGCTGTTCGCCGAACTGGCGCGGCGGGGATGGAGCGATGGCGATCTGGCGAAGCTGTCGGGCGGCAACGTCCTGCGCGTCATGGAACGGGTCGAGGCGGTTGCGAAGGGGATGGCGGGGCTGCCGCCGCTTGATGCAACCGACGTGGCGTCGCGGTAGGGTGGGTTTCAGGGGCCGCGTCTAATTCCCAGCTTGACCCCGTCACCTTAGCGAAAGCTGGTGATCGCTCCGGGCGGGTGACGCGTGTCCCACCATGATATCCCAGCGTGCGCTGGGATGACGGCAAAGGCCGGGATGACGGGAAGGGTTGGGATGACGGGATTGGTTTGGGAGACGGAAAGGCTGGGATGGCGGGTATGCCGCCGGTCGATGCTACCAATGTGGCGTCGCGGTAGAAGGGGCGAGTGCACGTTGCTCGCGTTTCGACCAACCCCGCCAAATCCCGTCACCCCAGCGAAAGCTGGGGTATCCCTCCGTATCCGATGACGTGGGCCAAACGATGATATTCCAGCGTTCGCTGGGATGACGGGTGGAGGGCGGTCAGGGATCCGGCATCCGCTGCGGCACCGGGGGCTCCACCACCAGCGGCGGCACGGTGCGCAGCACGAGCCCGATCACCAGCGCCGCGACGCCGAGCAGTAGGCAGAACGCCGTTACCCCTGGCCATCCGGCATGGGTCCAGGCGAACCCGCCGGCCGATCCCAGAACGCTCGATCCCATGTAATAGAAGAACAGGTAGAACGCCGCCGCCTGCCCCCGTGAGCCCTGCGCGCGCCGGCCGACCCAGGCGCTCGCGATCGAATGCGCGCCGAAGAAGCCGATCGTCACCACCGCGATCCCTGCGATCACCAGCGCGAGCGGCGTCATAGCGGTCAGTGCGACGCCGGCGATCAGCAACACGACGGGGATCCAGAAAACCTTCCGCCGCCCGAGCCGTCCGGCGAGCGTGCCGAACTTCGCCGAACTGACCGATCCTAGAACGTACAGCAGGAACACACCGCCGACCGCCGCCTGGCTGAGGCTGTAAGGCGGGCTCATCAACCGGAAGCCGGCATAGTTATAGATCGTGACGAACACGCCCATCAGCAGGAACGCCTCGAGATACAGCAAAGGCATCGCGCGATCGGTGAACAGTGACCCGGCACTGCGCAATAACGCGCCCGGTCGTCCGACGCTCGGCGTGAAATTGCGCGAGAGCGGCGCGAGCCGGCGGAACGCCTCCGCCATTGCGAGGCCAGCGACGCCGACTGCGGCAAGCGCCCAGCGCCAGCCTTCGAGATCGGCGACGATGCTCACGACCAGTCGCCCCGCCATCCCGCCAAGCGCGCTGCCCGCGATATACAGCCCAATCGCCGCGCCAACCGAGCCGGAATCAACCTCTTCGGCGACATAGGCCATCGCCACCGCCGGCACGCCCGCAAGCGCGACGCCGGTGAGGAATCGGAGCACGAGCAATCCGCTCCACCCGGGAAAGACCGCTGCCGCCAAGGTCAGTGCGCCCGCCGCGAACATCGCCGCGATCATCAGCGGACGCCGGCCGACGCGGTCCGAGACGAACCCCGCGAAGAGGATGCCGATCGCGAGCGGTCCCGTCGCGAGCGATACCGCCAGCGACGCCGCCTCCGCGGTCAGCCGATATTGCGCGGCGAACAGCGGCAGCAATGGCTGTACCGAATACAACAGCGAGAAGGTCGAGAACCCCGCGAACAGCATCGCCAGCGTCAGACGGCGGTACGCGGGCGTGCCCAGGGCAATTGGGGCGTCAGAACCCACTAAGGAAACTCGCGACGTTGTGGCCTAGCGCGTCGACCGCGTAGCCGCCCTCCATGACGATGACGGTCGGCCAGCCGCGTGCGGCGATGTCGCGCGCGAGGACCACGTAATCTGGCGTGGTCAGCTTGAAGTGCGAGATCGGATCACCCTCCCACGTGTCTGCGCCGAAGCTGACGACGAGCAGGCCGGGGTCGAACGCGACGATCGCATCAAGCGCGGCCGTCTGTGTGGCGCGGAACACGTCGATCTGCGTGCCGTGAGGCAGCGGCAGGTTCAGCGTCGTGCCGATCCCTTCGTCTTCGCCCGTCTCGTCGGCATGACCCCAGTAGAACGGGTAGTCGGTCTTGGGATCGGCGTGGACCGACGCGTAGAACACGTCGCCGCGGGTGTAGAAGATGTCCTGCGTACCGTTGCCGTGGTGATAGTCGATATCGAGGATCGCGACGCGGGCGAGGCCAGCGTCGCGCGCGGCCTGCGCGGCGATCGCGGCGGTGTTGAGGTGGCAGTACCCACCGCAATAATCCGCACCGGCGTGATGACCGGGCGGGCGGCACAGCGCGAACGCGGCGCGGTCGCCGTCGAGTACGGCATGCGTCGCGGTGAGCGCGGACTGCGCACTGCCATAGGAGGCGGCCCAGGTCTCGGGGGTGATCGGCGTGGTCGCGTCGAAGCTGTGCGCGCCGATCAGCGCGTCGATCCGGGTGAGGTCGAGCGGACGGCGACCGCGTATCGGGAAGGTGTAGGGGATCGCGTCGCCCTCGCGCCCGGCTTCGTGCCACAGTCGTGCGGCGTCCTTCAGGAACGCGACATAGGCGGGCGAGTGCACCGCGAGGATCGGCGCTTCACCATGATCCCGAGGCGCCTCGACCGGCCCCAGCGCGCCCAGAATCGAGTCGATCCGCGCGGGCGTTTCCGCATACGCGGTGAAGGCGCCGTTGTGCAGTTCGCGTGCCGGCGCATGCGCCCGCTGGGCCTCGTCGAAGAATAGTCGCATCGTTGCTCCTTCACGCGCGGTCACGGGGAAGAACCAACCGATCGCCTTCCGGGTCCTACCGGGTTGCGCAGCCGCGGCAAATTGGAAGGCTCAGAACAGCGCCAGTTGCCGATCGTCGTCGCCGTTCAGCAGCCAGCGGCCGATCACGTCGTGGCGCGTCCGGCCGACATGGCTGTGGACCAGCACGAATGCGTCCGCGGTCCGGCCGATCGGCGCGATGGCTTGCGTGAAGGGCAAGCCGTCGCGGTAGCCGAGCGTCATGTGAGGGCTAAACCGATAGTTTTCGCGAGCGCGCAACCCCGCGGCCTCGCGCGCCACTGCGATCCGCTGATGCAGCGCGGCGAGCGAGGCGTTCTTGTGGCGTGGACGCAGCGCGATGGATCGATCGCTGCCGACCGCAGTGTCGAACTGGAGCGCGAACGGTGCTGCCTCGACCGCATCGCCGATCGCCTTCAGGTCGCGTTCCAGCGCGGTCGAGACGCGGTCGTGGTCGTCGAGAATGTCGATCGTGACGTGGAGATGCTCGGGGCGCAATTTGTCTCCGTCGGTCGCGAACCACGACGCTGCGGCGGTGATCTGGCGCGCGAGCGGCAGTGGTGGGCGGATCGCGAAGAACAGGCGATGACGGGCGATCGGTCGATGAAACATGCCGGATTCCGAATCGGGGGAGGCGGGCCTGTTGCTAATATGTTCCATAAAATTCGTCTAGGTAGTACGCGAAATCGAAGGGCTCCATGCACCACCCCGGCGAAGGCCGGGGCCCAATTGGAAAGGTCACGGTAACGAAGCGTGGAGGGGAGTTGGCAACGTCCGCCAATTGGGCCCCGGCCTCCGCCGGGGTGGTGCATCTTTGCTAGTTCGCCCTTCTACCGCGCCAACGCTTCCGCGATCAGTTTCCGGGAGTTCTCGACGCCGTACAAGGCGATGAAGCTGCCCATCCGCGGGCCCTGCTCCGAGCCGAGCAACGTCTCGTACAACGCCTTGAACCAGTCGCGCAGGTTGTCGAACCCGCCCGTCTTGCCGATCTCGTAGACGATGTTCTGTATGTCCTCCGCACTCGCCTCCGCGGGCAGCGCGGCGAGTTCCGCATCCAGCCGCTCCAGCGCCGCGACCTCGACGCCCTCGGGCGCACGCCGCTTCAACGTCGGCGCGACGAAATCGCGGCTATAGGCCAGCGCATAGCCGATCAGCCGGTCGAGCTCGGGATATTGCGCCGCCGACGCATCGGGCACGTAATTGGCCAGATAGCCCCAGACCTGCTCCTTGCTCGCATCGCCCATCACGCCGACGAGGTTGAGCAACAGTCCGAACGTCACCGGCAGTTCGCCGGTCGGCAGCTTCCCGTCGTGGATGTGATGGACCGGATTGCCGAGTTGCTGCTTCAGATCCTGGCCCGCGTAATTGCCGCGGAACTGCCAATATTCGTCCACAGCGCGCGGGATCACGCCCATGTGCAACGACTTCGCCTTCTTCGGCTCGCGATAGGCGTAGAACGCCAGCGATTCCTCGGGGCCATAGGTGAGCCACTGCTCGAGGCTCAGCCCATTGCCCTTCGACTTCGAAATCTTCTCGCCGTTCTCGTCGAGGAACATCTCGTAGTTGAAGCCCTCGGGCGGGCGGCCGCCGAGCACGCGTGCGATTTTCGACGACTGGGTGACCGAATCGATCAGGTCCTTGCCCGCCATCTCGTAATCGACACCGAGCGCGACCCAGCGCATCGCCCAGTCGACCTTCCACTGGAGCTTGGCCTTGCCGCCGAGTACCGACTGCTCGATCCGCTGGCCGTCGTCTTCAAAGGCGATCAGCCCGGCCTCGGCATCGATCACCTCGATCGGCACCTGGAGCACGATGCCGCTAGTTGGCGAGATCGGCAGCACCGGCGAATAGGTCGCGCGGCGCTCGGTCCGCAGCGTGGGGAGCATCACGTCCTGGATACCCTGGAAGTGGCGGAGCACGCCCTTCAGCGCCTCGTCGAAGCGACCCAACGTGTAATATTCGGTGGACGAGGCGAACTCGTAGTCGAAGCCATAGCGGTCGAGGAATTCGCGCAGGATCGCGTTGTTGTGCGCGGCAAAGCTCGAATGCGTGCCGAACGGATCGGGGATCTGCGTCAGCGGCTTACCGAGATGTTCACGCAGCATGTCGCCGTTGGGGACGTTGTCCGGGACTTTCCGGAGGCCGTCCATGTCGTCCGAGAACGCGATCAGCCGCGTTGGCGTGTCGGAGAGCGCGTGGAAGGCGTTGCGCACCATCGTCGTGCGCAGCACTTCGTTGAACGTGCCGATATGCGGCAGCCCCGACGGTCCATAGCCCGTCTCGAACAGCACCGGATCGCCCGACTTGCCGTTCGGATAGCGCTTGAGGAGTTTGCGCGCCTCCTCGTACGGCCAGGCTTTGGACTCGAGGGCGGCGGTGCGGATGTCATCGGTCATAGCGTTCGGCGATTAGCGCCTGCGCCCGTGTCCGTCACCCCACCGCCGCATGCCTATCAGCGGCAACGATCCTTCGCGGTGATCGTCCGGTCGACCGCACGGCCACCGAGCGCACCCGCTGCACCGCCGGCGAGCGTGCCGAGCAGACCGCCGCCGACCGCGTTGCCGAGCACTGCGCCGCCGACGCCGCCTGCGACGAGGCCGGTCGTGCCGCTCGAATGACGGCAACGCTTGGCGCGGTAACGACGGTCGTGACCGCGATATTCGCGCTTCGAGCGGGCTTCAGCCTTGCCCGTGGGGATCACGGCGGCGGCCGGAATTGCGAGCGAGAGCGCGCTCAGCGCCATGAGAAACTTCCGCATGATGATCGTCCCTGTTGATGTCGATAAAGCTCGGTATCGATAGGGGCGCAACGCACGCGCTTCGTGTCGGTTGCGTAACGGCGAATTTGGATAATTTCGCGTTTCGATGCCCCTTCCGTCATTCCAGCAAAAACCGGGATATCCCCGCGGCGATCGCAGCACCCGCCTCGTGAATATCCCAGCTTTCGCTGGGATGACGGGAGGGGGGGGGAGGGGCATTCCCGATCAGGCGCATCTGCGCACCGCTGACCATATCACCTTGCACAAGAGGTTGCCCTTTCGTTCTCACTGCAGCAAGGTTGTGCGGTGCTTCGCTATCCTGCCCTCCACGCCAGCCACGCCGGCATCTGGATCGCGAATGTGGACGGCGCGCGTCCTATAGGGCGGGGCGAGGCGATCCGGATCGCTGCCGATACGCCGGTCATCATGCTCAACGCACCGCTGGTCGGGCAGCGACTCGGGTATCCCGATCTGTCGGGGCTCGACCTGCTCGAACTCTACGCGTTCCTTCGCCCGGCGCAGTTCGCGGTGCCGACGCCGAAGGGGATCGCCCGGGTGACGGGCCTCGACGTGCCGACCGAAGATGCCGAGGTCGCGCCGTTCCTGCTGCGGGCGGCCGAGGCGATGCTGGCGCTTACCGATGGCGACTGGCCCGAGCGCGAGGGCGCGTGGACCGCGGCGCAGTCGCTGTTTCGCTTGCGCTGGCCGTGGGCCCCCGTCGTTGCCGAGCGGCTGAAGAAGCCCGCGGTCAACGAACGCTGGCTGTTCTCGTCGCTCCCCGAATGGGAGGAGCACGCGCCGCGACCCGCCCCGCGTACCGTGACGATCGAGCCCGGCGATGCGGAGGCGCGGCTCGTCGACCTCACCGGCCACGGTGCCGAGGAACGCCCCGGCCAGCGCGCCTATGCCGGCGCCGCCACTGCCGCGTTCGCGCCGCGGGCGATGCGCGATACGCCTAATCTCGTCCTCGCAGAGGCGGGGACCGGGATCGGCAAGACGCTCGGCTACCTCGCGCCCGCCTCGCTGTGGGCGGAGAAGGCCGGCGGCGCGGTGTGGATCTCGACCTACACCAAGACGCTGCAACGCCAGCTCGGTCAGGAAACCGCGCGGCTTTATCCCGACGCCGCGATCCGCAAGGCCAAGGTCGTCACGCGGAAGGGCCGCGAGAATTACCTCTGTTTGCTCAACTTGGAGGACGCGTTGCAAGGCGGGTTCGCGGGGCGCGCGGCGATCCTCGCGCACCTCGTCGCGCGCTGGGCCGCGTATAGCGCGGACGGCGACATGGTCGGCGGCGATCTGCCCGGCTGGTTGCCGACGCTGTTCCGCCGCAACGGCTCGACCGCGCTGACCGACCGGCGCGGCGAATGCGTGTATGCCGGCTGCCCGCATTACCGGAAATGCTTCATCGAGCGCGCCGCGCGCGCCTCGTCCGACGCCGACATCGTCATCGCCAACCACGCTTTGGTGATGGTCAACGCGGCAAGGGGGCGCGAACTCGCCACCCGGCCGACGCGCTACGTGTTCGACGAGGGGCATCATATCTTCGACGCCGCCGATTCGATGTTCGCGACCGCGCTGACCGGTGCGGAGACGATCGAACTGCGCCGCTGGATCCTAGGCCCCGAATCGAGCGGTCGCGGTCGGCGGCGAGGGCTTGCCGCACGCCTGTCCGACCTCGCCAGCTATGACGAACAGGGGGCTAGGGCGATCTCCGACGCGGTGACCGCAGCGGGGGCGCTGGCGTCCGACGGCTGGCTGCAACGCCTCGGCGAGGGTGCGCCGTTCGGGCCGATCGAGACGCTGCTCGCCGCCGTCCGCGGGCTTACTTACGCACGGGCCGAGCAGCCGGCCGACGCGGGGTACGGCCTGGAGACCGAACTCGCCGAACCCGATGCGACGCTGATCGAAGCCGCCGCGCCCGCCGCTGCGGCGCTCGACGCGCTGGTCCGCCCACTCGTCACGCTCGGTCGCCGCCTCGAAGCCGTGCTCGCCGAAGCGCCCGACTGGATGGATGCGCCCGCCCGAGCCCGGGTCGAGGGCGCGATCGCCTCGATCGGCTGGCGGGCGGAGACGGTGGCGTCGTGGCTGTCGCTGCTCGCGCGCGTCGGCGGGCCGGTCGATGGCGATTTCGTCGACTGGCTTGCGGTCGACCGGATCGAAGGGCGCGAGTTCGATATCGGGCTGCACCGCCACTGGCTCGACCCGACCCGGCCGTTCGCCGAGATCGTCCTGAAGCCCGCGCACGGTGCACTGGTTACCTCGGCGACGCTGACCGGCGGCGGTGATTGGGAAGTCGCCGAAGCTCGGAGCGGCGCGCCGCATCTGCTGCGCCCCGCCGCACGATTCGAGGCGAAGAGCCCCTTCGATTACACGCGTCAGGCCGAAGTGCTGATCGTCACCGACGTGAAACGCGGCGACATTGGCGCGCTGGCCAACGCCTATGCGCAGCTGATCGTCGCCAGCCGCGGCGGCACGCTCGGGCTGTTCACCGCGATCCGGCGTCTGCGCGGTGTGCATGGCCGGATCGCCGATCGACTCGCGCGCGAAGGCCTGCCGCTCCACGCGCAGCACGTCGATCCGATCGACACCGGAACTTTGGTCGACATTTTCCGCGACGATCCGGGCGCGTCGTTGCTCGGCACCGATGCGCTCCGCGACGGCGTCGACGTGCCCGGCGAATCGCTGCGGTTGGTGGTGATGGAGGGCGTGCCGTGGGCGAAACCGTCCGTCCTGCACGCCGCGCGACGGCTCGCGGGCGGTGGTTCGGCGTATGACGATCGACTCGTTCGGGCTCGTCTGGCGCAGGCGTTCGGCCGGCTTATCCGGCGCGCGGATGACTCCGGCGTGTTCGTGATGCTGTCCGCGGCGATGCCGTCGCGGTTGCTCAGTGCGTTCCCGCCGGGCGTACCGATCGCCCGCGTCACGCTCGAAGAAGCGGTGGCCCGAGTCGCCAGCCGGCTTTCCTCACGGGCCCCGGTAGGGCATGAAAGCCGCGAACCCGCTTGAGGATTGCCATGAAGACGTTGACGCTGTTGCGCCACGCCAAGTCCGGCTGGGACGATCCGGTCGCGCGCGATTTCGACCGCCCGCTGAACGCCAAGGGCAAGCGCGCCGCGGCGATGGTCGGTCGGCACATGCGGTCGCTGGGGTTGGCGTTCGATCATGCGATCGCGTCGCCGGCGGTGCGCGTGTCGGAGACGTTGGAGCAGATCGAGTCGGGGTATGGGCGGACGATCGCGCCGAACCTGGATCGGCGGGTGTATTTGGCGTCGGCGGCGACGTTGCTCGACGTGGTGCACGAATTCCCGGCCGAGGCGGAGAGTGCGCTGCTGGTCGGGCATAATCCGGGGTTGGAGGATCTCGTCCTGATGCTCGTCGCGGATGGCGCCGACCCGCTGCGCGATTCGGTCGAGGATAAATATCCGACCGCGAGCCTTGCCGAGCTTCAGTTCGAGGGGGACTGGGCGAGCATCGAAACCGGCACCGCCCGGCTGACCCGCTTTATTCGCCCCCGCGACCTCGATCCGACGCTGGGACCCGACGCCGACTGAACGGCCTAGCGGCGAGGCCTATCGCCTGTGCTATTTCCCTTGGGCGCGCCACCGCTGGATCGTGCGACCGACGATCTGGTCCTCGCTGCCGACATCGCGCCAGAGTTCGGAGAACAGCGGGTCGTTCGAGGCAGGTCGTTTCGCATCGTCCAGCGCATCGAAGGCGACGCGGATAGGGATCGTCACGCCTTCGCCGCAGATGATCGCCTCGCGATTGCGCAACGCCGGGATCGAATCGATAAATCCGCGTGCGCCTTCGGGCATCGCCGCGCGCACGAACGCCTGATCGCGGTCGTTGTTGAGGCGCATCGCGATGATCGTGCCGCACTGCGACAGCACGCCCTCCGCCAGATCCGACGGGCGCTGCGTGATCAGGCCCAGCGAGACGCCGTATTTGCGGCCTTCCTTGGCGATCCGGCCAAGGATGCGACCGACCGAACTGTCGGTATCCCGCCCTGCCGGGATATAGCGATGCGCCTCCTCGCAGACGAGCAGGATCGGCCGCTGTGGTTCGTTGCGCGACCAGATCGCGAAGTCGAACGTCATCCGCGCGAGCACCGCGACGACCACCGAGGTGATCTCGGACGGTACGCCCGAGACGTCGATGATCGAAATCGGCTTGCCGTTGCCCGGCAGGCGGAAGATGCGCGCGAGGAAGCTCGCCATCGTGTCCGCGACCAGCATGCCCGAGAACATGAAGCCATAGCGCGGATCGGCCTTGATCTCGTCGATCTTGGTCTTGAGGCGCAGATACGGCGCGGTGTCGCCGGCGCGGTCCATCTTGCCCATCTCGGCGTTGATGATCGTCGTCAGGTCGCTGAGCAGATAGGGGACCGGCGCATCGACCGTGAGCTTGGCGATCTCCTGGCCGAGGCGGCTCTTGGCCTTCGCGGCGAGCAGGCATTTCGCGAGGATGTCGGCGTCGAACTGGCGGGCCGAGCCGCTGCTGGTCAGGAAGACCTCGCAATGCTCGTCGAAATTCATCAGCCAATACGGCATCTGCAAGTTCGAGACGTCGTGGATCGCGCCATTGGTCCGGAACGCCGAGGCATATTCGCCGTGCGGGTCGATCATCACGATGTGGCCTTGCGGCGCCAGATCGCAGATCCGGTGCAGGATCAGCGCGGCACTGGTCGACTTGCCCGTACCGGTCGAGCCGACCAGCGCGAAATGCCGGCCGAGCATCGCATCGACGTACAGCGCGGCGCGGATATCCTCGGTGGGATAGACCGTGCCGACGGTGATGTTGGCCCGCTCCTGAGCGGCATAGATCTGCTGCAGGTCCGAGGTGGTGATCGGGAATACCTCGCAGCCCGGCATCGGATAGCGCGTGACGCCGCGGCGGAAGCCCTGGAGCTTGCCGGTCAGCCGGTCCTCATCGCCTTCGCCGAGGAAATCGATGTCGGCGGCGATGCAGGTGCCGGCGGTATCATCGAGCTTGAGCGAGCGGATATTGGCGACCAGCCACGACCCGCCGACGCGCATCTTGACCTGGCTGCCGACCTGGCCGGCGGCGCCGACGACGGGATCCGGATCGTCGAGCAGCACACCGATCGATGCGCGGTCGATCAGCACCCGGCTGTTGGCACCGGCGATCGCGAAGACCACGCCGATCGGTGCCGCCGACTCGTGTCCGGCCAGCGTTGCGCCCGTCAGTGGTGTGGCGCGCAGGAACGCGTCTGGTCCCGGCATGTCGCTCATTCTGACACTATCCCCCGTCATTACAGGACGCCTGTGCCAGCCAAGGCGTAAATATCCGGTGACGACTGCGTTAAGGATCCAGCAAAATTTCCGGGTTTCGCAACGTGCTGGCGTCGCGAAAGACTAGACCCGGCGCGCGATCCAGCCTGCCGCCCAGCCGAGAAACACCGACAGCGCGACCGCGACCAGGCCATAGGCGACCGAGGATCGATCCGCGGCGCGGGCGACGAACCGCTCGAATCCCGATTTGCGGATATCGATATCGCGGACCGCCGCCGCCAGCACGCGACCGTCGCGAATCAGGAAGGTCTCCGCAGTAAAGCGGCCGACCGGTACGCGCGCCGGGATCGACACGCGCGCGCGGTACAGGACGCCGTCGGTGATCTCGACCGCGCGTGGCGCCTCGTAATACAGCCCGGCGCGACGCTTGAGATCGACGAGGCCCTTCTGGAACCGGTCCTGTGTCGCGGTCGGTGCGCTGGAGGCGGGCGACAATTGCAGGCTGTCGAGCCCGAGTTCGTAGATCGCCCGCGTGCGATCGTCGACGAGGCGGCCGATCGGCTTCGACGAGGCGATCGCATAGAAGCTTGGCGCGGAACGATACCGCAGGCGCGAGGCGTTGACCCATATGCCGGCGACCTTCTCCTTCTCGCGCATCAGGATCGACTGGGTGGGGCCCTTGACGACGACGACGACATCGGTCGGCTGCTCACCGGTCGGCAGGCGGCCGCCGGGATACAGGATCGCCCCGAACAGCAGGAGCTCGGCGCCCGTGAAGCTGTACGCGATCTCGATGTTGCGCTGCGACACGTCGGGGACGAGGACGGGTTTTGCCTGCGCCATCAGCAGCGGCGCGACCGCCAGGAGCAGCCACGCCCTCAAGACAGCGTGACCGAGAAGATCTCCTCGGGCCGCCAGACCAGCCCGAGCAGGATCCGCGCGCCGACCAGCAGCACCATCACCGCCAGCCCGAGGCGGAGATATTCGGGCCGGAATTTGGTGGCAAAGCGTGCGCCGATCTGTGCGCCGACCACCGAGCCGAGCAGGAGCAGACCGGCGAGGACGATGTCGACCGCCTTGGTCGTGGTCGCGTGGACCATCGTCGCGACCGCGGTGACGAACAGCGTCTGGAACAACGACGTACCGACCACCACCGAGGTCGCCATGCCGAGCAGGTAGATCATCGCGGGAACCAGGATGAAGCCGCCGCCGATGCCGAGCAGGATCGTCAGGATGCCGGTGAAGAACCCCAGCAACAGCGGCGCGAGCGGTGAGATGTAGAGTCCCGACGCATAGAACCGCGTGCGCAGCGGGAGCGCGGCGACGAGCGGGTGATGACGGCGTTTGCGCGCCTTGGGGGGACGCCCGGTGCGGGCGCGGCCGATCGTGCCGATCGATTCCTTCGCCATCAGGCCGCCGATCGAGCCGAGCATGACGACATAGACGATCGCGATCACCGTATCGATCTGGCCGCTCTGCTGGAGCAGGCGGAACAGCCATGCGCCGAAGAACGAGCCGAGAATACCGCCGGCGACGAGTACGCCCCCCATCTTGGTATCGACGCCGTTGCGGCGGAAATGCGCGAAGACGCCCGACACGCTGGCGCCGGTCACCTGGCTCGCCGACGAGGCGGCGGCGACGGTCGGTGGGATGCCGTAGACGATCAGCAACGGCGTCGTCAGGAAGCCACCACCGACCCCGAACATCCCCGACAACAGACCGACGCCCCCGCCGAGCAGGATGATGACGAGCGCGTTGACCGACAGGTTGGCGACGGGGAGATAGAGATCCACGGCCGCAGCGTTACACCGGATTGCGCGGGTGGGGCTAGGCTCGACTCGTTCGGATTCGACCGGGCGTCAGAAGTCGGTGCCGATCGATAGCGCAGGGCCCGAGCCGGGACGTGCGTCGCCCGCGATCCGTTCGCGCCAGTCGAGCATGACGCGCAGCGACGTGTGCGCGACCGGCAGCGTGGCGACGATCGACGGTCCGATGTCGACGCGTGCCGCCGCGCGCTGTGCGCTGCCCCATGCGCCGATGCCGATATCGACGCGGGCACCGGCAAATGAACCGATCGGATGCGTGAGCCGTGCCGAAGCGTCGACAAAGCCTTCGACGCCGTCCCGCGCGATCGCGCCGCCCTGGCCGTACGCCTCGATCCGGACGCCGGGTGCGACGTCGGACGGTCCATAGCCCGCGATCACGCCGACCGTCGGTCCGCCGCGACCGCCATCGAGCACGAAACGCCGTTCGGCGATCAGGCGGATCGGCAGGTCGGTCGGCTGCCATTCGATGCCGAGCGCGACTTCGCGACCGCGCCCCTTGAGCGGGGCGGCGATGCGGGCGGCCAGCGCGAGCCTGCGACGCTCGCCCAGCGCATAGGTAACGCGGATGCCGCCTTGCGAGGCGCCGAGTTGGCCCCCCGATAGGGTGCCGCCGGGGCCGCCGCGAACCAGCAGCCATGCGCTGCCGTTCAGCCGGCTCGAGCCCCGAACGATGGTCGGTGGCGCGAGTGGTGACGGGATGCGGTCGACCTGGGCAACGGACGTGGCAGGCGCTGGCAGGACGACGGCTCTGGCAGCAGGCCATCGTGCGATCGATGCTGCAGGGATCGACCGAAGCGTGGGGGGGCGGATGGCTGGCAGCGCGGGAGCCTGCACGGGGGAAGACGATTCAACCGGCGCGAGTCGCGCAAAACCCGTGGCGGCGACACCGGGTACGAGGACCCCGATCATCCGCGGCAGGATTTTGACGACGGGCAGCGCGTCGATCTCCGGCAGCAGCACCGCGATGCGGATCACCACCCACCCCCCCAGCGCGAGGGCGAGGAAGCGGAGCGGGCGACCGCCGGTCATCGCCGTCGCGCTGCGATATCCTGATCGTATGGAGCGTCGGCGGGGAGGCGCGTGCAAGCCGCCGGGACCAGGATGGAGTCCAGATCGGGAAACTTGTGGCGTGTCTTGTCCCACACCGGCGGTGCGCCGCGGAGCATGCCGATATACAGCAGCACCGCGCGAGGGGCGGCGACCAGCGAGACGAGGTTGCCGACAAAGAAGCGCGGCAATGCCCAGATCGCCTCGCGCAGGCCGTAACTGCGTCCCGTGAACAGCATCCGGATCGCCAGCCGCCAGCTCAGCAGCGCGGTGTTGACGATCAACAGCCCCAACGCGAGCGGATCGGGATGCGCGGTGTAGGGCAGCGCGTCGCCCAGCGCGGTGTGGAGCACGAGCGATGCGCCCCAGGCGAGGATCGCGAGATACGCGACCGCGAGGACGACGACCGCCAGCGGCGCCCTACGATCCCGCATCCGCATCCAGTGATCGGCCAATGCCCGCGGCCGCGCCCAACCGGTACGATCCCAGCCGGCCAACGCGATACCCGTCATCCAGCGTGTCTTCTGGCGGATCGATTCGGCCATCGTCCCCGGAAAATACGCACGGACCGTAACCACGCTACCCGACTCGTCGACGGCGACCCGGGCGAAGATCCCGCGTGCACCGATCTCGGCCAGTCTCAAACCCAGCTCGTAATCCTCGGTCAGGCTGGTCGAATCGAACGGATCGCCGCCCCGCGCGTGGGCGATCTTCGCCAGCATCGCAGGACTGATCGCACAGCCGGTGCCGGCGAGCGGCATCGCGGCGCCGAGCGCCGTCCTGACGATGATCTGCTTGGCATGCGACTCGGCGAACTCGTCGGCATAATGCCCCGACACCAGCCGTGCGCCACGATGGACCAGCGGCAGGACGGGCAACTGCACCACCTCATACCGGTCGATGAGGCTGTCGAAGACGCGCAGCTCCTTGGCGTGCACGACATCCTCGGCGTCGTGCAGCACGATTGCCTTGGTATGCCGGTCATCGCGCGCGTCGTCGCGGCACAGCGCATGCCAGAGCGTGTTCAGACAGTCAGCCTTGGTGGTCGGCCCGTTGCGCGTGCCGATCACGAGGCGGACCCGAGGATCGCGTTCGGCGACCCGCGCGGCGGCCTCGATCGATCCGCGATCATTGGGATACAGGCCGACATAGATCCGGTAATCGTCATGCTCGTAGCGATCGAGCGCAGTCGTCAGCATCGCGCCGATCACCGCGACCTCGTCCCAGGCGGCGACGAACACCGCGATCGGACCCGAGCGAGAGGGCGACGGTAGCGTCGCCAGCGTCAGGCGGGGGCGATGGCCCTGTCGGATACGGTGCGCGATGAAGACGAGGTCGACGAGCAGATCGTCGATACCGCCGAGGAACAACCCGACGCCCGCGAACAAGAGAGTCTCGTGCGCCACGCTGTCGACGATCCAGAACGACTCGACCATGGCACCCCCCTTTCGAAGGGTACAGCAGGATATATCCGTTTCGGATTCAGTCCGATCCGAATTGAATGTTCGCAACGGTGCGAGACATTTGCCGCGCTACCGGATGGCGCGCAGAGTGAGAAAACGCCCGAGTACCGGCCGGTATGGCTCAGGCGGAGCGATCAGGGGCGGTCGCGCCCGCCGCCGCCGGTGTTGCTGCCACCACCGCCACCGCCCGCGCCTGCCGCGCCGACGGTACCGATGTTGCCGAACAGATCCTGGAAGAACCCACGCTCGCGGCCGAGCGTCGGCGTGGTCTTGCCGTAAGGCTTGATCGAGGCGACCTGATCGAGACCGCCACGCCGGATCGCGGTGACGGTGCCCTTCTGATCGAAGCTGATCTGGAGCGTGATCTGCGCGTTGGCGCGCGGGTTGCGGAAGGCGAGGTTGCGGCTGTCGCGCGCGAGATAATACCAGTCACCCTGGTCGAACTGCCCTGCGAGCGTCGGCTTGCCGAGCGTCTGGAGCACCGACTGGCGATTGTCGACGCCCGGCTGGACCGAGTTGACGAGGTCGGTGTCGACCACATAGCCCTGGTGCGAGCGAAGCTGGGTGCAGCCCGCGCTCGCCGATACGACGAGGCCGAGGGCCGCGATCTGGACGAGACGGGTGGAAACGACGCTCATAGACTCTCCCGGGGCATACTCTGCCGAGACTGGGTAACGCTCAACATCGGCGAACGCATTTGCATCGGTCGCCGATCGCCTCGATATGCGAGGTTGCGCGGGCAAACAAGCCGAAGCGCGGTTGCGATCTGAAGGACGACGGATTGAGCTGGTTGGGAAGACTGCTCGGCGAGAAGCCGGACGAGGCGTTGCCGCTTTATAATGCGGTCGTGGCCCGCGCGCGTGCGGAACATTGGTATCTGGATGGCGCGGTGCCCGACACGGTCGATGGCCGGTTCGACATGATCGCGACGTTGCTTGCCGTGGTGATGTTGCGGCTCGAGGCGGAGCCGGCCGGCGGTGATCCCGCCGCGCGACTGGCGGAGCGGTTCGTCGACGACATGGACGGTCAATTACGCGAGATCGGCATCGGCGACATCATCGTCGGCAAGCATATCGGCAAGATGATGAGCATGCTCGGCGGTCGGCTCGGTGCGTATCGCGAGGGGCTGGCGGCGGGCGACATCACGCCGGCGCTGATCCGCAACCTGTACCGCGGCGCGGCGCCCCACGATGCCGCGCTTGCGCACGTCCGCGAGTCGGTGATGGCGTTCCATGCCGCGCTCGCGACCACATCAATGCCGAAACTGCTCGCAGGAGAGCTACCGTGAAGACTGAATTCAGCCGCCCCGAACGCCTCGACACGATCGGTGAGCGCGAGCGGATCGTCGAGATCGTCGCCAACGAAGACGAGCGTGCGGCGTTGGCAAAACGCTTCGCGATGGTCTCGATCGCGCGACTCGAGGCGCGGTTCGGGATCAAGCGGACCGACAGCGGCATCGTCGTGAAGGGGCGCGTCACCGGCGCCGCCGTACAGGCGTGTTCGGTCACCGACGAGCCGCTCGATACGCAGATCGACGAACCCGTCGCGCTCCTGTTCGTCGACCAGCTGGTGGCGGAGGGCGACGAGGTCGAGCTGTCCGACGACGCACTCGACACGGTAGCGATCGAGGGCGGCACGATCGATCTCGGCGAGGCGGCGGCGGATACGCTGGCGCTGGCGATCGATCCGTTTCCGCGCGGGCCCAATGCGGCGGCGGCACTGGCTGCGGCGGGGGTGATCAGCGAAGACGAGTTCCGTCCGGCGAATGCGTTCTCGGATTTGAAGGCGAAGTTGGCGGGGAAGGTGTAGGGCTGGCCCGATGTCTCTCCCCCTGGTGGGAGCTTATTTCGAGCAAACACGTCAATGTCATTCCCGCGAAGGCGGGAACCCATACTGGCAGGCCTCTCGATGGAATCGCCAGTGCTGGAGCATATGGGTCCCCGCCTCCGCGGGGATGACTTTGACGCCATGTCGAACGGCCTCCCTTGGCG
>Ga0308169_10001933_pt1 | contig 22611 bp, 19 predicted proteins | sample PhyBR1_2_FD_202139 | JGI IMG/M metagenome (GOLD analysis project Ga0308169, IMG submission 202139) | Phyllosphere microbial communities from UC Gill Tract Community Farm, Albany, California, United States - DLSLSB.R1 | ecosystem: Host-associated > Plants > Phyllosphere > Unclassified | place...
TGACGATTTTCGGCATGTTCGGCCCCTCAGATTTTGGACCCATGGGGCTGGGGCGAAAACAGGGTGTCATTTGGCGTGGATTCTAGCCACTCTCAGTGGACTGCTATGGACACAAAAAAACCCGCAAAGCTTTCACCTTGCGGGCTTTTAGGACTTCGATGATGGTTCTGGTAACCATCAACCAAGAATTTTGGGCTGGCGGAGTCTGAATTGGTTGTATAACTTGTTGTTTAATAGCTGCTTACCTTCAGTTCAATTTTCATTTTGGTCCCATTGTTGGTCCTAAAAGAAAATGTCAGGTTTTTGCCGGGGAGGGTAGGTTACAGTAGAAGTCTCTTCGTCTGTGAGATTAGCATTTTGCTTTCCTTTAGTCTGCTCTGTATTTAACCGTTTATTTCATACTAGATTTTTAGCAAGCCGGTAGAGCGCCTTGCTCGCAGAATATCTACTACGGAAATATACGGGGTCTGCTCTTGCCATGAAAATCCCTTCCGGTCGATACGAACCAGTTCGTACTTTTCGACCAAGAAATTCACCGCATCGGCTAGAGTTATCCCCGCCTCGATATGTTCCTGAATGGCCGCGTCGTCGTGTAATGGCGTGTTGTTAAGTGCCAGACCGTAATGATGTTCCAGCAGATACGTTAACAGTTGCTGCCAGACCTGTACGGGCGACAGGTGTGACGAAACCGGCACCATGGCCGGTACAGATGAAATGTGCATGAGTTGAGTCCTGATAAAAGAAGAGAAGGTTTTACTTGATTGCAGATGCCTGAGGATAAATAACGATGTAAACATAGCCATGAGAGCCGAGAGTGTCAGCCTCGCAGGTGAGTCCGTTATGATACAACGTGACACAATGTTGATGGCGCGGATTCAGTTCACCGGATGCCAGCATTAATTCAAGCTGTTTCATCACTAGCGGAAACGCCTTATTCAGACGCAGCGCCTCCTCCTCGTTAAACGCACCGCTAATACCTGCACGGTCTGCCAGAAAATGCAGGCGACAGCCTTCCTGCACAAGTCTTGATCCGAACCACGGCGAGATGTCGCGCTTCAGTCCCCATGAATTTTGCATTTTCGACTCCTTATTTAGTGTCAATTGGTGGTGATGCACATCAGGCGTGCATACGGACCGTGGTTGTCTCGACGACGTTCTGCGTAAACCGCCAGCACGCCGGAAATCTCCGCGACATCCTGACCGGTGTAATGACTGGCACTGCCGTGCCATTGGTATTTGCCTGTGCAGTAGCAAAAGATACGGGAATCCGGATGTTGTCGCTGAATTGCCATTGCGGCCTTTTTATCGATGATTTTCATGGTTAGCCTCATAGCCAGCCACGTTCAGCAAAAGAAAGCACATCGCCGATGCCAACAATAAGATGATCCAGCACTCGCACCTCTACCATTGCCAGCGCTTTCACCAGATGTTGAGTGATGTTTCGATCCTGTTTACTCGGTTCTGTCTCTCCGGATGGATGGTTATGGGCCAGAATCACAGCGGCAGCGTTATGGCGTAGTGCCAGTTTCACCACTTCGCGTGGATGGACTTCGGTATGGTTAATCGTGCCCGTAAAGAGCGTCTCGCATTCCAGAAGACGGTTCTGATTATCGAGATATAAAACAAGAAAAACTTCGCGCTCCTGCAGGGCAAGACGCAGTTGTAGCCAGGTTTTGGTGAAGGTAGTGGAATTAAATTGTTCGCCAGGCTGGCGCTGATATTTTTCCAGTAAGCGGAGAGCGCGACGAATGGTGCGTGCTTCAGTTACCGGAAGATCAGGAGGTAGATTTATCTCTGACATGACAGGGCCTTGGAGGTAATAGTTAAAGTCGTTTATGAAGCAAGTTGAAGCATATTTTCAGCCATCACCCACAGAGCGCGATTGAGCTTTACGTCTCCGTCGATACCTTTGACAGCGCGGGTTTGAGCATGCTGGCCTTTCGTCGTTCGTCCCGATAGTCCGCCTTTTATCAAGTTCTCCTGAATGCGCTGGTAAGTGGTCCACAGATCGTTGCTCTCATCCTGCCAGCGGCGCGGGGAAAGGATCTGCGATTCCGTCCTCGGCTGATGCTCTTCACCAAAGCGGTAGGTTAATGCCGCTTTCGCCATCGCCTGCTGTGCTGGTGGTGGTAACAAAAGCGACTGCATGGCATCGCGCTTCTCCTCCACCCGGTCAAAAATCCCCAGCACTTCGTAAGCCCCTTCAATGACTTTCTCCACCACATTGCCTTTATGTGGCACACGTACCTCACCAAAACTCTCACTGCAAATCAGCCCGTTCTGGCAGACTGCACGAAATAGCCCCGGTAACATCTGGTATGAGCTGGAGCCGTCATGGCTGTTGAGCAAAATGATTTCCGGTACCTGTTTGCCAGTGATCTGGCCCTCGCGACGCAGGCGTAGCATGTGCTTAGTGTGCTCACGCTTGCTCTGGTCGCGCACTCGGGTCTGGCAGGCAAAGAACGGCTCGAAACCTTCTTGCTTCAGGCTATCAAGCAGTGTGATGGTTGGAATGTAGGTGTAGCGGTCCGAGCGGGATTCGTGCTTGTCGGTACCAAATACACTGGGAACATGGGCCATCAATTCGTCGTTAGTCAGTGGACGGTCACGGCGTATCTGGTTAATCCGTCCGAAGCGGCTGGCTAATTTCATGATGAATACTCCTATGTGGTTAATGGTATAAACGCAGACAGGCCGCACTTCCGGTTAAGAAGTGCGGCCTGTCTGCATTTATGGGATGTTGCTGGAGGGATAGGGGGAAACTCTCTGTCGTTGATGGAGTCGACAGCTAGCTGGCCTCTATTAGTTAGTTTCGTGACTAATGTTGGCTGATTTACAACAGGTGTTTGCAGTATTATTAATCATTAACGTGTTTTTCTCGGCCTAACTGCCAACTGCGCCTGGCATCTGTGAGCGTTTTACGTTGAAGGGGCACAGTGCTATAAATCATTTTCGAAGGGGCATTTGATCATGAAGCACTATTGATCTGCACGCATATCAATAATCAGGAACTAATTGTTACCTTCATGAAGGGCTTTACTCACACGGTAATGGTTCAATATCAAAACTATAATGGGATCCAATGACTTTTAATAAGTTGCCTTTTAAATCGTCTAATGGGTGGGATATACAGCTCATGCGGGGTAATCCCGACTGTGGAACCTTCTACAAATGGATTTATGACGAACTAGCAAAAGTGACCATAAATTGGCCGCCCAAAATCACGTCACTGACAACTGGTCGACAGGGGAATTTAGGTGAATTCCTGTCGTACAAAGTAGCAATTGTTAATGGACTTTATGGAAAAAGGAAAGGTTATACAGTGGCGCTTATGGGAGCCCTTACTCCGCTTCAAAATGGGGCCCCTACAGGGTTGGATACCACCATTCTTCATTTGGATCCCAGTGGTGATACCAGTAAAGACTGCCTGTACATCATGGAAGTAAAGACTACAGGCGCTGTTAATCTAACCTATGCGACGGCACTAATTGGTGATTATAAAAAGCTCTTGGGTAAAACGACGGTAGCAGGTTCGTTAGGTCAAAGATTTAACTGGCTTCTAGGTTATTTGAAAGAGATACATGAATTCTCTGATGAAGAGATTGAGCGGGTAGGCAATCTCTTCATGCCTGAAGCAAAAGACTGTAAAGGTATCAGGTTGATACCAACTCTCGTACATGATCGCAATGTCGGTGATAAAGCTGCTGTTAACGCATTAGACCATGTTGCTGGAGAAATTGAAAAGCAAGGCTGGGGCAAGCAGACCATCGAACCTTGGAGCATTGCAATAAGCAATTTGACTAAGTGCCTTGTGCATCTTTCAAATAATGTAAGTACAATGCCATGACCAATCTACCAGGTTCAGTCAAATTTCTTGATAGCGCTGCTTCATCCGCAGCAAAGGCCAGAGGTGTTGAACCTATATGGTCGACAGCTGATCCACTCGATGTAGCAACAGCACTCAAATGCATTAACGCTTTTCAAATCCGCGTTAATGTCGAAACCCTTGAAGAACTCGATGATGAGAGTAACGCTAAGCCTCTTATCGCAGCAGCTCGTATTTTACAGTCGACTGCACAGCATTTGCGGAGTGCAAACAAACTATCAAACAGCGCTGATATTAATGACTTATTGTTATATTCGGCACTTGCTTTTGCGATGCATGGTAATTTCCCTAGTGCTCATGCAGCCCTTTTAGATATATCGTCAGACTTTCTTGAGGAAAGCTTGATGTTGCGTATGGTCGTAGCAATATGCGATCCCTGTGACAAATCAGTTAGATATGGTTCGGACGATATTGAATTTGAGCCTTTTCGGCGAAGCTGGTATCGCGCTTTGCGCAATAAAGATAGCCAAGTAAGAAATAAAGAATTCCGTCATGCACTCAAGCTTTTTACTGAAACAGCGTTGGCAGGCACCATGGCGGAAGGTGCCCTGATGCTGGGTGGCCGAATGGCAGCTCACCAAGCTAAAAGATTAGCTACAGCTAACCTTCTAGATGACGCTCCTGAGATTCCAAATTGGTTTATCCGGAACTCCATAAAATCGGGCATGGTGACTTTGCTACCTCCGCAGCACATGCTTTTAAGTAAGAGACGAATTGCCAGACATGGCCGTAATACTCTCTTGACGCTTCCCACAAGCACTGGCAAAACTTTTGTTGCTGAAGCTTGTATAGCCTCTGGTTTAGTCAATGATGGCCTATGCGTCTATGTAGCACCGTATGTCGCCGTTGGAGAACAGGTGAAAGATTCACTACGGAAGCGATTTGGTGATGAGGTACCTGTTGTTCCGATGTTTGGTGGTTTCCAGTCTGAGGCCTTGAACGTCTTCTCTCAAAAAGAGATTTTCGTTGCCACGCCGGAGCGATTTGATGGATGGCTTCGCTCCGGTGAAAACATCGAACGGCTGCGTACTGTTGTTTTCGACGAGATCCATATCCTCGAAAATGGTGTTCGCGGGGCCCGTGTGGAAGGTCTGCTGTCACGACTTCGTCTCCTTCAAAGAACCAATATGGACCTTCGCATAATAGGGTTGTCGGCTGTATTGACCGAACCTCAGCTTGTCTGTAAGTGGCTTGGCGTTCAAGTTAATGACCTTCATCAGATTGGTTGGAGACCGACTGCACGTCGATTGGCGATGTGTCTTGCAAACGGTGATATGTACTGGGTCCACGGTAATGATGCTCTCCGCCCTAAAGGCGAACGAGCTAATTCGATCATGTCTGAATCTGTAAAGATCGACCTTCCAGGACAGATTCGACCAGCACCTTTTGCGAATGCAAACGAGAAAAGTGCTGCCATCAATGTTGGATCCATAGCGCGAGACCTTTTAACACGTCTCGGCTCGCCTGGTTTGGTAGTATGTCCTCGAAGGCTAGACACTAGATTGCTTGCTCGAGAATTGATGAATAGCCGTCAGTATATCGAGAACATGGAAGTCCATAGGACCGCCAAAGATATCCTTGCACGTTACCCCTATTTGGATTTTCTTGCTGAATGTCTTCTAAGTGGAGTTGCCTACCACAATGCGTCTCTTCCCTTTGATGTACGCCGCGACATAGAACGGCTTACTCGCGAACGAGCCCTATCAGTGGTCTGTGCAACCACCACGCTCGCGGAGGGAGCAGACCTGCCGTTCCGCTGGACTATTGTGGCTCATTGGCTCAGTAGTATGCATGGCGATGGCACGAGAATGAAATCAATGACTTTCCGCAACATAGCAGGCCGCTGCGGCAGGGCCGGTGCTTTTTCTGAGGGGGATACGATTCTTTTTCAAAACTTAATGGGGCCTCCTTCCAGAATAAGGAGGCAGCGGAACAAGCATCTTCTTGAAGAGGTGATGTTTTCATCCTCGCCACTTATGTCAACACTCGGGGGCGGATGGATTGAGGCATCCACTCAGGGACAGCAATTGATTGAGGCCACTTTCAGTGCACAGCTATTAGCTTGTATCGCAGAGCACCCCCAAGCTGAAAATATTGTTTCTGAGTTAGTTGATGCCTCTTATGCTGGGCAAACCGACGGAGAGGATAATATTCAACGTATTTTGTCAGAGACTATCACCAGCATTTTGGATGACAAACAGGTTGGTGGCGCAATGGCGGTGATGAATAGTCCAATCCGGCTAACTGATTTCGGTCATGCTGCAAATTTAAGTGGCTTCTCGCCTTTTACCTGTCGGTTGATGTTTCAATTCCTGTCAGGAAAAAACTTTAAATCTGGCGGTGCACTTTACAGTGAATTATTGGGGCTGTTCAATAACGTTCCCGAGCAGCCAAACGAAACGTTGAGGAAAATTTTCTCAGGATCATCACATAGGAATGTCCTCAGGGCCGACAACTTTGAAGATATGTTGACGAAATTGCTTCTGCGTATGGACTTACGCACGGTTTTTGAACTTCTGCGCAGCAAGAATTCCAAAGCTCAGCCTGATACTGTTGAGACGATGTTTGAGGAATTCGTATCATTCTTAAATAGCGTTGTTGGAAATTTCCTACCATGGCTTCTCAGAGGCCTTGAGAGACTTAGTAAGTTTGGAAGCGAGGAGGCAGCAGCAATCAATTGGTCGAATATGGCCAAGGACATCGAAGCTGCGCTAAGTGCTACGGGGGGCGAGACAGCAGCCGATGATTCTCTGGTGCCAATCGAATGAACAACTTAATATAAGGTTTTAGGTATTACATGATTGAAACACAAACATTCATGGTTACTACCACGTATTATTTCGAGTTGGCTGCCTAACAAAGTCGTTAACTTCCGCTTCTGGCACACAGCAGTCAGAGGCGGAGTTACAGTACACTAACGAACTGAAATAATGAGATGCATATTATGGTGAACCTGTTAAGGGGAGGGACCTTACGGGGGAGGGGTTTATAATGGCTATTAATACGCAGTATTAATACCTGATTTCTTTGATATTACGATTGATAGCACAACAGGGTCTGACAACTGATTGTCAGACCAGATATCGTGCATTCGAAGTTAGTACTTCGTCAGCCAGTCCCCCTGACTGGTGATGACGTTAATCTCTGCCACACTGCACGGGCCTTTAATGTAGACGGCAATCTCTTTTCCATAGTGCAACGTTGAAGGTACCAGTGCTTCAGGTTTACTACCTGCGTAGACCGTGGGCATCTTCTGAATGGGGCAGTTACCCCGGTTAACGACAACATCGTTAATGGTGACGCTGTCAGTCAATGACTGAACATGAACACGCTGCTGATGCAGATTCGGGTAATACGGATTTTTAACCTGCTCAAGACCAATCCTGACCGGTGCCTCTGCTGCATGTGTCAGAGGAGTAATTATCAGTGCCAGGGTGAGGGCACTAATTGCTGTTTTCATTATTTTTTCCTTATGTTTGCTGGAGTAGTAAGGGTTCACATCCGGGTCAGACAGCCTGATTTATCAAACTCAGGCAGAATTTTTGCGGTATTGCTGAAGGTGAAGGTAGTTGAGGTCAGTCCGGTCGCCGTTATATGAATCCGGTGTGACTGACGGACAGCGTCCCAGAAGGCTTCGAAGTTACTCCCCCCGGCATCAGACAGAGTGTCGTTAATCAGAAAGATGTCGCCGCTGTCGATTTGTGCCCGAACGCTGCGCCCGTCATCATTACCGCTGGTGAGCGTTTTGCCATCTGGTGATGTGTACTGGACGAACACATTGTCGTCCGGTGAACAGGTCAGAAGCAGTTCAGCGCCATTTTTCTCCTGTATGCGATATTCCGTGACACCCTGAACCCAGGTACGGGTCCACTGGTTTACGGCTGCGCTGGCCTGCGCTGAAGAAAGCAGCGCCAGCAAAAATGCGATTTTTTTCATGATTATCCTTAATTTTCCGTTTCTGCCAGTACCGTGCGGATATACTGGAAGTGCGGCAGTGAGTGAATGAAATGTGGGTCGGCGGTCAGTGCATCGATGTGTTTTCTGCGCAGAAACTGTCTCGGTGTCAGGCAGACATCGGTAATGCTTTCCAGCAGAAAGACCTGCAGTTGCCGGGCGTACTCTCCGACCAGATACCAGCCGTTCTCGAAATAAATCAGGCGATAAGGTGCGAACCAGCGGTACTGCTGCCCCTCTGCGGTCAGATCCAGCAGAGTTCGCTCCAGAATGGCCTGTGTGATACGCCAGAAACTGCCGAAGGGACCGGGCTTGCGCTCCGGTGGAGACTGCCAGACGATAAAAGGTGGCTCTACGGAGCTGTCAGTCAGCACCGATATCAGACGGTTATCCATCGCCGGGAACAGCTGCTCCGTGCGGGTTACTCGTGCAAAGTGCTGAATATGCCGGTTGGTGCGCAGGCCTTCGTGCTGGTGGGCCAATGACCAGCAACCCTGCTGGTATGTCAGTTCGAGGCAGCTCAGGCGTTCACGAAAATCCCGGCGTAGAGTGCGCTCCGAGATATGAAACTCCTGAGACAACCCACTAACTGACAACCGTTCCCCCATCAGCAGGCGACTGATGATGATCGCCAGCCGTGATGCCATGCGATCGTGCTGTTTTCCTTCCGCAGACATATTGAAGGGTTTCCGTTGATTACATTGATTTGTATAGATATTGCTGACGAAGACAAGCGACCAGTAGGCAGGCCGGAACCGTAACCCGCCGTGCCGGGCCTGCCATATCGGCAATCAGCCAGCCGGTGATCAGGGCGATACCAACCGGCCCGGCCAGTACACTGATAGAGCGGGTCAGGGTCAGATAAGTCACGATGGGGAGCGTGCGCCCCAGAACAACCTTCGCAAGCGTACTGAGCATCACGACCGATAGACGATAGGCTGCAAAACCAGAAGACCGGACTGCAGTCTGTATCGCCATCAGTATCAGCGGCACCGTTGGTGCGGTCAGTTCCGTGCCCATGCTGTCAGCAAACTCCCGCAGCTCAGCCGAGGACATTTCGCTGAGGCTTTTTTCGAGCATCTTCATCAGCAGGGAGAGCTCGATGGTTTCGGTTGCCTCCTCTTTTTTGTATTTCACGCCCGTATGGTCACAGACATCGCATAACACTTCCCGGTACAACACGCCTTTCCCGCCCCTGAACATACTGGCAATACTGCTGGCACCAAAGGTCTGGATTTCAGCGGCAATCTCCTGCCAGTAATTACGGTGCGCCGGGTGAAAACGTTTGTAGTTGTCGCTGCTGGACAGCGTTTCCGTCCAGCGCAGGGTTTTATCCCTTGGGTCATGGGTAATTAGACTGACCAGTAAATCTAGGTCCTCATTATCACAACACTCCAGAAACCGCAGGTCAGCATCTTCGCGATAAACGGCCATTACCCCTCCATTCAGGTCTGTATCGTCAGGGTAAAACGATAACAAACCCGCCTGTAAGGACATGGCCGATGTGTCAGGAAAATCAGTGTGTTATACGAGTAATGACGGACAGGTGATGTCCGAAAATGAAATGCAGAAGATTATGCTGTGCAGGGCGGAGTTACCGGTGGAATAAACAAACGAATGGCGAGTTGCCCCGTCAGGCGGGTGACGAGCCAGGCGGCACCACCGTTGATTACCCCGCCCAGTAACGGGAGCAGAAGGCTTTCCCTGAGTAACGCATTACTGCTTTTCAGCAGTAATGCGTCGCAAACCACCGTCAGCAGAGCGGTCTCGGCCTGAGGGTGGCTCAGTGTGCGGGTCAGTAACCGGGTGATGATGTCACTGATGGCATCCGAACAGGCATCCCCGGCCAGCGCGCCCCAGCAAAGCAGGCGTACCCGTGGATCTGCTGTGTCATGGCCTCCGATGATGGCAACGGCGGCACACAGCCGCATCTGAATGAACAGCGAAGAGCAGACATCGGCGGTGACGGTCAGTGGCAGCAGAGCACCTCCGGCGAGCCCGCAGGAAAAGCCGGAGCCGCAGGCTTTCAGGGACTCGTACAGCACAAGTGATTCAGCCGCATCCACGCGACTCGTTTCGTTCTGCAGGTAACTGTCTGCCAGTACTATGGCAGAGTCCGTGACGGCGGTACCTTCCACCGCCAGGGCATACATCCCACCGCCAGGGCATACATCCCGTCGAACAACTGACGTAATACGGTAATATCCAGAGTATCCTCCTTAGCAATTGCCTCTGTGGGGTATCGCTGAGGTGATATAGGTTTGTCATTTTTTTATTTACGGTTTGTTCACGCTGACAATTGCTTACTGCATCTGAATTCGGCAGCCTTAAACCTGATGGTCGTAAATCTGAATGGAACAAACCTGTGTGAATAACATCATTCCGGTGTGAATATTATTCTTATTGCACCGCTCTGAAATGTTGGCGAAATGTATGCTTTTTGTTTGCTAATTTCGACGGTGGCGGAAGTTAAAAACTCCTGAACTATGAAGAGCGCTATTATTTAAACAGTGAAAAGGACATGCCGTCTTTACGTTCACAGCGAACAGGATAATTTTCCGTCCGGTGCTTCAGAGAGCGTGGTTTCTGTGTAAATTATCAGATGGCATTGTGCAGACTGTAGGTGATTGGTGTTATAAAAATGTTGTATATATGTTTACTGGACTCTTTGTCTAATAAAGACTTAAATGGTTTTAAGGAGAAGTTTTAATATTTTAATCGTCTTACTATAAAGTTAAAAAAAGCACCATCTATCCAGAGGTGCTTTTACGCTTATGATGACTCGTTATGAGAATCAAAAACCATTTGGGCTGATGATAATGTGACCCCCATCTTTTGCAAGTACAGGCACCGTGAAAAATCTATTATAAAAAATAACACGCTCCTCCAGACAGGTCATATCAAGCCCAAAGTAACATTTCATATAGTTGTGGAGTCTACTGGTATACCAGCCATAAACCCCATTTTCTTGCATGTGAATTGGTATCGTTTCGGTTCTCTCCAGGTACCCAGGCAATTGTTGCATTTCTTTCAAAAAACTGTCGGCATCACCCTTTAACATTGCGTGAAAGCAGGCTACAGCAAGCAACTCATTATCAATGCCACCACTTTCTATACTCAGATGAGATGCCAGCGCCGTAATTGCGGCTCTGAGTTTAAAATGCCCCAGGCGCAGCGTCTCTTCTTTTAAAAGCTTCTCCAGCGGAGGTGAAAAAAACGTATTAATCGAAAACAGTCTGCGCGGCTTCTCTATGTCAACGAAGTTTAAATTCCGAATCCTTTTTAGCGCTATTTGTACAGTATCAACACCGTACCGGGAGGTCAGTGCTTTTAACAGTGTTGTTTTCACTGGTTCTTCATGACTGGCAGCAATAAAACCACGAAACTCATCTTCCGGTGTATAGGGCGGAATGGTATCTTTCAGCATCCTGTTGATCAGTTTAGGAGCAATGAGAAGATTTTTGCTTATGTTAGCGCCTCCTTTGGAGTTCGGATAGAGATGACTGACTTCAAGCTCAAGCCAGGGGCGCAGACGAGAGAGTGGCAGCCCGTCATCACCTCTAATCCATTCATCATACAGAACATTGTAAGCCCTTTGATGACGTGACTTATTCCGGTACAACTGGAATATATCGACAACATCATCCGGGTCATTAATACTTCCTAACCCGCCAGGATTATTTTTCAGCATAGATTCGATGTTAAGCCACCAGGAGTGCTTCACCAGCTTAACGATATTGTCATCATCAATAATACGGTGAGCTTTATGGCGGCATTCATTGCTGCAAAAACGCTTATTACGGGAGTTCGACAGGCTTTTGTTACAACCTTTATAGTGGCATATTGCCTTCATCCTTTCTTCCCGTCTGGAAGCATTTTGTTTTCTCCCGTTATAATGCTCAGGGCAAAGACGGAGTTTACGCTCCTCATCTTTGACCCATATGCTATTCTGGCAGTTATCCCGCTTACAAATAGCCATAATGTTTATACCATAAACAGAATGATAGAATAATAAAATAGTGTGTCATGCCACAAGCATAACACCTGATATAACTGGGGTATAAAAGTAATACCATAATCTATTTTATTGGTTAGGTGTTAATGTAACAGTGTTTATAATTTCTTATATGTGTTATCCTTAAATACTTATAAATATACTAGCAACCGATAAATATATATCCGGTGGCATTTTATTGGTTGCATCATTTCAAATGGCAGAAGCCGATATTGTTCTCTTTTTTCTGTGACACGCTGTCACGACAGGCCTGACCCTGTTGTGGGTTAGGGGGTTACGGGAGGGCAGTGCTCCAGTAACCACTGATCAATTTCAGACTCCAGCCAGCCAACAGATTGCATGCCCAGGCGACGTTGTTTCGGGAAAGTCGCATCATAGCGAGGCGACTTAGGGTTGAGCCAGTCGTAGATGGTTGCGCGGGCTATACCGGTTTTGAGCACGACATCGCGCATACGCAGAATTTTTACAGATTGTACGGTCATGGTGGTATTTATTCCTCTTTAGTAATGGGGTATCGCAATACTAAGCGTGATCAATCAGAAGAGATAGAACGGGAGCTCGCTAGACTTTCTACACCAGCACACGTAGTTTCACTTTTTTGTTAGTGTGGACTGGGTGCGCTAATTCGGGGAAACTTTCAAGAGGAAAACGGAAAGAGGGGGGACTGATTACATGAAAGCTAATGATAACGATCTTCTGTTTGAAGAATTGTGTAGTGATTTTGAACGTAGGCTATCAAAGTTGACGGAGCCGACGGTCTACGGGGAAGGTTATGTTCAACATCATTATCCGGGTCTATTTGAAAGGGTCCTTAATGATGCTAAAACCTGGATAACCGACTGGTATCATCAATACGAAACAGATCCCGATGAAGAAAAGATAACCAGAGACATCATGATTCAGAGTATTGCTGCTCTTACTGGAGAAGTGATGTACAACGCCGAAGTTAATGGGATGTTTGATCGTTATCTTTTTTTATCGCAGGTGTTTCGTCATATTGGTGTGATGCAGTACAAGGCTGGCTGGAAGAAGGATGGGCGGGAAACGTTGCTTTCGGCACATTACTATTTGGGTAATTGGAAAGGGGCGATGGCATATGAAGAATGGCAGCGCTATGGAGAAAAAAGCCAGGCAGTCATTGAAGATAAAACACGCAGGGGAGGCGAGGCTAGGGCGCGGAAGTTTGATTGGGTGAAATCTGAAGTCATCAGGCTCCTGGGTTCGGGAGCTTTGGCTGGTGAATGGAAATCAAAAGATGCGGCTATTCGGAGTATATCGGGTGAGTTAAAAACATTCATCAATCGTGAAGATAAAAAAATAAGGCAAGAGAATGAAAACACACCAAGAGATAAGCAGGAAAGGCAGCCAGTTGGGTTAATTTTCAATAACTTACATCGAACCATTTCAGACTGGTCTAGGAATGATGAAAGAGTTAAAGCTGCATTTTTAGGCGTAATTAAACGAAGGAAATAAAGTAATTTATCTGGTGTGAATATTGGTGGTGTTTAATAATTTATTGTGAAATGAGTATGGCAATGTACAAGACGCCTAAGCTAGGCGTCTTGTACAAATATGTTTATTAATGAATGTGAAATTTAACTTATGCTAAAAATTTATTACTCCAATTTGTAAGTATCTTCTCGGCTAATGTTTTTATTTCTCCCACAATAGCTTTGCGGGTATTTCTATCATGTTCCTGGTGAGCTGACATTACTTTTTTTGCTAGAGTAATATGTTGATAGTCATCTTTAATAAACTCAGGTAGATCTAAGTGTTTGAATACATCAGCAACCTGTATTGAAACATTATGTGCCTCAATCCATTCTTTAACTGTTTGTGAATTCAGAAGTCCGCATAAATAGTAAGCAGTTTCTTTGTCATCAAAAGCTGAAAAATAAACTTTATGATCAGGTATGTAGGGACGAGTACCCATCAAGGGAACATCAGCGCTATCTGCTACAGCTGCATAGAATGATGAAGACATTTCGGGCCAGATTACTTTCCAAGGCTTGAATGTGTACTCACCGACATTATAAACGGCATGAAAAGGTGCACCTTTCATTTGTCTCCGATATGTTGAACGTGCTCGTAGTATTGGTTCAAATGAATCGAACCAAGCTGCAGTTTTTCTCAGTTCATGCCTATTTAAACGTTCTTCTGCTTCGGCATACTCGGCAGTTGATATTCCAGTATTGGGAACAAATGTGAAAAGACGGTCTTTATTATCAAAATCAGGCGCATTGATTTTGAGATAGCACTCTTCAAAATCCCCAGCGCCCTTAATTAGAGGGTAAAGATCTGTAGGCTCTACCCAAGCTTGTTTAACCGGACCTATGTCTTTTTTACCAGCCTCGGGTCGGCTTCGAATTTGAATATGAGTTTCATTCACGTTGAGGATCGGTACGAAGAAAACACCATTAAGGTCGGTCGTAATTCCTTTCCTGCCCTTTGTCCATGAGCATTGACGAGATAAAAATTTTATAGCTTCAAATCGGTCTGGAGTTAATATTGCCCATGGTGAGCCAGGTTCATTAACAGGGAAGGCCTCTTTTTCTTCATATTGGATAGTGTCCATGACCTCTTCAAGAGTCTGCGAAGATTTTATAGCCCTTTTTTTACCGACGCCAGGGCCCCAAACCCGGTATGAGACGGGATATTCTGGCGTATTTTTTGACTTCTCGAATACAGCAATCGTCGTGTGGTTACTGGCATCTTCGAAAGGTTTGAGACCTTTCATATCATCAACAGATAGAGGTTGAATGTATAAGGAATCTTCGCGTGAAGGCTCGATTTTGAATGTTCTGAAACCTGCTGATGATGGATTTTTAAACAACGTGCCTGTGATGACAAATGCCAAACGCCCACCGGCGTTAAGCCATTTATCTGCTACCGTATAGGTGATCATTGCGGAAATATCGAGCTCATTGCCTCCGTGCATTCGAGTATTCGAGAAAATCCCGTATTGCTCACAGGTCGGTTTTACACGCTCACGATATAATTCTGGTAACTTTGACCATCTCACCCACGGCGGATTACCGATCACTAAGTCGAAATTACCTGCGGTAGCTGACCAGAAAAAGTTTCTGACAATCCTGAACCATATTCCATTCCAATTCTGGCGATGCAGATTCAAAATCTGATCGTATGTGTAGCGCAGAGGGGCATCCCATTCTTTGAGCTGATCATCGGAAAAATAATGCCCTTTCCTAACCTTATCCATGGACTCATCAAAATCAAGCCCCAGCTCGACATCTTTACCCATGCGATTGAACATGACATCAAGATTGATGCGATCAAGCGCTAGTGCAGCTGGCAAGTGAATATCAAGCCTTGCAAACTGGCTGCCAATACGATACTGAATGATGGCGTCAGATGTTTGGGGTGACGATGCTGGAGAATATATCGCATCAGCCATTAGAACTGGGACCTCTAACTCTTGTCCTGGGCATTGCGATAATAAATCGGCAACTTCAATAAGAAAGTTTACTCTTGCAGTCTGTACAGCCAGTGGATTGAGATCAAATCCCCATACGGTGTCGCAGATAAGTTTCAATGTTTCCCTGGCGCTGAGATTTTTCTCTTTGGCCAATTGACGCTTCTTGCGAATAACAGCCAGCAAAAAAGCCCCTGACCCACACGTTGGATCAAGGACTCTTTTCGTCATAAGGCTAGGATCGCTGACTTTATTCAAGGTGAAGTCAACTAACCAGTCAGGCGTATAAAACTCACCCAGACTCTGGCGCAATTTACCCGGCACTAATCCTTGATACAAATCACGTAATACATCACGTGTTTGAGAGAGCTGGTCAAGACGATAAAGTGATAAGACAGAGAGTAACCGCCTTAAGGTTGGTAGTAATTCAGGGACCGTGTTCAAGCTAGCTACATCAAGGTACCAACTAAAAATAGCCTCCTCAACGAAACCATTTATTCCTGCTTCTTGGAAAAGAGTGGAGCGTTCTATAGCCGAGCCAAGGAATTCAAGCATCTGAGCGTCATTCTTCAACGCAGCCATACTTTGTGCTGGTTGTTCTATTGAGGTAAGCCCATGTGCTGAAATTATCTCAGCTGCCAGCAATTTGATCAGCATCGAGTTGTAGGTATGAAGAACAAAAAGTCGAGCAGAAATTGAATCTGATGTTGATCCAGACCAGGTAAATTTCAGTTCTTTTGTAATGGCTTCAGCTTGCACTATGGATAGGTCAGCAACCTGACCATACAAAGTACGCCATTCTGCAAAAAGCATTTTTACTTTGTTATTTCCGCTGATGGCAAGTTGGTGAGCTAGTCCATCGGAGAGTTGCTGCATGAAAGCTCGCGCATTAGCGGAGCCATGTCCAAAATCTGCGAGCAAGTTTTCTGTGGTAAGACCTTTACGGGTATCTGATCGAAGAGCATCAACTACCATTTCTACTGAATCAGGGGAAAATGGCATCAAGTGTTGGGTATTGATCTCACCATCAATGACTTGGGCAAAACAAATATGCTCACCATCAATCGCAATACCGATGAAATCCGACACAGGAATTTTGGTCTCTGCTGCTTTTTTTTCTATATAAGGCAGTAGCCGTTCTTTAGTGGCATTCAAAAACGCAGGACTATCTTTCCTACCTTTAAAGTATCCAGGTGCTTTGTATTCAATGATGACGTGATTGTAACTAGCATCATTACGATCACGTTCTGCAAAAAGATGTAAACCGGTTGCGTCTTCTAAGGCTTTGTTCCAGGCAAACCGGACTTCTTCTTCTCCCTTCCATGGCTGAAGGCGTTTTTCTTGAATGGTGCTGTAAGCGGATTGCTTCATGTGCTCTGGCCTAGTAACAAAGTAAAAGTATGCAACCGGGCATTATGATCGCTGTACGGCTCTACTTCAAGGATTAGCGCTCACGCTTAGATTGTGTTGATAGGTTTACTTCTTAGGAGGCAAATGTGCTGCTTAAGTGGCATGTAATTGGGTGATGACCGCTACCGCTGGAAGTTAGTGAAAATTCTGTGTAAGACTTTGATAACCAACAAGCATGTAAATATAAGGGGTAGATCAATTTCTGCGTAAATTACAGAAGCATTTTATCTGTCAATAGGTTATACACTTAAAAATTGCTATTGGATGGGAAGAATCTCCGTATTGAGAAGAACCCAGTTGTTGCGAATCGAAGGTGATAAGGGATCTCATGGCAGTAGCTCCTCAAGTTTTACCACATACAGCTATTTCTACGTGGAGTGGATTTGTCTATCAGGGCAAGTTGGCGTTATACCATTGTTTGAAGCTGATGTCGTCAGATTATGCCGTTAATCGGGATTTGAAACTGCAGTTAGAAAGCCAAGATGACTTCGCGATTTTTCGTCGCCAGCAATGCCTATCAATGCATCAGGTAAAAGCATACAAAGACCCCCGCTTTTCTGCCTATAGTGATGGTATCAGCACTCAACGAGATAATGCGAGGCAACGGGGAGTACCACTCGCTTACTTTCATGTGGCACGTGAAGTAACGAACGTTCCGGTAACGTTTGTGGCTGACTATGGACCAGTGAGATTTTATACTTACCCTATTCCGCCTGACGCAGATGGAAATGTCACACAATCGTTTTGCCCGTTGAATCAAGTAGATATGTTCATTCGAAATGAACTTTCCAGCCTGCTTGCTAATATTGCAGGGCAACCCGCATGGAAAAATTTTATTGTCGAGAATATTCAGAATACGCTTGAAGCAATAGTAAATTCGAAGGTCATTATGACCCATAGCAAGATACATGAGTCCACTCGTCATCAGACCGTAATTGCAGCCAGCGAATTCATCGATTTTTCAGAACTGTATGGCGTAATCGAAGCCGAAGATTATGCTCCGTTTGAGAATGAGGCATTCTTCCTTAGTCGTTTGCAGATTGATATTGGCACATATTACCAAGAGTTTTGTGAGCACCAAAACGGTCTCTCCCAGACTGCATGTCAAAAGTTAGATGACTACTTGGCTACAATTACTGCGCTGAATGTTGAGGGAATGAAGGCATTTCTGCGCGCAACTATGCCGCATAAAAAGGGACGATTTAAAACACTCAGTGAATTTAAGGACCATTCCCTCGATCGTGATGCAATGCGACTCGGGATGTTTACGATTTTCTGGAAACTAGTCGATGCTGCACGTAGTGATGGTTCTGGAGTAGCATTCTCGTGGCTAAATGACGGGCTTTTCTACTATCCGACAGGTATCCACCATGCTGCAGAGCATCAGGAGAGTATCTGTCATGACATCATGCAACAGGCAATTAGTGAAGATGTGGAGTGTCTATTTGAGTGCGGTGCACTTATCACTAGCGCCATAGACAGACCTTCAATCTCTGATGTAATCATAGGCATTGACGCTACTGAGGGAGTGGATACCGCTGAACACGAATTACTGAGGGAAAACCGCATCGGGAATTATAAGAAGGTGGCTATGATTTCTTTAAACAATGTACCTGAGAGTTTGAAAGATGCAGAACTTGATTGAACAATTGTTGGAGTCCGAAGGATTGACGCGTAAGCTCTCCACGGACTTGGCGTTATACGAATACAGTAGTACTGGAAAGACAAATTATTGGCTGGTAATCCACGGCGAACCAATAATCACTCCTGAAATCCAGGCTGGATGGTTAAGTAAATGCAAAAATGCTACAGCCGATCCTGCTCTTGAGAAAAATATCAATTTATTGATTGTATGGAATACTGACAGCAGCAAAGTGCTCGCCAGTAAACGAGTTCACCATATAGAAGAAGACCGCTATTTCTTTAAAAAGCATGTGCTTCCTTATACTACCGAAGAATTCGAAGCATTACGTCAACAAATTGACACTCAGGGATTTGCAACAGTTTTCCGTGAATCAATTACCACTCCTAACACCTTTACTGAATATAAATCAAACTACCTAGAAGGAGGCTGGCAAAGCCTATTATACAGGCTTGCAATAAAGCTTCCCTTTATCGCAGTTAATAGTTCGGGCAATTCCGATCTAGCCAGTCTCGAGCGAAATATTCGGGAAAAAATCCAGCGTACAGCCAATCCTAGTGTACTGGTTGCAACAGATTCAGCTATTGACTCTCTTGCAAATCAGATCGCATCGCCGAATGTGCAGCCGGAAGATTTATTGACCTTCATGGATGAGAAACTGTCTGAGGCAGGCTATGAAAGTGATCGTTAAGCGTCTAGAAGTGCGTAATTTTAAAGTTTTTGAAAAGCTTGAGTTAACCCTTGAAAGTGATCATCTCGTCGTTCTTGATGGCCCCAACGGTTTCGGTAAATCATCTTTTTTTGACGCTATGGAACTCCTATTGACAGGAAAAATCCGTCGCTATATTGAGCTTGAAGAACTGACAGTGGATCGACGTAGCCTGAAAACAGGCTGCCCCTGGCTATTCAAACAAGCAAGTATAAATGACTGGCTTTCAATTCGTGCGGAGATTGTAGTAGATGGTCAGAGTCATTTCCTTGAGAGAGCAGCCAGTAAAGCTGTATTGGACGAGCATAAAGGTGTAACTGATTTAAGGATACCTCTTTATGAATTAGTAGACTTTAGCGCGGAACGGGTTGAAGCCATTTCGCAGGAAGAAACTTATCTTTCTACCTTACTCGGTGAGCAGTATCAGCGCGATTTTGAATTATTCCATTATGTCGAGCAAGAAGAAAATACTCGGTTGTTAAAACAAAAGGAAAAAGACAGACAGGGTCAGATTGCACACCTTTTCGATATTGGCGATATTCAGGACAAAATTAATAACATTACACAGGCGTCGGCCAAAATCGGAAATTTGTGTAACCCTCAGAAAAAAATTGAACTGAAACAACTTAAAGATAAATGGGAAACAGCTAAGCAGCAATTGTTACCGGCAGGCAGTTCTGTCACATACGAAAGAATTATTGAAGTTACGGATCAGCCATGGGACCGTGATGCAGTAGAGTTTGATGTACAACAATTTGAACAGTGGCTATCAGCAGATGGAGAATTGTTTCGCCTCAGGCGTTTTGCAGAAAATTTTAAGCATTATAAAAACCAACTATATAATAATGAATTGGTGAATAAACTCCTTCCCAAAAAGGAACTACAACAGCGTCTGTTAATGTTTTATCGTCCTCTTGAACACATAGAAAAATGGGTTGCAGAGGTCGCTTGCTTTGATGCTGCACTAGCGATAAGTGACGCCTTCAAAGATATAATAAAGGCCATTAGCGAGGATCGCCTGTCGATCACTGATCCATTGGTGCCACTCCTTCCAGCCTCTATCACAGCAGAGGAATTTCAGCAACAGGTCGCCGGACTCAAACAACAGTTGACCACCGCAGACAAAGTTCAGGAATGCCACGCGGAACTAATACAGACACGTGAGCAACTGTTGGGTGCATTTAGGGAGCATCAAACACATTGCGATTCCACAAATATTTGTCCTACATGCGGGCATCCTTGGCCAACGGTAGCAGCGCTTCTCGAAGGAATCGAAAGTCAGAGCAAATCACTTGAAACTTTAGCGGCCCAACAAAATAATCAATTCTCACAAGCGCTAGTAGGCTTCAGACGCAACTGGCAGGAGCCTATCGAACTTGCTCTGCAGGCCTGTCTGGAGCAAAAGAAAGAGATCGTTGAACGTAAGCGCCACCTCGCAAGCCTAACAGAAGAGCAAATCCAGTGGCTGGAAAATTATTATCAACAACTTCAGACGGCAGGTATCAGTATTCAGGATCTTCTGTCTGAGAATTTCGAGCCTGTAACGCAGCAAGCAACAGATGAACTAGAACGTCAGGTTCGGGAAAGGTTTAAACCTTTCGACGATAGCTGCATTTTTGATGATTACGAGAAGATTTATCGTGAAATATTTAAAAACGATTCACAGGCTGTTGAACAAGTTACCCTCCAACGGCTTGAATTAAAAAAAGTCTATCTGGGACAACAGCATGCCATTGCGTCTTCTAAATTTATCTTAGAGTGCGAACAGCAGTATAACAAAGAAGATCTGCTGATCAAAAAAGCTACCAGATTTAAAAAGTATCTAAGCAAACTCAAAAAAATATACGAAGACGAGAAAAGATTATATCTTGAATCCATCGTCAAAGAGATTGAGATCCTTTTTCATATCTATTCTGGCCGCCTTATGCAAAGTTATCAGCAAGGGCTAGGTATTTTTATAGAAAATGATGGTAATTCAATTGCTTTCAATGAAACACCTGGGCATGGGCATGATGCTGTCTTTTCCATGAGTTCGGGTCAGCTTTCAGCACTGGTGTTGTCATTTACGCTCGCGCTGAACCAGCGGTACGCGAAACATACTTTGTTGCTAGTAGACGATCCTGTCCAGACACTGGATGAAATCAATGTGGCAGGATTTGTAGAGTTGCTTCGTACTGAATTTCGGGACCGTCAGATAATCATGTCAACGCATGAAGATCGTATGTCGGCATATTTTCGTTATAAATACAAAAAATTTGGTATGTCGGCAGGAAGAATCAACTTCATGGAAGAAGCACGTTCAGGTATTAATGGTTGAGAATTGTAAAAGCCGCCTTCTTAGAAGGCGGTGCTGTTTTAGTCTCTCTGTTTTTGCGGCAACATTGCAAGTTGACATCAATATGTGAACTAAAGAATTTCAATTTTTTAGTGAGTTAACGAATACCATTTAATTAAGAGGTTGTTTATAGCTCCAGCTCCTCACTTCCAATTGTGGGAAACAGTGGTAGTTAATATTAAACTTATCCGGCCCATAAATCAGTGAGTATAAGCCGATACAAATTAACCAACAAGCCGCATTCCTTTCATCCCTCCTTCAGTCATGCCCCCACGATCCGCAGCCATCACAAAATCAGCCCACCACTGCATCATTGGTCGTCTCTGCTCAAGATAATCTGTACGGTTATAAGCACGGCGAACCTCATTCTTATCCACATGGGCTAATGCCGCTTCAATAACGTCAGGTAGAAAACCCTGCTCATTAAGGGCAGTACTAGCAATAGATCGCAAGCCATGAGAAACGAGCACACCACCAAAGCCAGCACGTTTAAGTGCAGCGTTTACTGTTTGGCTACTCATAGACTGATTCGGCTTGATACGGCTTGGAAAAATGAATTCTCGGCCACTACTCAAAGGCTTCATCATTTCCAGAATAGAAAGCGCCTCGTCAGATAATGGAACCGTATGATCTCGGTTCATCTTCATTCGAGCTGCTGGGATTTTCCATTCTTTAGCATCAAAATCGATCTCATCCCACCGAGCTTCCGCTGCTTCAGCGGGCCGTGAGATGGTCAGAAGTTGCCACATGAACAAACATCGAGTAGGCAAAATAATGTTGGCATTTCTCATTGTCTGCATCACTTGCGGTAACTGATCAGGGCGGATGCTCGGCATGTTCTTTTTCTGAGGTTTCTCAAAGGCTTTGCCAATATTGACACTGGGAACTGCATCAATGAAGCCTGTGTTTTGGGCGTAAATCATGACTTCATTAATACGCTGACAAAGCCGGCGAACAGTCTCTAATGCACCTCTGGCCTGAAACGGCTGAACAGCTTTAACCATAGTATGAGCCTTAATCTCAGTGACACTGATATCACTGATTGCTGGAAAAATATCTCTCTCAAGTGAGCGCCAGATACCGTCGGCATAGTCCTCTGTTACGCTTGCTTTCTTCACATTCCACCAACGATCGGCAACTAACAAGAAGGTATTAGTTTTGGCCTCTTGAGAATTTCTCACCTGTTCTTTCTGATGTTCCTGAGGATCAATGTCTTTCGCCAATAAA
>Ga0308169_10001934_pt1 | contig 22585 bp, 17 predicted proteins | sample PhyBR1_2_FD_202139 | JGI IMG/M metagenome (GOLD analysis project Ga0308169, IMG submission 202139) | Phyllosphere microbial communities from UC Gill Tract Community Farm, Albany, California, United States - DLSLSB.R1 | ecosystem: Host-associated > Plants > Phyllosphere > Unclassified | place...
GAGAGAGCGGGTCGAGCGCACCTTGCGGAAGATGAGGTCGTCTGCGCGGCGTCGTGGGAGCGTCAGCTAGGAGCTCATCGGGAGGTGAGCTGCGAGGGACGTACCGCAGATGTCGTAGAGCGAGTATAGTCTGTGAGGGACGGCGAGAGGGAGTCAGGGCGGCGCTCACGAGAGGGAGTCCGTGCGGCGCACACGAGGTCCTCGAGAAGAAGAGAGAGAGGGACGCACGAGTTCATGACGCCGAGGAACAGCATGTAGAACCTGAGGGCGACGCCGTGCGCGATGAACCAGCAAGCGACGATCAGGCCCGTCGCAATGAGGATCGTGAGGATCGTGAGCCAGTCGCGCTTGCCCCACCAGAGCGTGAGGAGGAACATGACGCCGACGACGAGCGACGCGATCTTGCTCGCGCGCACGTCGAAGCCACAGAAGACGAGGAGCGCGCCGATGAGAGACTGCGGGCGAGAGGAGGAGGCATCAGCTGCAGGTCGTGGCGAGAAGAGGAGGACGGCCGACTCACGCTGCCGAGGTAGCCCGCCGGGAGGGTCAGAGCGCCGATGCCGCCGGCCATCATGGTGCAGCCGCCCTCGCGAGGGTCGAGCGTGATCGACTTGACCTTTGCGCCCGTACAGCAGCCGACGGCGGCGTGCGAGAACTCGTGAAAGGCGACGACGAGGAGCTGTGTGGAGAGGGGTGCGCGTCAGCGCTTGCGCTCATCGCTGGGTGGGGGAGCAGAAGTCGATTGGGCGCACCTTGAACGGCCAGAGGACCCAATGGATGACGGGGACGTTCCACAAGACGGTGATGAGGACGGCGTACTGCGCGCGGTCGTCGACAAGTCAGCGCTCGTCGCTCACCTCGTCGCGCGTGCGAGAGAGAAAAGGGACGCACAGCAGCAATGACGCCGAGGGTGACCTTCTGCGTGTCGTTCGGGGCGAGCGAGCGCCTGTGGAGGGCTGCGCCGTGTGCCGACCTGGCTGCGAGGAGGTCGCTCGCCGCAAGAGCGCGCTTGCCGAGGACGGGGGCCGGGTCAAGCGTGTCGGCAGTGGTGCGGTGCGAGTCGTGCGCATAGTCGTGGGTCGGGGCGGGCGAGTACGAGGGCGAGGTGGGCTGCGAGGTTGAATCAAGGCGCGGCTCGGTGAGGAGGTCGAGCGGGGAGTGGACGGCGAGGTAGGGTGCGGGTGCCATGGCTCTGGCGTGGCCCTGTCGAGTGGCCGAGCGAGTCTAGGAGTGGCTCAGTGGGAGGAGGGGAGCGAGGAGGAGCCGGCGTGCGCCAAGCTCTCGCAGCGAGCCAACGAGGAGGCGGTGCTCCCACCTCTCCCCTCGTCTCGCACCACCAGGGAGCTCGCCGTCCTGCTCAGTCTACTCGTAGCCACTCGACACACGTCCCCCCCAGTCGACGCGCACCCACGCGCCCTCGGCACCTCCCCTCGCCTCGTCCGCCTCGGTCTTCATCAGTTGGCGCGTCTTTCTCTCCCTCTCTCCTCCCTGAGCCCTCTATGCTGCACCTAAGCTGACCCAGCACTTCCTCCAGGTGCCCGGCAAGCCTTAGCCCCCATGCTCGCCGCCTGACAACAGCCTCGTCTCGTCTCACCGCCCGCCGCCGACCTCGCCCAGCTCGTTCGCCTCGCCGCGACGTTCCACCAGGGGCGCTTCTCGCGCGCGAGTGTCCAGTCTCTTCTAGCTACCCTGCTGCTGCAGTGCTGCGCTCGGCGCAGGCCCTCTCGCGGCGTCGCTCTGCTGCAGATCTCGGCCGAGGCGCGCCCCAGCTCCAAGGGCCCGCTCTCGCTCCGTCGGAACTTGCTCGCTCTCCCCGCACACGCTCGAGCCGACATCCCGACCCACTGCCCTCCTCGACGAGCCGACAATCAGCACCCGCACCCGACTCGGCGACACCCTCTCCGCCCTCCTCCCTCTCCTTCCTCCCCTCCTCACCCTTATCGCTCGCCGACCGCACCTCGCCATGGCCTCACCCCCCGACTACGCCACCCTCTCGACCAAGTGGATGGAGCGAGACAGCTACGGCTACGGCCGCAACCCGCCCGACCCTCAGTGCGTCGCCCTCCCTCCCTCCTCCTCTCCCCGGCGCGCTGTGGGCCGAGCGGATCCCTCTCGTCGGCAGCCCGCGCGCGAGGAGGTTTTGGATGTGCGTGAGCAGCGAGTAGCTCGCTGACGGCCTGCCTCGTCCTCGCCTTCGTCCCCTCGCGCAGCTGGCCCAACGGCGCCAAGGTCGCCGTCCAGTTCGTTCTCAACTACGAGGGTCCGTCCAGCTCTCTTCCGCAGCTCCACCTGAGCGGGACTGATGCCTCTCCCGAGCAGAGGGCGGCGAGAGGACGATCGAGGACGGCGACGACGGGCCCGAGACGGCGCTGCACGAGTTCAAGGGCTTGGAGGTGCAGCCAGGCGCTCGGGACCCGACCGTCGAGTCGCAGTTCGACTTTGTGGGTCTCCTTACATCCTCATCCAGACGCCGAGGAGCGCTTGTTGATGCTTCGCCGTCCACAGGGCTCTCGAGTTGGCATCTGGCGCATCCTCGACCTCTTCGAGGGCCACGACATCCCGATCACGTTCTACGCGGTCGCGCGGGCGTTCGAGCGCAACCGCGACGTCGCGCAGGCGGCGCTGCAAGGCGGCCACGAGGGTGCGTCCCCTTCTCTCTCTCCCTCTGGAGCAGGACTCGTTCCTGTTGCGCTCGAGCAGAGCGCCTACCGACGGCACAAGCGCTCGGCTCACGCCTCTCCTTCCTCGCGCAGTCGCTAGTCATTGTTTCAAGTGGCAGCCGCACGCCAACATGGCGCCCGAGGAGGAGGAGCAGTGGATCCGCAAGGCCGTCGCCTCGTTCCTCGAGACGACGGGCAAGGTGCCCGTCGGCTGGGTGCGTCCTACCCCTTCTCTCCTCTCGCCGCTCTCAAGCTTCGCGCAAGCTTCGCGCAAGCTCTGCAGCGGCGCGCCGTCGAGCGGCGTCGGGCTCGTCGTCGTCGTGCACGAGCCTCTCCTGCGCCGGCCCGCCTCGCTTATCTCGCTGACCCTGCCTCGTCGCGCGCAGTACTACGGCCGCCCGAGCGCCAACTCGGTCGCCCTCGTCGAAAAGGTCTACCGCGAGCTCGGGCACGAGTTCCTCTACTTCTCTGGTGCGTGCTCGCTCGCCCTTCTCGGCGACCTTCCCAAGTCGAGCGCTGACGTTCTCGCCTCCCCTCTCCCCTCTTACCGCCCAACACGCTCTCGTACTTCCCTGCAGACACCTACGCCGACGAGCTGCCGTACTGGGCCGAGCGCCCTGGCAGTGACGGCAAAGAAGGGCTTCTCCTCATGCCATACAGGTGCGCTCGCCCCTCCTCGTCCCAGCTCTCTCTCTCCAGCGCTGTCGCTCACGAACCCGACTCGCACACAGCCTCGACAACAACGACTTCAAGCTGTGGCACTCGCAGGTACGCTCTCTCTTTTCCTCGAGCGCGTGCTCTCTCGCTCGCGCACTGACCCCTCCCGCTCCCTCTCGCTCGCAGTACGGCTCGACGCGTCTCTGGGCCGAGCACTGCCTCGACGCCGTCAAGGTCGTCCGCGACGAGGCCCTCGCCGGCAAGCGCCACGGCTACGTCACGATCGCGCTCCACACGCGCTGGGTCGGCCGCGCCGGACGCTTTGCCGCGCTCAAGAAGATGGTCGAGGACATTGTCGGGCTCGGTGACGTGTGGTTCGCGACGAGGGAGCAGATCGCACGGCACTGGATCGAGCAGTACCCCTACGGGTCGCTCCCGAGGCGCGAGTCGACGGCGTAGAGCAGCGCAGGAGCAGGAGCACCGGGCCGTGATGTAAAGACTCTTCCTTTCAGACGTTTCCAGCTCGCTCGAGCTCTCGAAAGTAGCGCTGCACAGCTCGAGAGCGAGGGATGAAAGGTTCTAGTTGCGCTCGCTCGCTCTACGGCGCCGTCCACCGCTCCCTCCCCTTGCCGCTCTCGACCGCCTCGTAGATGACCTCGCACGCGCGCACGACCATGGCCTCCATGCCGAGCTCGTTCGCCTCGAGGAGCTGCACGCCCTCAATCGTGCTCGGGTCGACCGCGCCGTGCTCGACGTCGTGCGAGAGAAAGAGCGGTGCGTGCGCGCGCAGGTAGGCGGGCCAGACGCACTTGTCCCAGTACTCGGGCGGGTCCTGCGCGCATGTGCGAGCGTCAGTGGGGGTTGGAGAGGACAAGGAGGGGGAGGGAGAGAGACGTACCTTCCACAGGGAGCCCTCTGCGTCGGCCAGGACTGTCAGCGAGGTCGAGTAAGCACAGCGCGGCGAGATGAGGATGAGGGAGGGAAGCGAGACGCACCTGCCGTGTGCTGCATACGTCGATGGGAGGATCGAGGTCAGCTGGGGCCTCGAGGCAAGAGCGCGGCGAGGTGAGAGGGGGACGCACGTAACCGTGCCGATCCTCTCGTCGCTGCTTGAGAACGGCATAGTCCTCTCGCATGAAGAGGCGCACGTCGAACTGACGCACGCTCTCCGGGTCGACGAGCATGAGGAAGCCCTCGGCGATGACGATGGTCCTGTAGGGGAGGGCGAGTCAGCTTGCGAGGCGAGCTGGAGCCGAGAAGAGAGAGCGAGGACGCACGGCTTGTCGCCCTCTTGCCGCTCGAGCAGCTCCTCGAACTTCTTCCTCCACACCTGCTGCACCTCGTCCGAGATGGGCACCGGCCCGAGGTACTGCTCGTTGAAGGCGTCGTGGCTGAAGTGCTCGTCGGGGACCTTGCCCGTCTCGCGGATTTGCCGGAGCGTGTCGCGCTGCTTGTCCCACAGGATGGCGCCCTTGGCGTCGTCCCAGTCCTGCCAGCCGTGCTCGGCGTCGACCGGGATCTGCTCGGCCGGCGGGGCAAAGTCGTCCTGGAAGAGGAGGAGCGACGAGGGGATGATGCGCGCGAGGTGCTTGGCGAGGGTCGTCTTGCCGCTGCACGTCGCGCCCGAGATGCCGGCCATGACGACGCGCGGTGCCATGCTGGCTGAACAAGGGTGGGGAGCTGGTCGGCGGAGGTCGGGGGAGCCGAAGGTGGAGCGGGCGGGGCGAGGAGCTCGACGGCGGTCTGTGGGAGCGAGGACAGGTCAGGGGGAGCAGCTCCTAGTGCGCAGAGGGTAGGTGAACAGCTCGCGACGCACCTAGAGTCTAGGCGAAGTGAGCGATCGTGGAGGAGAGGCGCGTGTGCTGATGGAGCGAGGTGTCGGCTTCTCGGCAGTCGGTGAGGGCGTGTGGTGGTGTCGGAGGTGTGCTTGGCCGTGCTCGAGCTGCGTAGCTGTCCAGCCGACGCGCAGGTCGAGTGCCCAGTCGGGAGGGCGGGTGGGAGAGGAGCGAGGAGGAGCATAAGCCGGGCGCGCTTGACTCTTTGTAATCGGCATTAGCTTCGCTCGCCTAATCAAAGCTAAGCCGCGCGTTCCTATTCGGCATTAGCTTTCCTCGGCCCGCTTCAGACGACGATTGCGCCGCCCACAGCCCTTCGCGCGCCTTGCCTCGTTCAGGGCGCACTCGATGAGGTCCAGGCAGCACGCTCGAGAGGAACAGGGCCGTCAGGAAGAGCGCGCGCTCGTCGCCCTCTCGACCCAACTTGAGAAGGCCAAGGAACCGGTCCAGCTCGCGCTCTACAGGACTAACAGGGTCGGGAGAAGCGCTCGATTGCACCGCAGAGAAGTCCTCGTTCGATCGTGCGCAAGCAGAAGGCCGCAACCACGCTGGATCGAGAGATAGCAGTTGAGAGAGGGTGCGCAGTCTCCCCCTGTTTTTTAAGAGGTGGCCGGGCGCACGGTCGCGCCACAGGGGCGGTGTCCGTGCGAGCGACACACCAGAGTGTACCCGCGGCCCTCAGGGGCACGTGAGGGCGGGTACGGCCTCGGTAGGACCCGTCCCTGACGGCGCAAGGTGCTCGGCCGTCGGGACGAGTGGGGACGACGAGACGAGCTTTCTGGACAGCCTGGGTCCGACTGCTTTCTGAAGAGACACGATGAGCATCGACCGGCGCCGTCGAGAGGCGGCCGGCCAGCGAAGAGACGAGCTTTCGAGACGAGAACGGAAGAGGGTGCCATCGAGGGCTCGACTGACCTGCGCGCAAGGCAAAGGAGGTCAGCGCGCAGCTCGTACGGCTCACAGAGGCGCAAGAGTGCATGCTCGAGCCTGTGGCACGAGAAGAGTGAGCAGGAGGGACGTACAAGGACCGAGATGAACCGCTCGAGGTCGACCGCCAGCACCGGCGCCGCTCGACACGCCTTTCCACCCGTCCTGCGGAACCGCCCTGCGCGCGAGGGGCTCGAGTCAGCTCGTCGTCGCGTCCTCGAAGCGGCTCGAGGAGCTGGCGCGGGCGAGAGGAGGCCGACGAGGGGGGCCAAGAGGAGGAGGCGGGGAGGACGAGGACGCACCTGCTCTCCCGCTGCAGCAGAGCCCGCCTGCCCTGCCTCGAGCGCGTCTGGTACCATCTCAGTCCTCGACAAAGCGCGTCCACCGGTCCACGAGTCGCCGCCGGTGTCGAGAGAGGTCGGTCGACGAGGTTCGCTGATGAGGACGCGTCGAGGTGGCTCTGGGCGGCGGGCGAGGGCGAGTGGTGGCGCAGGCGATGCACAGAGATGCTGGCGAGCGGTGCAGGTCGCAAACCGAGGCCCAAGTCGAGTGCCCAGTCGAGAGGGCGAGCGGGAGCGGAGCGAGGAGGAGCATAAGCCGGGCGCGCTTGACTTGCTCTAATCGGCATTAGCTTCGCTCGCCTAATCAAAGCTAAGGCGCGCGTTCCTATTCTCGATTAGCTTTCCTCGGCCCGCTTCAGACGACGATTGGGCCGCCCACAGCCCTGCACGCGCCTCGGCCAGCGCAGGGCGCACTCGACGAGGTCCAGAGAGTACGCTCGAGAGGAACCGCGCCGGCAGGAAGAGCTCTCGCCTCGGCGTCGACGCACGCACCTTCTCGGCCCTCTCGCTCGCTCGAGGCTCGCTCACCGCACCAGGGCCACAGGGCTCGAGACAATGGGTGAATATGGACGTTGCGACCGACTTCTAGCTATGTACAAGGTGGCAGCAGAGACGAGAGAGGATAGGCGGGTTCCAGACGCGCTCAGATGCCCTCGAAGAGCGTCTTCGGCTCGACCTCGCGCTTGCAGATGCTGCGGGATGGGCGAGGGAGGGTCAGCTTTCTCCTTCAGGGTCATGCGACGCTGTGCGAGAGAGGAGGACGCACTGGTAGACCTTCTCGAAGAGCGGGTAGCCCTCGAGACGGCCACGAGCCTCGAGGAAGCCGTAGATCTCCTCTGCGAGCGCAACACAGGGAGGCAATGAGTCAGCGCATGATTCCCGGAGTGTAGGAGGGGATAGATGCGAGCGTACCGGACGTGATGACACCCTGGAGGCGCTGGCCGTTGAGGAGCTCCTCCTCGAGCTCGTCGAACGTCTTGCCGGTCTTGACGAACGCCTCGGCGCACTTGCGGTTGCGGCCACCGAACGAAGTCTGTGTGAGGTGGTGAGGGGAAGGTTGGAGTGCGAGCGAGTAAGAGGGAAGAGCGAGGGGGAGGGGGAGTGATGGGGTGGGGGAGGATGGACGGGAAGACGACGACGACGGTCAGCACTTTTCTGATCGGCTCAGGAAGCCGATGCAGAGGGGCATGAACGCACGGTAATGAGGTCGGCGACGCCGGCCGAGTGGTGCGAGAACGTGTGCGGGCTCGAGGAGGGGAAGAACTCCTTGGTGAAGGCCGCCATCTCGAGAAGTCCGATCCGGATGATCGCCGACTTTGTGTTACCACCATACTGCATTCCGTCGATAAATCCTGCGGCAAGTGCGACGACGTTCTTGAGGGCGCCCGAGAGCGAGACGCCGGCGACGTCGGTGACGGCGTGGACGCGGAACATGGTGGTCGAGAAGACGGCCTCCCAGAGGGCGCAGTCCTCGGCGGTCGGGCAGCCGATACTGCGCGCGTGCGTGTGTGCGAGTCAGGAAGGAGAAGTAGAAGGAGAGGGAGGAGGAGGGCGGACGCACGTCGTCTCGCAGAACTCCTCGTTGGCGACCTCGAGCGCGATGTTGGCGCCGCCGAGCGCCGAGCAGGGGAGGCCAAGCTTGCGCTCGAGGATGGACGGGTACGTGTAGATCTCGGCGTTCTTGAGGTCGACCTCGATGCCCTTGATGGCCGAGATGGCGCGCGCGCCCTTGGTGAGGACGCCCGGCTTGGCGAGCTCCTTGAGGACCGGCGGGAGGAACTGGTGGGGGACGCAGAAGACGATGAGGGTCGCACCCTTGACGCACTCGGTGAGCGAGGGGACGGCGACGAGGTTGTCGGGGAGCTTCATCTCGGGAAGGTAGCGAGCGTTCTCGTGCGTCTCGTTGATGATGTCGGTCAAGAGGCCCTTGCCCGGGATCTGCGCGCACGTCGACGTCGTCAGTACGTTAAGCATGCAGGGAGAGAAGAAGGAGCGGGACGCACCTCGCGCTGGCGGACCCAGAAGCGGACCTCCTCGTCGAAGCTGCAGGAGGGGGAGGCGAGTCAGCCTCTCGAGCTCGCTCTTCCGGCGAGCAGGGGAAAGAGACGCACCCGTCCTTCTCCTCGGCGTTGACGGCGGCGAGGCGAGCGAGGGCAGTGCCCCACGAGCCCGAGCCGATGACACAGATCTTCTGCGTCTTGCCGTCGCCGGTGAACTCGTCGTACTTGGCGAGGAACGGCGCGAGGGCCGGCGACGAGCCGCGGCGCGGGATCGGGGCCTTGAGCGAGCCCTTGCGCGAGAGGCCCTCGGCGACCGACTCGGACGGGCGGCGCTCGCGCTTCGAGTCCTTGTCGGCGGCGTCCTTGTCGCCCTCGGCCTCGTCCTGCTCCTGCTTCTGCTGGCTCATGCTGAGGTTGGCCATGGCACGGAGCAGGGGCGAGGGCGGGCGAGACGAGCCCGGCGTCGAGTAGCCGTTGGGCGACGCAGGACGAGAGCCCGGGAGCGAGGGGATTTGGAAACCGAGGGGCGAGCCCGGGCGGCTCTCGCTCGCGGGCGTGACGGTGCCAGACGGCGCGTCGTGGAGCGACTGGGTCGAACCGGTCGAGACGGCTTCGGGGCGGACGGGCATGATGGTCGTGGAAGGTGGAAGAGGGCGGCGGGAGGAGGACGGGGTGCTGGTGGACGAGCTCGACGGCTGGCTGGGTGCGGGTTGGTGCGGCGGGTGCGTAGGTCGCTGGAGTGCGAGCTTGGCGGTGGCAGGAGCTGGTTGGAGAGGGAGAGGAGAAGAGCGAGTGCTCAGTTCGAGGGTCGGGCTCGTCGCTCAGCTCGTCTCGGCGCGTCATTGGGTCCAGACGGTTTCTTCTCGTCCGTGCGCTTCCCTCGTCGCCTGTGGCTCTTTCGCTGGTAGCTGTGCACCTCGATACAGTCTCTTGCTAGCCCGGCAGCCCTTGCGCGGAGCTGCACAGCGCTGTGCTCCCTCGCTGCACCTCGTCGACCGTGTGTCGCGGAAAAAGGAGCAACGGAGCGCTGCTCCCCCGCACCTCGAAAACGGTGCGTGGGGCCAGGCACCGAGCGCTTCCTGAGTGCGAGCATTCGGCCGGAATCGACGCCAAGCACGAGCAGAGCGTCCACCTCGCTGCGTTCGTCCTGACAGGCAGAAGGCCCGTGCTCTCGTTCGCGAGAGCGTCGCACCTCGTCGAAGCTGTGCAGGGAGCGACTGCGAAGCGTCCCAGCCCGTGCAACCGCGCCGAACCCGTTGAGCAAGAAGGAGGAGAGCGTGCGGAAACCCCGCGACGAGCTGTGCGTGCCACGGGGAAGAGGGGGCCGAGCGCGCTCTGCCCGCGCCCGCTCGAGAGTGACGGCGGCTCCCACGACGGAAGCTGAGACGAACGATTCAGGCGGTCGGTGACGAGAGAGGGGAAGTGCGCCCGAGCGGAAAGCGGGCACGAGGTCAGTGCGCCGAGGAGAGCGGAAGCGGGTCGAGGTCGACCAAGGCGGAGCGGGCTCGAGCCTCGCCTGTGTGTATGCGCGGCTCGAAGAGACGGTCGATGCGGATGCCGAGATGGTATCTGAGACGCGCGCAGCTGCGCTCTGCAGAGGAGGAGGTGCGGGGGCGGCGGAGAGCGGCAGCCGCTGCCGTCGCTCAGCCCCCTCAGCTTCCGCTGTGCGAGCAGCATGGAACACGTCGACTCGGGCCTCGAGAGCGCATGCGCAAAGACGAAAGACATCTCGAGAGCGCTGGGCTCTGCGGCGAGCCTGCCGAGGACGCGCTGCCAGCATGGAGAGATGTGGAGCAGGTCGAAGAGCCGGCAGCAGGCCCAGGTGGCCCATTGCAGCCTGCCCTCGAGCACCGCAGTAGCGTCGCAGCACGACTTGTGCAGGGTCGGTCGCACCGTCCGGCTGCGCGAGACAGCTGCACCTCGAAGCGACTCGAGGCGACTTGAGGACGAGCTGCTGGCTGCCCGAGGACGACTTGTAGACCTCGTGGACAGCGCTTACCGGATGCCAGGAGCTGCAAGCTATGGCGCGGTGGTCCCACAGCCAGGCATAGCTCAGCCAGCGAGTGCACGCCAGCGGAAGCGCAGGCCGGGGGCAAAGGGCGGCAAGCCCTCCTGGCCCAGTGCAGGCAGCTGCCGACTGCAGAAAGGCTTTTGTTGAGCCTTCAGGTACGTGTCCAGGCTCGCGCAGGCCAGCTTGGCGGGTGCGGTGAAGAGTGAGAGGCCGAGGTTCGTCGAGGAGGACGAGCCGAGGGTCAGCCGCATCCACTCCTCCGCTCCACCTCTTGCTGAGCTTTGAGCGCCACTAGGCCGACAAGAAGAGTGCCATGGTGCGTCCCGAGCTCGCCCCTTTCTCTGTAAAGCTGTGCTGACCTCGCCTCCTCATCGCCCTCCGCGCAGTCTCATCGGTGGCAGCGTCCCAAAGCCCTCCCGGTCGGCCAGACCACCTCGCTGTCTCTAGAGCAGCAGCAGATCCTCGCCGCAGTTCCTGTGCGTCCTCTCTCCTGCGCCAGACCCGTTCCTCTCCGGGCGCGAGCTGACCCCCACTCTCGCCCGCTCGCAGCGATGGAAGAAGGCCTGGGTCCGCCCCTCGACGCTCAAGCCTGGCCAGAACCCCAACTACAAAGGTGCGCACGCTCTGCCTGCGCCTCTCGTGCCGCGCGAGCTGACCCAGCCCTCCTCACCTCCTCCTCCTTCGCTCGCTCGCAGTCTACAAGTGGGTGCTCGATGCCGAGATGGGCGAGTCCAAGGGCACCGAGGAGGAGATGCAGGCTGCGCTGCAGGAGGTTGCGGCGGGCAACGTGCCTTTGCCGAGCGCAGGCGGGCCGGCCGCTGTCGACGCGAGCGCTTCCGCCTCTCTCGCCCCTTCCGGCACCGCCACGCCCGCACCCGGCACCGCCCCCGCCCACCCGCCGCAGCAGGTGAGCGCCGCCGCCCTCCAGGCGAGCTCGAACCCGCTCGCGCAGGTGCAGCACGCCGACCCGGCGAAACCGCCTGCGGGTCCTACGCCGTCGGGCGAGGCGCCGAGCGTCAAGGAGGCGGTCAAGGGCCTCGGCGAGGTGCAGATGGGCGCAGGGATCGATGCGGTCGAGGTCAGGCAGGAGGAGCGCAGCTTGGTCAAGGAGGACCAGGCGTGAGCGGATCTCGAGGTTGTCGTCGTGCTCTCGGTGCTGTTCTCCTTGTTGTAACTCGCTCGTTCTCTCCCTCTCGTGCACGTCGAGAGCTCGAGAAAAGAGAGCGCGTTCACCACCCGTCTGCAGAGTAGTAACCGTCCATCGCGTCGCCCGTCGCCTTCCACCCATCGGGCTCCTCGTCCCAGTCATCGTCGCCCTCTCGCTCCTCCTCTCCTGCGCCCTCGCCGTCCCCCTCCTCAATCTCGCCCTCGTCGAGTCCGAGCAAACCCTTCTGCCGACGTCTCGGTCCGCCGGCGACCGGCTCGCCGAGCAAGCGTGCGACCTGGCGCTGCTTGGCGAGTGCGGCCGAGTGCGTCTTCTGCGGCGACGCGCGCAGCGAGAGGACGGCAGCGAGGTCGGCGGGGAGCGAGGCGCCGAGGTCGTCGTTGTCGGCGTTGTCGACATCGTCGGCGGCGGTCGAGGCGGTCGAGGCGGCCGAGGTCGTCGCGGCGTCGGCGCGCAGCCGTGAGAGGAGGTCGAGCCCGGCACGACGGTGGAAGAGCGACGCCTCGTCGCCCACCTCGTCGTCTTGTTCGTCCTCGTCGTCGCTCGCCGCCTGCTGCGCGTCGAGAGGACCGGCCTCGTCGCCCTCCTCCCTCCCCTCACCCGCCTCTCTCGCCCGCTCCTCCGCCCTGCGCCGCCGCTCCTCGCGCTCGAGCGCCCTCACACGCGCCTCGTAGCCCTTCTCGTGGATGACGAGCCGCTCGCGGCCCGTCCCGAGCCCGAGCGCAGGGTCGCGCGAAACGTCGAGGACGAGCTCGCCTCGGGCGCGCGACGACGACACGATGCGCACCTCGGGATCGTCGTCCTCGTCCTCGACGTCCATCCCTGCGCCGTCGCCCCCCGACGAACCATCGTCGTCGGCGCCGGCTTTGCCCTTGCCCTTGGCCCGGCTGCCCGTCTTCCTCGCGGCCGCTCCCGCCGCAGCACCGGCTGCGACCTTCTTCCGCTTGGCCGGCGCCGCCGCCGTCTTGCCCTTGCCCCTCGCGGCTGCCGCGCCCTTCTTGGCCCGGCCCTTGCCCTTGGCCGCGCCGCCGAGCGACGCCTCGGCCTCGTCGAGCGCGTCGGCGTAAAAGTCGTCGTCGTCGTCGTCGAGCGCGGCATCGGCGGCGTCTCGGTCGTCGTCGCCGGGCGCAGGAACGCGCTTGCGCGAGGCGGCGGGCGCGGGAGGGAGGAAGGACGAGGGGAGGGAAGACGAGAAGGGCTTGGGCTTGGTCGGCGGGGCGACGGACGGTGCGGCGGACGAGGCGGATCGAGAGGGTGGCGGCGAGTCGGGCACGAGCGGCTTGAAGATGCGCTTGGGTGCTGGTGCGGCGGCGGAGGAGGAAGAGGGCGACGGGCCGAAGAGCGGGTTCGAGGCGGAGGGGCGCTTGACGGGCGAGGGCCCGAACACCTCGTCGTCGTCGGCCGGCGCGGCTGCGGCGACAGGCCGCACAGGCGAGGCCTTGGCGAGCTGGGCGAGGAGGCGCTGCGACCCGTTCGACTGCGACGGCGCCTGCGACAACGGCTGGGACGAGAAGAAGTCGTCGACCTCGTCAACGTCCATCCCCCTCGCCGACCCGACCGACTCGGTGCGCGAGAAGGTGCGCCCTGCGCCGCCGTCCGGAACGCTCGACGCGCCGCCCCACCCTGCGCCTCGGCTCGTCGCCTTGCCGCCGAGGACGCCGCTCGCGCGCGCGCGCTCGCGCTCTGCGCGCTTCTTGAGCCGAAGCCGCTCGCGCTCTGCGCGCTCGAGCTCGCCGAACGTGCCCTTCTGCGGGCTCGCGAACGGGTTGCGCGCGCGCTTCTGCGGCGAGGCCGAGACGCCCGTGACGGGGAGCGAGTCGGACGGCGCGAGCGTCGCCGAGGCCCAGGCGCCCGACGTGGGCCGGTTGGGCGAGCCCGAGGTCGAGTGGGCTGCGGCGAGGGCTCGGAGCTTGGAGGGCGAGTTGGCGTGGATGAACGAGGTCGACGAGGAGGGCTTGTTGCGGCTGCTCGAGAGACGCTTCGAGGGCGAGGCGTCGGTCGCAGGAGCGGGGCCGTCGGTTGAGGACGAGGCGGGGTCGGGACGGGGTCGAGAGCGCGAGGTCTTGGGCTTGGTCGGCGTCTTGAAGATGTGGGACGACTCGGCGGCGGCGGTCGTGGAGGAAGCGGGAGGTGGGGGTTTGGACGAGGTCGACGAGCGGCTCGACGAGGGCTTGTCGGCGACTTTGCCGGCGCCGGCTCGAAGCTTGTTGTACTCCTTGTACTTGGCGGCTGCGAGCAGGGAGTCAGGGTCAGCTGGATAGCGAGAGAGGGAGTGAGAGAGCGAGACGGACCGATCGAGGGCTCGAGGCGGATGTCGTCCTTTGTCGGTGCGCGGTCGTGGGTGGCGCGGAAGGCGCGCTCCCACTCCTTGAGCTCGTTGCGGAGGTCGGCCATGGTGCTCGAGGGCGGTGGACGCGGGCTGGCTCGGTTGAGAGAGCGGGCGGACGAGGGCGACGAGGAGAAGGTGACGAGGCCGCGAGCGGGTCTAGTGCGAGGTGGACGCGGGCACAGGCGATGTAGTGCGCGTCCTCGGTACTCAAGCAGGCCGGCGGAGCGAGTCGGAGGGTGGATGCAGCGACGAGGACGACGAGGCGGCGAGAGGACGACGAGAGGGTCCGCTCCACTCGCCCACCAGCCCGCGCTCGGTTGGGTTCAACAGCTACCCAGTCCCAGCCTCCCCGACAGGCTCGACTCGCCCACCCACGAGCTCGTCTCGTCCGCGCGCTCGCCGTACAGAGCCCGCCCTCCCCTCCTCCACCCTCCGACCCTCGCCCCAGCCCCGACACCCCCGCAAGGAGCACGCCAGTACCCTCGAGCAGCCCTACCACCGCCAACTAGCCGCCCAGGCGTCTCGCTCACCTCAGCGCACGCCGTCGTTGTCGTCGCCCCTCGGCCCATCGCCACCCCTCGCCTCGCCCCTCGTTCGCTCCACCTACAAGCCTCGCGCCCACCATGCTCGGTCACGAGTTCGCCCACTCGACCCAGTGCGTCCATTCCCACCCTCTGCCGGCCGTCCCGAGCGTGTTGTCGGACCGACTGCTGACCCGGTCCACCCGCGCCTCCCTCCCCCCTCCCTCGCAGGCCGATCAAGCGTCCGCGCACGATCCAGTTCGGCATCCTCTCGCCCGAGGAGATCAAGGCCATCTCGGTGTGCAAGGTCGAGTACCCGGAAACGTTCGAGGAGGGCAACGCCAAGCCGGTCCGTCCACCTTCCGCTCCTCGGTCCTTCGACCGTCCCGCTCACGCTCTCTCCCGCCGCGCGCTCGCAGAAAACGGGCGGCCTGAGCGACCCGCGGCTCGGCACCATCGACCGCAACTTCAAGTGCGCGACCTGCGGCGAGGGCATGGCAGAGTGCCCGGGCCACTTTGGCCACATCGAGCTCTCGCGCGCCGTCTTCCACGTCGGTGCGTCCGCCTCCCTCGACGCCCTCACGCCCTCCCTCACGTTCTCCTCGAGCTGACGTAACGAACGACTGCGCGCAGGCTTCCTCAACAAGGTCAAGAAGATCACCGAGTGCATCTGCGTCCAGTGCGGCAAGCTCAAGGTCTCGCCGCTCGAGGACAAACGCCTCGCCGACGCCGTGCGCTACGTGCGCGACCCAAAGAAGCGCCTCGCCATCGTCCACGCCCTCGTCAAGGTCAAGAACACGTGCGAGATGACCGTCATCGACGACGAGACGCAGGCCAAGATCGCCGCCGGCGAGGACGTGCCGCCGGGCCACGGCGGCTGCGGGCACGAGCAGCCGCAGCTGCGGCGTGAAGGGCTCAAGCTCTTCCTCGTGTATGGGCGCGGCAAGGACGAGGTGAGCTCCAGCCGTCGAGCCTCTGCCGCACGCGCTCGACAGCTCTTGCTCACGCCGCTGCGAGCCCTCCTCCCTCCTCTCTCTCTTCTTCTTCTTCCCTCCCTCAGGACGGCAACGTGCAGCAGCCCGACCGCAAGCCGTACACGGCGACGCACGCCCACACGCTCTTCCGCAAGATCTCGGACGATGACCTCGTCACGATGGGCCTCTCGGCGTCCGAGGCGCACCCGGCCTGGATGATCCTCACCGTCCTCCCCGTCCCGCCCATGCCCGTGCGCCCTTCGATCTCGGTCGACGGCGGCGCCATGCGCGGCGAGGACGACCTCACGTACAAGCTCGCCGAGATCATCCGCGCCAACTCGAGCTTGCGCAAGTTCGAGGAAGAGGGTGCGCCGGCGCACGTCATCAACGAGTTCGAGACGCTCCTCCAGGTGCGTCCAGCCCTGCCCTCGCTCGAGCGCTCCTCGCTGCGCCTGCTCCTCCTCGAGCACGTCGCTGACTCCTCTCCCCGCCTCGCCCCTCCCTCTCTCCCTCCCTCGCGCACTCGCTCTCTTCCCTCTCTCGCAGTGGCACATCGCGACCTACATGGACAACGACCTCCCCGGCCAGCCGCAGGCGCTGCAGAAGTCGGGCCGGCCCGTCAAGTCGATCCGGGCGCGCCTCAAGGGCAAGGAGGGGCGGCTCCGCGGCAACCTCATGGGCAAGCGCGTCGACTTTTCGGCCCGCACCGTCATCACGGGCGACCCCAACCTCGCCCTCGACGAGGTCGGCGTCCCCTTCTCGATCGCGCGCACCCTCACCTACCCGGAGCGCGTCACGCCGTACAACATCACGCACCTCCAGGAGCTCGTCCGCAACGGGCCCAACGAGTACCCGGGCGCGCGGTACGTCGTGCGCGACACGGGCGACCGCATCGACCTGCGCTACAACAAGCGCGCCGACACGTTCCTCCAGTACGGCTGGATCGTCGAGCGCCACCTCAAGGACGGCGACATTGTCCTGTTCAACCGCCAGCCGTCGCTGCACAAGATGTCGATGAGTGCGTCGTCGCTCTCTCTTCCTCTGCACGATCGTTCTGAACGAGCTCGACCGCTGACGCTCGCTCCCCTCGCTCGCAGTGGGTCACCGGGTCAAGCTCATGCCGTACTCGACGTTCCGCCTCAACCTCTCGGTCACGTCGCCGTACAACGCCGACTTCGACGGCGACGAGATGAACCTGCACGTCCCGCAGAGCGAGGAGACGCGCGCCGAGCTCATCAACATCTGCGCCGTGCCGCGCAACATCATCTCGCCCCAGGCCAACAAGCCCGTCATGGGCATCGTCCAGGACACGCTCTGCGGCGTGCGCAAGTTCACGCTGCGCGACTGCTTCATGGACCTCGACTTCATCCAGAACATCCTCCTCTGGGTCCCCGACTGGGACGGCATCCTCCCGCCGCCGGCCATCATGAAGCCGCGCCCGATGTGGACGGGCAAGCAGATCCTGTCGATGTGCATCCCCGCCGGCATCAACCTGTACCGCGCGGCGGGCGGCAACTCGTCGGCGCCGGCCGAGGACGACGGCATGTTCATCGAGGACGGCCTCATCATGTTCGGCACGGTCGACAAGAAGACGGTCGGCACCTCGCAGGGCGGCCTCATCCACGTCATCTACCGCGAGAAGGGCCACATCGTCTGCCGCGACTTTTTCTCGGGCGTCCAGAAGGTCGTCAACTACTGGCTCCTGCACAACGGCTTTTCGATCGGCATCGGCGACACGGTCCCGGACAAGGGCACGATGGAGGCCATCCAGGGCTTCATCAACACGGCCAAGGCCGACGTCGAGAACATCATCCAGCTCGCGCACGACGACCGCCTCGAGCCCGAGCCGGGCATGACCGTGCGCGAGTCGTTCGAGTCCAAGGTGACGCGCGCGCTCAACCAGGCGCGCGACTCGTCCGGCCGCAGCGCCGAGCGGTCGCTCAAGGCCGACAACAACGTCAAGCAGATGGTCGTCGCCGGGTCCAAGGGCTCGTTCATCAACATCTCGCAGATGTCGGCCTGCGTCGGGCAGCAGATCGTCGAGGGCAAGCGCTGCCCGTTCGGCTTCAAGTACCGCTCGCTGCCGCACTTCACCAAGGACGACTACTCGCCCGAGGCGCGCGGCTTTGTCGAGAACTCGTACCTGCGAGGTGCGTCTTCCTCTCCCTCCTCCTCCTCCTGCCTCGTCGCCCGCAACGCGTCGAAGCACCTGTACTGACTCTCGTTCCTCTCCTCGTTGCTCGTCACGCAGGCCTGACGCCGCAAGAGTTCTTCTTCCACGCCATGGCCGGGCGTGAGGGCCTGATCGACACGGCCGTCAAGACGGCCGAGACGGGCTACATCCAGCGCCGCCTGGTCAAGGCGCTCGAGGACGTCATGGTCGCCTACGACGGCACGGTGCGCAACTCGCTCGGCGACGTCGTCCAGTTCATCTACGGCGAGGACGGCATGGACGGCGCCTTCATCGAGGAGCAGGTCATCGAGCCGATCCGCCTGTCGGACGACCGGTTCGAGAAGCGCTACCGCGTCGACGTCACCGACCCCGACTGGACGTTCCGCCCCAAGACGATCCGGGTCGACCTCGCCCAAGCCGACCCGCTCGTCCAGCAGGTCCTCGACGAGGAGTACCGCCTCTTGTGCGAGGACCGCCGCCTCCTGCGCACCAAGATCTTCCCCAAGGGCGACGCGACCGTCTCGCTCCCGGTCAACCTGCGGCGCGTCATCCAGAACGCGCAGCAGATCTTCCACATCGACTTCCGCAAGCCGAGCGACCTCCCGCCGGCCGAGGTCGTCGAGGCGGTCGACTCGCTCGTGCGCCGCCTCGTCGTCGTGCGCGGCGGCGACGACCTGTCGCACGAGGCGCAGGCCAACGCGACGCGCCTGTTCGGCATCTTCGTGCGCTCGGTCCTCGCCTCGCGCCGCGTCATCGAGGAGTACCACCTCAACCGCGAGGCGTTTGAGTGGGTCGTCGGCGAGGTCGAGACCAAGTTCAACGCGGCCGTCGTCGCGCCGGGCGAGATGTGCGGCACGCTCGCCGCCCAGTCGATCGGCGAGCCGGCGACGCAGATGACGCTCAACACGTTCCACTACGCCGGTGTGTCGTCCAAGAACGTGACGCTCGGCGTGCCGCGCCTCAAGGAGATCATCAACGTCGCCGTCAACCTCAAGACGCCGTCGACGACGGTCTACCTCGAGCCCGAGTTCGCGCAGGACATCAACCTCGCCAAGGAGGTGCAGACGCGCCTGTCGTACACGACGCTCCAGACCGTCACGGCCTCGACCGAGATCTTCTACGACCCGGACCCGACGGCGACCGTCATCGAGGACGACCGCGAGTTCGTCGAGGCCTTCTTCGCCATCCCGGACGAGGACGTCGAGGCCAACCTGTCGCGCCAGTCGCCCTGGCTCCTCCGCTTCGAGCTCGACCGCGCCAAGATGCTCGACAAGAAGCTCGAGATGCACTACGTCGCGGGCAAGATCGCCGAGACGTTCGACCAGGACCTGTTCGTCATCTGGTCCGAGGACAACGCCGAGAAGCTCGTCATCCGGTGCCGCGCCCTCAAGGGCGCGTCGACGGCGCAGGACAAGGACGGCGCCGCCGCCGCCGACGACGACGAGGACGACGAGGACGTCTTCCTCAAGCAGCTCGAGTCGCAGATGCTCGGCTCGATCGCGCTCCGAGGCGTCGAGGGCATCGACCGCGTCTTCATGATGGAGCAGAAGCGGCCGACGATCAACGCCGCGGGCGAGTTCCACACGCCCAACGAGTGGGTCCTCGAGACGGACGGCATCAACCTGCGCAAGGTCCTGTGCACCGAGGGCGTCGACCCGACTCGCACCCTCTCCAACTCGTGCGTCGAGGTGCTCGAGGTCCTCGGCATCGAGGCGGCGCGCGCGTCGGTCCTGCGCGAGCTGCGCAACGTCATCGAGTTCGACGGCTCCAAGGTCAACTACCGCCACCTGTCGATGCTCACCGACATCATGACCAACCGCGGCTCGCTCATGGCCATCACCCGCCACGGCATCAACCGCAGCGACACGGGCGCCCTCATGCGCTGCTCGTTCGAGGAGACGGTCGAGATCCTCATGGACGCCGCCGCCGCGGGCGAGCGTGACGAGTGCACCGGCGTCGCGCAAGCAGTTCTCCTCGGGCAGCAGGCCTTCATGGGCACGGGCGCGTTCGAGCTCGCGCTCGACCTCGACCAGCTGCAGCACATCGTCCCCGACCACCGTCTCCCCCTCCCCGCCGGCATGGTCCTCGACGCCGCGCTCGAGGGCGGTCGGACCCCGGGCGGCGGCGCGACGCCGTACGCCGACCTCGCCGACGGCAAGACGCCGGCTTACGGCGGCCAAGAGCAGTTCGGCATGTTCTCGCCCATCGTCCAACCGGGCCAGGACGGCATGGCCGGCGGCGGCTTCGGCGGCGCGTCGCCCTTCGCTGCCGGCGGCGCGTCACCGTTCTCGGTCGGCGGCCAGAGTCCCTACACCGGCGGCCAATCGCCGTTCGCTCTCGGCGGCGCAAGCCCGTTCGGAGCCGGCGCCGGCGGCTACGCACCGTGAGCCTCTCCTTCTCCTCCTCCTCCTCTTCGCTCTCTCTCTCCTTCGCTCTCTCGAGCACCGACTGACTCCTCCTCCTCTCGCCTGCAGGTCTTCGCCGTTCGCCTACGGCGGCGCGTCGCCGTACAACCCGTCGGGCGCCGGCGCAGGTGGAGCGTCCCCTTGGGTGAACCGAGCGTCGCCGTCCTCGCCCAACGCCTACTCTCCTTCGAGCCCTCGCTTCTCGTGCGTCCCACCGTCTCTTCCTCTGCGCTCCATCCGCCTCTCCTCGACCACGGTCGCGACGACGCCGAGGCTGACCTCTTCCCCCTGCTCCTCTCCCTCCTCCTCTCCCTCTACCGCCTCTCCCTCCTCCTCGCTTCGCCTCGCTCTCTCCTCTCCTCGTCCGCAGTCCTGCGAGCCCCGGATACAGGTGAGTCGCACGCTGTCTCGTTCGAGCCATTCTCCCAGACCTCGCGCTGACGATCGACTCTGACCTGCAGCCCGACCTCGCCCTCGTTCTCGTGCGTCATGGCCTCCTCTCTCTTGCTCCTCCTCCTCGTCGTCTTTGCCGCTGCCATGCCGATGATCAGAACTGACCCTCTCGCCCGCTTTCTCGCCGTCCACAGGCCTGCGTCGCCAAGGTTCTCGCCGGCGAGCCCCGCCTTTTCTCCTGCAAGCCCGGCTTTCTCGCCGGCCAGCCCGAGGTTCTCTCCGGCAAGCCCGGCCTTCTCGTGCGTCCCCAGTTCTCTCGCTCCCAGCTTGCGCATCTTCGAGCGCCCGTCCTCGACTCGCAGAAGCTGACCCTCTCTCTCCCCCCCTCTTGTCGTCCTCCCTTCTTCCTCGGCTTCCTCCCGCTCTCCCTCGCCGCTGCCTCCACAGACCGACGTCGCCGAAGTTCTCGCCGACGAGCCCTGCGTACTCGTGAGTCCAGGCTCGCCTCGTCGCCGTCGAGCAGGAACCATCTCGCCCTCGTACTGACGAGCCTTCCCTCCACTCCTCGTCTCCTTCCCTCTACACAGCCCGACGAGTCCTCGCATGAGCCCGACGTCCCCCGCCTTCAGCCCCGCCAGCCCCAAGTACAGGTGCGCTCGGTCCTCTCTGCCCTTGGCGCTCTCTCTCATCGGCTCGAGACTGACTCTGTTTCCTCTCCTCCTCGCTCTCGACGCAGCCCGACATCGCCTCAGTACTCGTGCGTCGAGCTGCACTGCGACTGCGAGCTGCGAGCTCATGCTGACCTCCTCCTCCTCGCCTTCCTCGTCGCAGCCCAACCTCGCCCGCCTTCTCGCCAACTTCCCCCGCCTACTCGCCGACGAGCCCTGCCACCGGCGCAGGTACGCAGTCGACGAACCCGACGACGGCGGCCTCGACGCAGCAGCAGCAGCCGCACTCGTACTCGAGCGCGCCGTCGTGGAGTCGCTGAACCGGGTCGAGGAATGCGGAGCAGGATCGCGGTCGTCTCATGTACGAGCAGCAGCAGTAGCAGTAATGTGGAGCGCGAGTCGAGAGCTTGGAACACGGTGTTCTCAGCCCACTTCGAGCGAGTGCAGCACGTCGAGAACTTGAGAAGGCTGCCGCTCGGGCCCTCCTCTCGAGCCCCTGCACGTACTCAGCTCGGCTCGGTCCCTGTACCGCTCGAGGGTCTGCTCGTAGAGGCAGTCCCTGCGAAATGTCCGTGCGTCCTGCGGGAGGCATGGCTTCCCTGCCTTCTCAAGTCGGGCTCGAGAGCAAGGTGCGCGCGCGCTTCCTGCCGGCCCTGTTCCTCTCGAGCGTGCTGCTTGGACCTCATCGAGTGCGCCCTGAACGAGGCAAGGCGCGCGAAGGGCTGTGGGCGGCGCAATCGTCGTCTGAAGCGGGCCGAGCAAACCTAATGCTGAATAGGAACGCGCGCCTTAGCTTTGATTAGGCGAGCGAAGCTAATGCCGATTCGAGCAAGTCAAGCGCGCCCGGCTTATGCTCCTCCTCGCTCCGCTCCCGCTCGCCCTCTCGACTGGGCACTCGACTTGGGCCTCGGTTCGCGACCTGCACCGCTCGCCAGCATCTCTGTGCATCGCCTGCGCCACCACTCGCCCTAGCCCGCCGCCCAGAGCCACCTCGACGCGTCCTCATCAGCGAACCTCGTCGACCGACCTCTCTCGACACCGGCGGCGACTCGTGGACCGGTGGACGCGCTTTGTCGAGGACCGAGAAGGTACCAGACGCGCTCGAGGCAGGGCGGGCGGGCTCTGCTGCAGCGGGAGAGTAGGTGCGTCCTCGTCCTCCCCGCCTCCTCCTCTTGGCCCCCCTCGTCGGCCTCCTCTCGCCCGCGCCAGCTCCTCGAGCCGCCTCGAGGACGCGACGACGAGCTGACTCGAGCCCCTCGCGCGCAGGGCGGTTCCGCAGGACGGGTGGAAAGGCGTGTCGAGCGGCGCCGGTGCTGGCGGTCGACCTCGAGCGGTTCATCTCGGTCCTTGTACGTCCCTCCTGCTCACTCTTCTCGTGCCACAAACTCGGGGATGGACCTGTGCACTCGTACGAGCTGCGCGCTGACCTCCTTTGCCTTGCGCGCAGGTCAGTCGAGCCCTCGATGGCACCCTCTTCCGTTCTCGTCTCGAAAGCTCGTCTCTTCGCTGGCCGGCCGCCTCTCGAC
>Ga0308169_10001935_pt1 | contig 22576 bp, 21 predicted proteins | sample PhyBR1_2_FD_202139 | JGI IMG/M metagenome (GOLD analysis project Ga0308169, IMG submission 202139) | Phyllosphere microbial communities from UC Gill Tract Community Farm, Albany, California, United States - DLSLSB.R1 | ecosystem: Host-associated > Plants > Phyllosphere > Unclassified | place...
ATATAGTAATGGAGAGTTGACAACAGAAGAATATGTAGAAAAAGTTGTAAGTGTTAGGAAATATATAGATATAAACAAAATAGAATTTACTGGATATTCGATTAGTCCGATGAATTTTTTAGAAGTACATTTTAATTTGAATAATTCTAACAAGCATATCGCAACTTTGGGAGTAAAATCCGCAGAAACAAATAAATGGCGCTACAATGTCGATATAGGTAGAAAAAAAACTGAAGACAAGTATTTTATAGAAGTAAGAGAATTTCCTAATGGAATAGAAACACCTACTGAAATAATTGAATATTATTACGGAGGTTTATAATTATGGATCAAAATAGAGATTTTTCCAATGAGGTTTATAAAGTTGAGCATGGAGAAATTGAAATGAACACTAAAATTGGAGAAAAACAAGATTATTTAGTTATAAATACCATAGATACCAATAAAGACAAAATCGGCAATGAATCTAAGCCAAAGAAAAATAGTACGCAGGCAATGGTAGTAGCAGAAATTAAAGATGAATTCAAAAAACTTAATGATAATGATTTAAGAAAAGTCCCCGGCTTCCCCGACTCCGTCATCACCAAAAACCTTACGATTGCCTATGCTGGCACGACTTCGCTCAAAGATTGGCATACAAACCTTGAGGAAATTGGTCGAAGTAATAAACATCCAGATGGCGCATTTTTCTCCGCTTTGAACTACGCCCGTGAAATTGAAAAGCAGTATCCCAAATCAGATGGCTATACGATCTCAACGACTGGGCACTCGTTAGGTGGAGCTAAAGCACTTTTTGTCGCAGGGCTCAATGGTTATGACAGTGTGACGTACGGCGCGGCGGGACCAGGGCTTGCGCAAGCATTATTTGATAATCATCCTGGTACCCTGATCAATCTCTACGACACTTCGGATGTCGTCACGAGTGGGATTTTTACTGGTGGGAAAGGGATGCTTCCAATCAATAGTTTTGGAATCGATAATTCGGGCTGGGAAACATTTGGCCATTCGCTGGATCAATTCAGAACAGATGAAGAGGGAAATTATATCGATAAGCATGGACAGATCATCGTATACGTCGATGGTAATGGAAGTATCTTGTTAGCCCCAACTTTGTGGCAACAAACACTTTTGGAAAACGAAGCAATGATCAAATTACTAGCAGTCAGTGGCGAGCATACGCTAGATGAAATCAAGCGTTTGAAAGAAGAAAATGAGTGGCTCAAGGTTCAAATCAAAGAATTCTTGACATTAAAAGAGTTACGGCAGAAGCTGACTGCAAGTGGCGACGGACTTTCTCGGTCAGAAAAAATTTATTTAGAGGATAGCCAAGCATTAGCTGTAGTACAGACAGCAGCAAGTAAATTTGATGAGGCGATGGGCAATGTTCGCGTGATTTACCAAAACGGAATCACGGAGTTGGAAGAGTTATGGAATGACTGGTTGGGGAGAATACGTAATTATACGCCCAATTTGACCTATAACGAGGTGATTGAAACATTAGCCGAAGTTGGTTGTACGAAATGGGAGATCGTCGATGAACCGACACAGGAATTTAGAGATAAGATCCGCCAAATTGATCAGATGTCAGAACAGTTTCAAACACTCGCCGATGAAATCACCCAAAAGATTAATGAAATGGTGGCACGTGACAAAGAATTAGCGAATCAATTGTTTGGGGTATAAAAGGAGGAGAGGAAAATTGAGTCAGGAAATACAGCTTTATGAAACATATCAAGCAACGAAACGAGGGTTATCAGAGCAAGAAGAAGCAATGATTGCAACAGAAAGAAAAGTCCATGAGCTAGCGGAAGCGACTTATAAAGATCTCCGATTGATTTTGCAAACTTTTTCTGAACCACAAGAGGCTTTTGACTATGGACGTATCATGATTTCTCGTTTAGAAGAGGATCTGTCGACGGAATTGCGCCATCAACGAAAGAAAATCCAGCTTGACCTAGAAGATAACGAGCAGATCTATCGTAAGAAACTGGCACAATTGGATTAAAAAGAATGGAGGTTTTGAAATGTTTGAAATGATTGAAATGATTGATCAATGGTGGGAGAAATATCAGAAAGATATGGAAAAATGCTTAACTCGTTCACTTGGAATCGCGCTGAAAAGTGAGAAGGGATTGAAAATAAGAACGACAAATCAATCTGGGAAGAATGAGACAAATAGAGCAAAACACACGATTTCTTCAGCAGGTACAGGATTGAAGGAGACCCTCAAAGGGCAATTTGGCAACAAAGTGTCGCTAGTTTTAGACGAACAAGAAAAAGCCTTAGACAAAGGTTAGTCAAAGAAACACAAAAAACTTATTCTTACATAAATTGATTAAAGGATTCTGTCAGAATTGATCAACTGAATAATCTATAAAAGCCGAAAATAGGTTGGACTATTTTCGGTTTTTTTTGGATTAGTTGCTTAGATGAATTCATTGATTCGTTTTTTTTACACTACCAAGAAATGAAATTTAATATATTTTATATTTATGTTGAAAAATTATTTCATACGAAGTATAATCAATTTATAAATGAATGCGGATACATGGTGAGGGGGAGAGTACATGTTTGGTTTTTCTGTATTTATGAATCAAGAGTTGTCCGAAGAAACGAAAACGTATATCCATGAAATGGCAGAGAAGGGATTTATTGGCATCTTTACATCCATGCATATTCCAGAAGATGATCCATCAGCTTATAAAAGGCGTTTGACGGAACTTGGCCAAGAAGCAAAAGCAACCGGATTAGAGTTGATGGTAGATATATCGGGTAAGGCATTAGAGTTGGCAGGGTTCTCCTTAGAAAATCTTGAGCCATTAAAAGAGATTGGTGTGACAGGGCTGCGGATGGATTATCACCTGTCGAACCAACAGATTGCGAAGTGGTCTCATCAATTGAAAATCAGTTTGAATGCAAGCACGATCACTGAACAAGATGTGCAAGAATTAAAAGAAGCAGGTGCTGATTTTACTCAGATGGAAGCTTGGCACAATTATTATCCGCGCCCAGAAACAGGGTTAGACAAATCGTGGTACCAAAGAAAAAATCAATGGTTAGCAGAACAAGGATTTAAGATTCAAGGATTTGTACCAGGAGATGAAGTGTTGAGAGGCCCTTTATACAAAGGACTTCCAACATTGGAAGAACATCGCTATCAACATCCTTTGGCAGCAGCGCTAGACTTAGCTTCATGTGAAACCGATCTAATCTATATTGGTGACGGTGGGCTATCGCTGACCACCCAGGAACAATTTTTGTATTATAAAGAAACAGGCGGTATCTTATTACATGTGACATTGTTGGACCCAACATTTGGTCCAATCATTTTAGGTACACATACGAATCGACAAGATGAAGCTAAAGCTGTGGTACGTAGTGCAGATGCACGATTTAGAGAAATCCCTCCTATTCCTGCTCGATTAACTGATGAACGGAAAATAGGTACGGTCACGTTAGATAATGAAGCGTATCTTCGCTATATGGGTGAAATCCAACTAATGAAAGAAGATTTACCAGCAGATGAAAAAGTCAATTGTGTGGCACGAGTGATCTCGGCTGATTTGCCATTGATCCAACAAATCCATGCAGGAATGATTTATAAATTTAAATGTAAAGAAGGAATTGAGAAATGACGATCGATTTAGATAAATTAACAACGGAACGTAGAAATCAAAAGACATTTGGTTTGGATGAGATGAGTGTATCTGAAGCCGCTCGCTTGATGAACCAAGAAGATCATGAAGTGGCGGCAGCTGTCGCAAAAGAACTACCGAGTATTGAACCAGTGATTGAAGCAGCGATTGTTTCTTTCAAAAAAAATGGACGCTTGATCTACATGGGCGCTGGCACAAGTGGACGTTTGGGCGTATTGGATGCAGCGGAGTGTGTTCCTACATTTGGTGTAGAGCCTGAAATGGTCGTTGGTTTGATTGCAGGTGGTGAAGCGGCTATGACTGTCGCAGTTGAAGGTGCAGAGGATTCACTTGAGTTAGGGAAAGAAGATTTGATCCAGTTGAACTTGACGGAAAATGATTTGGTCGTAGGTATCGCGGCTAGCGGTCGCACGCCTTATGTGATTGGTGGCTTGGACTATGCTCGTTCAATCGGCGCAAAGACGGCAACGATTTCTTGTAACAAAGAAGCTGAGATCAGTCAACATGCTGATTTTCCTATTGAGGTAGATGCCGGACCAGAATTTTTAACAGGTTCGACACGTTTAAAATCTGGAACTGCACAGAAATTGATTTTAAATATGATTTCTACAATCAGTATGATCGGTATCGGAAAAGTATTCAATAATCTAATGGTCGATGTCAAGCCAACAAATGACAAATTAGTCGAACGTTCAAAGCGAATCATCATGGAAGCAACCGAAGTGGATTATGAAACAGCAGAAAAATACTTTTATGAAGCGGAACAAAATGTTAAACTAGCCATCGTTATGTTATTGACGAATAGTAACAAAGAGACAGCGAAAAGGAAACTAGCTGAGGCAGACGGCTTTGTAAAACGAACGTTGTAAGGGGGAAAAGGAAATGGCAAAAAATGAATTGACTTTGACAGAACTGGCAAAACAAATTTATGCTGGAGCTGGTGGCATGGGCAACGTAGACAGCGTTGTCCATTGTATGACACGGGTTCGGATGAAGGTCATTGATGAATCGTTGGTCGACGTAGCGAAATTGAAAGCGATACCGGGCGTGTTAGGGGTAGTTGAGGACGAACAGTTACAAGTCATCATCGGACCAGGGAAAGTAAACAAAGTCGCACAAGAAATGGTTGACCAAGCAGGAGTCAAACTAGGTGAAAAAATCCCTGGAAACCCTAATGTTACAACTGGTTTATCAGGGAAAGACAAGGTCAACGAACGTGCCCAAGAGATGAAGAAAGTACAAAAATCAAAACAAAAACCGTCAAAAATCAAATCAATTTTAAAAGATATCTCGAATATATTTGTCCCAATGATTCCAGCTTTTGTTGGTACAGGGATCGTTGCAGGGATCGCCGCAGTATTGACAAACCTTGTGACAGCCGGAACCATCGATGGTGCATCATGGCAACAGTACATCGACATCATGAACATTCTTAAAAATGGGATGTTTAGTTATCTTGTCATCTATACTGGGATCAATGCCGCTCAAGTATTTGGCGCAACGCCAACACTTGGTGGAGTAATCGGTGCGGTTGTCATGTTGACGGGGATGAATCCAGAAGCTCCTTTGACGAACCTGTTTACTGGAACGCCACTTGCTGCCGGACAAGGTGGGATCATCGGAGTGATTTTTGCGGTCTGGTTGCTTTCCATCGTTGAAAAGAAATTACACAAAATCGTTCCTGATGCAGTAGACATCATTGTGACACCAACACTTTCATTGATTGCCATCGGGCTGATCGAGATTTTCTTGATCATGCCATTAGCTGGTTTTATCTCAGATGGTATGGTAGGAGGGATCAATTGGGTACTTAGTGTGGGTGGCGCCTTCTCAGGATTTGTATTAGGTACATTATTCTTACCGATGGTCATGTTTGGTTTGCATCAAATATTGACTCCGATCCATGTGCAAATGATCGATGAAACAGGACGTACATTATTATTGCCTATTTTAGCAATGGCAGGAGCTGGACAAGTTGGTGCTGCGCTTGCTTTATGGGTACGTTGTAAGAAAGACAAAGAATTGACTGAAATGATCAAAGGTGCGTTACCTGTAGGGATTTTAGGGATTGGTGAACCATTGATCTATGGTGTAACATTGCCTTTAGGTCGTCCATTCATTACTGCTTGTATTGGAGGCGGTATCGGTGGTGCGGTGATCGGCTTGATCGGGAATATTGGTGCCATTGCTATTGGTCCTTCTGGCGCAGCGTTGATTCCTTTGATTTCAGATGGCAAATGGTTTGGCTACGTCCTTGGATTATTAGCTGCTTATGCGGGCGGATTCTTAGCTACTTTCTTTTTCGGGATTCCTAAAGAACAATTAGCGAAAGAAGAATTAGCAGAAGAAGCACCTGTTTATACAGCATCAAGTACTGACTCAACAAATCAAACACAAGCCGTTCAATTATGTGCAGTAGCAGATGGTACAGTGCAATCAATCGAACAAGCGAGTGATCCTGTATTTGCTCAAAAGATGATGGGAGAAGGGTATTTTGTTGAACCAACGAATGGTCATATCTATGCGCCAACTTCTGGGATCATCAGCTCTATTTTCCCAACGAAACATGCCATCGGATTAACAACAGCTGATGGGTTAGAGCTATTAATCCACATGGGAGTCAATACTGTGGAACTAGGTGGGACGCCATTTGATATAAAAGTGAGTGAAGGACAAGCTGTCACAAAAGATACGATGATAGCGGACGTGGATCTAGCTGCGATCAAAGAGGCAGGAAAAGAAACCGCTATGATGGTTCTTCTGACAAATATGGAGCATGTCTTAACGTTTGTTTTGACACATACAGGTGAAGTAAGAGCAAAAACACCAGTGATGGATGTTGAAAGTGTAAAATAATAAAAAGCGCAAAATCAAAGGATTTTGCGCTTTTTATTAAGCTCTATATCGTTGAACTAAAGCATGGTAGATTCTTTCAACATCTGTTGGCGTACCACGTAATTCATAATCTTCTACCATAGGGAAGCCGAATTGTTCAGCATATTGTTTCGCTGTCAAACAATATTGATAGTTAAAGTTTTTATTTCCGCTACCGACAACACCAAGACAAAGCGCATGATTTTCTTGATATTCCAAGTATTCTCGCATGGTTTCTGTCAAAATCTCTTGGTCACCACTATCAATGCCATTGCCTCCTTCTAGATAGGTTGGCACAAACACAAAGAAAGGTTTGGTTTCTTTTTCAAAGTCGCTATTTTCATGGATCTCTTTTAGGTGGACTAAGGGAAGTGAAGCATCTTTTTCATGTTGTTCCGTAGCAAAAGCTGCTAATTTTTTGACGAATCCTCGGGTATTACCAGAAATTGAGATATATAAGATATTCATGATATCGTCCTCCAATCATTCTTATCCAGTATAGCATTTTTTTGTTTTTTTGGTAGAGAAGAAGAGGAAGAGAAGCGGTCGCTTTCCTTGTATAATTAGAAAAAAATAGTTACAATTAAATTTCAATTAGAATTTTTTAGAAAAAAATAAATGAAACGAAGTTTTGCTATACTTTGCATAAAAGCGGTTTATTTTGGAGGATGCGTACATGGACACAGAGCAACAGAAAAAAGGTATTGGATTGATCCCACTAGCGGCCTTAGTGATTGGGTCAGCGATTGGAGGTGGCGTTTTCGGTATTATGACCGACATCTCAGGATCGGCTGGTGGCCCAGCATTGTTCAGCTGGGTATTAGTTGGGACGTCCATGATGATGCTCTCTTTGTCAATCAATAATATCAATAAGAAACGTCCAGAATTAGAAGGTGGTATTTTTAGTTATGCCGAAGCTGGCTTTGGTCGATTTTCGGGATTCATCAGTGGGTGGGGCTATTGGCTGACCTGCTGGTTAGGAAACGTGGCATTTGCTACGCTATTGATGAGTGCGTTGGGCTATTTCTTTCCAGTATTCGATGGGGGTCAAAATGTCGCCTCGGTCATCGTCAGTACTATATTTTTATGGGGATATGCTTGGCTCGTCAATCGAGGAGTCGAAAATGCCAGTTACGTCAATGCAATCGTGACAATTTGTAAATTAGTTCCGCTATTTTTATTTATTATTGTTGCTATCAGCACGTTCTCATTGCAACAATTCATCAATAATTTTTCAAGTGATATCATCTTGAATGCCAATGGACAGCCGATTCCTTTCTCAAGTCAAATCCTAAGTTGTATCATGGTGATGCTTTGGGTATTTGTTGGAATTGAAGGTGCATCTGTGGTTGGTTCACGAGCGAAGAAAAAATCAGATGTCGGAAAAGCCACGATCTTAGGGATTTTTGGATTGATCGTGATCTATGTTTTAGTTTCGATGTTGCCTTACGGTACGATGACGATGGAAGAACTCCAAACAATCCAAACGCAACCAGCAATGGGCTATGTGTTTGAGATGATGGTTGGTAAATGGGGAGCTGTCGTGATCAATGGTGGACTGATCATTTCCTTGGTCGGTGTATGGTTATCTTGGACGATTTTACCCATTGAAACGATGCGCAATATGGCGGATGATGGCTTATTGCCAGCGCGTTGGGGGAAAGTCAATAAAAAGGGCGCACCGACATATGCGATCGTATTAACGACTTTATGTACAAATGTCTTTTTGCTTTCGCTACTGTTTACAGATAGCGCCTATAACTTTGCTTATACTTTAGGAACTGCAGCGATCTTCTTTACGTGGTTGTTCTTAGGATTGTATCAAATGAAACTATCTTATCAAAGAAAAGAATGGGTCCAATTCTTGGTTGGCTCATTAGCAAGTGCTTTTCAAATTTGGGCAATGCTATTTGTTGCTTTCAATGAAGTGATGCTCGTTCTTGTATTATTTTTACCAGGTATCCTATTTTATCTCAAAGCAAGAAAAGAAAAACAGCAAGCTGTTCCACAGACAAAACTTGATTATTTATTGCTTTCGTTAGTCTCGATTTTTGGAGTAGTGGCATTGGCATTATTTGCAACTGGGGTATTGCACTTATAAAACTCACAAAAGTTGAAAACCATTCTTTTGTATCACTCAAAAGCATCTAAGAGATCGACCTGATTCAGGTCATTTCTTAGGTGTTTTTTCATGTTGCCTGTTCGGCGTTTCTTCGATGAAAACGATACGTGACTTTCTCACAACGTTTTTCCACGATTGTTCGTTTCATTTCAGTGAAGAGGCATGATTGCATAGTCACATTTTGACACCTTGAGGGAGTTACTGTTTTAATGATGATCCAAACAAACAATTTTGTAAGTGAAAAGGTTGAGAGAAAGATGGTCGAAATAGGTGGCGATTGGCTATACTTATTCCTTGAGGCATAAAAAATGGAGGGAATATATGAGAGTAAAAGGGTTGACGAGCTATCAATTGAAATGGATAGCAATTGTTTTTATGGTCGTTGATCATATCAACAGTTATTTCGGGATGCAATTAGGGTTGCCAAGTTGGGTCTCGTGGTTGGGACGTTTTGTTGCGCCATTATTTGTATTTTTATTAGTTGAAGGTTTCAAGTATACGCATAGTAAATATCAGTATGCGAAGCGATTAGGAATAGCTGCATTCGTAGTAGCGATTGGAAATATCATCTATCAGTTATTAACAGGAAATTACATCAGTGAATATGATCATCAGCCAGACTATTATTTATTTTTAGGTCCACATAATATCTTTTTGACATTATTCTTGCTGTTTTGCTTGATGTGGCTTCTTTCTACAATAAAAGGAAAAACACTTTGGAGAAAAGGAGTGCTCGTAGCAGTAGCACTTTTATTGGTCATGATCACGGTTGCTTTTTCGGAAGGTGGTCTGTATTTAGTTCCAATGTTGTTGCTGATGTATTTCTTCCGCGAGAAAAAAGAACGAGGGAAATTGGTTCTAGGTATTTTTGTTTATACGCTGATTTTATTTTGTCTAGCCATTTTATCCTACACACAAATGCCTGATTATCAATCATTGTATCAATTTTTAACGTTTGATAATGAATTTATGATGGTCACCGTCATCCCATTTATCATTCTTTATAATGGAAAACTAGGTGGAACCGGACGCGCATTCGACAAATACTTCTTTTACTTGTTTTATCCGTTACATCTATGGATCATTTATTTGATTTTATCTTTTATTCATTAAGAAACAACTGACTAGCTTGTTTCAACAAATGAGGCGAGGTCTGGATAGAAGTGTTCAGCCTCAAGAAATAAGGCACCATCCACAAAAATTGTTCTTCAAATTCTTGTGGATGGCGTCTTGTTTTTTCGAAGAGGTTACTTCTGTTCTTGTCGTTTATTCGGTTTTAGGGGAGAGAGGACTAATGTCTCAGAAACGTCTCATTTGTTTTTATGAGTAGTTTCAAACATTACAGTTTTGATCCCTTAGTTAGATGTAAAGAAATGTTATGTAGTTCAAGAAAATCGGCAGTATAAATAAGACTTCAAGTCATTTGTTGTTATGGAATTGACAGAATTTTTAAAATATATTATTTTTTTTGTAAGAATTCTCTATATTTTCAATCAATTTTATTTTATAATGAAAAAATATCATGTAATTTTTAGGAGGAAAACAGATGGAAAATTATCTTAGCCTGTTAGGCGTACTGATTGTTATTCTTGGTTTTGCTTTCAAGTTAGATTCGATCTTGATCGTTATGGTTGCGTTAGTCGTGACCGCATTTACTGGTGGATTAGGACTTGAAGGTATGCTGGAAACTTTAGGTACAAGTTTTGTGAATAACCGAGGAATGGCAATTTTTATTATCATTATGTTAGCAACTGGTACGTTAGAACGCAATGGTCTGAAGGAATCTGCTGCAACGTTGATCAAACGTTTCAAGAAGGTATCCGCTGGAATGATCATCGATATTTATGGTGTTTTCCGAATGATCTTTGCAGCTTTCAATGTCAGCTTTGGTGGGGTGGCCGGCTTTGTCCGTCCAATCATCATGCCAATGGCGTTAGGTACCGTTGAATCAAAAGGATTAACTGTCAATCCGGAACATGAAGAGGAATTAAAAGGAATGTCTTCAGCGATGGAAAATATTTGTTGGTTCTTTGGTCAAGTACTATTTATCGGTGGGGCAGGTGCTTTATTAGTACAATCCACATTGAAAGACTTAGGCTACGAGGTAACTCTTGGTCAGTTGGCATTGGTACAGATACCAGTTGCCATCACTGCTCTAGTCGTTGCGAGTGTCTATTTTTATTTAAAAGAAAAGAAATTAGCGAAGAAATACTATTCAGGAAAGGAGAAATAAGATGGACTTTTTTACAAATTCTGAAGTATTACTCAGTGAAAAATTATTAGAAATCTTATATATCTTGATGGGGCTAGTCTTGATCTACACGGGTCTTCGTAATGCCTTTGATAAAAGCAACCCGCATCGCTTTGGATCAGCCTTTTTCTGGACAGTTTTAGGAGTCGTGATTGCCGCTGGGCGTTGGATATCTCCAACTTACAACGGAATCTTGATTTTCGCGATGACGATCCCAGCAATCACAAAAAGAGTGAGTAAAGGTGCAAGTCGTTTGCCATCAAAAGAATACATGGAAAAAATGTCAGATAAATTAGGGATGAAAATCTTTATTCCGGCGTTGAGTATTGGGATCTTTGCCATTTTATTCGCACTATTCACTGATTTAGGTGCTTTAGTCGGTGTCGGTGTTGGGGTATTTGTCGCGATGTTGATCTTGATGTTCTTTTCAAGAGATAATCGCCCAACGACTTTCTTGGATGATGCTTCAGACATGTTAGGGACAGTTGGACCTTTAAGTATGTTACCGATGCTCTTAGCTTCACTGGGTGCGGTCTTCACGAGCGCAGGTGTAGGTACAGTGATTTCTAGTGCAGTTGGTACGATCGTTCCAGAAGGTAATGTCAATATTGGTATCATCATCTATGCGTTAGGAATGGTTCTATTTACAGTGATCATGGGGAATGCTTTTGCGGCAATCACCGTCATGACAGTCGGAATCGGTGCGCCTTTTGTCTTTAGTCAAGGGGCTAATCCAGCATTGATCGGTATGGTCGCGTTGACATGCGGTTTCTGTGGAACGTTGTTGACACCGATGGCTGCTAACTTTAACGTAGTACCAGTGGCGATGTTAGAAATGAAAGATAAATACGGCGTGATCAAGAATCAACTATTCGTTGCTGTATTCATGCTGGTTTTCCAAATCGTCTATATGATTTTATTTAAATAGTATCTTGAGCGAAAAAGAATCAATGATTTCCATAAAACATGGAGAAGATTGATTCTTTTTCTGAACAGCTAAGCATTTCATTATTGACTGTTTTTTGTTAAAATAGATAGACACTGAGTCCTTTTAATAGGAATGACTCATTGAAAGTGCTAAATACACGAGTGAGAAACAATCAATTGTTAACGTTTAGATAAATCTTTGAAGGATGAATTGAACGCATCATTTTATAGAATAATGGAGGAATGAAAAATGAAAGTACTCGTAACTGGTTTTGATCCATTTGGTGGAGATAAAGTAAATCCTGCCTATGAAGCAGTCAAAAAAATGCCGTCTGAGATTGCCGGTGCAGAAATCATCAAATTAGAAGTTCCCACTGTTTTTGGTAAAAGTGGTCAAGTCGTAAAAGAAGCAATCCAAGAACATCAACCTGAAATCGTGATTTGTGTTGGTCAAGCAGGTGGACGTTCAGCGATTTCTTTTGAACGTGTAGCCATCAATCTAGCTGAAGCACGTATTGCAGATAATGAAGGCAACCAGCCATTTGATACGCCGTTAGAAGCAGACGGCCCAGCTGCTTACTTTACTTCATTACCAATCAAAGCAATGACAAAAAATGTACACGAACATGGTTTACCAGCATATATTTCTTATACAGCGGGTACGTTTGTTTGCAACGACATCATGTATCGATTGTTACACTTGATCGAAACAGAGTTCCCAACGATTCGTGGAGGCTTTATCCATGTGCCATTCTCACCAGATCAAGTCATCGATCGCCCTGTTGGGACACCGGCAATGTCACTTGATGATATTGCGGCTTCATTGACTTATGCGGTAGAAGCAGCAGTCAACAACAAAGAAGATATTTCAGGTAACGCAGGAACAACTCACTGATAGTTAGCTGAAGCGAAGCAAGTGGTAGATGAGGTCTAGGACATTCGTCATCTTGTGCCCCTACAACCAGATAAATGGTGTTCCAGAAGCTGACCTCCAACAGTAAGTGCATGACACTGCTGTCACAACCTCAGCTTCACGTATGAAAAAAGCGAAAAGCCGAAAATAGCTCACATTATTTTCGGCTTTTTTGTTGCTCTTTGAACGAATTTATTTTTACTCTCTTAATTTAGAAAGGCAGGTGAAAGGGATGAATGAAAGTTGGCAAGCGATTTTTGACGAATGGTTCCCAAAAGAAATCAAGCAACACTACCCAATAAAAATCTCCAAACAATATACAAGTAGCCAACGATGGGAAATCTATGAACGATTGACGAAACAACAACGAATTGTCATGGATCAACATCGTCGTTATTTGATCCACTCGCGATTTTTGGAAGAAAACTATTTAGCAGCAACGGATTGGATTTTTTCTGACTTTAAGATCAATCCATTTTATCGCACATCACGTAGACAACAAAAACTTTATTGTGAATGTGGCCGTGAACTGAAAGTCCAATATATCGTTCGTTCCCCTAAAACGGGTAAGGAATTAAAACTAGGGATCAATCATTTTGCAGAACACTTGCACGTTAGTCCAACAGTTGCAGCGTCGATCAATCAAGGAATGACTAAAGTGGATCTAGCGCTGGATGAGATCCTCTGGCTGAAACAACAAAATATTGCCTTTCCTGAACGACTCTGGCAAGAATATTGTCTAATGTTGTATCATAATCGCCGGCTGAAACAACCGATTTTACCAGATAAAAAGCGAACTACACGAATCGCCGAATTTCGTCATGCTCAGTTACCGATTTATCTGGCAGACTATCAAGCAATGGAAAAGTACATCCAACAAGTGAGCTATCAGGCAAAAGAAAAGCCGAAAAAAATCCTTGAGAAAAAATCATTGTTTGAGGATTTTTCAGAAGATTTGACTAAAGATGTTGAAGCGTTCTTGACTAACTATCAACTATTTCTCCAAAAAGATTGGTCGTCTGTTTCAATAGCTGAGACAAGCCAACCATCTGTCGCTTTTTTTGAAGAGTTTATCGCGAATCTGCGAGAAGGATCGAAGTATGAAGCTGTAGACGTCGATCGATTAGCAAAAGAACAACGTTTTATCCAACCGCAAATTTATCATTTAGTCTGGCAACACTATCAGCGTTATGGATTTACAACTGGTTTTTTCGATAGTATCCCTCGGGTGATGAGAAATGGGTTTCTAAAGATTTTACGCAAAGAACGCGAAGAAAAACGGCGAGCTACAACAAAAACTGTGACAGAAACTGAATGGCAAGAACTTGCAAAGAAAATCAAAAAGCAATCAGTCGTCTCTTTGATACAAGAATATGAACAAGCAGACTATGTATTTACTTCAGAACAACAGCTTGCATTAAAAAAGTTTCAAGAATTGGAATCAGTGATACAAACGATGGATGAAGACATTAGAATGTTGCTCAAGGATTTGATTTAGTTGACGCGAACCGCTGAGAGAATCTTGATATGACGATACCTAGAAATAAGCGAGAAAAGTCCCATCCTATTCTGGGTGACTTTCTCGCTTTAGTAAGATGTTTGAAAAACAAACCGATTTCTAGTACAAGTTTATTTATTGTTTTCCATTAAGAAACATGATGCGAAAAATATTCTGCTTCCATGCGTTGCATGCGCGCTCTTTCTTTTTTGTTGTACCAAGGAGAGACAGTAAAGGCTAATAAGTCATTGATCAAGTAAACTGAGCTATTGATAAACATCGCTAAACTAGCAGAGCCATGGGTATAGGAAACATACCATAAGACCATTTGTGCAAGACCAGAAGCAAGCCACCAATAATACTGATTGTTGTAGCGAAGGAAGCTAATGATCCCGGCAGAAAGACTGATCGAAAAAGCAATGGCATCGATCCAAGGACGAGGGTCGTCTGTATACGTACCAATCAAATAACCTGAAATCAAGTAAACGAAAACAGTCCCGGTTAATGCAATCAACCAACTTTTTCCACTAAATTCTCGAATTTTAGAAGCCATATTATGATTCCATTCTTTACTTAATAAAACTGGGATATCCAATGTGACCATATAAGCAATTTGTTCGCCGATACTTAAATAGTTTTTGGCAGAAAAGCCAACGACGATAAAACAAATAGCAGACAGAATTCCTAGAATACCGTTGACTGATTTAGCGGCATTGATTGATAAAATGCACAACACCCCTAGATTTGTCCCGATAAAGGTAATGATCGACAACCAAGTGATTGGCTGATTCACAAGTGTCATGACTTGGCAACCTAGGCTAAAATAGAATAGATAATAATTTTGTTGAGGCCAACCTTTCAATTGATGAATCAAAAATCTGAAATAATTACTCATAATAAAAAACTCCTTGAAACACAATATATAGTGCTTGTTTATTTTAGAGACACAAATTATTGTATTCCTTTTAAAATTTATTTCTAGTCTTTCATTTTAAAAAAATATATGTTATTATTCGATTTGATTGTTTTCTGAGAAATATTAATTTTCTAAACGATGAAAAGTAGGAGGCCATTTGATGTGGTCTCTCTTTTTTTGTGCAGCGGGAGAAAAATCTTTGCTATGTCTAAAACTATTGATAAGATAAAGGAAACAATAAGATTGGAAGTGTGAGAATGAATTTAACAACCGTTCACCATGTTGCGATCATTGTGTCGGATTATCAAAAGTCACGTGCATTTTATGTTGATTTGCTAGGTTTTGAAGTTATTCGTGAAAATTATCGAGAAGACCGTGGCGATTATAAGTTAGATTTAAAACTAGGAGATATGGAGCTTGAGATTTTCGGTATCAAAGATGCACCTAAAAGACCGAGCTATCCAGAAGCTTGTGGTTTGAGGCACTTAGCATTCAAAGTGGAACATATCGAAGAAACAGTCGCGGAACTACAAGGATTAGGGATTGAAACTGAACCAGTCCGTATCGATACCTTTACAGGCGAAAAAATGACTTTCTTTTTTGATCCGGACGGATTGCCGTTGGAGTTACACGAATAAAGGTAACAAATTTGTCACTTTTTCTTCCGTTCATTCGATTTTTTTCTTTCCTATTTCTTGTTATTCTAGAAAAAAACAAGGAGAGAATGGAATGAAAAAAATAATCATTGCAGCATCGATTGCTATCATTGTTAGCTTAGCGGCTTCGTTAGGACTATTGGATGCAAACTTTTCTTTTGATGACATCAGTGATCAAGAATATCAAATCTCATTGCAAAAGGCAGTGTCTATTTTGCGAGATGAGTACCATGAAGAGAAAGTCAGTCGTATCCAGTTCAACCAATTAGACGAAGAACAAAGTAATAAAAAGATGTATGAATATATTTTTTATACGCCCAATCGAGTGATCACAGTGAATCCAATCTCAGGAAAGACGATGGTTGTTGATGAAAGCCGCAACGAACCAGGGCAATTCTTTCACTTGAAAACGATCCATCAAGTGAAACATCCACAGGCAGCAATGAAAGAAGCAGTCCATAAAGTCGGAAAACATCACGGGAAAGCAAAAAGTTGGGAAATCACGACAAAAAGTGGTCAATTGTATTATTCTGTAGCCGTCGATGGAACGAATCATTTAGAAGATGTATTGATCAGTGCTTGAAAGAGAAGTGGTTTCACTTCTCTTTTTTTCTAGATAAGAGTAATCTAAAAGTGTAAAACAAAGAAGGGATTGAGGGAATCATGCAAAAAATGGTTTGTCCAAACTGTGGGAAAAAATTCACTTATGAAGAAGTAAATCATATCGTTGAACACGTAAAAAAAGAGATGCCGATCGTTTGCCCCTACTGTCGTTTTGAAGCAAAAACAATCGTTTCGAATGGTTATTTCGTGACACAAAAAATTGAAGATTATTTGAATTAGCTGTTTTGCTCTGAGATTTCATTATGGTAAAATGAAAAAAAGGAGTGTCAGAAATGATTCGTAATGCAAAAAAAGAAGATGCGGCAGCTATTGCTCCGCTTATTTTAGTTATATTGAAAGATATGGACCTACCGTTTCTTTTAAAGTACGGTGAAGAAAAAACATTAGAAGTCTTGGAAGAAGCCATTACAGACCCAGACTATCGTTACAGCTATACAAGAGGGATCGTTGATGAGCGAGAAGGCAAGGTAGCAGGAATCGTTTACGGTTATACAGATGAAGAAGAATCAATCATCGACCAGCCGTTAGAAAAAATCTTACAAAAGCATGGCATTTATGAGCAAGTAAAAATGTTTACGGATAGAGAAACATTCCCTGATGAATGGTATTTAGATTCTATCTGTGTTTCAGAAGAATTTAGAGGACAAGGAATCGGTTCCTCTTTGTTAGAAGCATTGCCACCAATGGTCAAAAAACAAAACCGCGATGTCATTGGACTAAGTTGCGATAAGCAAAACCCGCAAGCTAGAAAATTGTACGAGCGCCATGGGTTCAAAGTAATCGGGGAACGAACGATCAGTGGACATCTGTATGATCATATGCAAAAGAAAATCGTTTAGTGAGTTTTGTTTTGATAAAAATGAATATTTAGAAAAGAAAAGCTGATACGAAATCCGTAAACAGCTTTTTTTTATTGGATGGCGTTCTTTTATATGATATCTCCTCTTTGATTTTAAAAACTAGCATTAATAGGTAGTGTGAACGATTATGATCCTAAAACAACTTTTAGCGACTGATATGATCACTTATTTCGTTTATGTGTTAACTTAATTCTTATAATCAATATCTTTTTACTAGAGGAATATTATATGATGAAAAAATGATTTTAAACGTTATTTTTAATAGGTGTTGTATCTTTAGATATATTTTCTTATCAAACAGAAGTTATAACAGCGACTAAAACAGTTTCCGAATTTTCAGGTAGTTCTATTGAAGGTGAAGGATAATTTGAAAATCAACTAGCTGATGATAATGTTTTAGGTATGCTTAGATCTTCTAATTTTTATCATAGAGATGGTAATCAAAAATACTACAATACGTCAGAAAACTGGCTGTGCGGAAATATAATAGTGCAATGTGTACTGTTATTCGTGACTCTAAATAAGGACGTTTGTATTTAAAGATGCTGTAGTAGATTCGGAAAGAAGGTATTCAAATTTACACTCTGATGAAGAAGCAACTGGTGTAAGAGATCTAGTAAGGGGAAGCTAATACTTATTTAAGAAGTATCGCATGATTTTAAATTACCCAATTTATTTAGTTGGGTAATTTATTTATGTTTAATATTTCCACATATCAAGTTTTTTGAGAAGAGGAAAATTTATTGAAAAAAATACTTTTTTTTATGATAAATCTAATATTTTTGATTGCTACTTTGACAAATGCTTTCTCTCTTTTTTATATTTATAATCAAAGTAATCTAGATTTTGTATCGAACAATTTTTCTTCCAAAGACACAGTACGCCTTATCGCAAATCATAATATAGATTCTGAAAATTGGGGAGAATTATTAGGAGATCAAAAGAATATTTTGGTTGTGAAAAATCTAGAAAGTAACTTTTATTTTAAAGCTATATACACAAATTATGATTGGTATCTTCCGCTTGTTGAAGGAAGAAACTTTGCACGTGACGATTTTTATGATGGGGAAAATAGAGCAATTATTGGTGAAGAATTAGCGAAAACACATACAGATACTATACGTATTGAAGAAAAAAACTACAAAATAATTGGTATATTAGATAGCCGTTATGCAAAAAATTTATCAAAAATGGCTTTGATAAACATAAACTCATTAGAAGAAAATCAAACCAATGGTGTCTACCAAGTAAATTCAAACAAAGCAACGATGGAAAAGTTAAAAAGTGAGTTGATTAATGATATAACAGCTATTACTTATTCCGATGATACAAAAGCATATAATGCACAAAATTTAGAAAACAATAACCAATTGTTAAGGTATTCATTTCAAGTACTATGTTTGTTAGCTATTGGCATGTGTATCTTGTTCTATCTAACCTTAACTCAATCGACAAGGTATTTAAAAAAAACGATAGGAATATCGAGAAATACGGTTCTTCTAGAAGAAGTGAAACACTTATTCTTTTTTTGGTTATTTGAGAGTATTCTTGTTCTTGGTGTAGTATATCTCCCCTTCAAACATTCCATTTTTGATTCGGTGACTGATTTTACTGTTAGTTATATTACCAGTCAAAGTTTTATCCTTGGGTGTTCTGTTACTCTGTTTAGTTTTCTTTTTTTTAGAAATTGGAGGAACATTGATGAAAATAAGTAATCTAACAGTAGAGATTTTCGAATCTTTAAAAAGGAAAAAATATTTACTAATCTTTTATACGCTGTTCTTGTTGTTTTCATTTTTGACACTTTCGGTTTCAGATGTCATGTTGCAAGAGAATAGTAATGAAGAACATAGGGTATCAGTTGGTAATACAAAAACATATAAACTTGTAGACACGCTTATTGGGGAAAAAGAGGAAGTCTTTTTGAGGAATCTTCAAAGTGTCAGTTACCTCAATGCCATGTACAAAGAATTATCAGATAGCCAAAAAGGGAAATACCAGGTAGTAAATAGTCAAAGCATTAACTATTTACAAGAAAAGGATTTACCAACTGAGTTTATCGAACATTATGAGCAGATTGCAGGTTCTGTTAGTAGCTGGACTAAAGAAGAGATTCCTTTTAAATCATTACAAATGAACGATCATGCATTGGAACGCTTCGATCTTAGAATAGCAAGTGGACAATCCTTTTCTCCTAGTGATTATCAATATAATAGAGATAAAATTCCAGTTATCTTAGGGAATAGTTACTCAGACTATTACACCATAGGAGACAAAATACAGCTATCTTATCTTTTCAAACAGTTTGAAGCAGAAGTCATTGGTTTTGTTGAAAAAGGTGAAAGGGTCACTTTTAACGAATACGAAGACTATGTGCTAGATCATTATATTATTTTGCCATTTATAGAAAATGCTCCTCAAAAAATCAGTGAAGAAGAATTTTCTTTTTTTCAAAAACATTTTCTAAATGGGGTCAATGGCTACTTTCAAGTTCCAGAATCTTTTTCACAAGAAAAAGTTTATAAGTTAGTAAATGAAATTTCTTCGACATATGAATTGGGAACAGTCGATTTAATAGGTGAATCAGGATTTCATTTATCAGCACTATTATTCATGATTACTAAAAACAATGAATTGCTAAAATTAGTTGTCTCTTTTTCAATGATTATTTTAGTATTAATGACAATTGTTTTTTGTTGTTTAGAAATGTATCGTGATAAAAAGATATATCAGTTACATTTGCTGTTTGGGGCGACAAAAAAAGAAATCCGGAATTATATCATGGTAGAAAAAACATTGCTTTTATCCTTTATTCTATGTGTGAGTTTGACTTTAACTAACTATTTAGGGGGAATTACACTTGTTCTCTTTATTCGTTTACTCTACTTGTCTTTAGTCTTAATTTTTCTATTCTTTTTAATATCAACTATCATTCTTAGGAAATGGAGAATTACAAATGATTAGTATACAGGATATTTCCCTTAAAATAAGAGATGGTCGGAATAAGAAAGAATTATTTCAACATCTGAATTTGAATATAAACGAGGGACAAAAAATAGCGATCATGGGTAAAAGTGGTAGTGGTAAAACGACTTTACTAAAATTGATTGCTGGACTCATCAAACCGGACACAGGAAATATATTCTTTGAAGATAAGAACCTGAGAGAAATGAGCGCTAACGAAATGAGTGCCAATCGATTAAATAATATTGGCTTTATTTTTCAGAATAATCCTATGATTGAGAGTAAAAATGTATTTGATAATATTGCTTTACCCTTAAAATATTTAGGAATCGAAAAGAAAATCATCAATCAAAAAGTCCGTGATATTTCTAAAAGTCTAGCTGTTGATGATATATTACTAGAGAATCCGATTTATCTATCTGGAGGAGAAAAGCAAAGAGTTGGAATTGCTCGAGCGCTTATTACTGAACCTAAGCTTATCTTAGCAGATGAGCCTACAGGTTCTTTAGATGCGGAAACCGAAGCTATGGTTTTGAATATTTTTCAAAAAATTGAATTAACTAGAACTAGTTTTATTATGGTAACACACGATGTTTCTGTAGCGAATATTTGCGATGAAATATATACATTACAAGACAAAAAACTTTTATTGTCTGAAAAATGATAGGTGTATTTTCAAAAATGACGAAAATACTATTTAAAAGTTAAAAAAATATCCATATTTTAATAGTAAATGATGAACGAGTGTAGCTTTGACAAGTCATGTCAAAGCTACACTCGTTTTTGTTATTTGCAAAAAAGTATAACGAATAAAAAATATTCTAAATGTTTTTTACTAAAAAAGAATATACATGACTATATTATACTCATAAAAAATACTGGATTTAGCCTTTTATACTAAATAAAAAACAGATGAAAAGAGTGATGAATCGAGAATATACAATAAATAATATCTGAACGAATTTTATGTTTTTAGAAAAATTTCAGAAAATTTGTTTATTTAATTATTTTTTAGGACTATAATAGCAAATGTTTTTATGTTATGAAATTTCATATATTGACGAAAAGAGATGAAAAAATGTTTAAAAATAAAGTTGTGAATCTTTCCCTAATGTCTGTTTTGCTTCTCCATTTATTTTTTCCAATCCAAGTAATTGCCGAAACATATCTCCCACAAGATCCAGGCAGTGTCTATGATGATTTGACCGGTGATTATGGGGTGTTAGGGATTGCTTCTCAGTTCCATGTGTTCGCAAAAGATAAAACGACCATCAATGCGCATACAGAGGGCAATGTAGCAACGAGTGTCTTATCAGCAACGAATAACTTCGGTACATCAATCAGTACAGGCGATTTAAATAAAGAGATCAATTATGCACAATCTGTTGAGACGATCATTAGCTCAGCAGAAACTGCGGCTTTTGATAAACGATCGAATAAATTTATTGTCGGATCAAACAATGTGATCACGACGGAAAATGATAAAATAGTTGTCAATGGAACAAGGTTGGATCACTTATCAGTGGATGAGTTCTATCAAGATCGAGAAGATGCTCAATACATTGATTTCAACAAAGAGTTTGAAAATTTAATGCTGACATCAAATATGTTGATGTCTTTAGATCCATTAAAAACTTATACACCAGATGATTTCCCCGATATGAATAATCGTGTGATTGACTGTACAGATCTGGTTGGGGATCAGCCCTATGTCATCAATGTTGCTGCTTCTGTTCTGGCACATAATACCCCCTTACGGATCAACAATCCTGAGGGAAAAGTGCTTATAATGAATGTTGTAGATGCACCGACTAGTTTTTCTGTACAATCCCAAATTCAATATAATAATCGTTCCAATCATCAAACAGAAGATTTTTCTGATGCCAATATTTCTTGGAATTTTGGTAATCTAACAGAAAAACTAGGAATCAATGCGCCTTTCCAAGGAACGATTATTGCACCTTGTGCGGATATTACAGTCAATCAAAGTCAAGATGGAACGATCATAGGAAAAAATGTGATCTTGAATGCCACAACAAATCGGTGGGACCCAAATGAAATTTTTGCTGTACCAAATACGCATGATGACACCACAGATACAACAAGTAGCAGTACAGAGTCAAGCACGAGTGAAAGCAGTACAGAGTCAAGCACGAGTGAAAGCAGTACAGAGTCAAGCACGAGTGAAAGCAGTACAGAGTCAAGCACGAGTGAAAGCAGTACAGAGTCAAGCACGAGTGAAAGCAGTACAGAGTCAAGCACGAGTGAAAGCAGTACAGAGTCAAGCACGAGTGAAAGCAGTACAGAGTCAAGCA
>Ga0308169_10001937_pt1 | contig 22561 bp, 31 predicted proteins | sample PhyBR1_2_FD_202139 | JGI IMG/M metagenome (GOLD analysis project Ga0308169, IMG submission 202139) | Phyllosphere microbial communities from UC Gill Tract Community Farm, Albany, California, United States - DLSLSB.R1 | ecosystem: Host-associated > Plants > Phyllosphere > Unclassified | place...
CTCGTTCGTCTCTCACCTGCCCCGCACTTCCGTCAGCACTCGGGGTTCCAGAGGAAAACAGCCCGTCGAACTGACGCCAGCTGACAGACTCGTCACTGCTTGGTTCTGCCGTACCCCCCGCTACCATACCCTCCGCTCCCGCACTCTCCGGAATGCCCGCTGGTATGGTGAGCCGAGGGAGCTTGGGAGGCAACGTGGGTCTCCCAGTCAATCCCCGCACGAGCATCAGGGAACCCCTTTTCGGGCAACAACCCCTCGTCTCCCTGGGCCGCATAGTTGAGGCGAGTGGCCAAGTTGGAGTTGAAAGTGGAAACCGGCAAAAAAGGCATTGGTTCCTCAGTGACGGTGGACATCTTTGCCGGTCGAGACGTGACGTAAGAGGACCTGCCCGAATCATACGACTCGGGCATCGTTGTGTCCGGGTTTTTGTTCCAAGGCGGGGCCGGTAAAGCCTTGTCCTTTGTGGAACGGCCCCTCGATGTCGACTTCGGCTTATTCCTGGAGCTGGAATTCGTCGAGCTGGAATTCTTCGCGGTGGAAGGTTTGGAGCTGGACGAGGGCATAGTGCTGGGGGTTTGGGGATTTGAAGTGGAAGGTCTCCTTGACCGAGAACGGTACAGTTCTTATACCGCCGACGCAGGGACCCGAAACACTTTGCACTCACCTTCGTACCCCTGGAGAAGCAGCAGCTCACCTTTGTCGAAGCTGAGACCCTTTTCCGAAGCCGCTTCTGCACCTACGCTGGTTCTTCGGTCAGATGCCAGATCGATCGGCGTTTGTGGGTTCTGGGCTTCTGAGCGCCACAGCTTGCGGCGATGCCGGCGGCGCGACCGCGACTCATAGAGCTCTCTGGCCTGGAGCAGAGGGTCGAGGATGTTCCACGAAGGGGTTGCCGACGGCTTTGAAAGGACGATATCAGGACCTAGTGTGTCTCGTCGGCCGAGATGAGGACCTCAGTATATGATGGAAAGGCCTGGTGGCTCGGACATAGCGCTCGTATATCGTGGACCCCCTCAGTCCATAACCGGCTTTCCATGGCGGTACTCAAGTGGCGGTGTTCAAGTGGCAGTGCTCAAGGGTGAGCTCTTTGCATGCCACCGCGGCAGGGAACGGCGCGCCATGGGCACGTCAACGGCTCCAGGAAGGAGCAGGATCCGGCCCAGGCGGCAATGGTACTTTACCGGTGGCATTCAGAGTTATCTGGTGGCATCCAGGTGCATCGAAAATGCAAATGTTCGTCGTTTTCTTCACCCGCAACGAAATTGCAACCCATTCTGGCTCCCCCGCCACCAATTCATTAGAAGCTACCAAGCAGATCGTAGTCCTATAACCCGGTCCAGCATGAGTGAAAGTGACCGCGAAGAGATTACTTCGCACGGTGGAGCTGGGGGAATGGCGTCCACAAATCCACCCAGCTCCCTTCGCGCATGGAGCACGCTAGGGAGGGGTGGTGGAGTCGGAGTAGCGGCACGAAGGGCAGGGGTACTGTGCAACACCACGGTCTTTTGTGTGTAAGTAAGGCACTGTGACGAAGCAATCGCCGCCGCAATCAGCGGCTTCTCAGCTCCCCAACGGTAAGAAACTCCACTTTCTCCTCCTTTGAGCTCGCACAGCACATCACTCCCTTTTCGGCAGTGAGCACACACTCTGAGGTGGCACCCGGCGGAGGACATGGCCAAAAGAACTCGCTCCGATGAACGGGTAGCACGAGATGGAGTGCTGTCCTCGAGCCTGGACCACCGTGCGGAATTCCCATCGGCTTGCTCGTGCCCCGCGTCCTGTTTCCTGTTTCAACTCGTCAGGCCTTCCTCACAAGCCAAGCCTTACAGGATCCTCAAGGCCTAGACCGGCCACCGTGCTTCGTTCTCATTGGCGGTCCGGGCTCAGCTTTTCCAAAATCTCTTCTTTTGGTCGTCTTGACATGCGAAGCGGTAATTGTACACCGCGGCCTGGACCTCTCATGCTTCTTTTTCATAGGTGTGCCCGTCTTTCCCGTCTCGCCTCCATTGTCCTGTGCGGCCCCCCCACTCCTCCTTCCTCGCCGCGCAATGCCGCTGAGAACACACATAGCCGACAGAAGACCAATTGGCCAATTGTCAGGGCCAAAATCACGCCACATTGCGGCAGCCTTCATAGAGCTCATGGACTCGTAACCCGCTTCATCCTGCTGGTGTCATTGCCGTCACTTGCGATACTGTAGGCTCTCAAGGGTTCAGAACTGTGGATATAGCAAAAATTGTCTGATCCGGCGTTCGCCTGGAGGCATTGGATATATCGGGTTCACTGCTGAGCTGGGAGGTATGCATGTCCGTCGTGTACGTCTGCATCTCGAGAGACAAATCAGTGTGCACAATTGGACACAAAGACAGTAGGAAGCATTCCTAACTCGCCTCGCTCCATGTGTAGAAGTCCCTCTCATCACCTTCTCACACTGTTTCACTCTTACTCCGGCAACACAAACTCGCATCCCCTTACTTCATCCTGAACATGATCGCAAGTTCCAGTAGAAGCATATGTTCGCATTGCGGATGAGGGCTGGGTCGGGGGACGGAAGGCGCTGGAAGCGTCTTGACCACCAGCACTGGCGCCACTGCTGGTACCAGTCACAATGTTCGTGCCGGTGCGGTGGGTGCTGGTGCTGTCATTGGATTGTTGACTCTGGGCTTCAGTGGAGCTGGCGGGCTTTGGATTGCAGTCTCCGACAGACATGATTCAGATGAGGGCGTCCTGTGAAGGTGTCAGCGGTCTTTGACGATGGATTGGGGGACTTATATACAGCGACCCAGCTCACTATCCACCTTCCGGCCCATGGGGAGGCGACTTCGTGGAACAAAGGATCACCGAGTCTCCCCGCTGTGACTGGGCTCCAAGTCTTCCCCCATGTGACCGGCTCCAAGTCTTCCCCGCTGTGACCGGGTTATACTCCAACGCTCGAAGGCGGGAGCTCCACTGGGCTGAAAGATTTGAAAAGCTCTGCATTTGTGTTCGATTTGATGATGGAGCTGGAGGATGAGGGAGGTGGCCACTACATTACGAACCTTGGGTGAGGCGCAGTGTCCGAAGCCATCCACAATGTCGTATACCGAACGTGATCCAATGGATCATTCTTGTCCTCGGTATTGCACGGCATAAGCACTGATTGCCGGGTGGAGGCCAGGGTACAAGCCATCCGGCCAGTGAGACGGAAGTCACCGAGTGCGAGTGCGATAAAACCAGCACACGAAGTCAGTTTGGCTCAGCAGATGCAGATCCGCAAGCTTGGACCTGGGTGCATCGATTCTCTCACTGGCGTGCCTGCCTACGCTCGTTCTATCTTCATCTGGTTTATGCGGACTGTTGGATCTAAGCGGGCTTTCCACTGCGCCCTCCCTTTCCGCCGCAAGCCGATGAGGACAGACTGTACGTAGCCGACAAAAGACCAATCGGCTCAACTGACAAGGCCGAAATGACGCCACATCGCCACATCGCCCTTGAGAGCGGGTGCAAGCCGAGAGGGCAGAGTATGCGTGATCGGACAAGTCCGATTGGTATTCCCCGCGCCCCGCCTCGGCTTCTTAGGTTATTTGCCTCTGGTCAGCTGAGCATGCAGCATGCTATGGCGCAATCGTTGCCTCATCCCAGCGTGTGCAAGACACCGAGCACGCCAGATGATGCATCCCAGCTCACCGCACCACCGTCTGCTCGTCCGCTCGTCCAGCCCGAAACCGCGCCCGGTATAAAGCATCGGAGGGCAGTGGATGAAATATGCTTACATAGCCTTCTTGCCCCGACAGACCAACAAAAACACGTAGATTTCAGATATGCCCGTCGCTGTCCCGCAATTGTCTAGCTACGAACACGTCCCCGAGACGAAGGAGGACCTCGACTGGGCGGATCGTGAGTGAAGACGACCCGTCGTGGAGGGACGATATAGCTCACGCGCAGTCCCCACGGTCGACCTGTCCAAGTTCGGCACCCCGGAGGGAAACAAGGAGCAAGCCGCCATCCTTATCGACGCCCTGCGCAACAAGGGATTCTTCTACGTCGTCGGGTTCGATATCTCCCAAGAAAAAGTCGACCGGCAATTCGCCCTTGGCCAAAAGTTTTACGAGCTCCCGCTGGAGGAGAAGGCAAAGTACACCCCCGATCTGGACAATGGAGAGTACAACGGCTACAGGCCGGCGGGACGGAGGATCCTGGGCGGTGGTGTACCTGACCAGACCGAGGTGTACAACATCCCAAGTGAGTCGGGCGTGACATGTGCGCGGCGGTGGGGGAGTGGACAAGCACGGTTCAGATCGGGATCTCGATGATTTTCCGGGCGATGTCCCGGGATCCGCTGAACCTCACTTCGCATGCTGCACACCGCTCAAGGCCACGCCGCTGACGCCCAGAATCCGCGCACTTCCCGCGAGACCACCCCGACGTGATCAAGTCGAACATTGCCGAGGTCGAAGAGTTTGCGCGATCGCTGCACGACAAGGTCCTCGACCCGCTCTTCGACCTCGTGTCCATCGCGCTCGAGCTGCCCCAAGACTTCTTCCGGAACCTGCACAAGTACGAGACCAAGTCGGAGGACCACCTGCGATACATGAAGTACTCGGCGTACGACCAGGAGAAGCTCGACCGGCTGCTGGCTGCCGACGGGCTGTACTCGCAGGGCCACACCGATCTGGGCACGCTGACCCTGCTGTTCCGGCAGCCGGTCGCGGCGCTGCAGATCAAGGACCATTCCACCGGGGAATGGAAGTGGGCCAAGCCGCTCAACGCGAGCCTGACCGTCAACGTGGGTGCGACCACGTCTGACCGTGCACGGCGCTGACGGCAGAGTTGCGATGCGTTCAGCTTCTTGACCGGCGGCTACATCCGTTCGACGATCCACCGCGTGCACGTTCCGCCCAAGGACCAGCAACATGTCGACCGGTTGGGCCTGCTGTACTTTGCCCGTCCGGAGAACTCGCTCCGACTCAACACCGTCGACTCGCCCGTCCTCAAGCGCGAGGGATTCACGCAGAACGAGTTCGAGGCGGGCGGCCACCCCGTACCCACCATGGGCGGTGAGTCGAGTCGTGCCCCAGTGTCGATTGCCTCTGACGCCAGAATTCGTCCATCTCAAGCAGAAGTGGCAGCAGACCAAGGAGTCGGCGTACAAGGCCAAGGACGGGGTGGAGATCGCTCCGGGGTTCACGGGGAAGTACCACGATTAGGCGGTGCGGTGGTGCCAGTAGTAGCGGTTTACGGTCTGTGTGGATCGATGTATATATGTAGCCCTGCGGCAGGTATCCGACGCTTTTCTTGTCTTCCGCCGGTCGTGTGCGTCTCATCGGCGCAGGCAGATATACCGGACCCGCGAGTCAAGATGAGCGCTTCGACTCGATTCACCCCCTTGCACCTGAAATAGCCCGGATTTAGGTTCGGAGCCCGACCGGCCCGAGGCGCATGAACTTTGCTCCGGTCGGAAGAACCGACGCAGAAGGGGGGAAACAGAGAGGAGAGCCAAGCATCTCATACATGCACCAAGTGACACATACGCCATCAGCGCCGCACGTATTCATGATTCAGCGGTGCCCAAACCGCTTTCTTCGATCCGACTGAGCTATCTAGGACCACCGTTCACGCCTCGCCGCGAATGGAATCGAGTCGATTTGTGACCCCGTACCGCTTGCCATCGCAACCATGAGCAGATATAACCCGGCACCAGAAGTGGACGAGAAGGAGGGGGACTCGAATCTTATAACTCCGCTCACGAGCACGATGTCTTACGGACCCGATAATGGAGTCAGCGAACGGGCAGCGTCTGCGACGTCTTTGTCCCGGTGTTGCACGCACGAACGCGACCACGAGCTGCGGCCCTATGTCTCGCCGCGCAATGGGGACAAACACATACATGTGGATACGCTCGGAGAGGGCCCCGTCGCCCCTAGGGCGGCTGCCGAGACGGTCGTGGCGGCCGAGAAGGGGATCGAGGATGTCAGTCCGGGCGTGAAGGGCTGGGTGTGCCTGCTTGGCGTGAGTGGGGATCGAGCATCGTGATTAAGCGGAGACTGACGGTCCAGGCGTTCCTGATGAACTTCATTGTCTGTGAGTGTGGTTGTCTGATCGCCGCTTCCAGATGGCTGACGCATGTCAGACGGGATGACAAACTCTGCAAGTCCACTCCTGAGGACCCTTTTCCCCCGCGCACCGCTCACATCAGTTCGGCGTCTTCCAAAACTACTACGCGCACAACCAGCTCTCCACCTCGACGGCCTCGCAGATTTCGTGGATCGGGTCTATCCAACTGTGCCTGACCCCCTTGCTGGGCTGCATCTCCGGCCCGCTCTTCGATGCGGGGTACCTGAAACACCTGATCGTCGCGGGCGGATCGCTCTACGTCTTCTGCATGTTCATGACGAGCATTGCCAAGGTGTACTGGCAGTTCTTGCTCGCGCACGGTATAGGCGTCGGGCTGGGCATGGGCATCATGTTCTCGCCGAGCGTCTCGACGCTGAGCCACCATTTTGGGAAGAGCAAGTACCGGAGCCTGGCGTATGGGATCCAGGCGAGCGGGAGCAGTGCCAGTGGGATACTGCTACCCATCCTGGCGCGGAACCTGTTGCCGGCGGTGGGGTTCGCGTGGACCGTGCGGATATGTAAGCTGCCTACCCGGTGTACGCCAGAGGATGGGGGAAAGATGCCTGACGGCAGTCGGGTTCATCGTCCTCGCCGTGGCCATCGCCACCTTCTTCTGCCTCTCGACGGTCCACCCACCTCGCAAGGAGATCGCCGTCCTCAGCCTTAGCGTTTGTACGTATCCCACCTTCCTCATCCTCACAACTCAGAGTCCTGCCAATATCCCCACTCACGCCAGTCCGCAACGTCGGGTACTGCTTCCACACGGCAGGAGCAAGCTGCGGCTCCGCGGCGATATACTGCCCATTGACATTCAGCGTGACGTACGGCGTGTCCCGCGGGTTTTCGCAGGGTCTCGCCAACTACTCGTACGCAACTTTCCATCCCGCCGAGGGGCGCTGACGCCAGGCTGGCCATCATCAACGGCTCGTCGGGCTTTGGCCGGATCGTGCCGCTTCTCGCGGCGCAATGGCTCGGCTACATCAACGTCCACGCCAGCTTTGCGCTCACTTCGGCGATCATGCTCTTTAGCTGGACGCGAGCGCGGTCTGTGACCGGTGTGCTGGTCTTTGATGCGCTGTACGGCGTCAGCAGTGGTGAGTGGCCATGACGAAGCTGCTCTCCTCCATCTCTGGCAAGCGTCCACCCACTCACTGCGTGCTTGTTGGAGTGATCGCGCTGACATCAGGCGCCTATGCCGCAGCATACAACCCCGCCGCGGCGTCGTTCGCCCCGTGCCCGAACCAAGTCGGGTGAGTGACCTGGTACTCTCGTCGACTGAGAGCCATTCTGCGCGGCGCGGGAAACCCTGAGCGAGCTCACACGGGCAGCCTATACATCGGCATGAGTTTCTTCACAACGTCGTTCTTCTGGCTAGCGGGTACGCCGATAACAGCGGCGCTGATCAAGGGGGACGATTACTTGCCGGCGAGTATGTTCTGTGGGGCGATCGTCGGACTGGGGGCGGGGTTGTTGTGGACTGCCAGGTTCATACGTTCTCGGCAGGTCGGGAGTCAGGCTGTGTAGCGGGTGGTGGGACTTGGGGAAGTGAAGCAACAAATGTATCTGTAGTAGCAGCATAGTCATCAGTTCAACGCAATCTTGTTCAATAACGTCACAAGCGCGACACCGATGGCGTACAGTGAGATCGAACCGACCAGGGGACATACAGTACATCAATGGGTCGTTATACAAGCCCGTCATATGCGCCTTTGCGTGGCTCGCCCTCTTTGCTTCTATGCGAGTGTTCGGTGATGTTTCGATCGTCAGACGCGATCCGCGCTCCCTCCACACGCTACTTTTCGGCAGCTGATACCTCACGTCTCACGTCCCTTTCCCAACGCTGGTCACCGCCCCTGCTCCATCGTCCGGCTGGACAGCTTCCGCCTAATGTTGCGCGCCATACCGAGCCGTCTGCCGCACCGCCGCGATGATCTCCGCCAGTCGGTCATGCGACGCCTGGTCCTCATACCGGTCCAGACTGCTCATCAGCCACCATTCGCTTACGCCGCTCCCGCTCGAGCTGCGTCCAGATCACCAGGACTCACCTCGGGATGAGCGCAAACGCCTGGTCGAGGTCTGCTGGCTGGAGGATGATGATCTGACCGATCTCAAACTTGTTCAGAAAGCCTTCGTGCTCGGCCAACACCCTGAGCGCGTGAGCTGAGCGACATCGACGAGGATATTTCCAGCTCACCCTCGCATGGACGTTATGGCGTCTTGCGGAAAGTTTGCAAATTCGTTGGCGTATTCCAAGGCGGCTTTGTACACTCTGCGCCGTCAGTCTTTCGAGATGTGCTGTTGGCAGGCCCGAGAACGCACTTGTTGTCCGGTGCTGGCGGTACACCGGGTGCTGACCGGGAGATGTCCAACAGGTGCTTAACTTCGGCGGGCGTGAGCGGATCGCCGTCGGCGGCATCTGGGTGTCAGTATGACCCATCCATATCTCGGGCTGAGCCTCCTCCTGGCGGACCACAGCGTCGTGCGGGCGGACAAGGACTACTGAGCGAAGACGAGGAGTAGAGCAGCGCAACCCACCTCCGAAGATCAGTTTTGTGGCATCTTCCTCGACGGCCTGCGGGGTGAGCTTCTACCGTGTGGCCAATTGCGACCATCAGCACACCTGTGTTCTCTTCACTCTGCCTGCATGCGAAGACATGATTTCGTCGAGGTCTGGGGAGAGCAAAAGAAGAGACGAGCATATGGTCAAAACACAGACGGGGGTCCAGCGAGCGGGATCAAATTCCCACGTGGTTCTGGGGTATTACACCCCGAAGCGGGGATGACCGAATCCGGACACCTTGCCTGCCTGCGGGTGTGTTGTGTGCCGAGGCCTTTACATGCATGCACATGCAGCACACCATCGACACGATACCCTCGCCCATCGCACCTTTGCATCCAGATCCCCGTCGGCGGCCATCACTGGAGCGACAGCCCGCTCGCTCGTTGTCGACTCGTCTCGCCTTGACGACGACGCGAGGGCATGACCGTCAATAAGCGCGCTCCCCAACGACGCCTACACCCCTTCCCCTCCTCAACCTAATCGCACCACCATGCCGCGCTCACCCCAAGCGCAGGCGACGGGCATCTCGTCGACGGGGTACAAGCGCTCTCCGAGCGTCACGGCCGCCGTCGACTTCTTCGAGCAGCGTACACGCTCCGCGTCCGCCTCGTCCCTGGCCGACAAAGCCCGCTCGTCGCCTCGTACCTCTCCTCGGCCGAGCGTCTCTGCTGAACCTGGACCGGGACCCTCCAGCCAGACCTCCCCACGTTTACGCGCCTCAGGCCTGCCTAGGGGCGTTTCTGCGCAAGGTCGGTCCGTGACGACGCCGCATATCAGCGGGGAGAGCCGGAGCGGGCGGTCGTCGGTTGATAGCACGGCCAGCTCAAGCACCAAGCCGCCTGTCGGGCTGGGAGTGAGGGGTGTCGGGGCTGGAGAGCACCATGGGACGAGGAGGGCGAGCGAGACGGCAGTACTTGCTAGAGGCGGCGGTTTGGGCGGAACGACGACCACGGCCAGTCGCCTGCGTCAACCCCAAACAGGACCTCGCCCGTCGCTGTCGTCCGAGTCAACGGCAAGTCCGCAGAAACCCTCAGCGGCAGGGATGCGGAGGACGGGCACATCCAGCAGTCAAGAAGCCGGACCTTCCTCACGGACGACAACCCCGCCTCGGAACACCTCAACGGCTCGACAAGGTGACGGCCCACAGACACCGTCGCCTCGTCATGGCGCATCCTCCACTGGCACACTCGGCTCACCGAGACGCACGCCCATATCGACGGCCAGCCGCATACCCACCCGTACACCTACGCGCACACTGACCCGTTCGAGCCCCAGTCAAAATCCTCCTATCGCCCGCTCGCCGGCCTTCATCCGCCCACCTCTCGCTCCTACCCTTTCGATATCGCACCCTACTCCCGAGGGCAGCCGCATACCCAAGTCCGCCTCGTCCGGCTCGATCGCGCGGTCTATGATTCCCAACGGCAGCTCAAATGCATCAGGCACGAGCATAGCCAGCGGCTTCGGATCAAACCACACGCCGTATCGCCTCTCGCCGGCTGTGCGCTCACACTCGCATTCATCCCTCCTCTCCTCGGCTCATTCGTCCGGATCTCTCTCGAGCAGAGGAGCACCTAATCGGGCCGACGTAATCTGGCTGGACACAGAGGACGAGAAGGAGCTTCCACCTCTCCCCGCCGGCGAGCCCGAACCCGCTCGAGCTGGACCACCCGTGAAGATACCAAAACGATACTCGTCAGCCGCATCGCCGGTATCGCCGACCTCACCCACAATGCCATCAACATCGATCTTATCACACAACGGCCCGCCAGTCATCTCTCCGCGGCTCAGCTCCAAGCACGCCTTCGAAGATGATGTCGTATCACCTCCCATTGCGGGCACCTTGCCAGATGCATCCGCGCCTGCTGAGCCAGCGCGTCTCGCCAGCGAGAATATCCTCCTTGGAGAGGAGGTATCACCGAACTCTCGACAGCAACTCCGTCTCGGTCTCGGATTGAGGATCGAGCCGCCTCCGCCTCTTTCTGCAATGCGATTGGGCTCTTCACGGCCCAGCCCGCCTATCCCTGCCAAGAGCCCTCTGCGCAGCCTCAGCCGCGCGAGTTCCATCGGCCGAACGAGCAGCGGCATATCATCCCGGATCGTCTCCCGCGAGTCAACATTCGACTCGGTGTACGGTGACGACGACGCCGACCCAGATGCCGCCATCACCACTGCCACGACGGACTCAACGGCCGCGACTGACGATTCCACCACCGCGGTCGTCGGGCGGGCAGAGTACGATGCGAGGGACAGTCTGATGGAGATGCCGACCAGCGCCGATATCGCGCTCACCCCTCAGATGCGTTACTTCGACCCCAGTGCGGATCCGGATACATACGGCAACGAGGACAGCGCAAAACGGCTCACGACCTTGACGTACGCCAGCGCGTACTCGCAGGACTCGAGTTCGCCGTCGGCGAGGGCCGTGGGGGATATGGGCGAGTTTGGGATGTCCACGGAGGGTGCACGGGATGGGGAGAGGCGTGTCAAGCGCCAGAGCCGGATGAATGATCTGTGGGGGAAGTCGAATCGGTCGAGCCCTGCCAGCGACGTGAGTTTGACGTGTTGCCTCATACGTTTCATCGACTTTGCACAGCAGAGCTGACTCGCAGAACTTCTCGCCCACGTTGCCCGCGCCTCTGACTACCATCCTGCCGCAAACGCAAACCGACTCGCCCGAGTCATCCGCCCTCAACACGGCCACTACTACGTCGGACATCTCCCGCCATGCCATCACGGGCCACTCGCCGGGTGCCATCAAGCTGGAAATCCACGAGCCTCCACGACCGGTCCGCTCGCCTTCTGTGCCGATGCTCAATGCGATGGGCAGCGAAATCGTCCAGCCCTCAGGCAAAGCAGCCAAGCTGCTCGGGATTGATTCGGCGAACAGGCCCAGCCGGTCAAACATCCCCGCACCGCTCTTACCCTCTGCCATGACCCGTTCACCCACCGCGCCCGTCCTCTCCCCTCGGACCCCTTCGTCAGTCACGTCCAAGCGCACGCACCTGCTTCGCGAGATCACAAACACCGAGCGCGCTTTCGCGACGGACCTGGCGTTGGTGTGCGGTGCGTACCTCGGCCAATACCTGCGTCCGACTTCGGCGTCGTCCGCCGGAGAGTCGGCCAGTGAATCGTCCAGACGCGGATCGACCGCGACAGCCACGGACAACCGACAATCTAGCGGGACGGAATGGAGTCTACCGACTCCGCCGGGCGTCTCACCCTTCCCTCGTTCTCCGTCGGAAGGGGTGTACAGCGGTGGGCAGGGATACTTTACGTCGGCGAGTCTGGCTGCGACGGCTTCGACCACATCTCTGAAGCAGCCGTCGCCGGCGGCATCGAGCGGCAGGAACGTGATGATGGGACCGCCGGTCGGGAAACCTCTCTCACCAGCCGACGCCAGGACGGTATTCCTCAACCTCGAGCAGCTTGCGGCTGGTGCCGAGGAGATGGCGCGGGGCTTTGAGGGCGCCATGGGCGAGGAGGAGGCTGGACCGGGGCCCGTGGCGAGGGAGGGGGAGGGAGGGACGGATCGGCTGGGCGAGGTATTCATGAATCTGGTGAGTGTGCGCCTGGCAGTGCGCGATCGAGGTCGTGAAGGCGTGGCTCGCATAGCGCGTGGTGGAGCGAACCGCTGATCCCAGATCCCGCGCCTCCAATCGGTGTACCACTACTACTGCTCCCGCCAGGAATCCGCATCGTCCCGACTCCAAGAGCTTCTCTCCGATCCGTCCACCGCCGCTCACCTCAACGGCTGTTGGGCGCAGGTCAAGCCGCACACACACGCATGGAACCTCGATTCGATGCTGATCAAGCCCGTCCAGCGGATCACAAAGTACCCCCTCCTGTTCGAGGATCTGCTGGCCTGTACCACGCCCGCGCACCCCGACTATTTCAACATCCGCGCCGCCGCCGAGCTGAGCCGCAAGATCGCGCTCGAGATCGACGAGGCGAAACGCCGCAAAGACGTAGTCGCCAACGCTATCTCGACCAACAAGAAGCCCAAAACGCCAAAGTCGACGCTCCCGTCCCCGGCCAAGGACAAGAAGGGGCTCAAGATGTTCCGCAAGGAGAAGCTCCCCGTGGGCATGTCGCCCTCGGCGTCGTCGGTTAACCTGTCCACGGACGCCCCGCCCGAGATCACGACGACGAGCTTCGCGCTCCTGAAGGATCTAGTCGCGCGGGTGGACGAGGGCGATCAGGTAGCCCGCCGCGTGGGCAAGGAGGTCATACTGTGGACGGCGGGGAGTAAGGAGATGATCGTCGCTGAGGGGGCGATGATGACCACATGGGCGAGGGTGGTCAGGCTGGACCCGGAGACGCGGGGCCAAGATCGGGTTGGCGCGTTGCAGGCGGTGCTGGACACGATCGTGCGCGATGTCTGGGCGGCTCTGGTAGGTTCCCTGCGACCGGGAGTCTTGTCGATCGGTGGTTGTTCCGGAACCTGGCAAGCGCTGACGGCAGAATGACGAGATCCGTGATCAGGTCATGCCCATCTTCTCGAAGCTGCTCGAGACGGTCGTGAACCCCCGCAAAGTCATCGTAAAGCATCAAGCGAAGCAGACCGACTACTTGCGGTACTCGCAGCTCGTCAAAGCGAAGAGGACGCCCGATCGACTGACTGTGCTCTCCGCCCTGGACTTCTATGCCCTCCACTCGCAGCTCCTCGACGAGCTGCCCGCGTTCTTGGAGAGGTACATGCGCATCCTCGACCTCGCCCTGCGGGCGTTCGCCGCCGCCCAGGCGAGGTACTATGATTCCGTGAAAACTCGGCTGGACGAGTTTGCGACGCGGTGGATCGCGCGGCCGAGGCAGAGCCCGCGTTTGGCGTTTGCGATCCGCAGGGCGAGCGAAGATGGGCAGGGCGTAGGTTCAGAGGACATGGCAGAGGCGGAAGCGTTCGGCGGTGCCGGAGGACCGGTCGATCTGACGACGGGCAGGGGGATTGTCAAAGCCTGGCATGAGGCTTGGGCGCCATATGCGGACGCTATGGAACACTTCCAATGTACCCGTCCTGGTAAGTGGGCTCGCCGCGGCGAAATCGACCTACTTGGACGATGGGAGGAACAACAGCGAGATGCAAGACCCCTGCTGACAGCAGCGAAAGCGATGGTCTCGCGCATTGCGTCCTTCAACGCCCGCACCTACTCGCGGCCCTCATCTCGACCGTCTTCACGCGTGGCCTCTCCAGCTCCGCTGGGCCCTACCCCCGCTCGTCCCGGACTACACCACTCGGTCTCGTTCACTTCGCGCTCGCGCAACTCGTCTGGCTCCTCGCAGCTATCCACGGGCCGCAACTCGGCCCACGCTCGCTCGAGGTCCACCTCGCTCCTTGGTTCCGGCTCAGCATCCGGCTCCGGCTCCGGCTCCGGCTTCGTGTCCGTACCGCTCCCCTCTCCGATCAAGGAGTCCCGCTTCAACCCTTTCCGTTCGGGCTCGAAGACGCCCAAATCGGCGCAACCAACGCCGCGCTCGTCCCGGCCCAGCTCGCTGCATATCCTCTCGAGCGCGGACGGGAACACGAACCGCTACTCGTTTGGTCTGCCCCGCATGGACCAGGCTCCGGGACTTGATGGACTCGGGAAGCTGGGGGTGAGCCCTACGAACCGGTTGAGAATGAGCCCGGCGGAGAGGCCGGCCGCGCTCGGAGGGCTCAGTGGGCAGGACGTGGCCGAGCAGCCGGCGGCGAATGGTTCTTCGGGCGGAGGATCTGGTCCCAGCGTCGAAGTCAGAGTGTCGAGCGAGCCGGCGCAGTTTGTCTCCGAAGAGGTGGACGAAGACAGCCCGAGTTTCGGCCGAGGTGGTCGAGCCGGCACGGGGAAGAGTGGAGCTGTCCGCACAGACCGATCCCCCGCGGCCCCGGCCGAGCGACCAGAACGCGCAGAACGGCCTCCCCGCCCGGAATCAAGGAACAACAAGATGGAAACGACGGACACGGGTGTCCCGTTCCCAACCAGCCCTCCCCGCCGGAGGAGCAGCGCCGCAACAGCAGTGGCGGGCCTGGGGCTGGGCGACGTCGAGTCGCACCCCGTGGACCCCTCCCGCCGCACGTCCGGCCGGTCCGTCATCTCTACCCAATCGACTTCCACCTCGCCGACGGACGAGCCCAAGCGCGAACGCACAGATCGCAGACCTGTTCGCGCGTATCCCGCCCCGCCGCCGTCGGCCTTCCCAGCGACTGCGCCGTCTAGGGAGAAGTCGCGGTACACTGTCGGCAGTGGGCATGAGATCGATGCGTCCGAGGGATGGAGGGGCGAGCCGGTGTTGTACCAGTGCGGATGTGTCGCCGACTTGTGAGTGCACTGGCATCCTTTCGCTGCGATGATGAATGACATGGGGCCTGGCTGATGGCAGTGATCCCGTCGAGATTGGCGATAAACGCTACCGCGGTCTCAGGTTCCTGCCGATGGTCCCTGGAGACCTGTTCGAGTGAGTCGAGGCGTCCTCTCCGGAATCAGGTGGAGGGAGCATGGTGTGATCGCCCTTGCTGACCCGCAGTGTCTTCCATGAGGTCGGACGGATCGACGAACTGCCCAAGTTCCCGTACCCTGAGGTGGGGGTCGACAACGATGGAGTGCTGGTCGGACGGGCCGAGGACGGGGCGATCGGGCTTTTGATCTGCAGCTTCCTCGAGCCGCTGCGGGATTAGGGCATGGAAGCGCGGATGTGGGCCGGGAGATGCGGCTGTTTGTTGAATCACATATCTGGAGGATGGTGTCGTAGGATCAGGGACAGTGGGAAGGTGATCGGTCGTGCGGCGATTTGAGGAAGAAGGCGGGGGAGGAGGCCTTATTGTATCTACAGACTGCCGGTCGCCGCGCGCCGGTGTGTGAGCCTAGAGGGGACATGAGCAGGTACATCGATTGCATTGATGCTCGTGCACGATGCGGGTCATCCGATTCGGATGTACATGGTCAGTGGATATGATGGAGGACGTACGGCAGCGCACATGCATGCATCGACGTCGCCGTCGGGCATGGGGTGCATGGGATGCATGTGCGTATTGTGCTGTGCTGTTCTGGCCGAGGATGAAACGTGTTTGCGACTGAAATTTCGGCACAGGCGACGCCGACGCAGACTGTTCACTTTGACATCATCGCATCACATCGCATCCCTCGACCCTCACTCTCACTAGCGCACCCCTACTGCACACTATTTGCTTCGGCTGAGTGTGACTGTGATTGTAAACCGGCGAGACCGACCCCCCAACTGAAGAAGCGTGACCTGGACATCATGGCGACGATGCGCGCTGCTCAGCAGCCATTACGCCTGGCTGCGCTCGCGGGCCCGTCTCGCGCCCGACTGGGTCGCACCGTCCCCGCCGTCGTGGACCGGATGATCCCGCGTACGCTGGCCTCGGCCCCTCGGGTGGCCCTTCACCGCACATTCGCGTCGACCTCGAGAGCGACAGCTGCGCCGACATCGTCATCGCCCCCGCGGCCCACCTCGTCCAGCTCATCCGGCCCCGACCCCTCGTCCTCGTCGTCTTCGTCGTCGTCATCGTCGTCGTCCGGACCCGAGCCCGAGCCCGACACGGCGCCCAGATCCGCCTACGCGCGCTTCAAGCTCTTGACGAAGAAGTACGGGTGGTACGCTCTGGGGATGTACACCGCGCTCTCGACCGTGGACTTTTCGCTCTCGTTCCTGCTGGTGCACGCGCTGGGCGTCGAGCGGATCTCGCCCCTGTTCGAGTCGGGGATGTACCAGTACCGCCGGGTGCGCTATGGGGACGAGGAGGCGGAGCGCCTCGGCCGCGAGGCCCGACAGAAGGCGCTCGAGGACAAGGCGCACGCGGAGCGCGAGGTGGCCAAGGAGGGGAAGAAGGCCGAGGGGTACTGGGGCAGCAGGACGTTCTGGGCCGAGCTGGTCCTCGCGTATGGGATTCACAAGACGGCGTTGCTGCCCTTCAGGGCGGGCCTGACGGTCGCGTGGACGCCAAAGGTCGTCGGGTGGTTGGCCAGTCGCGGGTGGATCGGCAAGGTGAGTCGTGTGTTCGTGGCTGGGTGGTTCTGGATGTGGCTCTCCGAGGTCGCTGGCATGTGGCTGGGGTGGAAGTGACGCTCGTTGGAGGAGAGGACCAGAGCACGAGATGGGAGTCGACGGCGCTGTATCGCGCACGATCGCAGCGATGCGGCTCTGCGCTGGCGAGCGACCGTGACCCGAACTGACATGCAGGGCGGCTTCGGACGGGCCGCGACGCACGCGCAGGGCAAGATCAAAGACGCCTCGGAACGGGTCAAGGCCGTCGCGCAGCGGGACAAGCCGTGAGGCGTGAGCGACGCTGAGAGCTTGCCGGGGAGCGGCGTGGGTGCAGCCGGTGCTTGCGACGTGACTGTGCGGTCGGCGCGCGGTGACACCGCGTTCCGAGCCGACGTGGATGCGAGCGAGATCAAGAAGAAGGGGAGGGTCGATATAGAGCCATCACTCCAGCGTGGCGTGGCGCGGCGCGGCGCGGCGCACGGCTCGTCGTGCATGTGCATATGCATAGGCAGTTCAGAAGCCCCGCTAGGCCATGGGACATGGCGATCGTCCCGGCTGACTTGACTCAACGGAAAGGCGTCACAGTCGTGTTGGAAGCTTCGTCCGCGCTGCAACCATTGCGCGAAAGGCGTTGGGGCAGATACGCATGTTCGACACCGCGCTGTGCACCGAGACATCGCATGCCATGCTAGTCCAAACGACGGTTGTATCTAAGACTTCCGCGAGTCAAGCGGAGAGCACCTACCAGGTCTCCAACACCTTCAGCGTCTGCGTCACGTCCACCGCAGGGGCGGTCGGTCGGTCGGTCCACCTGGGCCACAAGACCATTCTCGCCTACACCGCCCAGCGCACTGCTCACCCGCCCCGACCCTCTGCTCCACCCAAGCCTTGCTTTCTCCTTCTGACCCCCCTACAAAATCACGCAATTCTTCTTCGCCTTCTTCTTCCCCGCCCCATGACCCCGCTCTCCCGCAGGCGCCAGCACAGCACGTATCGCCTCGTCAAACACCGTCTTCAATCCCTTTTGCCTGCCGTCAGCGGCGCGCGTCCCATCATGCACCGGCCCGGCCTGGACTCACGTCTTGGAGCTCGCCTCGAGATACTTGACCGCGCCTACGTCCCGCGCGCACGCCGCGCCCATCGCGTACGTGACGGGCGCGAAGCGGCGCTCTTTCAGCCGCTGGAGCGTGACGGGGTCTTCGCGCAGGTCGAGCTTGGTCCCGACGAGTATGAGGGGCGTGTTTGGCGCGTGGTGCATTACCTCGGGGACCCACTGGGTGTGAGCGCGGCAACGGTGTGGATGGGGAGCGGTGGGAGGAATGGGGTTGTGCGAGGCACCGAGATCGCGACAGTCTGGATATGCATGTGTGGAAGTTTGCCCGTAAACAAGGCCAGGGCCAAGGGGGCGCGAGCGGGACCGGGGGCTCACTTTCTGCACCGTCAGCTGCTGGACCGCGCGTCAGCTGGATCGTCACGCACTGTCCGTATGTTCTCGAACGACGGCGGCGAGACGACCGAGAAGCACACCAAGAACACGTCCGTCTGGGGGTACGATAACGGCCGCAACCGGCTGGGGGGTCGTGAGCGCGGCTCCGCACAATCGGACGCAGGGTATCGCTCACTCGTAGTCCTCCTGTCCGGCCGTATCCCACAGACCCAGGCTGACGGGCCGGCCGTCGACAAGCACAGACGCCGAGTAGTTGTCGAAGACTGCGTCGCGTCAGTGAAGCTCCTGACAGACCGACCGGGCGCGAGCTGACCGGTGGGCACGTATCTGTCGTCAGCTACCGCATCGCCCCCGGCGTGTCGGTCGGCTCACTCCCCGGGAAACGCATTCGTCGTGTATGAGATGAGCAGGCAGGTCTGCAAGTCAGCACAGCACCACTTGGTGTCGAGTGCTCGATATCCGGCGCGAGACGAGACGAGACGAGACGCACTTTTCCGACTGCTCCATCGCCCACCACCACACCTATCGTCAGCACACCCGGGGCCTGCATGGGCACGTCACCGAGTCACATTTGATGCTTTGCGTCTGTTGGTTCATCGTTGCTGCTGTGATCCCGCTATAGCGAGCCAAGAACCCGATCTACGAGGTGCTGTATGACGAAGCGCGAAGTGGGCGCGCGGTATTTTCGGAAATCGGAGCGGGGGCGGTTTGCCTTGTTGACGCGATGGCGCGGGTGTGCGGATACCAGACCTTTCGCCTGGAGTATGCGTCTGACCGGGGGCTGGCAGCGCTCTGTCGTGCAGGTTGAGCTTGTGGGTCGAACGAGTATTACGATAGCACTTGTCAGAGTGACGAAGACGACACAAGTCATGAAAAGACAGCTAGCTGTCCCTGTCCCATTCATGTTTGGCTCCGGGGAGGAAGATTTCCCCCCCCGCCCGCCCGGTTCCTGGCAGACAGATTCCACCACCAGATCGAGTCCATCAGTCAGTCACCCGATGGGTCTCTCCTTGTCTGTGCCCTGTCCCCACCCTGCCATCTATTGTAAAATGCATGTGCGGTCTCTATGTTGGCATCGCTGCCGATGTTTCCAGTGCCCCCGTCGTGCGAGTCCTTCGTGCACTCTCCAGCCCAGATCCAAGTCGAGTATCCTATCTCAAACCCCTGAATCGTCTACCTCGTGACCTCGGGCCACGAGTTTCCATATCGCCTCGCCTCTCCCGCCATATACCCATGCGACCCCGGCGTCTAAGCCTCCACATAAGCCCGGAACAGCTCCAGCTCGTCCTCGCCCGCCGCCCAGGTGACTTCCCTGCCGGCCCCGACAAACACCACATCGCCCCTCGCCACCTCCAGTTGCGCATCCTCCGCGGCCCACGACACCGAGCCCTTGCCCTGCGTGATGACGCAGATGCTCGGACCGTCGACCGCGCGGTGTCCCTCCTTCTCGCCCTGGCGCACCTCGACCTTGAACACCGAGAACTCGTCGATGGGCGGGTCGTACAGCAGCGTCGAGGACGAGATCGTCTCGGGCTTGAGCAGCTGTTTCGACGCCGGGCCAGACTCGTACGTGAGCATCTCGACAAGCGTGGGCACGTCGCGGAGTTTCGGGGTGAGGCCCGCGCGGACGACGTTGTCGGACGTGGCCATGCACTCGATGATGTCTGGCATCAGCACCCGCAATGGAATGGCAAGGAATGGCGCCGCGAAAGCTCGACGTACCGCCCGAGATATACGCATGGGGCATATCTGCGCCCAGGAACGCCGCCTCGCCCTTCTTGAGCTCCACGACGTTCAGCACGAACACACACAGCACGCCCACATCGTCCGGGTACTGCTCGTTCAGGACCTTGACGAGCTCGACCAGCTCCTTCTCGTTCTCGTTCACCTGGCCCTCGTCCCACCGGGCCAGCAGGTCCGCGATCACCTTCTTGACGGTCTCGGCCTCGGCGTTCATGAGGGCATCGAAGATCCGCTTGAGGATTTCTTTTTGCGCGTCGGTGGGCCCCGCCTGCGTCGGGCTGAACAGCAGCGAGGTCGGCGGGCGGGTGTTGGGCAGGACGAGCGCCGAGGCGAGCTCGGAAGTGAGCTCAAAGGGGATGATGCTGTCGAGCTCGGTCGTGCTGAGCAGGTTGAGCAGAAGCGATGGGAGGGGCAGGAAGTTGAGGAAGGCTTTGAACGGGGTCAGGGCGATGGCCATCTCGGGCTTGTGGTTCGGGTCTGGGGTTAGCGTGGGGTTGCGAGGTGTATCTTGGGACCGATGGGACGCGTGTAGCGTGCAGATACCGAGGGGACATGATGAAGCGCACACGGAGGAACGATGCTGGTGGAGCCAATGGCCGGGGTACAGCTCGGGCCGCAAAGGCCGACCCTCTACGCACGCCAATCCACCTCTCCACGGTACACTCTCTGCGCTTCGTCTGAGGATCCGGCTCCAAGCGGTCCCCTACTCCCCACCATGAGAGCTCTGAACAAGCCATATCCCCACCTCGACTCACCCTTGTAAACGTCGCCCCTCTCCCGGTGCAGCCTCTCCGCAAGCGTCTTGTCCGGGTGCGCCTGGATACTGAGGGCCGTGCCGATACTAAGCACCTTGAACAAGAACGGCAAGGCACCTTCCTTGGAGTCCGGGAACGCCTTGATGACCTTGTCGCCGGTGAGGCTTGGGTCGGCCTTGAGCACCTCGGCGAGGGTCTTGTTCGACTCGGCGGGGACCTTTGAGGGGAGAGTCGTATGGGTGCCCATCCACAGCTGCTATTAGCGGGCGCTCGGGCGGGATGCGCGCTGGGACGATCGGAACGCAGCGGGAGGACCGAAGATGTGGGACCGAAGGGCTGGGGGGTTTTGTGCGAGAGCAGCGGCCAGGTCGAGCCGTGCGTGTAAGAACGTGGGGGGTGATGATAGACCGCCTGTGGGGCCGGTCGCGCCAGACCACCCCCGCCGCTGCCAGACCCGCAGAGCCGATCGTCTGACCGCCCCAGACGGAAAAGCTTGACTCCTTGCCGCATGATCTCGAAGATGCCGACCGCACTCACCTCGGCATACGTCTCGTTATCGTCGATCGTGAAGTCAGGGACCGAGACCTGGCTGAACTGCGCGGCGAGACTGCTCTGTCCCTTCTTGCCCCACGCATAGGACTGCACGCCCGGGGCGAGCTTGAACACTGGTGCCATCGTGCTGAGGGTGCGTGTGTGTGTGTGTGGGTGGTGATGAGAGGTGATGAAAACGAGAGGCTGATGTGTCTACGAGTAGTGTACCCCAGCCAGGTCTTTTGAAACGGCTGATCTGCGTACTTATGGCGTAAGGATTCCAGCCATGAGACGCGTCTGTTCCCTTGAATTCTCCCTGCTGCGACCCGCTTTCCTGATCCGGACCCAACTCGCCTCGGGCTTTCTTACGCCTCTAGGCGCAGCCCTCTGCATCCCGCGACCAGCCTTCTCTGCGCGGGCGCAGGTCGAGCGAGACGCTGAGCAAAACCTCAAGCGATTCCGCGAGTTGGCCATCTCAAGCAGACGAAGAAAGTGCGCATTTTACGCGTCATGCTTGCGTCAGAACTCTTTTCGTCCTCGCCCCAGTCGTATGCCTGACGCGAATCACCCAGCAGTCCCGCACACACAAGGGCGGCAGCCGACATGATCAACAGTGACGCCTGGCTCAGACACCTCGAACAGATTATGCTCGAATTGTATGCATAAAGCACGTGCTGATCCAGATGTGGATCGTGCCGAGACAACGCGTGCACTCCGCGTTGCCTCCTTCTCCTCTCCATGCGCCTCGTCGCCTTCTCCTCGCCAGTCGTCGTCCGCCCCTGAACACTCAAACTGTCCCCGCTTATTGGATCGATCCATCCCGGGGGTTGACGTCGGATCCAACGGGCACACCGAACGGCGAAGCCTGGTCGAGCGCGCTGGCTGTAAGCGATGTTTCCGGGGTAGACCACGACTGTTTCCACGATCCCGTCCGCCTCCCCGTCCCGAGCCAGATCCACCAGTCCTGCCTGATCCAACGCATCGCGCAGCCATACTCGGGCTCGCCAGACACCCATACACCCCTCCCCACGCATCCACCCACAACCCAGCACCAAGAAAAAGAAACACCCAAACCCACCCCCTGTTCCTGATCCGCTGCACCTCGGGCTTCTCCGCGTCCTGGTACAGCAGCTTGTCCTCGGCGGCCTTGACGCGCATGTTGACATGCTCGCGGACGAGCTGGCGCTTCTCGGCGGGGTCGGTGTAGAAGCTACCCATGAACTTGGTGATCCATGGCGTCTTGGGGTCCTCGAGGTATCGCTTCCAGCCCTCCGGGTCCGCAGTCGGGTTCTGCGGCTCGTTGTTCGGTTCGGGCATGAAGGGGTAGACGGCGAAGCCCAGGGCGATGAGGATGAAGGTGTTGCGCCAGGCGGGAGTGAACCACGCTAGGGTCAGCGCGAGCGACGGCGACGGAGCGAACGGCCAGGGGGGGGGGGGGGGGGGCAAGGGTCCGGA
>Ga0308169_10001938_pt1 | contig 22550 bp, 19 predicted proteins | sample PhyBR1_2_FD_202139 | JGI IMG/M metagenome (GOLD analysis project Ga0308169, IMG submission 202139) | Phyllosphere microbial communities from UC Gill Tract Community Farm, Albany, California, United States - DLSLSB.R1 | ecosystem: Host-associated > Plants > Phyllosphere > Unclassified | place...
GACCGTGAGGGGATCGTCGTGGAAGGCCTGCCACACGGCCGAATCGCGCGAGAGCCACTCCAGGCCGTCGGCGTCCGGCCCGTCCCACTGCTTGTTCAGTGGCAGCGGGTTCATGTCGGTCGGGGTGCGGTACGCGGAGCCGGACAGGATCACAGCCGAGTAGGCCTCCGGATGCTGGTTGAACAGCATCTGCGAGAGGAACGACCCCCAGGAGTGCCCGAGCAGCACGATCGGGAGCCCGGGACGCTCGCTCTGGATGACCTGCGTGAGCTGCCAGCATGCTGCGACGGTCGCCCGCATGCCGCCCTTGCCGAGGTGGCCGAGCCTGGCGGGGCCGTTCCACTGCCGGATGCCGGTGCGCCCGTGCCCGCGGTGATCGTCGGCGTACACGTGGAAACCCGCGGCCGTGAGCTCTGCGATGAGCGCCTCGTACCGGCCCGCGTGCTCGCCGACGCCGTGCAGCAGTTGCACGACTCCTCTCGCCTCGCCCTGCGCCTCGTACACGTCGTAGACGATCGCGATGCCGTGGGCGTCGGTGAACTCCGCTGTTCTCTTGGCGACGCTGCTCTCAGAAGACATGCCCCGAGTCTACGGATGCCGGGCGGCCGGCATCCGCTCGTTTCGCAGCGACGCCGCGGGCCGCGAGCGCTCAGCGGTGGAACGGGTACATCGGATAGACGTAGCCGGCCGACCAGAACGGCGCGAGGCCGTAGTAGCCGAACACGTCCTCGTTGTACGCGACGTCGTTGATCAGCTCGGGGTCGTAGGCGGGGGCGGAACGCAGCTTCTCCCGGCTCTGATCGATGCGCACCTCGTGCTCGGTGACGTCGGTCACGGCGTCCACCGGGATGTAGGACTTCTGCTCGCCGAGACCCAGGAACCCGCCCGATCCGACGACCAGGAAGCGCACCTTCTCCTCGGCGGTGTCGACGAGGAGGTCGTCGACCTTTCCGAGGTCCTCGCCCCCGACGTCCTTGACGTCGCGGCCGCGGATGTCGTCCTCCTTCGCGAGGGTCTTGTCGCTGTCGCCGAGGGCGATCAGCTCGTGCTCGTTGACGTTCATGGCACTCTCCTTCCAGGTCGTGAAACCTTCTCAGGAGATGCCGCGTCAGGGCAGGGGCTGGCCTCGCCCGAGCAGGCGGAGTAGCCTCAGCGGTGCGGCGTGCGGTCGCGCCGTGTCAGGCCGCGGACGTCTCAGCGGCGCGCAGAGCGGCGACGATGGCGAGGGCCGTCTCGCGGTCGGTGACCTCGTATCCGCCGACACCGTCACTGGCGGATCCCATCCGCACACCCCCGTCGGCGTGAACCGTGCGCTTGGCCGAGAAGTGCACGGCGTCGACCCCGGTCGCGGCGATGGCGGCGACGGTGTCGACATCGATGCCGCTGCCCGCCATGACCTCGATGCCGCCGGCGGCCTCGGCGACCAGCGCCCGCAGTGTGTCGATCCCGTCAATGGCCTGCGAGGCGCCGCCGGAGCTGAGCACGCGGCGCATGCCGAGCTCGCGCGCCGTCCGCAGGGCGGCGATCGGGTCGGGGGTCACGTCGATCACGCGGTGCAGCGTGACGGATGCTCCGCCTGCGGCGTCCACGATGCGCACGAGCGCCTCACGGTCCAGCGCGCCGGTCTCGTCCTGGCATCCGACCACGACGCCATGGGCGCCGGTGGCGAGCACGTCGCGCACGTCGTGCACGATGACGTCGATGGCGTCCGCGCTGTACTGGAATCCGCCGGCGCGCGGGCGGATGAGAACGTGCACCTCGGGCCCGTCGTCGCCCACGGCGGCGAGCACGCTGCGCAGGGTCCCCCGCGACGGGGTCAGTCCGCCCAGCGCGAGTGCCTGCGCGAGCTCGATGCGTGCGGCGCCTGCCTCGCGGGCGATGCGCGCCCCGGCGGGGTTCTGGACGGCGAGTTCGAACGCGAGTGGCACGAGAAGCATTTTCGCACTCGGAGGCCTGATTCCCAAGATGGTGAACATTATTTTCACGCTTCCCCGTCGCGACAAACTTAGTTAGGCTATCTAAGTAATGACCGAGGACTTCGCCGCCACCGCATCCGAGCTCCGATTCGCCCTCTTCCGTCTGACCCGACGCCTGCGCGGCGTCCGCGCCGTCGACGCGATGAGCGATGCCCAGCTCGCCGCTCTCGGCGCCCTCCGGGCACACGGACGACGCACCCTCTCCGGCCTCGCCGAGCACGAGCGGGTGACGGCCCCGACCATGAGCGCGACCGTCAACGGCCTCGAGGAGCTCGGCCTCGTCGTTCGGGTTCCAGACGAGGACGACCGCCGCCGCGTCTACGTGGAGATCACCGCAGAGGGCGAGAAGGTCGTCGCCGCGACCATCCGCCGTCGCGATGAGGCGCTGGCCGACATGATCACCGGTGTCGGTCTCGACGCCGATGAGCTCGCCGTGCTGCGCGCGGCCGCCCCCGTTCTGCGGAAGCTGGCCGAGTCATGAGCTCGATGTTCCGCTCCTTCCGGTCGTTCAACTACCGCACCTGGTTCCTCGGTGCGATCGTCTCGAACATCGGCGGCTGGATGCAGTCGACCGCCCAGGACTGGGTGGTGCTCACCGAGCTGACCCACAACGACGCCGCGGCCATGGGCGCGACCATGGCCCTGCAGTTCGGCCCTCCGCTCGTGCTGGTGGGACTGACCGGGTGGGTCGCGGACCGGTTCGACCGGCGCAAGATCCTGCTGGCCACCCAGACGGCCCTGATGGTGCTGGCGATCGGGGTCGGTGTGCTGCTGCTGACCGGCATCCTGACCCTGCCGCTGATGCTGTGCTTCGCCGCGGCCTTCGGCGTGACCAACGCGTTCGACGCCCCCGCCCGTCAGGCGTTCGTGTCGGACATGGTCAGCGTCGAGGACACCTCGAACGCCGTCGCCCTGAACTCGGCGTCGTTCAACATGGCCCGCCTGATCGGCCCGGCCGTGGGCGGAATCGCGATCGTGGCGCTCGGATCCGGCTGGGTCTTCATCGCGAACGCGGTGACGTTCCTGGCGATGCTGATCGCGCTCCTCCTGATCCGCAGGGGCGAGCTCAACCCGCGGGTGAAGAGCGGACGGAAGGGCGGCGGCCTGGCTGCCGGGGTGCGGTACGTGCTCAGCCGGCCCGACCTGAAGGTCGTCTTCGTGATGGTGTTCCTGCTCGGCGCGTTCGGCATGAACTTCCCGATCTTCGCGTCGACCATGGCACTCGAGTTCGGGGAGGGCGCCGCAGGTTACGGTGTGCTCAGCTCGGTGCTCGCCATCGGTTCGCTCGCTGGAGCGCTGCTGGCGGCCCGACGCGACCGGGCCCGCGTGCGGGTGATCGTGCTGTCGGCAGCGGGCTTCGGCGCCGCCTCGCTGGTCTCGGCGACCATGCCCGTGTACTGGATGTACGGCGCCGTGCTGGTCTTCGTGGGCTTCTCCACGGTCACGATGCTCACCACCGCGAACGGATACGTGCAGACGACGACGGATGCCGCGCTGCGCGGCCGCGTGCTGGCGCTGTACATGGCGGTGGTGATGGGCTCCACACCTATCGGCGCGCCGATCGCCGGCTGGGTCGCCGACACGTTCGGTCCGCGGATGGCCATCACCGTGGGCGGTGTCGCAGGTTTCCTGGCCAGTGCGATCGGCCTGGCCTGGATGCTCTGGTCGGGGCGTCTGCACCGCGCCGAGCGCACCCGGTTCCTGCTCACTCTCGATGAGACGCGGCCACTGCAGGTGGTCAGGGCGATGTCGACGTCGTTCGATGAGAAGTCCGCGGCGACCACGCCGATCCAGCTGCCGCGCAAGAACACGGAGTGACCGTGCGGCAGCATCCGCGCTCGCTCATGCTGGCGCTCGGCGCGCTGACCGCGTTCGGGCCGATCTCCCTCGACGTCTACCTGCCCTCGCTCCCCCAGCTCGGCGCCGAGTTCTCGGCATCCGAGTCGCTCAGCCAGCTGACGATGAGCGCCTGCATGATCGGGCTCGCCCTCGGTCAGCTGCTGTGGGGGCCGATCAGCGACAGGTACGGCCGGCGGATGCCGCTGATCCTCGCGATCGCAGGGTTCACCGTGACCTCGGTGGCGTGCACCTTCGCGCCCTCGATCGAGGTGCTGATCGGCATCCGGGTGGTGCAGGGGCTGTGCGGGGCGGCCGGGATGGTCATCGCCCGGGCTGTCGTGCACGACCTGTTCTCGGGCGCCGACGCGGTGGCTGCGTTCTCGACGCTCGCCGCGGTGATGGGCGTGGCGCCCGTGCTCGCCCCGCTGGTCGGCGGCGCCGTCGCGTCGTTCTCCGGCTGGCGCGGTGTCTTCATCGCACTCGCGGTGATCGGCCTGCTGCTGCTGGCCGTGGCGGCGTTCGCCGTGCCGGAGTCGCTGGATGCGGGTCACCGCACGACCGGCGGCCTGATGAACGACTTCCGCGGGATCGGCGCCGCGCTGCGGAACGGTCCGTTCCTCGTGGCGGCACTGACGCTCGGCGTCGCCTCGATCGCGCTGTTCACCTACCTGCAGCTGTCGCCGTTCGTGCTGCAGACCCAGTACGGGTTGAGCGCGCAGGGCTTCGCCGTGGTCTTCGCGGTGAACGCCGTCGGCATCACCGTGTCCGCCAACCTCAACCGCCGGCTGGCGCGCCGGGTTCCGGGTGCACGGATCGTGCGCTGGTCGCTGTCGATCGGCGTCGCCGGCGCGCTCGCCCTGACGGTGGCGGGCGCGCTGGACTCGCCACTGCCGTGGCTGCTGGTGCCGCTGTTCGTCGCAGTCAGCATGCAGGGCCTGAACAACCCGGCGCTCACCGCGATCGCGCTCGGACACATCCGGCACAGTGCGGGGTCGGCCTCCGCCGTGCTCGGCACGATCTCGATGCTGCTGGGCGCTTTCGCGCCGCCTCTGCTGTCGCTGTTCGGGGTCACCGCGACGACGCTCGGGGCGACCATGCTCGCGGCATTCGCGGTGGCACTGGCGCTCGTGGCGTTCACGGGGCGGCCACGAGATCTTACGGATTCGTGAGATCTGGCCGCGGGCGCTGTCTGCGCTCTTAACCTGAGAGCATGAGCGGCTCTCGAGGATGGCGCGCGGCCGCGGCGGGGATCGCTGCGGTGGTGCTCGGCGCGGGGGCGGGCGAGGTGGTCGCGACGTTCGCCGCACCGGCATCCAGCCCGTTCGCGGTTGTCGGCGGCGCCCTGATCGACCTCGCTCCGGCCTGGGCGAAGGACACCGCGATCGCGTGGTTCGGCACGTCCGACAAGGCGGCCCTGCTGGTCGGTATCGCCGTCGTGCTGCTGGTCGTCGCGGGGCTCGCCGGACTCGCCGAGGCGCGGTGGCGGCACTCCGGCGTGACCGCGTTCGCGGCGCTCGGCATCGGCGCCGGCATCCTCGGGCTGACCCGACCGGATGCCGGGATGCTGGCGTGGCTTCCGTCCGTGCTCGCCGGCGCGGTCGCGGCCTTTGCACTGCGGATGCTGCTCCGCCGTGCGGACGATGCCGGGGCTGATGGCGAAGGGCAGCCGTCACGTCGAGCGTTCCTCACCTGGACGATCGGCACGGCCGCCGTGGGCGTGGCGATGGCTGTCGTCGGCGGGCTGGGGCGGGCGGGCTCCACGGTCGTGACGACGGTGCGCGAGGCCCTCAAGCTGCCGAAGCCGGCGGTTCCCGCGCCGGCGATCCCGGCATCCGCTTCGCTCGACGTCCCCGGGATCACCCCGGTGATCACGCCGAACGCGGACTTCTACCGCATCGACACTGCGCTCGTGGTGCCGTCGGTGGACCCGTCGAGCTGGAAGCTGCGCGTCCACGGGATGGTCGCGCAGGAGGTGACGCTCACGTGGGACGAATTGCTCGCTTTGCCCCTGGTCGAGAGCGTCGCGACCCTGTCCTGCGTGTCGAACGAGGTCGGCGGGAACCTGATCGGCAACGCGGTCTGGCTGGGCTATCCGATCCGCGAGCTGCTGAAGCGCGCGGCTCCCGACGCGGATGCCGACATGGTGCTCTCCACGTCGGTCGACGGCTTCACCGCAGGAACGCCCCTCGAGGCGCTCACCGACGAGCGCGCCGCACTGCTCGCGATCGGGATGAACGGGCAGCCGCTCCCCCTCGAGCACGGCTTCCCGGTGCGGATGGTCGTGCCAGGCCTGTACGGGTACGTGTCCGCGACGAAGTGGGTGACCGATCTCGAGGTGACCCGGTTCGACAGGGCGAGAGCGTACTGGACCGACCGCGGATGGTCGGAGAGGGGCCCGATCAAGCTCGAATCCCGCATCGACGTGCCCCGTGAGGGGCGCACCGTGGCTGCGGGCGACTCCGTGATCGCCGGGGTCGCCTGGCAGCCGGGCACCGGGGTCTCCGGAGTCGAGGTGCAGGTCGACGACGGCGACTGGCAGCGCGCGGAACTCGCGACCGCGATCTCCGACGACACCTGGGTGCAGTGGCGGCTCCCATGGCGCCCGAAGGCCGGCGAGCACAGCATCCGCTGCCGGGCGATCGCCGGCGACGGGACGGTGCAGACCGACACGATCGCGCCCCCGGCGCCGAACGGCGCGAGCGGCTGGCACACGATCAGCGTCAGCGTCTCCTGATCGATCGGCGACGGCCCGCGTGAGGGTTCCGCAAGGATCGCACTTCACAGTATTCACGAATTCGTGAAATGGGTGTACCGTCGCCTCTCATGAACACCATCATCAGCACGCGCGGTCTGACCAAGACCTACGGTCGCGTGCACGCCCTCGACGGACTCGACCTCGAGGTGGAAGCCGGCCAGGTGCATGGTTTCCTGGGCCCCAACGGCGCGGGAAAGTCCACCACCATCCGCATCCTGCTGGGGCTCGCCCGCAAGTCGGGCGGCACGGCATCCGTCTTCGGCCTCGAGCCCTGGGGCGACGCCGTGCAGATCCATCGTCGCGTCGCGTACGTGCCCGGCGACGTCAGCGTCTGGCCGAACCTCTCCGGCGGGGAGGCGATCGACTTCCTCGCCCGCCTGCGCGGGGCGAAGACCAAGGATGCCGCGTACCGCGCCGAGCGGGAGCGCCTGATGACCGCATTCCAGTTCGACCCGCGCAAGAAGGGGCGCGCCTACTCGAAGGGCAACCGCCAGAAGGTCGCCCTCATCGCCGCATTCGCCGTGCCGGCCGACCTGTACATCCTCGACGAGCCGACCAGCGGCCTGGATCCGCTCATGGAGGTCGTGTTCCGCGATGAGGTGCAGCGACTGCGCCGCACCGGTGCCACTGTGCTGCTCTCCAGCCACATCCTCTCCGAGGTGGAGCTGCTCTGCGACCGGGTGTCGATCATCCGTGAGGGAAAGATCGTCGAGTCGGGCACGCTCTCCGAACTGCGCCACCTCACGCGCACCGAGGTGTCGTTCGAGGCGGCCTCCGCCGACGCCCTCGCCGGCATCCCCGAGGCGCACGACGGCACCGTCGAAGAGGGCCGCGCGCGGTTCACCGTCGACAGCGACGCGATCCCTTCCGTGCTCCCGGTGCTCGCCCAGCGCGCCGTCACCGGGCTGCGGATCGAACCGCCCTCCCTCGAGGAGCTGTTCCTGCGGCACTACGGCGACGACCTCGCCGCCCTGCGCGCCGCCGAGGAGGACTCTTCGGATGCCGGTGCCGGCACCCGTGCCTCACGGCGCGCGGCCGCGAAGGGGACGCGCTGATGTTCCGCTCGCTTCTGCGCCAGCGATTGCGCCGCGACTGGCTGCAGCTGCTGCTCTGGATCCTCGCGACAGTGCTGATGGCGTACTCGGGCTTCGCCGGCGTCGCCCAGTCGTACGCCACGCACAAGGACCGGGTCGAGGTGCTCGCCGCCGTCATGGCGAACCCGGTGATCATGATGTTCCGCGGGCTTCCGTCCGGGGCATCCGAGGGGCAGTTCCTGTCCTTCGAGATCCTCCCCTGGCTCAGCATGCTCGCCGCCCTGATGAGCACCTTCCTCGCCGTCCGCCACACCCGCGGCGACGAGGAGGCGGGCCGCACCGAGCTGCTCGCCGCCACCCCCGCGGGCCGGGCACTGCCGACCGTCGCCACGATCGTCCACGGCGTGGCAGCGAACGTCGTGCTCGGCGTGCTGGTCGCGCTCGCACTGGCCGGCTCGAAGCTGCCCGCCGCAGGTTCCTGGCTGACGGGTGCGGTGTCGGCCACGACGGGCATCGCGTTCCTCGGCATCGGCCTCATCGCCGCGCAGCTCATGCGCACCTCGCGCGGCGCGAACTCCCTCACCGTCTGGATCCTGGTCGGAACCTTCCTGATCAACGGCATCGGCAATGTCGCAGGCACGCCGAGCGACGACCTCACCCGCATCTCGAGTTCGGGACTCGTCTGGCTCTCGCCCTTCGGGTGGGCCGAGCAGGCCCGCCCCTTCGACACCGACGATGCGTGGCCCGCGCTGCTCGGGCTCGGCTTCGGACTCGTGCTCGCCGTCGTATCGGTGGCTCTGCAGTCCCTGCGCGACATCGGCGAGGGCTTCATCCCCGCCCGCCCCGGACGGGTCTTCGCCCGACCCGCCCTGGCCAGTCCGCATGCGCTGGTCTGGCGGCTCACGAACGGCGCGATCACCGGCTGGGCTGTGGGCGGTGCGCTCACGGGCATCCTCGCGACGAAGCTCTCCGGCCTGGCCGGGCAGATCTCCGGCCAGAATCCCGCCGTGCAGCAGATCCTCGACAAGATCGGCAAGGCCGGCAACCTGGAGGAGACCGTGGTCTCGGTGTTCTTCACGATGATGGGCATCCTGGCCGCGTGCGCCGCCGTGCAGATCCTCGCCCGCGCGCGACAGGAGGAGGCGCACGGCACCGCCGAGATCGTGCTGGCGCAGCCCGTGGGTCGCGTGCGCTGGCTGCTGGACTACCTGCTCGTGGCGACGATCGCGGTCGCGATCATCGTCGCCGCGACTATGCTCGCCGCATTCGCCGGCCTCGCCGGGAACGAGGATGCCTCGGCGCTGGCGAAGGTCGTGACCGTCGTCGGGCTCGGCCAGGGCCTCGCCGCGTGCGTGTTCACGGCGCTCACGGCCCTGGCGTTCGTACTGCTCCCCCGCGGCACGATCGCCATCGCATGGGCGCTCGTGATGCTGGCGACGGTCTTCGGCCTGTTCGGCCCGCTGTTCGGACTGCCCGAATGGACGACGCGCTTCTCGCCGTTCGCCGTGACGCCCATCATCTCCGACGGGACCACCGACCTGCGCGGCACGTGGTGGCTGGTGATCATCGTCGCGGTCGTGGCCACGGCATCCCTCACTCTCATGCGCCGGCGCGAGCTGCGCCCGGCAGCCTGACCGCTCGGCCGATGGCCGGCAGCCCACGGATCGGCCATCGGCATCCGGATGAAAGGATGAACGCATGAGCGAGGACGTGACGCACGCGGGCGTGGATGCCGCCGAGAGCGCGGCCGCCGCGATCACCGCGGTCGGCTTCCCGCGGATGCCCGCGCGCGTCATGATGGCGCTGATCGCCGCCCCCTCCGAGGGGTACACGGCATCCGAGCTCGGCGACCGGCTGGGCGTCAGCGCCGCCGCGGTCTCGGGAGCCGTGCGCTACCTGCAGACCCTGCATGTGATCCGCAAGGTCTCGCGCCCCGACCAGCGCCTGGCACGTTACGAGATCATCCCCGACACCTGGTACGTGATGATGTCGAACAACTCCCCCGTCTACAACCGGCTCGCCGCCTACATCGACGAGATCGGCGCGGCGCACGCCGAGGATCACGCGGCCCGCCTGCGCGCCGAGGAGATGGCCGAGTTCTTCCGGTTCATGTCCCTGCGGATGCCTCAGCTGGTCGACGAGTGGGAGACGCTGCGCGCCGAGCGCCGGCTGCAGGACTGACGGCACCGGCCCGGCGTGCGCGCCCGGGAGCTGGTCGACGAGTGGGAGACGCTGCGCGCCGAGCGCCGGCTGCAGGACTGACGGCGAGACCGGATCCCGCCGCTCCGCGGAACCACTGTCCCCTCGGGCATGTGCTGTATACCGTGGAGGGCATGAGCGGAAACAGCAGCGAGCCGGATCCGATGACCACCGAAGGGACGGAAGCGAGTACTTCGCGGCGCGAACCTCAGGTGCTGAGATGGGTCTTCTGGCCCGCCGCCGTGATCGTCCTGGCGTTCGCCCTGTTCGCTCTGCTCGCGCCGCACATCGCAGAGGCGCTCTTCAAGACCGTCCAGACGACGATCGTCAACGCCTTCAACTGGTACTACGTGCTGATCGCCGCCTTCTTCGTGGCGTTCTGCCTGTTCCTCGGCTTCAGCAGGTTCGGCGACATCAAGCTGGGCCGCGACGACGAGGAGCCCGAGTTCTCGCTGATGAGCTGGTTCTCCCTGCTGTTCGCGGCGGGAATGGGCATCGGCCTGGTCTTCTACGGTGTGAGCGAACCGCTCTCGCACTTCACGAACCCCCGGCCCGGCGTCACCGGCACGCCGGAGCAGCTGGCCCAGGCCGCACTCGGCCAGACCTACCTGCACTGGGGCGTGCACGCGTGGTCGATCTACGTGGTGATCGGACTCGCCCTCGCCTACGCCATCCACCGGCGGCGACGTCCCGTGTCGATCCGGTGGACCCTGGAGCCGCTGCTCGGCAAGCGCGTCGAGGGCGGGTGGGGGCACGCGATCGACGTGATCGCCCTGGTGGGCACCCTGTTCGGCGTCGCCACCTCGCTGGGACTCGGCGTGCTGCAGATGAGTGCCGGCCTGCACTCCGCCGGGTTCACGAACCCCGACGAGACCACCCAGGTGGTGCTCATCCTGATCATCTCGGTGTTCGTGCTGATGTCGGTGCTGTCCGGCGTGACCAAGGGCATGAAGTGGCTGTCGAATGCGAACCTCGTGCTCGCCGGCCTGCTGGTGATCTATCTGCTCGCGGCGGGGCCGACGGAGTTCCTGCTGCGCGAGTTCGTGCAGTCCCTCGGCTACTACATCCAGAACTTCGTGGGCCTCTCCTTCAACGTCAGCGCGTTCCAGGGCGCCGCCGGCGAGCAGTGGCAGGCGTCCTGGACGTCGTTCTACTGGGGCTGGTGGATCTCGTGGGCGCCGTTCGTGGGGATCTTCATCGCCCGCGTCTCGAAGGGGCGCACGGTGCGCGAGTTCGTGATCGGGGTGATCCTGGTGCCCACCCTGATCGGCGTGCTGTGGTTCTCTGTTCTCGGGGGCTCGGCCCTGGCGATGGAGCTCGCGAAGCCCGGCTCCCTCACCGGCCCCGACGGAACGGTCGATCTGCAGGGCGCGCTGTTCGCGATGCTGCAGAACGTGCCGGGCGCCACCGTGGTGAGCATCGGCGCCATCCTGCTGCTCGCGATCTTCTTCATCACCTCGGCCGATTCCGGGGCACTGGTGATGGGCATGATCGCCACCGGCGGCAAGCCGGAGCCGAAGCGCTGGATCCGCACGTTCTTCGTCGTGATCACCGCACTTCTGGCGATCTCCCTGCTGCTGTCGGGCGGGCTCACCGCGCTGCAGACAGCGGCCATCACGATCGCGCTGCCGTTCAGCATCGTGATGCTGCTGATCTGCTGGTCGACCGTGGTCGCGTTCACCCGCGAACGACGCGCCTACGCGAAGGCCGAACGGGCGCAGTTCATCGACCGCATCGGCGAGTACTACGGTCTCGAGGTCGAGTCGCACGACGCGACCGGCGTGCTCGGCGCGCAACCGCGCTGGATGCGGCGGCTGCAGCGCCGGTTCGGGCTGCCCGTGGCGCCGACCGAGCCGATCCGCATCACTCCCGGCGCGCTCTCGCTGGAGAGCCACGGCGATGCCTCGCCCTCCACCCTCGACGTCGACGATCTGGTGGGCGGCGACGAGCTCGCCGGCCTCGACGATCCCGACGTGAAGCAGCAGGATGCGGGTCCGTTCCTGAAAGAGTGACGCCTGTCAACGCCCTCCCCGCGGCGAGCGCCACCGGCTACCGTCACGGGCATGGACGAACGGCAGAGCAGTCAGGATCAGGACGCCGGGCAGCAGCCGCACACGCCGGGGCAGGATCCGGCGGGCAGCGGCGAACCGCACGAGGCACCTCAGTCGGCGGATGCTCCGGATGGGAGCGAGGGCGCGCACACCGGCATCCCCGAGGACAACCCGGCGCACAACACCGCCCCCGACGGCATGCCCGGCGATGAGGACGGTGCGCCGCTCGGCGGGGATGAGCGCACCGAGCAGCAGCTCGACGCCGACACCGCGGTCGAGCGCGATGCGCTGAAGAGCCTCGACCCGGATGACACGCCGGCCTGAGACCTCCTGAACGCACTTCGGCGCCGACGGTGAGAACCGCCGGCGCCGATGGGGCCTTCTGAAGCCGGGTCAGGCCCCGCGCAGCTCCAGGGTGCAGCACTTGATCCCGCCGCCGCCGAGCAGCAGCTCGGACAGGTCGACCATGATCGGGTTGTAGCCGCGCTCGCGCAGCTGCTTCTCGAAGCCGGTGGCGCGCGGCGAGATGATCACGTTGTAGCCGTCGGAGGCCGAGTTGAGACCGAATACGGCGCCGTCCTCATCGGCGACGAGGATCGCGTCGGGGAAGCGCTCCTCGAGGATGCGACGGGATGCCTCGTCGAAGGCGTTCGGCAGGTAGGCGACGTTCGCGTGCTCCGGGCCGCCGTTCTCCTCGCCGACGACCGGGTCGAGCACCGTCAGCGCGGTGTCGAGGTGGTAGAAGCGCGGGTCGACCAGGGTGAGCGTCACGACCTCGCGGTCGAAGACCTCGTGCACCTCGCGGTGGCTGTCACCCGCCGAGCGGAAGCCGGTGCCGGCCAGGATCACGTCGCCGGCGAGCAGGAAGTCACCCTCGCCCTCGTTGACCTCCTGGGGCAGCACGGTGTCGAAGCCGTGGGTGCGGAACCACTCGGCGAACGCGGGCGCCTCACCCTGGCGCTGCTCGTAGTAGAACTCGGGCACGTACGCCTTGCCACCGATGGTGAAGCCGCCGTTGGCCGTGTACACCATGTCGGGGTAGCCGGCGAGCGGCTCGATGAGCTCGACCTCGTGACCGAGCTCCAGGTACAGGTCGTACAGCTTCTGCCACTGCGCGACGGCCTTGGCGGTGTCGGTCGGTGCGGCCGGGTCCATCCAGGGGTTGATCTTGTAGTCGACCGTGAAGTGCTCGGGCCGGCACATCAGGTAGCGGCGGTGGTGGGCCTTGCGGGTCGCGGTGCCGGTGGCGGCGGTCTCAGGCGTGGACATGGGTGCTCCTCTGGAGAAGGTGCGGCGGACGCTGTCCAGGGGCCCGGCGGAAGTTCGACCCGCCCACGGTGAGTGGAGCGCGGGGAAGATGCGACACAGGCACGCCAGTTGTATTTTCGCATCCGGATGCCGAGATCGCCACTTTTTTCGCTGAGAGTCGTGTCGGGCGGTGTCCGCTCAGATCACTTCCGCGCTCCAGGGATCCGGGGTGCCGAAGCGATGTGCGGTGATCGAGATCGCCTGCTCGTGCACGAACGGCAGCAGCTCGAGCCGGCCGGCCGAGGTCACCTCGTTGTCGTACACGGCGAGGTCGGGGTCTCCCTCGACGGCGTCCGCGAGCGCGCGGTGCAGGTCGGCCACGGCATCCTGCCCGCCGATCAGACGCACCCGGCCCACGCGGGTCGCCTCCGGGGCAGGACGGCAGATCCGCTCGATCCACTCCTCATCGCTCTCCACCGCGACGGGCACCTCGAGCGCGCCGAGCTCGGCGCGCACCCCCGCGGGCACGCCGTCGGGCACCGACACGAAGAAGTCCGCCCCGGAGCGGATGCCGGCGAGCACCACCCGCAGGATCGCGGCGAGGGATGCATCCGACGCGGCCCGCACCGTCACCGGCAGCGGCCGGTACCGGAACAGGTTGCGCTCCACGCCCAGCTGCGAGACGTCGCGCACCTGACCGAACTCGCGGTCCCAGGCGACGGCATCCGAGAGCGCCGCCTGCCGCAGCCACTCGAAGGAGTCGAAGTCGAGCGAGGGCTGCGCCGACTCGATGAGTCCGGAGATCTTCACGTCCAGCCCGCGCAGATGCAGCGTGCTCGACGACTTGCCCCGCGGGCGCGAGCGCCAGGAGCCCAGCCCGATCAGGTAGTTCGGACCGCCGGCCTTCGCACCGGGGCCGACCGAGGAGCGCTTCCACCCGCCGAACGGCTGACGCTGCACGATCGCGCCGGTGATCCCGCGGTTCACGTACAGGTTGCCGGCCTGCACCTCGTCCAGCCACAGCGCCAGATCGGCGGGGTCCTGGGTGTGCAGGCCCGCAGTCAGTCCGTACGCCACGGCGTTCTGCATCCGGATCGCCTCGGACAGCGTCGAGGCGTGCATGATGCCGAGCACCGGCCCGAAGAACTCCTCGCGGTGGGTGCGAGAACCGGGCTGAACGCCCACGCGGATTCCGGGACTCCACAGCCTTCCGCTGTCGTCCAGTGAGCGCGGCTCGACCAGCCACTGCTCCTCGCCCTCGAGCTGGGTGAGCGCCCAGGCCAGCTTGCCCTGCGGCTTCTCGATCACCGGGCCCACCTCGGCCTGCGGATCCCCGGGCCAGGCCACGCGCAGCGAGCGGGTGGCGTCGACCAGCTGCCGCGCGAAGCGCTTGGAGCGGCCCACCGGCCCGACCAGGATCGCCAGGGACGCCGCCGAGCACTTCTGCCCGGCGTGCCCGAACGCGCTGTGCACCAGGTCGGCGACGGCGAGGTCGAGGTCGGCAGTCGGGGTGATGATCATGGCGTTCTTGCCGCTGGTCTCCGCGAGCAGCGGCAGGTCGCTCCGCCACGACCGGAAGAGCGCCGCGGTGTCCCACGAGCCCGTGAGGATCACGCGATCCACGTCCGGGTGCGAGATCAGCTGCTGCCCGAGCTCGCCCTCCTCCACGTCGGCGAGCACCAGCACGTCGCGCGGGATGCCGGCCTGCCACAGCGCCTCGGCGATGACCGCCGCGCAGCGACGGGCCTGCGGCGCAGGCTTGAAGACGACGCCCGATCCCGCGGCGAGCGCGGCGAGCACCCCGCCGGCGGGAATCGAGATCGGGAAGTTCCAGGGCGGCGTCACGACGGTCACCCGGGAGGGCTCGAACGCCGCGCCGGCGATGCCGTCCAGCTCGCGGCAGGTGGCGGCGTAGTACTTCGCGAAGTCGACGGCCTCGCTCACCTCGACATCGCCCTCGGCGAACGTCTTGCCGGTCTCGATCGCGGCGACCTCGATGAGCTCTGCGCGGTGGCCGGCGAGGGCGGCCGCGGCGCGCAGCAGCACCTCGCTGCGCTCGGACGCCGGGCGGGAGCCCCAGCCGGATGCCGCGTCCCGAACGCGCGTGACGGTGTGCGCCAGCATCCGCTCGTCGTCGATCCGCGAGGCGCGCAGGGTCGCGATACCGAGATCGGACAGGCCTGCGGCGGAGACGCGCTCGAAGATCCCGCGTGCCCAGTCCCGGTTCGCGGCGAGCGCCGGGTCGCTGTCCGGTGTGTTCACGAACCCGGGGGCACCGGCGGCGGAGCCCGCCACCTCCTGACGGGAGTACACCGCGGTCTGCAGGAACGGGTCGTCGTCGGCTCCGTACTCGTCGTCATCTCCCGACGCGCCGCGGGCGATGCCGAGCACCAGACCCGTGAGGTCCTGGGTCTCGGCTCTGGGCCTGGTCATCGGACGCACCGATTCGTGCAGCGGCGCCGTACGGTTCTGCGCCCGGCGCGGACCGATCTGCAGGGAGTGGTCCCGGGCACGGCTGACCGAATCGACGAAGCGCAGCCGCTCGCGCTCGAACAGCGAGCGATCCTGCGCGAGGTCGAAGGCGGCGGAGAGGAAGTTCGAGGGCGACGCGTTCTCCTCCAGCCGGCGCACCAGGTAGCTGATCGCGACGTCGAACTCGTGCGGATGCACCACCGGTACGTACAGCAGCACCGGTCCGACCGTGCGCGAGACCGCGGCGACCTGGGCCTGCGCCATCCCGAGCAGCATCTCGAACTCCACCGATTCCTGCACGCCGCGCTCGCCCGCGAGCAGCCAGGCGAAGGCGATGTCGAACAGGTTGTGCCCGGCCACGCCGACGCGCACTGCGGCGACGTTGCGCGGCTGGAACGCCTCGTCCAGGCAGCGCAGGTAGTTGGCGTCGGTGTCGAGCTTGGAGCCGTAGGGAGCCTGCGTCCAGCCGTGCATGACGGCGTCGACCTTCTCCATCGCGAGGTTCGCGCCCTTGACCAGGCGCACCTTGACGGGCGCCCCGCCGTGCTCCACGCGGTCGCGCGCCCAGGCGGTGAGCTCGCGCATGGCGGGCAGCGCGTCGGGCAGATACGCCTGCAGCACGATGCCCGCCTCGAGGCCCTTCAGCCGCGGGTCCTCGAGGATGCGAGTGAACACCGCGATGGTCAAGTCGAGGTCCTTGTACTCCTCCATGTCGAGGTTGATGAAGGTGCCGTTCGACGCGGCCGTCAGATACAGGGGCGTGAGGCGCTCGATCACGTCCTCCACCACGTCATCGAACGCCCACATCGAGATGCGGCTCATGACCGCCGAGACCTTGACCGACACGTAGTCGACGTCGTCGCGACGGATGAGGTCGTGGATGCCGTCGAGACGGCGCTTGGCCTCGGCCTCGCCCAGCACGGCCTCGCCGAGCAGGTTGAGGTTCAGCCGATGACCCGTGTCACGCAGCTTCTCCAGCGCGGCGCCGAGCTTCTCGGGGCGGGCGTCCACGATCAGGTGACCGACCATCTCGCGCAGCACCCGCCGCGCGATCGGCACGGTCGGCAGCGGCAGCACGGGCGCGACCCCGCCGCCCAGACGCACGACGCCGCGCAGGTACCAGGGCAGGAACCCGGGAGCGAGCGGTGCGACGCGGTGCAGGTTGGATGCCGCGGCCGCGGCGCTCTCGGGCCGCATGACGCCGTCGACGAACCCCAGAGTGAACGGCAGGCCGTTCGGATCGCGCAGCACGCCGGCCAGGCGCTGCGCTGCGGGATCGACGGGGATCGACGCCTCCTCCTGCACCCAGCGACGGGTGAGTTCGACGGCGGCGTCCTCCAGACGCGCCCCGGGTGCGACGGACGGCTGCTCAGACATGTTCCCAGCGTAGGTCCCGACCGCGCGGGAAGGCGGCGGAACCCGGTGGCACCGGCGGAAGTCACCCTATGCTGATCTCGTGAACGCCGCCCCGCCCTCGCCCGCTCAGGAGAGGACCGTGCTCACCCGGGTGCGGCGCATGGCGAGCCTGATCCCGACGCCGTGGCTGATCACGGCCGGCGGCGCGGTGCTGCTGGCGGCGACGGCGGCGTTCGGAGGCCTGCAGACGGTGCCGCCGAAGCCCGTCCCCGTCGTGTCCGTCGGAGAGCAGTACTCCGGCTCCGACCTGGAGATGACGGTGCAGGGCGTCGAGCTCCGCGCGGAGCATGGCAATGCGGCATCCTTCCCCGACAAGGACAAGCACGAGAAGGTCCTCGCCGTGATCGTCGACGTGGTGAACACCTTCGACAAGCCCCGATTCGCGACCGGCATCGGGAGTCCGTCGCCGGCCGTCGATGGCATCCACGTCGAAGGCATCGAGAAGAAGCCTGCGATCGCCTACGCCGATGGCAGCGCCGGGCAGGTCTGGCTGCAGCCCGGCATCCCGGTGCGACTGGTGCTGTCGTGGGTCGTCGGCTCGGACGAGCTGCACGACGGCGACGAAGTGCGGCTGACCCTTCCCGATTCCACGCACAGCGTGGGCACCAACGTGCAGCGCGGCGTGGACATCTGGGACGAGGTGGTCGTGGGCGCCACCGTTACCACGACCGTGCAGGAGATCCCCGCGAGCGAGGAGGATCCCTCATGAAGAAGGTGCTCCCCTGGCTGTTGACGCTCGTGCTGCTCGCCGGCGCATGGGTGCTGAACGCCGTGGCACTGCCGGAGGGCTCATCCGAGGCGAGCTTCCTCACACCCGCCACGGTCGGCCACGCCGCGACCGCGCGCAACCTCACGCTCACGGTGACGGATGTGCGCGCAGCTCGGAGCATCGTCGACCCGACGGGACGGACGCTGGAGAGCACCTGGGTGGTGGTCGATGTGGATGCCGAGGCACTCGACTCCCAGTACGGCGCGACGCTCGGATTCGCTGAGCTGACGGTCGGCGAACGCACGTTCCGTGCCACCGAGCGCATCGAGAGCTTCTTCCGCGCGCGGCTCGTCCCCGGTGTGCCGCGCAGCGGCGCGGTGGCCTTCGAGCTGCCCTCCGATGCGCTGAAGGGCACGGGAACGCTGCGTCTGGGCATCCCGTCGGATGCCCGCTACGACGGCCTCGTCGAACTGAGGGTCGACCTCGGCGACATCCCCGTGGAGGATGCCATCACCCTGCCCGCCACGGACTGGACGCGCTCATGACGATCCCCACGCCCGCCGTCGCAGAGGCCCCGGAACCCCAGACGCCCTCACCGAGGCAGCCCGGATGGTGGCGCACCAACCGCCTGGCGCTGATCGCGCTGCTCGTGCTGATCCCGGCCATCGGAATCGGCGTGGGCTGGAACGAGTGGTACTCCTACTACGGCTACGGGGCGCGCAAGGTGACCGCGGTCGAGGTTCCGGACAAGGGGACGGTGAAGGTCGCCGGTGCCGAATGGGGTCCGATCCGCAGCGGCGAGATCAAGGACACCAGCACGCTGAACATGCCGGAGGGCACCCGCCTGCTCGCCGCGATCGTGCCTGTGACGCCCGACGGCAAGGCCGTCTCCTGCGAACCGCCGATGCTCGTGCAGCAGAGCACCGGACGCGAATGGACGCCGATGCGCTCCGAGGTCGGCATCCCGTACAGCTACGACGAGAACGACACCTGCGTCAGCGACCTCGCCGACGAGAAGGACCCGGAATCGGCTCAGCCGTTCTCGCTGACCGTGGGATTCGTCGTGCCGGACGATGTCACCGGCCCGTTCTGGCTCGACGTCGACCCGCGCGGCGACGGCCGGTTCGTCAGGTTCTCCATCGACCCCTGACCCCCGGTGGTCTCAGGCTTCAGGCCGGCCTCGAGCACGGCATCCGGCAGCACGCCGGCGGCATCCGCCACGGCACGCACGTCGGCCTCGGCCTGCTCGACCACGCCGGCATCGACCTTCTTCTGCTGACGCTGGCGCAGCCGCCCCAGCGTCGCGTCGTACGCCCCCGCGATCACCGCGACGCGCAGCGGCTCCGTCAGCAGAACCGGCACCAGGGACACCAGCGGGAGCGCGATGCCCCAGAACACCAGTTCGTGCGGTCCGACCAGGCGCACGGCGCCGTACTGCAGGTAGGTCTCCAGGGTCTTCACCGCGACGTGCAGCAGCGCGTAGGAGGCGATCAGCACGGGACCCGCCCGCCACATCAGCAGCAGCGCGCGCCCGATCGGCACGAAGCGGGAGCCGAGCTCGTCACCGAGATCCTTCAGCCGTCGCATGATCGGGTTGGGCACCACGGCGGCGTGCTCGCGCAGGTTCGCCAGCAGCTCGTTCTCTATGCGCAGCTTCTCGGCGACGATCGCCTGCCCGTAGACCACACCGCCGACCGTGAGCCAGGCCAGCGGGGCCAGCAGGATGGGCCCTGCCTCGCCGAGCAGCCAGCCGATGCCATCCCAGGCCCAGCGCAGCGGGGCGACGGCATCCAGCACGTTCTCGCGCACCTGTTCCAGCCACGCCATCGCGGCACGGGTGTCCACCCAGGCCTTCACGCGGTCGGTGATGTCGCCGATCACGATCACCGAGAAGAACACCCAGACCACTTCGAGGTACACCGCGATCAGCGAGACCCAGCCGGGGATGCGCTGCTGCCACTTCGTCCACGCCCAGCGGGCGGCGAAGGCGACCACGATGATCGCGATCGTCCACACGTTCAGCGGCAGGTTCAGCACCGTGTCGTCGGTGCTCAGTCTCTGACCCGGGGTCAGCGCAGCCTGGAAGATGATGTCCGTGCGCTCGCGCAGGGCGCGCGCGGAGTACGCCACCACATCATCCGTCAGCAGTCCCTGCCCCCAGTACACGGCGAGGAAGGGCAGGATGCCCGCGAGCAGCGCCGTGAGGAATGTCTTGCGCCGATCGGCGGCCGACTCCGGCAGCGGCGCGATCGCGTCGAGTTCGCGCAGTCCATCCCGCAGCACCAGGAACATCGCGACATAGCTGATCAGCCGCGCGAGGATCGCGATCGGGAGGATGAGGAACCCCACCGTGGCGGAGTGCGCGCCGACGATGCCGGCGACCTGCACGATGACGTAGTGCACGGCGATACCGCCGAGGTACCACGCGAGCATCGCGGGCCAGTGCCGGGCCAGCGTGCGCCCGGTCGTGACGAGGATCGCCTTCACGGCATCACGCTATCGCGAGTCGTGGAGCGGGCGCGTGCTCAGCGCCACTCCCAGCTGTCCAGGAGCTGCTGCAGCTGCTCCTCGCCGTTCGAATACGGAGTGGTGATGCTGATCAGGAACAGCTTGCGCTGGTCGCCCCCGATGTCGTACGGCTGGGGCGAGAACGTGGTCAGGACCACCTTCATCTGCGTCTCGGCCACGTCGCTGTCGATGCGCGTGATGTTCGCCGGCACGCCGCCCAGCGTGGTCTCCTCATGCAGGCTCGAGATCGTGCCGCCGACCGTGCTCAGATAGGGCTTCTCCAGGGCGTCCACCGTCGCGCTCAGGTCGGTGCCGTCCGAGTACTGGGCGGCCGTGGCCGAGCTGACCGGCTCCACCGTGATCTGCCCGGCGGTCTCGCCGTATCCGGTGGGGACGAAGTTGCCGCTCTCGTCGTACTCGCCCCACAGCTCGAGCTGGCCGTAGCAGTTTCCTGCCTCTTCCGCCGAGATGTTGTCGGTGAAGTGCTCCGGACCGTCGTAGCTCCAGCACGGCGTCTCGATGAGCTGGCCGGACACTGCCGCGGCCTCGGCCTCGTCGAAGGCGCCGTCGTCGGGGGCGGCCGAGGGCGTCTCGACGGACCAGGGATCGGAGGAGCTGCTCGACGTGTCGTTCCACGGCGCGACGACGAAGATCATGGTCGTCATGAACGCGCCGAACAGCAGCGCGATGCCGGCAAGGATCGTGCCGATGATGCCGAGCACCTTGCCCCTGCCGCTGCGGATCGCGAAGATGCTGAGCACGAGCCCGACGAGCGCGAGGACGACTCCGACGATCGGGATCCAGCCGCTCAGGAAGGCGACGCCCGAGACGATGATCGCGGCGATCGCGAGTCCGCCGACGCCGGGGTTCGGGAGCTGCCCGGGGGCCGCGCCGTATCCCGGATAGGAGGTCACGGGATAGCCCTGCGGGCTGTAGGCGGGCTGCTGCGCGTAGCCGACGTAGGGCGGCTGCTGCGGTGCCTGTGGCTGACCGGGCTGGGGCTGCGCGTAGCCGGGCTGCGCGTAGCCGGGCTGGGGCTGGCCGGGCTGCGGCTGGCCGGGCTGGGGCTGGTACGTCGGCTGCTGAGGAGCCGTCGGCTGGTTCACCGGCGGAACCGCGCCCGGAGGCTGGTACTGCGGCGGGACAGGCGGCTGCTGCGGCTGCGCGGGCTCGCCCGCGTTCGGATCGTACGACATGATTCCCCCTCGATGACGCCTCTCAGCTTAGAGGGGACGGTCCGTCCTCCGGAGGCGTGAGGCTCATCTCCAGACGCTGGGCGCCGGCTTCCTCGTCGGGGGCAGAGCGGATGCCGTTGCCCAGTCGTGGATCCAGTCGTCGATGTCGGGCACTCCGGCGGGGGTGCCGACCGCGGCGAACAGCTCGTCATGCCCCACCGTGCCGCCGGAGCGGCGCATCATCCGAGCCCGCACGATGACCCGCGCGTACACCTCGCCGTCGACGACTGCGCGGTGCTCCATGAACACCGCCTTCTCGTCGTGGCCGATGAAGCGGGACTCGACATCGAACCGCTGCCACAGCTGCAGCGACTTGCGGAAGGTGACCGTCTCGCTGGAGACCACGGCGTACCAGCCGCGCTCCTTCATGGCGTCGAAGAGCCCGGTGCGGATGAGCAGGTCCCAGCGCCCCAGGTCGAACAGCGACAGGTACCGGCCGTTGTTCATGTGCCGCAGGATGTCGATGTCCGTAGGGAGGGTGGTGAGTCGGATGCGGCCGACCTCGGCGGAATCCAGCGTGCGTCCCCGACGAACGCGGCTCCGCGCCTGCAGGATGACGAGGAGGGTGCGCCAGATCACATTCACGAGCATCGACAGTAGCTATCGGCAACCACGGCCGCAATCCGGTTGTCGGATGACGACATACGCGTCATGCACGGTCCACTCGATTTCACCTGCCGCGAAAGCGCGCGTAGAGTCGCGGCATGAGCGCCGAAGCCCAGCCCGAGATCATCGTCCGTCCGGTCCGCGATGCGGATGCGGAGGCTCTGGGTCGCGTGCACGCGCAGACGTGGCACGAGACCTACGACCACCTGATCAGCAAGGCCGCCCTCGAGCGGATCTCCCCCAAGCGGCTCGCGGAGCTGTGGGTGAACTGGGCCCGCCAGGGCGAGGACTTCAAGATGAGCGCCGCGCTCGTCGACGGCGAGATCGTCGGCTTCGTGGGCTCCGGTCCCGCCCGCGACAAGGATGCACCGTCGCTGCGCGAGCTGTACTTCATCTACCTGCTCGACGCGTGGCACGGCACCGGCATCGGCCAGAAGCTGTTCGACGCCGCCGTCGACAAGGACGAGTCCCTGTACCTGTGGGTCGCCGAGGACAACCCCCG